>Ga0268299_1002854_pt1 | contig 18235 bp, 18 predicted proteins | sample NOBtaG_FD_193484 | JGI IMG/M metagenome (GOLD analysis project Ga0268299, IMG submission 193484) | Activated sludge microbial communities from bioreactor in Nijmegen, Gelderland, Netherland - NOB reactor | ecosystem: Engineered > Bioreactor > Aerobic > Activated sludge | place: Netherlands...
TCCTCGGCTACGCCGGATGGGGCGCCGAGCAGCTCGAGGGCGAGCTCGCCGAGGGCGCCTGGCTCCTCGCCCCGCTCCGCCGCGAGGTCGTCTTCGAGACGGCGGCCGACGACATGTGGGAGCGCGTGGTACGTGGGCTCGGGATAGACCCGAGCGCCCTGGTTCCCGCCCGCGGCATCCACTAGCGAGCTCTGCACAAGATCCCGCCGGCTGCGGACCGGCGACGCCGCCATCGATCTTCCCGAAACTGGGAAGCCTTACGCCTACTGGATTCTCTCGCGTCGGAGAGTCCGCGAACGACCCGGCGGACGGACTACGTTTTTTCCCGACGCGAAGCGGTACGCAGCTTGCGATTCCCCGTCAGCAGACGAGACACGACGGAGGAACGCGATGCACGCTCGTATCATTGGATTGACGATGTTGGCGGTGAGTATCGGAAGCCTGGCCCAGGCGGCCGACATTCCCGCCGCGGCGGTTGCCGAGGGGGAGCAGGTATGGACATCCCGCTGCTCGCTCTGTCACGGCGCGGGCGGCAAGGGTGACGGACCGGCCTCCGGACCGCTGAACCCGAAGCCGCGGGACATGACCGACAAGAAGTGGCAGGCGTCGGTCGACGAGAAGCACCTCCAGACGGTCATCGTGAAGGGCGGCCCGGGCGTCAATCTGAGCCCGATGATGGCCGCGAATCCGGACCTCGAGTCGAAACCGGAGGTCGTGAAGGCACTCGTCGCCAAGGTCCGCAGCCTCGGCGCGAAGTAGGCGCCGCTACCCCACGCGGCAGCTCGCTGCCGCATGCCCACGCATCGACGTGGAGGAAGGACGTCATGTTCACCAGATCGACAGGATACGTGTCTCCGCTGCTCGGCTTCTGTGCGTTGGCTCTCGGCTCGCTCGCGTTCGCGGCGTCCGCGGGCGCGGAAGGCGGGCTCACTCTCGAAGAGCGCGTGGAACGCCTGGAGCGGCACGAGCCGCCGCCGGCCGTCGCGCCCGAGCCGCCACCGCCTCCGGCCAGGAGCTCGCTCGACGACATGATCTCGCCGGTCTCGATGCCGACCGTGAACGAGGATCCGCGCGTCGATACCGAGCTTCGCCCCATGTACATGTACACCCAGATCTCGGAGGACTTCGTGACGAACGGCGGCAACTACTCCGTCGTCGCCGCGCAGGCGCGCTTCGCGATCACCGACCGCATCGGCATCATCGCGACCAAGGACGGCTACATCTTCCTTCGTCCCGACGACGTCGTGCCCGACGACGAGGGTTGGGCGAACCTCGCCTTCGGCGTGAAGGGCGTTTTCTGAGGCGGCGTCGGGCAATCGCGACGTGCTCCAGGGCAAGGGCGTCCCTTCTCGGATTTGAATCCCGCCGAATCAAACTTGAGGACGGCGTTCACGTACAAGGACGAGGACGCGGCCTTCATCCTGAGCGGCGGCCTACGCTACGAGGCACGCTCACTTATAACCTAGCTTCTGGATCATTTGTCGGGACCTACAAGGTCACCAGGCACTAGCGGGCGGAACCCGGCGTGCCTAATGCCTCCGCTCCTTCCAAAGGAGACAAAGCATGAGACAGTTACTCTTGGCCGCTGCGGCCGTCTCGATGACCCTGACCTCCGCATGTGGCCCACGTCAGCAACCCCAGGTGCAGGGTCCGCTCGCAATGGTTGCGAAGTGCGCTGGAGAGGCCGTGAGCGTAGGGGCCGTGTGTGTCGACAAACATGAGGCGAGCGTTTGGCGAATACCTAGTCCGACCGGAGCGAACGCCCAGATCGTGAGCAAGCTCCGCCAAGGTCTCGTGAGTACGGCGGATCTGATCAAGTGCGGGGCCACTCAGCTAGGAGCTGTTGCCGACGATCACGCGCCCTGCGCTGACGATGCCCAGAACTGCGTCAACGACATTTATGCGGTGAGCCTCCCTGGAGTAGTCCCGGCGCGGTTCATTACATGGTTCCAAGCTCAAGTTGCCTGCGCCAACGCTGGGAAACGACTGCTCACCAATGCTGAATGGCAAATGGCTGCGACGGGGACACCCGACCCGGGCCAGGATGACGGGGTAACGGACTGCAACTCCACCACGGAACCGAAGCACCTATCCGAAGATCCCGTACGAACCGGCTCGCGAAGGAGCTGCATATCGGCGTTTGGAGCGTACGACATGGTTGGGAACCTGGCCGAATGGGTAGCAGATTGGGTCCCGGTTCCCAGTGGTACTGCTTGCCCGGGTTGGGGAGCCTTTAGCGACGACGTGATGTGTATGGCGGGCGCGCCTAAGCCTTTGACGGGTCCGGGTGCTGTGTACCGCGGAGGAAGCTTTGCCCGCGGAGCCGAGGCGGGGCCGCTCGCAGTTGGTGAGGGCCTCCCGCAGGTCGAGGCCGCTGGAATCGGCTTTCGTTGCGCGCGCTAGGGATGGACCAGCGGGGAGTGTGACCAAAATGACGGTAGCTCCGATGAAAACGATGTCAGCCGCCACCGCCGAGCAGTATGATCTTCGCGTCGTCCGCCAGTTCTCGATCATGACCCTCGTCTGGGGCGTGGTCGGGATGCTGGTCGGCGTGATCCTCGCCGCCCAGCTCATCTGGCCGGACCTCACGTACGGCATCCCGTGGCTGAGCTACGGGCGCCTGCGGCCGCTCCACACGAACGCCGTCATCTTCGCGTTCGGCGGCTGCGCCCTCTTCGCGACGTCGTACTACGTCGTGCAGCGGACGAGCGGCGTTCCGCTCTTCCTGCCGCGGCTCGCCGCCTTCACCTTCTGGGGCTGGCAGCTCGTGATCGTCCTCGCGGCGATCACGCTGCCGCTCGGGTTCACCAGCGCCAAGGAGTACGCCGAGCTCGAGTGGCCGATCGATCTCCTGATCGCGGTCGTGTGGGTTTCCTACGCCGTCGTCTTCTTCGGCACGATCGGCAAGCGGCGGGTGCCGCACATCTACGTCGCCAACTGGTTCTTCGGCGCCTACATCATCACGGTCGCGGTGCTGCACATCGTGAACAGCCTCGAGATGCCCGCGAGTCTCTGGAAGTCGTACTCGATCTATCCGGGCGCCGTCGACGCGATGGTGCAGTGGTGGTACGCGCACAACGCCGTCGGCTTCTTCCTCACCGCCGGCTTCCTCGGGATGATGTACTACGTCGTTCCGAAGCAGGCGGAGCGGCCGATCTACTCCTACCGGCTCTCGGTCGTCCACTTCTGGGCGCTCATCGGCATCTACATGTGGGCCGGGCCGCACCATCTGCACTACAGCGCGGTGCCCGACTGGGCCCAGTCGCTCGGCATGGTGTTCTCGCTGATCCTCTGGGCGCCGTCGTGGGGCGGGATGATCAACGGCATCATGACCCTCTCGGGCGCGTGGGAGAAGCTCCGCACCGACCCGGTGCTGCGCTTCATGATCGTCGCGCTTTCCTTCTACGGCATGTCGACGTTCGAGGGCCCGATGATGTCGGTGAAGTCGGTGAACGCGCTCACGCACGACACCGATTGGACCGTCGCCCACGTGCACTCGGGATCGCTCGGATGGGTGGCGATGATCTCGATCGGCGCCCTCTACTTCCTGGTGCCGCGGCTCTGGGGCCGGAAGGCGATGCACTCGACGCAGCTCATCCACGTCCATTTCTGGATCGCGACGATCGGCATCGTGCTCTACATCGCGTCGATGTGGATCGCGGGCCTCATGCAGGGCCTCATGTGGCGCGCGGTCAACGACGACGGCACGCTCACCTACACGTTCGTCGAGGCCCTCAAGGCGACGCGGCCCTACTACATGGGCCGGCTCGCGGGCGGTGCCTGCTTCCTCCTGGGCATGCTCGTGATGGCCTACAACGTCGTGATGACCATTCGCGGCAGCGTGCCGGCGATCGAGCGGGTGCCCGCCGCGCGGCCGAGTGCGGCCGCGGCCTGACGGAAGGACGGAGGCGAACCCATGCACCATCCGACAGTCGAACGCCGCATCGGGCTCATGGGCGTGTTGATCGTGCTCGTGATCAGCGTCGGCGGCCTGGTCGAGATCCTGCCGCTCCTCGCGGAGGTCGACGCCGGCACGCCGGTCGAAGGCGTGCGGCCGCTCGGGCCGCTCGCGCTCGCCGGCCGCGACCTCTACATCCGCGACGGCTGCCACGTCTGCCACACGCAGATGGTGCGGCCGCTCCGCGCCGAGACCGAGCGCTACGGCCACTACTCGGTCGCGGGCGAGCACGTCTACGAGCACCCGTTCCTCTGGGGCTCGAAGCGCACCGGTCCCGACCTCGCGCGCGTGGGCGCCCGGTACAGCGACGACTGGCACCGCACGCACCTGCTGAACCCGCGCGACGTCGTGCCGGAATCGAACATGCCGGCCTTTCCGTGGCTCGCGGAGAGCCCGGTCGACGGCGCCGGCCTCGCCGCTCGCATGCGGGCGCTCCGGACGGTCGGCGTACCGTACGGCGACGAGGAGATCGCGGGCGCCGAAGCGGCGGTCGCGGGCAAGACGGAGATGGACGCGATGGTCGCGTACCTCCAGCAACTGGGCACGGCCCTCAAGACCAAACGATAGGAGGACGGCGATGGATCCGGGAATGCTCAATGCCGTCGGGACCGTCGTGTTGATGGCGGCGTTCATCGGCGTCTGCGTGTGGGCCTTCGGCCCGTCGCGGCGCGCGCGCTTCGAGGCGGACGCCTGCCTGCCCTTTCTCGAGGACGACCACGAAAGGAACGTGCGATGAGCTTCGGGTGGAGCCTCTACGTCACGGTGCTGACGCTCGCGAGCATCTTCGCGTGCTTCGGCCTCTTGGTGTGGGCGCGGACGACGCGCGCCGGCGAGCCGGCGCCCAACGAGGCGCTCGGCGGCGACTTCGACGGCATCGACGAGCTCAATACGCCGCTGCCGCGCTGGTGGTTGCTGCTCTTCGCCGGCACCATCGTCTTCTCGCTCGGGTATCTCGTCCTCTATCCCGGCCTGGGGAGCTTTCGCGGCGTGCTCGGGTGGACCTCGCTCGGCGAGCACGACGCGGACGTCGCGACGGCGCAGGCACACTACGCGCCGCTCTACGCGCGCTACGCCGCGCAGCCGCTGCCCGAGGTCGCGCGCGACCCGCACGCGCGCGCCATCGGCCAGCGCATCTTCGCGAACACCTGCGCCACCTGCCACGGCTCGGACGCGGGAGGCGGCGTCGGCTACCCGAACCTCACCGACGCGGCGTGGATCTGGGGCGGGAAGCCCGAGGAGATCGAGAAGACCATCCTCGAAGGCCGCACGGCGGTGATGCCGCCGTTCGCGCCGGCGATCGGCGGCGAGGAAGGCATTCCCGCCGTCGCCGCCTACGTGCTGAGTCTCAGCGGCCGCCCCGTCGATCCCGCGCTCGCGAAGGCGGGCGAGACCAAGTTCAAGAGCATCTGCATCGCGTGCCACGGCATGGAAGGCAAAGGGAACCCCGGCATGGGCGCGCCCGACCTGACCGACGGCGATTGGCTCTACGGCGGCACCGAAACGGCGATCGCCGACGGGCTCCGCCACGGCCGGGCCGGCAAGATGCCCGCGCACGGCGAGCTGCTCGGCCCCGACCGCGTGCACCTGGTCGCGGCGTACGTGTGGAGCCTCTCGCACACGGACGGGGAGTGAGGGCCGACCGTGAGCTCGCCCTGCGCGGCCGCGACCGGCACCGACGGCCGCATCCCGCTCTACGCGAAGCGCGAGACCATCTACCAGAAGGAGGTCATGGGGTGGTTCCAGCGCCTGCGCGCGGCCGCGTTGTTCGTGCTCGCGGGCGTGTTCCTGATCGGCCCGTGGCTGTCGTGGGGTGAGCGCCAGGCGGTCTGGTTCGACGTTCCGGCGCGCCGCTTCCACCTCTTCGGCCTCACGTTCTGGCCGCAGGACTTCATCTATCTCTCCTGGCTGCTGATCATCGCGGCCTTCTCGCTCTTCTTCTTCACCACGATCGCGGGCCGGCTCTGGTGCGGGTACGCGTGCCCGCAGACGGTCTGGACCAAGCTCTTCATGTGGATCGAGTGGCTGACCGAGGGTGACCGCAACCAGCGCATGCGCCTCGACCGTACCGCCTGGAGCACGGGCAAGGTCGGGCGGAAGCTCGCCAAGCACGCGCTCTGGCTCGCCGTCGCCTGCGTGGTCGGCACCACCTTCGTCGGCTACTTCCTGCCGATCCGGACGCTGCTGCCGCGGATCGGCGCGCTCGAGCTCGGCGGCGCCGAATGGATCTTTCTCGCCGTCGCTTGCCTCGCGCTCTACGCCGACGCCGGCTGGATGCGCGAGCAGGTGTGCAAGTACGTCTGCCCCTACGCGCGCTTCCAAGGTGCCATGTTCGACACCGCGACGCTCACGATCTTCTACGACCGCGCGCGCGGCGAGCCGCGCGGCCACCGCTCGCGCACGACCGATCCGGCGGCCGCGAACCTCGGGGCGTGCATCGACTGCAATCTCTGCGTGCAGGTGTGTCCGACCGGTATCGACATCCGGAACGGCACCCAATACGAGTGCATCGGCTGCGCCGCCTGCGTCGACGTCTGCGACCGCGTGATGGACGACATGGGGTACGCGCGCGGTCTCGTGCGGTACGCGACCGAGGAGAGCCTCGCGGGACTGCCGGTGCGCGTGCTGCGCCCGCGCGTCCTCGCGTACGGCGCGATGCTGGTGGTGATGTCGACGCTCTTCGTCTGGGCGCTCGCGGGCCGCGTGCCGTTCGCGGTCGACGTGCTGCGCGACCGCGCGCGGCTCTATCGCCTGACGTCCGAGGGCGCGATCGAGAACGTCTACACGCTCAAGATCATGAACAAGGACCAGCAGCCGCACGCGTATCGCATCGCGGTGGAGCCCGCGGCGTTCGCGCTCACCGTGCCGGACACGATCGAGGTGCCGGCCGGCGGAATCGTGGACGTCCCGGTGCGGGTGCGGGTCGCGGCCGAGCCGCCGCCGCCCGCGTCGGCGCCGGTCAGCTTCTCCATCTGGCCCGCCGACGCGCCGGAGCGCGTCCTCCACGAGCCGAGCCGCTTCCTCGCCCCGCGCACGCCGGGAGCGCCGTCGTGAAGCCCGCGACCCCGGCGCTCGGCGCCCCGTGGTACGGACAGCTCTGGCCCTGGGTGTTGATCGGACTCCCGGCCCTCAGCGTCGCCGTCTCGGTGCTGACCCTGGTGCTGGCGGTCGGCGCGGCGGACACGGTCGTCGGCGACGACTGGTACAAGCGCGGCCTCGCGATCAACCAAGACCTCGACCGCGCGGCGGTAGCCGCGCGCCTCGGCGTCGCAGCGACGGTTGCGATCGACCAGGCAAACGGCGCGCTCGTCGTCACCCTCGACCGCGACGCGGCCGACGAGGCACTCACCCTCGAGCTCCAGCACCCGACGCTCGCCGCCCGCGACCGCCGCTATCTGCTCGCGCCGTCCGGCGGCGGGACCTATCGCGCCGAGCTCGGCGCGGCGCCCGCCGGGCGCTGGTACGTCGTGCTGGCACCCGCATCCGGCGCCTGGAGGATCGCGGCGTCGCTGGTCCTCGCGCCCGAGGCGCCGGCGCGGCTGGTGCCCGCGGTCTGAGAGCACGGGCGATGGCCGAAACCGCCTCCGCCGCGCCCGCGGCCGTCTGCTTCCACTGCGCGTTGCCGATCCCGGCGGGCGCCGACCTGCACGCGACGATCGGCGGCACGCGGCGCGCGATGTGCTGTCCGGGGTGCGTCGCGGTCGCCGAGATCATCGCCGCGAGCGGCCTCGACGCCTACTATCGCTTCCGCGAGCTCCCCGCCGGGACCCCGGAGGAGCCGACGCCGGCGCGCGCCGCCGAGCTCGCGCGCTACGACCATCCCGCCCTCCAACGCACGTTCGTCCGCACCGGCCCCGACGGGCTCCAGCGCTGCACGCTCAGCGTCGACGGCATCCGCTGCGGCGCGTGCGTGTGGCTGATCGAGGAGGCGCTCCGCCGCCGGCCGGGCATCCGCGACGTCGCCGTCAACGCCGCGAGCGCCCGCGCCGAGATCGCGTGGGATGCCGAGACGATCCGCCTCGGCGCGATCCTCGAGGAGCTCGCACGCCTCGGCTACACGGCCCGGCCCTACCGCCCCGATTGGGAGGAAGCCGCGCGCCACGCCGAGTTCCGTGCTGCCCTCTGGCGGCTCGGCCTCGCCGGGCTCGGCGCCATGCAAGTGATGATGTACGCGGTCGCCCTCTACGCCGGCGCGCTCGAGGGCATGGCCGACGTCTATCGCGATCTCCTGCGCTGGGTGAGCGGCATCGTCGCGGCCCCGGTGGTCGTGATCGCCGGCCGGCCGTTCTTCGCGAACGCCTGGCGCGACCTCCGTCAGGGGCGGATCGGCATGGACGGGCCGGTCGCGCTCGCGATTGGGCTCACGTTCGCGGCGAGCCTCGTCGCCTCCCGGCTCGGCGGCGGCGAGGTCTACTTCGAGTCCGTCTGCATGTTCGTGTTCCTCCTGACGCTCGGGCGCTTCATCGAGATGCGGACGCGCCATCGCGCCGCGACGACCGTCGAGCGCGCCCTCCGCCGCCCGCCGGCCTGCGCGACGCGCCTCACCGCCGAGGGCGGCGAGGAGCTCGTCGGCGTCTACGAGCTCGCCGTCGGCGATCGGGTGCTGGTGAAGCCCGGGGAATCGATCCCCGCCGACGGGCGCGTGATCGACGGCGAGGGCTGGGTCGACGAGGCGATGCTCACCGGCGAGCACTGGCCGCGCGCGAAACGCCGCGGCGCGCCCGTGATCGGCGGCACGCAGAACGGCGAGAGCCCGCTGACGGTCGAGATCGAACGGGTCGGTGCCGACACCGCGCTCGCCGCCGTGGTCCGCCTGGTCGACGTCGCCGGGCGGGCACGGCCGCGGCTTGCGCGCGTCGCCGACCGCGTCGCGCAGGTGTTCGTCCCGCGCGTGGCGGTCGTGGCCGGGCTCGCGGCGCTCGCGTGGCTCTTCGTCGAGCCGGCGCGCGCGCCGTGGATCGCGCTCGCGGTCCTGGTCGTGAGCTGCCCGTGCGCGCTGTCGCTCGCGACGCCGGTGGCGCTCACGGCGGCGAGCGGGACGCTCGTCCGGACCGGCCTCCTCGCGACGCGCGAGCACGTGCTCGAAGGGCTCGGCAAGACGACCCACGTCGTGTTCGACAAGACCGGCACGCTGACCGAAGGCCGCGTCCGCCTGGTGCGCGCGGTGCCCGTCGGCACGGCCGGCGTCGACGCGTGCCTTGCGATCGCGCGCGCGCTCGAGGCCGGCTCGAGCCATCCGATCGCCGCCGCGTTCGCGCGCGGACCGCTCCCGGCGCGTGATCCCCGGCCGCGCGTCGAGCACGCGACGGCCGTCGCCGGCCACGGGTTGGATGCGGTCGTCGACGGCGTCCCGCACCGGCTCGGCGTTCCCGAGTGGGCCGCGGCCCTCGCCCCCGGGGCCGACGCGACGCCGCCGGCCGACGGCGGGAGCTGGGTGCTGCTCGCGACGGCGGACGGACCACGCTGCTGGTTCGAGCTCGACGACGAGCTCCGCGCCGAGGCGCCCGCCGCGGTCGCGGCGCTCGGCGCGCTCGGCATCGAGGTGCAGATCGTGAGCGGCGACGCGGCCCCCGTGGTCACCCGGCTCGCGCGCGGCCTCGGCGTCGCCGCCGCCGTCGGCCGTGCCACCCCCGAGAGCAAGCTCGAGCACGTGCGGCGGCTGCAGGAGGCCGGCGCGGTCGTGCTGATGGTGGGAGACGGCGTGAACGACGCGCCCGGGCTCGGCGGCGCCGCGGTCGCGATCGCGATGGGCGGCGGCACGGACCTGGCGCGTACCCAGGCCGATGCGGTGCTGCTGCGCGAGGACCTGCGCGCGATTCCCGCGGCCGTACGGCTCGCACGCCGCACTCGGCGCGTCATCGGCGAGAACCTCGCGTGGGCGATCGCGTACAATGCCGTCGCCGTTCCGCTCGCGGCGCTCGGCCTGGTCCCGCCGTACTGGGCCGCCATCGGCATGTCGGCGAGCTCGCTCGTCGTGGTGGCGAACGCCTGGAAGCTCGCGCGCACGCCTCGCGAGGTGACGGCGTGAGCATCCTCTTCGTCCTGATCCCGCTGGCGGTGCTCATGTTCGCCGTCGCTCTCGCCGCCTTCTTCTGGGCGGTCGGGCACGACCAGTTCGACGATCTCGAGACCCCGGGCGTGCGGGTGCTCTTCGACGACGCCGAGGTCGCGCCGCCGCGCGAGGCGGGCTCGGGCGCGACGCGCGCCTGATCGCAGTCGCGGCACAGGCGTTCCGTCCGTTTCGCAACGATGCGAATCGCCCCGGATGCGAGCTTTCGAGAACGCACGCGGGTGTTTCTTCTCGACATTGCGAACATCGGCGCTTCATCCCGCTGATCCTCTCGCCGCCCCCGTGGCGCGGAACTTGCGTTGCATCCGGCATGGTCGCCGATCGTCGTCCGAGCCTCGTCTGGTCGATGCGTCTGACGGGCCTCGCAGGCGGGCTCGCGCTCTTCGGCGCGGCGCTCGTCGGCGTCAGCGCCTGGAGCGAGAGCCGCTATCCGAGCGGCGCCGCCGACGCGGCGCTCGTCAGCCGCGTGCGCGGCGTCGTGACGAAGCCCGTCGTCGACGCGCTCGGCCGCGAGGTCGTCCGCCGCCTACGCGGCCGGCGGGAGGCGCGCAAGCTGATGAGCGGCATCAGTGACGAGGACGCGATCGCGCGGTTCCTCGACGACCGCACCGATCTCGCCGAGCGGCGCGTGTACGCCTACCGGCTCGCGGCGATCGGCTCGCCCCAGGCGATCGCGGCGTTGCGGGCCGTGCTCGCGACGGCGCCGCCCGAAGACCGGGCCTTCATCGTCCAGCTGATCGGCACCACCGGCAATCGGGCCATGAAGCGCCATCTATGGACCTTCCTCGGCGACGCCGACGACCGGGTGACGCGTGCCGCGATCCGGGGTCTCGTCGCGATCGGCGGCAGCGACGTCGCGGCCGTGCTGGCCGATCTGGTTCGGAGGCCCGACGGCGCGGAGCATCTGCGCGTGGAGGCGGCGATCGGGCTCGGCGAGATGGGAACCGCGGCGGCGCGGAACGCGCTGCTCGGGGTCCTCACCGACGCCCCGAGCGTCCCGGTCGCCGCGCAGATCGTCGAGAGCCTCGGCCGCTTTCGGTTCGCGCGGGTCGCGGCCACGTTCGAGGACCTGATGGCGCGCCCCGAGACGCCGCCGGCGCTGCGCGTCGCGGCGGCCGAGGCTTTGGCGCGCTCGAACCGCGACGCGGTTCCGTTCCTGCTCCGCCTCGCCTCCGACGACGCCGATCCCGACGTCCGAGCGGCGGCGGCGTGGGCGAGCGGCATGCACGGCGATACGCGGACGGGTCCGCGGCTCGTCGCGCTCGCCGAACGCGAGCCCGACGCGGACGTGCGCCGTCGCCTGTACGAGTCGCTGGTGCCGCAACCCGAGGTCCCGATCGATCGCCTGGTGCCGGCCGTCGCCGCCGAGCACGACGTCGCGGCGCGCATCGCGGGATTCAACGCGCTCGGGGCCGTCGTCGGACGCGACGGCACCGCGCCGATCGCCGCCGACTTCGATGCCGAGGTCGTCCCCGAGCTGGTGCGCGTGGCGGCCTCCGGCAACAGCCTGAACGTGCGCATGCGGGCCGTGTTCGCCCTCCGCAGGGCCGGCACGCCGGCGGCGCAAGATGCGCTCGTCGCGATCGCGACGAGCGTCGACGCACCGCCGCCCATTGCGAACGCCGCGCGTCACGGCGTTCGCAACCACCCCTGACGCCCACGAAGGAGCCTCGTCATGATCCCCCGTTCCGCCCCGCCGATCCGCCGCGCGCTCGCCGCGCTGTCCCTCGCCGCACTGCTGCTGCCGCTCGGCGCCGCCTGGGGCGCTCCCATCAGCTGGACGATCGCGATCACGCCCAAGGGCGGCGGTCAGGTGGATTGGTCCACGTCGTCGCCGGCGGCGAACGGCACGCTCGACGCGTCGGGGAAGATCGTGGTCGAGCAAGGAGGGTTCCTCGACCTGACCTTCCGCGCCAACGACGGGTACGTCCTGGTTTCGGTCTTCAAGAACACCGACGATTGGACGTTCTTTCTCGACGGCAACAAGCATTTCCAATTCGGACCGGTGGCGAACGCCCACAAGATCACGGCGACGTACGGCGTCGTCGTGCCGACGGGTGCCTTCGACTTTCCGTTCCCGACCGGCCATCCGGCCCTCACGGCCATCGCGAGCCTCACGGGCAACTACACCGGCGTGATGCCCGGGCCGTTCTTCGCCCGCCACTACGATCTCGACGTCGCCATGGACGAGGCCGGAAAGGTGGTCGTCCTCGGCAGCGTCGACGGCGTGGTGCCGGAGCCCGGCGCCGATCCGGTCGGGGGAGCGGGAGCCGTGAAGACCGTCGACGGCACGCCGACGATGCAGCTCAAGATGGGGTTCGAGGGAACGCTCGACGGGGTGGCGGCGACCGCCAAGGCGAGCGGCGGAGCCGCGCTCGACGTCGTCGACGTCGGCGGCGGCGCGGTCGGGCTCGAAGGCACCCACTCGTACAAGACCACGCTCGGCGGAGTGCCGTTCAGCGAGAAGAACGCCCCGGTCCACGCGAGCTTCGACCCCGCGTCCGTCGGCAACGTCGCGAAGGATTGGACCCTCGGGATCGACATCGACGAGCGCACCGACGCGAAGGGCAAGCGCTACATCGCCGCGCGTGCCGACTTGGTCCTGCCCGACGGCGATACGATCGTGTTCGCCGAGCGGAAGGCCAAGTACACCATCGCCAAGGGCTACTCCCTCGCGTTCAAGAACGGGACGAACGTCACGCTCGTCCCGCCCGCCGTCGCCAAGAAGGTCAAGATCCAGATCAAGCGCATGACGCTCGTGAAGGATGGACTCGTGTGGCGGCCGACCGGCGGCACGATCCACTACCAGTTCTTCGGGCAGAAGGGCGTCGCCAACCTCGTCGACTTTCTCGCCCCGGGGTGAGGCAGCGCGTGACGTCGAGGCGTACGGGCACTCGGGTCGATCGCGCTTTCGCAGCCGCGGAAAATCCGGAGGCCGGTCCTTCCCGGCCACCGGAGCGCGCCGGAGTGCAGGCATGACCATGCGACGATTGCACGGGCTCGACGCCGCCTTTCTCTATCTGGAGACGCCGACCCAGCACATGCACGTGACGGCGACGATGCTCCTCGAGCCGGCACCCGGGGCCGATCCCGCGCGAGCGGCCGACACGGTCACGGCGATCCTCCTGCGCCGGCTCGTGCAGCAGGACGCCTTCCGGTGCCGGCTCGTGGCCGCGCCGCTCGGCATCGCGCACCCCGCATGGGTGCCAATGGGCCTGCATCCCGAGGAGCACGCGCAGGCCCTCACCCTGCCGGCTCCAGGCAGCATGGAGCAGCTCCGGGACGCCGTCGGCCGCATCGCCTCGGTCCCGCTCGATCGCAACCGGCCGCTCTGGGAGCTCTGGACGATCGCGGGAATCGAAGGCGGGCGCCTCGGTGTGGTGTTGAAGGTCCACCACGCGATGCTCGACGGCGTCGCGGGCCTCGAGGTTCTGGGGCGGCTCTTCACGCTCGTGCCCGAAGAGACCGACACCGGGCCGCTCGACGCCGTCGACACGGAGCCGAACGAGGCGAGCGCGCTCGGGCTCGTCGCGAGCGCGTGCGCCGCCGCGATGCGCGCGCCCGCCGCCGCCGCCCACGCCGTGATGCACACGGTGCGCGCCGCCATCCCGTTCGTGCGCACGGCGCTGGCCGAAGCGTCGACGCTGGCGGCGCCGATCCTGCCGTTCTCCGCGCCGCGGAGCCGGCTCAACCACGCGTTGACCTCCGAGCGCGCGGTTGCCTTCGGGCGCGTCTCGTTGGCGTCCGTGAAGGAGATCAAGCGCGCGCACGGCGTCACGGTCAACGACGTCGTGCTCGCGGGGGTGGCGCGGGCGCTCGGCGACTACCTGCGTGCGCACGACGAGCCGCCCCGGCACCCGATCGTGGCGAGCGTGCCGGTGTCCGAGCACGCCGCCGACGATGCCGGCGACCCGAGCAACCGCGTGTCCGTGATGTTCGTGGGGCTGCCGGTGCACCTGACGTGCACCGCGGACATCCTCGCGTTCATCCACGCTCAAGCGCGGGGGGCGAAGGAGATCTACGCCTCGCTCGGCCCGGCGATGCTGGCCGATTGGGCCGAGCTGGCGCCGCCCGGCCCCCTCACCCTGGCGGCCGGACTCTACTCGCGGTGGCAGCTCGCCGAACGGCTGCCTCCGCCCCACAGCGTCGTCGTCTCCAACGTGCCGGGTCCCCCGTGCGATCTCTGGGTGGGAACCGCCCGCCTCGCGGCCGCCTACCCGCTCGGACCGGTGCTCGAAGGCGCCGGCATCAACGTCAGCGCCGTGAGCTACGCGGGATCGGTGGACGTGGGACTGATCGCGTGTCCGCGGGCCGTGCCGGATCCGGCCGAGATCGCCCGCGGGTTCGAGCGCGCGATCGCGGAGATGTACGCGCTCGGGAACGAGGCGCCGTCAGGCGATCGGACCCGTTCCGGCCGGAGTCAGACGCTCAGCTTCCCGGAGTCCCCAACCACCCGCGGCTGACGAAATCGGCGAGCGTGAAGGCGATCATGATCGCCAGGAAGAAGAAGCCGCTCGCCACCACGAGCCACGTGAGCTTCGTGCTGTACTTCACGTGCATGAAGAACAGGATCACGAGCGTCGCCTTGGTGACGGCAACGGCGAGCGCGACGAACGTGTTCATCACGCCGAGGTCGACGTAGGCGACGCCGACGGTCACGGCGGTCAGCACCATGAGCGCCGCGAAGATCGCGAAGTAGACCTTGAGGGATACGACGTGCCCCGCGCCGTGCGCGGCGTGCGCCGAGGCGCGTGCGGCGGTCGAATGGCTGGCGGCGGCCATCAGTGGTGTCTCCCGATCAGGTAGAGCAGCGGGAAGAGAAAGATCCAGACGATGTCGACGAAGTGCCAGTAGAGCCCCGTGAGCTCGACCGGGCTGTAGTAGCCGGGCGTGTACGCGCCGCGCCACGCCTGCCACACGAGCACCGCGAGGATCGCGATGCCGATCACCATGTGGAGGGCGTGAAGTCCGGTCATCACGAAATAGAGCGAGAAGAAGATCTGCGCGTGCGCCGCGTCGCCGTCGAACACGAAGTTCGGACCGGGCACGAGGTGCTCGTGGAACTTGTGGCCGTACTCGATCGCCTTCACGCCGAGGAAGACCGAGCCCAGGACGATCGTCAGCACGAGGAAGATCACCTGCGTCCACCGTCGGCCGAGCTGCGCGCCGTGCACCGCGAGCGCCATCGTGAGGCTCGAGCCGATCAGAACGGCCGTATTGAAGCAGCCGAGCGTGACGTCGAGATGATGGCTCGATTGCGCGAAGGCGGCCGGGTACGCGTAGCGATAGACGGTGTAGGTGAGGAAGAGGCCGCCGAAGAAGAGGATTTCCTGGGCGATGAACACCCACATCCCGAGCTGCGACGCGCTGTGCTGGTGCTCGGCGCTGTCGAACTGGTGGGCGTACTCGTACCCGTGCGCGTCGACCCGGACGTGACTGTCAGACATATTCCGGCTCCGCGCGGTGGGCGTAGGCGTACGCTTCTTCGGTGACGGTCGGCGTCACGGGAAAGTTCTCGGTCGGCGGCGGCGACGGCGTCTGCCACTCGAGACCGGTGGCGCCCCACGGATTCGCCGGCGCGACCTTGCCGTACCGCAGCGACCACAAGAGATAGGTCAGCGGCAGCAGGTAGCCGACCCCGAGGATCGTCGCGCCCGCCGTCGACATGACGTTCAGCACCTGAAACTCGGGCGGGTACATGTGATACCGGCGCGGCATGCCGAGGTAGCCCGCGATGAACTGCGGGAAGAAGGTGAGGTTGAAGCCGACGAACACGATGGCCGCGCCGATGCGCGCCGGCCACTCGGGGTACATGCGACCGGAGATCTTCGGCCACCAGTAATGGATGCCGCCGAGGTACCCCATGAGCGCGCCGCCGACCATGATGTAGTGGAAGTGCGCGACGACGAAGTACGTGTCGTGCACGTGCACGTCGAAGCCGAGGGTCGCGAGGAAGAGGCCCGTCAGGCCGCCGATGGTGAAGAGGCCGATGAAGCCGAGCGCGTAGATCATCGGGGCGTTGAACGAGATCGAGCCGCGGTAGAGCGTCGCCGTCCAGTTGAAGACCTTCACGGCCGACGGGATCGCGACCAGGAAGCTCAGCACCGAGAAGATGAGCGACGCGTACACCGACTGCCCCGACAGGAAGAGATGGTGGCCCCACACCAGGAAGCCGAGGATCGCGATCGCCAGGCTCGAGATCGCGACGAAGCCGTAGCCGAAGATCACTTTCCGCGAGAAGCAGGTGATGACCTCGCTGATCACCCCCATCGACGGGAGAATCATGATGTAGACGGCGGGGTGCGAGTAGAACCAGAAGAGATGCTGGAAGAGCACCGGATCCCCGCCGAGGGTGGGATCGAAGATGCCGAACTGGAGCGCCCGCTCGGCCGCGACGAGCAGGATGGTGATCGCGATGACGGGCGTGCCCAGAATGAAGATGATGCTGGTCGCGTAGTGCGCCCACACGAAGAGCGGCAGCCGGAACCACGTGAGCCCCGGCGCGCGCATCCGGTGGATCGTGACGATGAAGTTCAGGCCGGTCAGGATCGACGAGAAACCGTTGATGAAGATGCCGACCGCGGCCGGAATGACTTTCGTGTTGGCGGCGGCCGTGCTGTACGGCGTGTAGAACGTCCAGCCGGTGTCCACGCCGCCCGTGAAGATGGCGTACAGCGTGAAGACCGCGCCGGCCATGAAGATGTACCAGCTCGCGAGGTTCAAGCGCGGGAACGCGAGGTCGCGCGCCCCGATCATCAACGGAATGCAGAAATTCCCGAGCACGGCCGGGATCGACGGGATCAGGAAGAAGAACACCATGACGATCCCGTGCATGGTGAACATCTTGTTGTAGGTGTCGGCCGTGAGCAGGTCCCCGGCGGGAGTCAGGAGCTCGAGTCGCACCATGAGCGCGAAGAGCCCGCCGAGCAGGAACATGAAGGTGATCGAGATCAGGTAGAGGATCCCGATCCGCTTGTGGTCCTTGGTGAGGAGCCAGGACCAGATGCCGTAGTCGGCGTTGAGATAATTGGTCGACGTCATGAGCCCGTCTTTCCGTGCGCGGCCGCCGTGTCACCGCCGAGCGACTTGATGTAGGCGATGAGCTGCAGAATCTGCTCCTCGCTCATCTGCCCCTTGAACGTCGGCATCACCGGCGCGAATCCTTTCACGACCTTGGCCTGCGGATTGAGGATGGACTCGCGGAGGTACTCGTCGTCCGCCGTCACCGAGTTGCCGTCCTGGAGGGCGACCGTGCTCCCGGGCACACCGGCGAGCGGCGGGCCGAGCACGCTGCCGGCTTGATGGCACGTGATGCAGCCGTGCTTCTCGTAGAGCGCCTTCCCGGACGCCACGAGCGAGCCGCTGCCCCCGTCGGCCGGCGCCGCGGCTGCCGCGCTCGTGCTCTCACCGGCAAGCCACGCCTGGTAGTCGGCCGGGTCCATCACGACGACCTTGCCGATCATTCCCGAATGCACGGTGCCGCAGTATTCGGCGCAGAAGAGGTGATACTCGCCGACCTTGGTCGCCTCGAACCACGTGGTCGTGTAGCGGCCCGGCACGGCGTCCTGCTTGATGCGGAACGCCGGCACGTAGAACGAGTGGATGACGTCCTCGGAGGTCAGCGTCAGCTTCACGGGACGCCCGACCGGCACGTGCAGTTGGTTGATCTCGCGGCGCCCCTCGAGGTGCTGGAGCTTCCACATCCACTGCTTGCCGACGACGTTCACCTGGAGCGCGTCGTCCGGCGGGCGTTTCAGCGTGACGAAGATGTGGGCGCCCCAGAAGAACATCACCATCGTGATGGCCAGCGGGATGACGGTCCACACGACTTCGAGCAGGTTCGAGCCGTGGATGTGCGGCGTCCGATCGTGCTCCGAGCGGCGGCGGTACTTGATCGAGAAGCCGATCACGCCCGCGGCGATGAGCAGCGAGAAGAACGCGGTGACCGCGATCAGGAAGCCGTAGAGCAGGTCGACCTGGAAGGCCATGGTCGACGCCTGCGCGGGCATGAGGCCGAGTCGTTCGAGCATGGCTCAGGCGCCCCCTTGCCCGGCGGCGCTCCGGCGGCGCCGTTCGGCGACCGCCTCGCGGCGGAACATCACGGTCATGAACAGGCCGATCGCGAGCACGGTCGCGACGCCGCCCGCGCGCACCATGTTGAGCGCGATGGCGCCGTATTTTCCGGTCGCCGGGTCGTACTGGTAGCAGAA
>Ga0268299_1002855_pt1 | contig 18234 bp, 11 predicted proteins | sample NOBtaG_FD_193484 | JGI IMG/M metagenome (GOLD analysis project Ga0268299, IMG submission 193484) | Activated sludge microbial communities from bioreactor in Nijmegen, Gelderland, Netherland - NOB reactor | ecosystem: Engineered > Bioreactor > Aerobic > Activated sludge | place: Netherlands...
CGAGACCGTCCGTCGAACCGTCGATGGATCGCGTCGCCGCAACCCCCGTCCGTGCGGCCCCGACAACCAAAGCCGCAGCCGCACCCGCAGCCGCCTTACCGATCAACGTGCGTCGTGAAAGCATCGCTTGCTCCTTTCTGAATCCCGACTACCGTGCGCTTCCCGATTTCCGTCCCGACACGCCGTCCCGAAGAGCTCGATACCGGGCGATGCACTCAGCGCGGGTCACTACCGGCAGGTCGCTCCCGGCAAACGCGGAGGCAAACCATTGCTGGCGTCGATCGGACTGGCGGCACTGGGTTGTAACCGGCACGAAGGGCCTTTCCGGTTGCCGAAGCACTGATAAATGGCCCGTTTCCAGTGCTCGGCGACGCGGGCCGGGACGCTGCCACATGCGCTGTTTCGTTGTCAAGGCGCACAGCGCCGAAGCGCTCGATTCGAGAGCGCGTTCGACGAGGCGTTCGCTATGCCGCAGGTGGTGGCGCGGGGCGGTAGCGTACGAGCTCGCGATGGCGGTGACTCAGGACGCCGCGCAGTTGGCTGACGGCGCGACGGAGACCTTCCGTGTCGGCCGTACGCGGCGTGGCATCGAGGATCAGCCGCAATGGACCCGCGTCGCTGAGCGCGGGAGCGACGCGCAGGCGCAACACCTCGCCGTCCGGCGTGCGCACGCGGACGTGTCCAGCTTCCGTGCCGTCGAAGACGTGGTCGCCGGCGAGGCGGGTGCCGCGCCGGATCGACGCGGTCAGGCGCTCGAGTCCTTCCGCGGAGAGCTGGAGATCGTCGATCCGCGCGAGATCGAACTCGATCGCCTCCTGCGGCACGAGCCACAGCAGCGTATGCGTACGCGCGCGGCGCTCTTGCGGCACGAAGCGCAGGACGTCGTCTTCGAGACGTGCCGTGCCCTCCGCTTCCCATCCCGCGAGCGCGGTCGGGATCACGGCCGTCATGTCGGCGCCGAAGATCGCGCGGAACTCGTTCCGGTCGATCGTGTCGGTGTCGCGCAACCGGTGGACGAGGAACGTGCGCGCTTCGTCGGCGAGGTCGATGGCGTTGCCTTCGTAGTCCGCGGGCCCTGGCGCCGCCGGATCGTCGTTCGGATCGCGGAGCGCGAAGGCGGCGACCCCGAAGATCGACGAGCGCGCGGAGCGGCCGAGCCCGAGCACGTTCAGCGGCCGGCCGGCCTCCGTCGTGAGGGCCGTGTACGAGAACTGCGCCTGGGAGCGGCCGCCTTCGCGACGCATGAGCATCATGTGGTGCCCTTGTCCCATCCGCACCTGGTAGCCGGTGCGCTCGGCGAGCGCGGGCAGGGCCGCGGGGATCTTCTGCTCGAACGGCTGCAAATGGTTCCAGAACGCCTCGCGCGATCCGCCGAAGTGACGCTCGACGTAGGTTTGCGTCGGCGTGAGCATGAAGATGTCGACCCAGGCCGGCGCGAAGCGCGAGAGTACCGTCTCCATCTCCGCGAGCATGCCCTCCGGCGTCGTCCCTTCGAGGCCGAGCAGGAAATCGCACGCGACGTCCGAGATGCCGACGGCGCGCATGTCGACGAAGGAGCGCTCGATCGTCTCGAGACTCTGGCGTCCGCGGTTGTGACGGGCGTTGATCTCGGGGTCGAGCGTCTCGATGCCGAAGGAGAGTTGGTCGAAGCCGTGCGCCGCGAGGACGTCCAGGCGTTCGCGACTCATCACCGCCGGGTCGAACTCCATCTTGCGCGACGCGTGGGGGTGCCACGTGAGCGTCGCGTCGAGCGCATCGAGGAGCTCACGCAGCAACGCGGCCGGCAAAACGGACGGCGTCCCGCCGCCCATGTAGAGCGCATGAAACGTCAGCGGGCGCACGACGGGTCCGATGACGCCGAGCGTGCGTAGCGTCCGCGACAGCCAGGTCTTCAGGAGCTCGGGCGAGGAAGGTCGCAGGCGATCGTAGTTGCAGAAGTTGCAGATGGATTTGCAGAAGGGCACGTGGATGTAGACGCAGTTGAGCGGATCGCGTGCCGCGGAGAGGGTGCGGACGCCGCGGGCCCAGAGCTCGGCGACCTGTTCCTCGGTCCACACGGTGCTCGGGCCGTGCAGATACGCCAGACGCGAGGCGTCACCGATGCGCGCGACCCTCGAGTAGCGGTCGTGCAGCGCCAAGCGTCGGCTCTTCCAGGCGTCGTCGGACAATGCGGCGTTCCTCGTTCCGCGCGCTCACGTAGCACAGGGCGGCGCGCGCTGGCGATCACGATCGCGTTTCGCGGGTGGCGGCCCATGGGCGAAAATGCTTGCATGGCTCGCGCCGGCCACGGTAGGCGGCACGATGGAGGATTCCCATGGGACACGACGATCGGCGTGAGATCTTCGAACGACTGGAGGCGCTCGAACGGCTCGTCCGCTCGCGCTCCGGCGGAGACGAAGGCCGAGGCGAGCACCGCCGCGGCGGCCGCGATCGCGATCACGATCGGCACGCTCGCCGTGACCGCGACGATCGGGACGATCGCCACCATCGGGACGACAGGTCCGATCGCCGCGATCGCCATGATCACCGCGAGCACCATGGGCGCCACGATCGTGACGATCACCGCGACCGCGGGCGCCATGGGCATGGTCGTGGCGACCGCGACGATCGGTATCGCGGGGGCGGCGACGGCGACTTCCAGGAGAAGCGGATCATCGACACCATCGTGCAGCTGGTCGGCGAGCGTCTGGAGCGCTTCATCCAGGATCAGCAGGCGAAGGCGCAACCACGCGGCGACGATGGCAGGGAGGGTCGCGTCGTCGATCACGCCGTCCGGTTGGTCTCCGAGAACGTCCGGGAGATCGTGCAGCGGGTAGTCGCGAACGAGCTCGACCGTCGCGTCGGGCCACCCAGGGATCGGCGCTCGGACGATCGGCCGCCGCGCGGGGATCGAGAACCCGAGTAACGGCGACGCCCAGCGGCCTGCTACTCCCCGGCGGTCGCGCGTGGGGCGCGGAACAGTCGGAGCAGGCCGAAGCCCATCCCTGCCGCCATGACGATGGTCTGGGCCAGGCCCACGAGCACGGCCGCGAGGAGCGGGTAGCAGCCGGGGAAGTACGGAGCGAGCCAGCTCGGCAACGGCGCCAGCGTTTTGCATCCCGGGATTCGGGTCGCGCGGATCTTCGGAGCCTCTGGCCACGCGAACGCCCCCTCGCGTTCGCGGATACGCTCTCGCAACGTCGTCAGCAGCGCGGTCGGAGGCTTGCCCTCTGTCGTCACGATCGCGATCTTCGCGGTGCGGTCGGCATCGGCCGGCGCCGCGGACGGGTGACGCAACTCGACGACGACCCGATCGCCGGAGCACGAGTAGACGCCGCGCACGAGGGTGGGCTCGATCTGCCCGGTCGCGAACGTGCAGCCGTCGGGGAGGGGCGCGCCCCGGCCCAACATCGCCGCGAAGAGCTCCTCGTGCCCGGGAGGAATGAAGACCGTGCCGAGCGTTTCCGGTGCGCGCGCCGGCGGCGCGTCCGCGGCGCGTGCGGCGCGAGGCGAGGCGATCACCGCGAGCCCGAGCCCGATCGCGGCGAGAACGGCGGCGCGTCCCCATGACGGTCCGGCGTGCGTGGCGACCCGCGGTGAGCGGCGCGCCGTCATCGGTCGCGATCCGGAACGATCATCCGGCTCATCGCGTCGACCGTGTTCGGGTCCCCCGCGAGCATGAAGGGCGGATCGTCCTGCTTGAGGAAATCCCACGCCCCGCAGTCGACCGTGTTCGGTCGCCATTCGAACACCACCTCGCCCGGATTGGTGACGCGCGCGCTCCGGCCGCCGGCATCGATCTCGGTCCCCGGCGGCCCCTGGACGATGCGACCGACGCACGAGATCGGGATCTCCGGCATCACGATGCGCTCGCTCGTGCCGGGCGCTCCGCGCCACGGCACGCGCCGGACGAAGCGGCGGACCTCCGACACCGGCGTCGGGAGTTGCGACGTGAGCCGCGGATCGAGCGGCGGACCGAAACACGTTTCGCGGCCGTCGCGATCCTCGAGGCACGCCGTCTGAGCGGCCCAGTCGAGCGCGGACGGGGTCGGGACGGCGAGGAGCGTCGAGAGCGTGCGCCGCGACACCGTGATCCAATCGGGCGGCAGCGGATCCGGGACGCGGCGTGTTTCGACGGCGATCAGCGTGACGGGTCCGGGGGCGCGCCGGGCGGTCTTGGTGTCGCCGTCCTCCCAGCCGGGCACGCTCGCCGCGAGATCGTCGACCACGCGTTGCTTCTCCGGGGAACGCAGCTGTGCGTTCACCGTCGGCCAATCCCATTGCCAGTCGTCGTGGAGCATGCGCGCCAGCGCTTGCACGTCGGCCCAGCGCGGTTGCGGCCGATCCGGGCCGGGCAGCGCCACGGCGGCCTCGAGCGACAGCAGCAACGGGACGATCCACAGCGCGGCGCGGCGGATCGACGCGCCCACCGGCACCCAGGACGTGAGCGCGTCCCACACGGCCGTCGCGATCGCTGCGATCGGCACGGCGAGCACCACCGCGCGCGCCGTCCAGCCGTGCTCGAGGTAGTGATACGAGGTGCGCGGGAGAACCCCGATCGCAACCCCCGCCGCGTAGGCGGCGAAGAGCGGCACGCTCACCGCCAATGCCCCGTGCAAGCCGCGGGGTGGGCCTCCGATCCACCGCCCCACGAGCCGATGCGCGAACCACGGCGCCAGGAAATACAGCGCGTGCTGCGCGGTCTCGAGCCGCAACGCGAAGGGATCACTCGATCCCGTCGTTTCCGCCGACGCGGTCCCGAGACGCGAGAGCAGTTGGCCGAGATCCCAGACGATGCCCCGCGGCGAGATGATCAGCAGGGCGATTGCGGCGGTGCTCGCGGCGACGACGAGGCGTCGCGCGCGACCCGGCGGGGTGAGCAGCACGACCCAGGCCACGGACACGAACGCGAGGCCGCCGGCGAGATGGATCTCTGCGACGACTGCGGCGCAGAGCGCGGCGAGGACGATCGACGCGACCGGCGGTCGCGCGACGGCGGCGGCCACGCACTGCACGAGCAGGACCGTCCCGAAGAACGCCATGAGCGCGCTGTCGTAGAGAGCGCCCGGCGCGGCACCGCTCTGGAAGGCGAAATAGGGCGCCAACGTGGCGGCGGGGAGTCCACCCAACCGATCAGCGACGAACATGGTCACGACGATCATGGACGCGTTCAGGACTTGGACGAGCGCGTGGATGCCGTCGCGACCCAACCCGAGCCACTGACCGAGCACCATGAAATTCAGCCACCCGACCATGTGATAGATGCCGCCGAACGACGCGGGCCCGCCGAGCGTCGTGCATGCGTTCAGCCGGAGGCACTCGTCTGCGAGCGCGAGCTCGAAGGCGGCGTCGGGATGGACGACCGGCGACAGGTCGTTGCGCCGGACGTACCCGGCCAGCGCGGCCGCGAAGACGAGCGCGTAGATCGCCGACCTCAGGTGCCGCGCCCCGAGTGGCATGATCCTACGCGTCGGAGCGGAATCGGCCGGCGCGATACGCGAGTCCGACGCGCGCCGCGCCCGCGGCGCCGCGCAGAAAGTCGCCGGGGACCACCTTCGAGGTCCCGGTCACGCGCTCGTCGTACGTGGTCGGCATTTCGACGATGCGTACGCCGTGCGACAGCCAGACCGCCATCATCTCGACGAGATAGACCGGCGTGTCGAAGAGCGGCGCGAACCGGGGCAGCAGCTCGGCGGCACTCCGGCGATAGATGCGGAAGGTGTTGCTGTAGTCGCGGATGCGCCAGTCCATCAGTCCGCGGAGCATGAGATTGTAAGCGCGGCTCCCGGCGCGGCGCGCGAACGGTCGCCCGCGCACGACGGCGCCCGGCACGTACTTCGACGCGATCACGACGTCCGCGCCGCGCGCCGCCGCCGTCTCGATGCCGCGCACGACCTCGTCGGGGCGATGTGCGCCGTCCGCGTCGACGTCGGCGTGGAAGGCGTGCGTGCCGTTGGCCAGCAGCCACTCGAGTCCGGCACGCGACGCTCCGCCGCGCCGGCAGCCCGGCCCGCTCTTCCGGCGTTCGAGGAGGGCGATCCCGGGGTCCGTCGCGGCGCGCTCCCTGACGAGCTCCCGCGTGCCGTCGGTACTGCCGTCGTCGACGACGCACACGGTGTAGCGGCCGCCCGCGAAGGTCGACGCGATGTCGTCGAAGAGCGCGCCGAGCGCCTCGCGCTCGTTCAGCACGGGCACGCAGAGACCGACGTCGATCGCGGGCAGCGTCACACCTCCGGCGCGACCGGGCCGCCGCGCCCGATCGGCACGAGCTCGACTCCCGCGGGCACGACGACGAAGCGCCAGGGATCGAGCACGACCGAGCCCGGCTCGAAGGGAAAGCTTCGGAGCTCGGGGTGCTTCGTACCGATGAAGTAGCAGAAGGGCCGCCCGCTCGGTGCCGGGACGCCGACGTCGACGTGCGGATCCCAGATCGTCACCGGCAGCGCGCGCTCCCGCAGGATGCTCTCGAGAAGCAGGGCGGGGCTGCCGGTCACGATGTTCGATTCCGGCTTGAACGAGCGGCCGAGGATGACGATGTCGCGTCCGTCGCGGTGGCGCTCGACGAGATCGGCGAGCCAGTCGGTCTGGCGCTCGCGCTGCTGCATGACCGAGTGGAACCAGTCGAACGACAAGCCGAGCCGTGCCGAGAGGTGGCTGAGCGCGATGTTGTCGCGCGGGTGACACGCGCCGCCGTCGCCCATGCCCGCCGTCATGTACTTGTCCGAGACGAGGCGTTGGTTGGCGTCGCGCAGGACGCCGAGCACGACGTCGACGTCGGCGTTCGGGGTGTGATGACAGATCTCCATCGCCGTGTTCGCGAACGCGATCTTCGTCGAGATGAACGTGTTGTAGAGGACCTTGATGATCTCCGCTTCTTCGAGCGTCGTGCGCTGGAACGGCGCGCGGTGGATGGTGCGGTAGAACTCCTCGGCTACGGCCGCCGACCGCGGGTCGTCGACGCCGAAGAGGACGAACTCGGGGTGCAGGAAGTCCCGGATCGCCGTGCCCATGGCGATGAAGAACGGGTTGTAGCAGAGCCGGGTGTGCGGCCCGAGGAGCGGTTTGATCTCGCGACGGATCGTGCCCGGCAGCACGGTCGACACCACGACGAGGATCGTGTCCTTGCCCTGGTTCTCGATCGCCTTCGACAGTTGCGCGACGCCCGCGCACAAGTGCCGATAGTCGAAGTCGCACGTCTCGTTCGGGATGCGCGTGACGCCTTCGAAACGAGGCTCGTGCGGCGTCTGGATCGTCACGAACACGAGGTCGGACCGGCGCACCACCTCTTCGGCCGGCAGGATCTCGATGTTGCTGCCCTGGAGCAGCGCTTCGGCGCCCTCCTCGCGATAGACGAGGCTCCGCGTCCGCAGAGCCTCGCGGGGGCCGTTCGCCGGATCGTAGCCGACCACCGTATGGCCTTTCGCTTCGATCGCGAGCGCGACGGGGAGTCCGAGCTTACCGAGGCCGGCGAAGCCGATGTTCACGATGCCTTCCGTGCTTCATCCGGCACGCCGCGGCGCCAGAGGCGACCCCAGAGATGGTAGCTCATGTTCCACTCGGACGAGCTGCGGTTGCCGCGCATGGCTGCGAGCACCTGTTCCAGGCGTTCCGCGGGATCACCCGTCAGCTCGGCCATCAGCAGCGGCGCGAAGGCGACGCAGTCGCGCTCGACACGCGCGAGCATCTCGGGGTCGCGATCCAACAACGCGAGATTGATGCGGGAGCTCAGGCGGTGCGGCTTCTGGCGCAAGCCCGTTTCGAGTTGGTCGCGCGCGAGCTCGCGCGCGCCTTGTCGCCGGTAGCATTCGCCCCGGTACGCGAACAGGGTTGGTCCGGGCTCGCCGCGCGTGTGCGACAGCCCGCGATCCCAGATCGTCTGCGCCTGATCCAGATCGCCTTGGAACATCACGCTCGCGCCGAGGCCGATCCACGCCCAGCGGATGCCGTTGTCGCGGTCGAGGATCCTGCGGAAGATCCGCTCGGCGTCCGCGTAGGCGCCCATCCAGAGCTCCAGCTCGCCGTGGTAGATGCGATAGAGCGGGTGGTCGTCCACACGCGGCGCGAGCTGGTCGTACAAGGCCCTGGTCGCGTCCGCGCCGCGGGTCCAGAGGACGAGCTGCACGGTCGCTCCCAGTTGCCGGGGATTGATGGGGATCGGGTACGACGTGAGCTCCCCGTCGGCGGTGGTGCTGAGATGCACCGTGTGATTGCCGCCGAATCGCTCCAACGCGGCTTCGAGCGTGGCGATCGAATCGCGCGGGCTCACGCCGAGCGGGTAGAGCGCGTCGGCGTTCTCGAGCTCCTCGATCCTGCGCAGCATGAATCGGCCCCCGAAACGCTTCGCGGAGCCCATCAGCCGCTCCCACAACCCGGGGCGCGTCGGTTCGGGGACCGGCGGGCTCGTGCTCATCCATTGATAGTCGGACGCGATCTCGCGTTCGACGCGGGCGACCAAGCTGAAGCCGACCGTCGCGGCGCTCGCGGTTTCGGCGGCACGCATGGCCTCGGCGTAGCGCTGCTGCTTGCGAAGCACGGTGGCGAGCCACGTCCAGGCTTCGCCGCGCGCGTCGGTGTCGAGGAGCTCGCGGAGACGTGTCTCGGCCTGCGCGAGATCGCCTTCGAGGACGAGTGCGATCGCGTCGAGGCAGCGCACCTCGGGATCGGCGGGCAGGGTCGCGAGGAGCGGGCGCGCGACGTCGGGTCGGTTCCGCCAGAGGGCGAAGCGCGCGCGCCAGAGCGTCAGACCCTCCGACTCGTCCACCAGCCGAGCCGCTGCCTCGATCCGGTCGCTCCGGACGTACCAACGCACTGCCGCGTCGAGCGCGGCTTCGTCGCGATGCGCGCCGGCCCACGCCGCGATCAAGGGGGCGGGATCGCCGAGCGCGAGCTCCACCTCGATGCGAATCGCCTCGAGCTCCCGCGAGTCGCCGCGGACCTCCGCGAGCAGATCGCGCGCCCACCACGGATCACCACTTTGGACGATGCTGCGGATGAGGCCTTCCCAGGATCGCAGCTGCGCCTGCGTCCGGGTCGACGCGAGCTGCACGGCGAGCGCCTCGCCCCCCAACCCGTACGCGCGGAGACCGCGCGCGAGCCAGGCGAGATCGGGTGACTCCAGCACGCGATCCCAGTTTTCCAGCGCCGCGCGGATCGCCGGCCCCTCGAGACCTTGGTCCCATAGCTGACGGGGGTTCGTCGCTCCGGCGGGCTGGATCGCTGCGAGTGGGGTGCCGGAGCGGGCCATCGCGGCGCTCTACCATCGGACTCACGCTCCCAGCAATTGGAAAGCTTGCGGCCCGAGCGGACACATGGGATTGCCCTAGCGACTGTGAAGAGGTGGCTGTTTGCGCTCGGCATCGCCGTCCTCCTGCTGGGTTCGCTTCAGCAGCTCAACGCGGGGCTCATGAGCATCGGCACGGGGGCGGGCCGTTCGATCCTGCGACCCCTCGTGCTGGCGGCGGCGTTCGTGCTGGGTGCGTTGGCCCTCTGGTTCGCGAGCGCGCGCGCGCAGCGGGACGTCACGCCGCGCCTCCTCGTGACGACCTGGCTCGTGGTGGTGAGCGTCGGCTACGCGAGCCATCTCGCGTTCGTGCCCGTGCACCGATTCGGCGGCGCGGTGACGGCGACGCCGCTCGAAGTGATCGAGGAGAACTACCCGCGCCGCGGCGAGCACACCTATCGCGTGAACGCCTTCGGGTTTCGCGGGCCCGCGTGGCGGGAGGCCAAGGCGCCCGGGACGGTGCGCGGCGTCGTCATCGGCGATTCGATGGTGTTCGGGAGCGGCGTCGCCGACGACGAGACCATCGACGCGACGCTCGCCCGCCGGCTGCGCGATATGCGCTCCGGCACGGCCGTCGAGATTCTCAATCTCGGTGTCCAGGGCAGCAACATGCCCGCGTACGTCGAGCTCCTGCGCGCGGCGACCGACCGGCTGGCCCCGGATTTCGTGGCGATCTTTCTTTTCCTGCCGAACGACCTCGGCGAGCTCGAGCAGCCGTCGCAGCTGGATCGCTTCGGCCGCTATAGCTTTTTCTCGTTCCTGGTCGGTACCAGCAACAACCCGTATACGCTCTGGGCGATGCGCGCGTCGGACGGCCGCACGGACTCGGCGAAGCTCGCGTTCCTCGAGGACCACGTGCGAGCCTTCGAGGACGTCAGACGGGAGCGCGGGTCGACTCCGCTCTTCCTCTTTCTCTACCACCAGGACGATCCGCGCTGGGTCGAGACGGTGCGGCGGCAACTCGGCGCCGGAGCCCGGGTCGTCGATCACGATCCGTTGCCGGAAGCCGATTTCATTCCGGAGGACGGGCATCCGACGGCGGAAGGCAACCGCCACTTCGCGGCGCTCGTCGCGGACGCCGTCGAGCGGGCGGGCGTGTTGCCGTGACGATCGTGTTCGCCGTGGCGACCGTGGTGCTCGTGCTCGCGCTCGTCGCCAGCCTGCGGCCGCCCGACCCGCGGGTCTGGAGGCATCCGGCGCTGCTGGGTGCCACCGCGTTGTTCGTCGTCACGATGATCGTGCGCGCGCTCTCGGTCGAGCCGACGATCGTCCACGCCGATCTGGTCGGGCCGGAGCTCGTCGACTGCGTCCTCCAGTCGCCGAGCCCCTGTGCGGGGCGTGGCGCATCGTACGGACGGTACGGCTTCTTGGTTCTCGGGGGGCTCACCCGCGTGTTCGGTGACGACCTGTCCGCCGTCTTCCGGGCCAACGAGCTCGTCGGCATGCTGAACGTGGCGATGCTCGCCGTTCTGGCGCATCGGCTGTCGGGCTCGCCCTACGGGGCGCTCCTCGCCGTCGCGGTCGCGGGGACGAACCCGGTCTTCATGCGGGTGGCGGGGTCGGAGGACATGCACAACCTCGGCCTCCTCCTGGCCCTCGTGGCGCTCGTCGCGATGGACGTCTTCGCGGTGAGGCGGCGCATTCCCGCGCTGGTGGCCGCGACCCTCGCGCTCGTCCTCCTGATCCACACGCGTCAGACCTTCTACGTCTTCGCGCCCTGTGCCTTCGTGTTGGGGGTCGCCCGCGGCGGTCGCGATCTCCTGAAGTCGCGGGGGTTCTGGGCGGCCGGCCTCCTCGTAGGCGCGGTGCTGGTGATCCGCATCCTGGCGAACGCGGCGTCGGGCGGGCTCGTGCAACAGATGGCGGGCGTCTTCGCGGAGCTGATGTTGTTGCCGACCATCGTCCGGCATCACGCGCTGTTCGACGTCGCGCGATTCGGCATCCTCCCCATTCTGATGGTGGCGTCTCTCGTCTGGGCCTGGCGCGGGGACGACGTCGCGCGCGCGGTCCTGCTGGTCTTCACGCTGAACTTCGTCCTCACGTATCCGTGCGGCATGCAGTCGCCGGGCGTCGAATTCGCCCAGCGATTGTCGGCGGTCGCCTGCGGCGCGCTCCTGGTGGCGATCGCCGGTGCGGCGGTACTCGAGGGGCGGGTGCCGGAGTCCGCTCGCACGCTGGCGGGTCTCGGGGCGGCACTCGTCCTGACGATCCTCCCGCCGCTCTTTCCCGGCTGGCGGGTCCTCGGGGTCCGGACCCCGATCCACCAGGAGTATCTCGCCGTCGAGGCGGCCGCCGGGGCGCTCCCGCCGACGTTCACGCTGGTCAAGGCGCCGACGGCCGAAGCGACGGTGCACGGGAACGCTCGCTACGCCGGGCTGCTCGCGCGTTCCGGAAAGGACGTCCGCGTCGTGCCGTCGATCGCCTTGGCGGGCGCCCCGCGGCCCGTGGTCTTCCTCGAGGACGTCGAGTGCTGGACCTATTCGTTTCGCGAGCTTACCGGGGCCGGGGACGGTCGCCCGACCGGTCCGATGGGGGAGATCCGCTGGGACAAGGTGATCTTCGCTCGGATGGTTTCACCGGTTCGGCCGCCGGCGGGACTCCGTCCGGAATGCCGGCCGTTCGCGGGCGAAGGGAGGAGGCCGATCGGTCCGGGTGCGGTGATCCGCGAGCCCGAGGACGACCCCCCCTTCCTCTTCTATGCGGCCCGGGAGATCCCGATTCGGTTCTACGAGCTGCCGTAGAAGAACCCGCGAAGGCGGGCCTGGGGGTTGATTTTCCTTGACAGAAATCCCGCGCAACGCGATAGCCGTTGCGTTCAAGCGTCACCGCTCTCTTCCGTGCTTCACTCGCCGACCGTGCGTGAGCCGGCGTCGGGATCAGCGTGCCGTTCAACTGAAAATGACGACGACCCGAGCCGTGCGCGGCTGTCGAGCATGCATCGAACCCAAGAGATCGAATCGAAGGCTGGTAGCCAGATCCACTACCGAGACGACCGCATCCATTCGACCCGTAGGTCGAGTCGGCGGCGGGCCCGGACGGATCGTGCAGGAGGGCGGATGATCAAGCGGAGCGTGCTGTCACTCGTTGTGTCGGGGCTCGTGGTTCTCGGACTGGCGGCCGGAGCCGATGCTCAGGTCCAGGTTTCGAAGAAGGACCAGACCTGCATCACCGGCTTCAACAAGAGTGCCTGGAAGGTGTCGAAGGCGCACGGTGGTGTCGTCGCGAAGTGCCTCAAGCAGTACGCGACGGGCAATCTGATCGCCACGACCCCCGAGGCGTGCGTGCGCTCCGACCCCAGCGGAAAGTCGACCAACGCCCTGGCGCAGGCGCTCAACAGCGCGAGCTCCAAGTGCGCGGTCCTGCCGCCGTTCGGTGTCACCCCGATCGACATCGCCGAGAGCCGATCCGCCTTCAGCCGGGCCGCCCGGGGTGAAGTCGACCTCGTGCACGCGATCATCGGCGAGGACCTCGACGACAGCCTGTCGCTGAATCTCGGCGACGCCTCCTGCCAGGCGAAAGTCGCCACGGCCCTCCTGAAGTGTCAGGACACCCGCCTCCGTGAGTTCTTGAAGTGCCAGAAGCTGGGGATGCGGACCGGGGAGATCACCGACGAAGCGACGCTCACGTCGATCTGCCTCGGCAGCGGCAACGAGCCGCAACGCGACGGCGGAAAGATCGCGGTCGATTGCGGCATCAAGCTCGCGCAGACCATCGCCCGCGCCTGTCCCTCGACGTCGATCGTGTCGGCTTTCGCCCCCGTCGGCGCCAGCGACCCGTCGCAAGTCACGGCCCTCCTCGGCCGTGCCGCGGCCTGCCAGACCTGCCAGATGTTGAACGACATCGGCGGCTTGAGCCGTGACTGCGACGCGTTCGACGACGGCAACCCGACGAACGGGTCGTGCGGAGAAGAGTGCGGCGACGGTGTCCTCCAGGGCACGGAGTCGTGTGACGACGGCAACCTGGCTGGCGGAGACGGCTGCTCGGAGTTCTGCAAGACCGAGGGCGGTTGGAGCTGCACCGGTGAGCCCAGCACCTGCACCCCGAACTGCGGCAACGGGGTGGTGGATGGTGGCGAGACCTGCGACGACGGCGGGACCACCGACGGCAACGGCTGCTCGGCCGACTGTTTCATCGAGCCCCACTACACCTGTACCGGCGAGCCCAGCGTCTGCACCCCGAATTGCGGCAACGGCGTGCTGGAGTCCGCCGACGGTGAGGCGTGCGACGACGGCGACGACGTGAGCGGGGACGGTTGCTCGAGCGATTGTCGCATCGAGGACGGGTACTCCTGCAACGGTTCGCCGAGCCTCTGCACCTTCGTCTGCGGCAACAACGTCATTGATGCCAGCACCGGCGAGACCTGCGACGACGGCAACGTCGCCGCCGGCGACGGCTGCGGCGCTCTCTGTAAGACGGAAGCCGGCTGGGCCTGCGCCGGCGTGCCGAGCGTGTGTACGCCGGTCTGCGGCGACGGTCTCCGCCGCGGCGCCGAGGGCTGTGACGACGGGAACGTCGCCAACGGCGACGGCTGCTCGCTCGGGTGCCAGCCGGAGGCGGGCTACACGTGCGCCGGCGAGCCGAGCAACTGCATCGGGATCTGCGGCGATGGGTTCATCCGCGGCGCGGAGAACTGCGATGACGGCAACACGGACAGTGACGACGGCTGCTCGGGTGACTACTGCCTCCAGGAAGTCGGCTGGACCTGTTCCGGACAGCCGAGCGTCTGCTTCTTCAACTGCGGCGACGGCAACCTCGACGCGGACGAAGAATGTGACGACGGCGACCAGTCGTCGGGCGACGGCTGTAGCGACTCCTGTCTGACCGAGCAGGGATTCGCCTGCGCCGGTCAGCCGAGCGTCTGCGTGCCCACCTGCGGCAACGGCGTGGTCAACACGTTCGAGGACTGCGACGACGGCAACAGCGTCAGCCGCGACGGCTGCGACGCGAGCTGCCGGAACGAGTCGGGTTGGCTGTGCGCGGTCGCGGGTCAGCAGTGCACGCCGTTCGAGATCTTCATCGACTCGCCCGCGCACGGCGTGTTCACCACCGGAAACACCGCCACCATCACGGGACACTACACGACGCTCGCGGCCGGCCAGACGGCCATCACGATCAACGGCGTCCCGGCGAGCTCGGTCAACACGACCAACCGGACGTTCTCGCACACGGTCTCGCTGAACGCGCCGGCCGTGTTCAATCCGATCATCGCCACGCTCACGAACACGGCGAACGGCGACGACGTGCGGGATCGCATCGTCGTGATCAAGGGCGCCTCGGTCGCCGACGGCGCGCTCTCGCCGCAGAGCGTGGCGATGCGCATCAACGACTCGGGCCTCGACACCGTCGAGCCCCTCGTGACGATGCTCGCGGGAGATCAGCTCGACATCGGTGCGATGATTCCCGTCGGGACGGTCATGGCGGACCAGTGCTTCCTGAACGTCATCGGCTGCTGGGGTAGCGCCCAGGTCAAGATCGCGAACCCGGCGCCGTCGTTCGGCGGCTTCTCGCTCGCGCTCGATGCGAAGCCGAACGCGGTCAACGCGAACATCAGCGTCAACAACCTGCGGCTGGACATCGACATCGACGGCAGCGGCCTCGTGCCGGACTGCGGCCTGCGGGTGACCGCATCCAAGATGGGGTTGAACGGCGATTACACGCTGGAGCCCAAGGCCTCGAACCCCCGGTTCGTCGACGTCAGCCTCGCCGACGGGACGTTCAACGCGGGCTTCACCGGCTTCAACTACAACTTCACGTACGGGCTCTGCACGTGGCCGATCATCGGGGACATCATCAATGCGATCGTCGGCCCCATGATCACGGACCTCGCGACCGACGGCATCAACGGCTTCCTCGGCGACCCCGACGGTGCCGGCCCGCAGGACAACCCGGTCGCGGGTGCGATCGAAACGTCGCTCGCCGGGATCTCGATCTCCGGATCCGTCGGGTCGGGCGTCGGCATGATGTTCGACGCGCCGCTCTTCCAGGTCGCCGAGGACAACAACGGCATGACCTTCGGCGCCGGCGCGAGCTTCACTACGAGCACCGGCACGGGCCCGGGCCAATGCGTCCCGCCGCCCGGCGCGCCGAATTTCGTCGCCTCGTATGCGCCTCCCGAGGCGTTCCCGACCTTCGGACCGAACAGCTCGGTCGGGAACAAGCCGTACGGCATCGGGCTCGGCATCTCGAGCGCCGCCTTCAATCAGTTGCTGCGCGGCCAGACCGAGTGCGGTCTCATGCGCACCTCGCTCTCGGAGATCGATCTCGACGGGCCGGGTGGCGTCGATCCGGTCGCCATCAACTCCTCGCTGCTCTCGCTCATGGTGCCCGAGTTCGCGAAGCTGCCGGAGAACACTCCGCTCCGGATCGACATCGTGCCGACGGTTGCGCCGATCGTGACGGGCGCTGCCGGTCCGGCCGGCGAGCTCACCGAGCTCAAGATCGCGCAGATGAGCATCGACATCCTCGACCCGACGACCAACACCGTCTGGCTGACCGGCGCCTTCGACGTTCGCCTCGGTCTCAACATGGCGTTCGCGCCCGACGGCTCGGGTCTCGCGATCACGGTCGCGGTGCCGGAGGCCGAGGACATGATCATGACGGTCCTCTACAACCCGCTCGGCACGGACGAGGCGCAGCTCGAGCAGACGCTGCCGGCCGTCTTCCGTCCGCTCGTGCCGTCGCTCGCGGGCGCGCTCTCCGGCTTCCCGGTCCCGCAGTTCTTCGGTCTCAGTCTCCAGGGTGTCGAGGTATCCAAGAACGGCAACTTCCTGGCGCTGTTCGCGAACCTGGCCCCAACCCCGTGAAGGAGTCTCGTATGCCCCGTGCGCTGACGAATCGCCTGTCGCTCCTGGCGATGCTGCTGTGCTTAGGCGTCGCCTCGAACGCGTCGGCGCTCATCTTGAGTGGGGGACCGTCCTACGTGCTGCCGGGCGGAGGCTCGTGCTCCGTCTCCGGCATCACCTGCGGGACCGGCGGCGCCACGCTGACCTGTACCGGCGTCAACCTCGGGGCACACACGGCCGTCTACTTCGGCGTGCGGAACGACACGAACGTCAACGGTAACACCATGACGGGCACAGCCCCGACGAGCGGGTCGGGAGCGGTGTTCCGCTATGGGAGCAGCACCGGCAACTCGATCACGTACACGAGCACGACGAGCGTCGCGGACGGGGTGCACGGCACCCAGCCCGTCAGCAACCAGATGGTGCTGACCCTGACGAGCGGCAGCGCGACGGTCGTCGCCACCGGCGGCAGCCCAGGCAACAACGCCCTCGGCGACATCGAGCGCGTGTTCAAAGTCACGAGCAGCTCGTTCACGATCCGCGTCGACGTGAAGGCCAGCAATTCGTTCTTCCCGCTCGGCCAGGCGTGCCCGGCGGTCTTCGATCCGAGTCACGCGCCGATCGGCGTCTCGAACATCAGCAAGGCCGACCTCGCGTTCTACTACTCCGACTGCGGCGACGGAGTGGTCGACAGCCCCGAGCAGTGTGACCTCGGCGGCGCGAACGGTGCCGCGGGCAATTGTTGCGCGAGCAACTGCACGTTCCGGCCGAACGGCTTCGTCTGCCGCGGCGGCGCGGACCCGCTGTGCGATCTGAGCGAGACGTGCACGGGCTCGGCATCCGCGTGCCCGTCCGACGATGCTCCGCTCAAGGGCGGTCTCGTCTGCCGGACCGGCTCGGGCGACGTCTGCGATCAGAACGAGGCGTGCACGGGCGTTCCGGGACAGGCCTGTCCGGCCGACGACGCGCCTGGGAAGCTCGGCACCGTCTGCCGCACTTCGTCGGTGAACGACGTCTGCGACCAGTCCGAAACCTGTCTCGGTATCGCGGGCACGACGTGTCCGGTCGACGACGCGCCCGGCAATCTGAACCTCATCTGCCGCCCCGGCTCGGGCGACATGTGCGACCCCACCGAGCGGTGCACCGGCACCCCGAACGAAGGGTGCCCGGCCGACGTGGTCGCGGATCCGAGTACCGTCTGTCGGACGGGCTCGGGTGACAGTTGCGATCCCGACGAGACCTGCACCGCGGTTCCGCTCGCGACGTGTCCCGCCGACGTCGTGCAGCCCGCGGGGACCGAATGTCGAGCCGCGAACGGTGAATGCGATCTCGCCGAGCAGTGCACGGGCGCCGCGCTCGCGACCTGCCCGTCGGATGCCTTCAAGCCTGCCGATACGGCGTGCGACGAAGACGCCGACGTGTGCACGATCGACGTTTGCAACGGCAGCGGGATGTGTCTCCTCGACCCCGACGCGGCGCTCTGCGGCGATGGCGACACCGACGACACCTGCGGCGAGCAATGCGACGACGGCAACACCGATGGCGGTGACGGTTGCTCGGCGACCTGCCAAATCGAGCTGCCGCTCGAGTGCAGCACCGTGCCTCGCGTCGACTGCCGCCAGCAGTTCGTCGCCGGCAAGGGATCGCTCCTGATCAAGCGCGGTACGACCCCGGCCAAGGACATGTTCAAGTGGAAGTGGTCGAACGGCGCCCGTACCACGGTCGCCGATCTCGGATCTCCCACCACCACGACGTCCTACCGGCTCTGTGTGTACGATGCCTCCGGCCTGCGGTTCAGTCGCACCGCGCCCGCGGGTGGTACGTGCGGCACCAAGCCGTGCTGGTCGGCGCTCGGCAGCTCCGGCTTCCGGTACAAGGACAAGCAGCTGACGCCGGAAGGCATTCAGCAGATCAAGCTCAAGCAGGGCGCGGACGGGAAGGCGCAGATCCAGCTCGCCGCTCGTGGCACCTTGCTCGCGCTCCCGAGTATCTCGAGCTTGACCCAGCCGCTACGGCTCCAGCTGCGCAGTGCCGATGGCCTCTGCTGGGAGTCCGTCTACAGCGCACCGGCTGGCGCGCACACGGGCTCGCTCTTCAAAGACAAGGGCGACTGAGCTCACTTCGACGTGACCTCCGTGAGGGTGGCTCAACCGCTCACGGAGGTCGCGCCGGTCTACCGGCCGTTCCGACGCG
>Ga0268299_1002856_pt1 | contig 18233 bp, 20 predicted proteins | sample NOBtaG_FD_193484 | JGI IMG/M metagenome (GOLD analysis project Ga0268299, IMG submission 193484) | Activated sludge microbial communities from bioreactor in Nijmegen, Gelderland, Netherland - NOB reactor | ecosystem: Engineered > Bioreactor > Aerobic > Activated sludge | place: Netherlands...
AGGCAAGCCGGTCGGTATCCAGCAGCACATCGGGCGCCGCCCGGTGCTGGCGGTCGGCAATTCCGACGGCGACTTCCAGATGCTGGAGTGGGTCACGTCCGGCCCGGGGCCCCGGCTCGGCGTGATCGTCCACCACGACGATGTGGCCCGGGAGTGGGCCTACGACCGGCAGTCCGATATCGGCAGGCTCGTCCGGGGCCTCGATGAGGGGCCGCGCCGGGGCTGGGTCATCGTCAGCATGAAGGACGACTGGGTGCGGGTCTTTCCCGCACGACGGCCCTGACAGCACCGCTCCCCGATGGACCCGTGCCCTGCTGCAATGGCGCGTGGACGGGCATACACTTGGAAGTGGCCACGATGAGCGGTTCCCAACGCCCGCACGTCGCCGGTCCGATACACCCCGTGATGAAAGTGGAATTGCCCATGTCCTTTCTTCGATCCACCCTCCTGGCCCTGGCGGTGTCCATTCCAGCGCTCGCAGTCGCCGACGAATGGCAGCACACCGCCGTCGCCTACATGATCGGCGCCAGCATCGACGGAACGGCCGGTGTTGGTGCGGTCGAGGCAGACGTGGACGTGAGCTTCAGCGACATCCTCTCCAACCTGGAGTTTGGCGCCATGGCTGGCTACCGGGGCGACAACGGCCGGTTCGCCGTCGTCGCGGACCTGATCTACATGGCCCTGGAGAACGACAAAGCCGGGCTTGGACCCCTGGGACAGACGCGCGCCAAGGCCGAACTCGACCAGCTGATCATGGAGCTCGACGGGTCCATCGCCGTCACGGAGCGGCTCGATGCCTACGCCGGCCTGCGCTACTGGGACGTGGACTCCACCGTGACGGTGGCCGGCGGCGGACCCCTCGGTGAAACCATCAGTGGTTCCATGAGCCAGGACTGGGTGGACCTGATCTACGGCCTCCGCTATGCGCTCCCCCTGGGCGGGAACTGGACGTTCATCCTGCGCGGCGACGTCGCGCCCCTCGGGACCGGTGCCGACTTCGGCTGGCACACCAGCGCCTTCGCCGACTGGCGCGTCGGCGAGCACGCCAGCGTGATCTTCGGCTTTCGCTGGCTCGAGGTGGACTACGACGACGGCGAGGGAGCCAACCGCTTCCTCATGGATGTGGGTGAGGGCGGTCCGGCGGTGGGCTTTGCCTGGGCTTTCTGATTTCGTCGAGCATCGCCACACCGAGCGCCGCCACATGATCCGCGTGAAGAACGCGCTGGCGGCGGGGCTGGCGGCGGCGGCCGATGCGGAATTCATCCTCGCCTGCACCGATTACCTGGGCTACATCGTCGGCCGCTTCACGGCCCAGGGCCGCGCCAACGTGGCCCGGCTCGGGCCCCGCGTGGCCGCCGCAGGCGATGAGGAGGGCGGGCGCGTCGTCGCTGACATCGCGCGCACGCTGGGCGAAACCGAAGCGGCGCTCAGGGACCTGCTCGACGGGGCGACGGCCTGTCGCCAGGGGCGCGACGACGGTCTCCCGGCGCTGCTTGCCTCAGCCCGACGCTTCGTGGCCTTCTACGACGCGGTGCTGGCGTCCCGCAAGGACCCGGCCCAGCAGATCATCGACCGTTACTTCAGCAGCGCGGAGTACTGGGCTCTGACCAACGACGTCACCCGCGAGTCCGTGCAGGAGGAGGACCTGCTGTTCCGGCGGGTCGCCGGATGCGCCCCTGCCGGGGTGGACCTGGGGGCCTAGCGCCGCCGCAGCCAGGCCAGGCCGAGGATCAGGATGCCCAGCCCCGCGATCACCAGCAGTACCTGGTACTGCCGCTGCACGAACGCCGCGCCGAGGAACACCGTGCCGAGCGCGTAGGGCAGCTCGGCAAGTGCCAGGCTGCCCAGGTAGAGCCGTGGCCGGTAACCGAGCAGGCCGAAGAAGTAGCCGGAGATGTCCGAGGGCAGAACGAGCTGGGTGAGGGTGGCCGCGACGAACGAGCTGGCCGGCTGGATGCGCTTCTCGTAGCGCGCGATCTTCTTCGCCGAGAGCATCCGGCGCACGGCGGGCCGGCCGAAGTGGCGGCCGATGGAGTAGGTGAGCACGCCGCCCAGGAACCAGCCGGCCCAGAGCAGCAGGAAGCAGCCCACGGGTCCCCAGACCTGGATGCCGATCGGCACCAGCAGTACCCCGGAGAAGAAGACCAGCATGGCCGACAGCGCGGCCAGCAGCACGAACAGGACGGCGCCGACGACCGGCAGCGAGCGGATCACGGGCTCCGCGAGCCCGATGGCCCGCACCACCTGATCGTGGATCTCTTCCGAATAGGCCAGCAAGGCCGCGAAGATGGCCACGATCACGAGGATCGGCAGGCGCCGGGCAATCCGCGAGAAGTCGTTGCTGGTTCCCGAGGTCATGCCCTTGTCCGCGGTCCCCGCCGCATCGGAAGGCGCACTATAAGCCACGCCCCCGCGGACCGTGGGCCGCGGACCGCCGGGGCATAATGAACCCATGCTGCGCCGACCCCTTCCCCCGGATCGCCGGGCCGACCTGCCTTCCGGGCTCGACGGGCTGGACGCGGCCGGCGTGGACGGGCGGCGCCGGCGCTACGGCAGCAACGACGTCGTCGAGGCGGCGGCCGATGTGTGGCGGGACCTGCTCCGCGACACGGTGACGGATCCCATGCTCTGGTTCCTGCTGGGCACCAGCGGGTTGTTTGCCCTCACCGGGGAAACGACCGAGGCGCTCGTCCTGCTCGCGGCGCTGGTGCCCTTTGCCGGCATGGACGCCTGGCTGCACCGGCGCACCCAGGCCTCGACCCGGGGCCTCCGGAGCCGGCTGGCGAGCGAAGCCCGGGTCCAGCGCGACGGCGCGCGGCAGGTCCTGCCCGCGTCGGCGCTCGTGCCGGGCGACCTGGCGGAGGTCGGGCCCGGCGAGGCGTTTCCCGCCGACGGCATCCTGCTGGCCGCGGACGGCGCCCAGGCCGACGAGTCCTCGCTCACGGGCGAGTCCTGGCCCGTGCGCAAGTCGGCGCTGGCCGCTGGCGGCGATCCGGCCACGGCGGGCGAGGAGTCCTGGGTCTTCGCCGGCACCCGCCTGCTCACCGGTACCGCGCGGGTGCGCATCGTCTACACGGGCCGGGAAACCCTCTACGGCGAGATCGTCCGGTCGGCGACCGGCAGCCGGCGGGTCCGTACCCCGCTGCAACTCGCGATCGACGGCCTCGTGCGCGTGCTGCTGGTGGCTGCGCTCGTCCTCTGCGCGGTCCTGGCCTGGGTGCGCATCGCCCAGGGCCACGGTCTGGTGGATGGGCTCGTCAGCGCCGTGACGCTGGCGGTCGCGGCGCTGCCCGAGGAGTTTCCGGTGGTCTTCACCTTCTTCCTCGGCGTCGGCGTGTACCGACTCGCCCGCAAGCAGGCCCTCGTGCGGCGCGCAGCCGTCGTCGAGAGCATCGGGCGCGTGACCACGATCTGCACGGACAAGACGGGTACCCTCACCGAAGGCCGGTTGCGCGTGGGCCACGTGCAGCCCGTGTCGGGCCTCGACGAAAGCGATGTGCTGGGACTGGCGGCCCTGGCGTCGCGCCGGGAGACCGGCGACCCCCTCGACCTGGCGATCCTGGACGCCGCGGGCCTGCCTGCCCGGGCCCCGCAGGTCGTGGCGACGTTTCCCTTCACCGGGGACCGCAAGCGCGAGACGGTCATCGTCCGCGCCGCCGGCGGGGTGCTGGCAGTGACGCTCGCGGTCACCAAGGGCGCGCCGGAGACCATCGTCGCGTCTTGCGCCGACGGCAGTGGCGAACTGCTCCAGTGGCGCGAGCGGGTCGAGGCCCTGGCCCGCACCGGGCACAAGGTCATTGCGGTGGCGCGCCGCGAACTGGACGAGCGGGAGTGGGCCGGGGGCGAGCCCGACCGGGGCTTCCGGCTGGCCGGCCTGGTGGCGCTGGAGGACCCGGTGCGCGCCGGCGTTCCGGAGGCCATCGACCGTTGCCGGGAAGCCGGCATCCACGTGCTCATGGTGACCGGCGATCACCCGGCAACCGCGACGGCCATCGCGGCCGAGGTGGGCCTGGGCGCCGGCAGACCAAGGGTCATACTGGGGGCCGAGCTGCAGGAGTGGCTCGAATCCGGCCGTGATCGCGACAGTGACGGCGGGCTGCGGGACCTGGACGTGGTGGCCCGGGCCGTGCCGGGCGAGAAACTGACGCTGGTGCGGGCACTGCAGGCCGCCGGCGAGACCGTCGCCGTGACGGGCGACGGCGTGAACGACGTGCCCGCCCTGCAGGCCGCCGACATCGGCATCGCCATGGGCGAGCGGGGCACGCGGAGCGCCCGGGAGGCGGCTGCCATCGTCCTGCTGGACGACAACTTCCGCAGCATCGCCGGCGCGATCGCCGAGGGGCGCCAGCTGTTCACCAACCTGAGCCTGGCTTTCCACTACCTGCTCGTGGTCCACATCCCGCTGGTGGTGACCGCCGCGCTCATCCCGCTGCTGGGCTACCCGCTGCTGTACCTGCCGATCCACGTGGTGTGGCTGGAGCTGATCATCCACCCGACGGCGCTGCTCGTCTTCCAGCAGCTGCCGCCCGGGCGCTTGGGCCGGGCGCATGCCGGCACCGCGTCCCGTGACGTCCGGTTCTTCAGCCGGCGGGAGTGGGCGCTGGTGCTCGCCGCCGGGCTGGTCATTGCTGCGCTCGTCGCCACGGGCTACGACCGCAGCCTCGCCGGCGGCCACGCCGTGGAGTACGCGCGGACCGTGGCGCTCGCTGTACTGATCCTGGCCGGCGCCGCCGTGACGGCGGTCCTGTCCCGGCTCGCGAGCCCGACGGCGCGGATCGTCACCGCGGCGACGGTGCTGGTGTCGGTGCTGCTGATCCAGCAGCCCCGGCTGGCCGCGTGGCTCCACCTGGAGCCGCTGCACGCGGGCGACTGGCTCATCGCCGCCGCCGGCGCGCTGCTCGCGGCAGCCATCACGGCGCTGCGGTGGACCGGCGGGGCGCGGCGCTGATGCGCCTCAGCCTCGAGCCGATCGGCGTCGTGCACAGCGGCCTCAAGTCCAAGGCCGAGGCGGCCCGCCAGCCTGCCGCCGCGACGGACGCCACCGCCCACATCGAGCTGTACCCCGGCCGGAATTTCGAACACGCGCTGGAGGACCTGGTCGGCTGGGAGCGCATCTGGGTGCTCTTCTGGTTCCACCTCAACGACACCTGGCGGCCTAAGGTGCTGCCGCCCCGGAGCGCGACGGGCCGCAAGGGCGTGTTCGCGACCCGCTCGCCCTATCGGCCGAACCCGCTGGGCCTCTCCGCGGTCCGCCTGGAGCGCGTCGAAGGCCTGACCCTGCACGTCCGGGACGTGGACCTGGTGGATGGCACGCCCGTGCTCGACCTCAAGCCCTACGTGCCCTACACCGACGCGTTTCCCGATGCGGCCACCGGCTGGCTGCAGGACGAGGCCCGGGCGGTGCAGCGGTTCCGGGCCGGGGAGACGACACCGGATCCGATCACCGCCTGGAACGTGCACTTCGAGCCCCTGGCCGCCGAGCAGACCGCCTGGATCGAGACCCGCACCGGGCTGCCCCTGCGGCAGCGGATCACGGCCACGCTCATGCTGGGCCCCCAGCCCCACGCCTACCGGCGCATCAGCAAAGAGGGTTCGGAATACCGGCTCAAGGTGAAGGAGTGGCGGGTGCGCTTCCGCCGGGACCGGCAGGACCTCCGGGTGCTGGCGATCAGCTCCGGCTACCGGCCCGCGGAGATCGGCCGGTCCGCCGACCACGCGGAGGATCCGCTGGCGGTGCACCGGGATTTCCGGGCGGCGTGGCGGTAGGGAAGGGTGCGACACGGTTCCCGGGCTCGTCCTCGATCCGGATCTCCTCCGGAGGAATCGTCACCACGCGGCCGTCCTGCCAGACGGCGATCGGGAAGCCGAGCAGCTTGTGCTCGCGGAGTGCGGCACGCACGGCCCGGTTCGCGGCGGCAAGGATCTCCTCCGACAGGGGATCGAGCGTTCGCGGCTCCGCCACGTGGGGTGGCGTGCCGCCGGTGGGTTTGGTTTTCATGTATTGACCCTGCAAGTGTTGCCAGATCCCGGTCTCCAGGACCTCGACCGGGCGGCCCGGGTGCCCGACGGCAATGTGCACTGCTGTTCCCGGCCCGGAATTGTCCAGCAGCCTCCAGCCGTCGGCAATGGGGAGGTACAGGTCGAACAGGTTCCTGAGGCCGCGCTCGTAGCGACGCCGGACGACGTCGGCCGGAATGTCGTGCCCGCCGCGCTCGACACGTCGACGCACCCGGGCCTCGGCCAGTCCGGCGTCGGACAACCAGAGGAATACCAGCTGAAACTCGTAACCCTGCGCCTGCCAGGCCTCGAGCTTCGGTGCGAAGCTGCGGCTCGCCAGCGTCGTCTCGAAGGAGAAGTCCTGGCCGGCAGCCGCCAGGGCCTCCAGCCGCTCCAGCATGATGCGGCCAGCCTGCAGGGCCACGGCGGCCGGGCTGAATCCTGACAGGCCCCGGGCGATCACGTCGGCGTTGACGAACTCCGATACACCGAAGGTCCTGCCCACGATCTCCGCGGCGAGCGTGCTTTTCCCGGCCCCGTTCGGTCCCGCGATGACCACCACTCTCGGCATGCGGGGATTATAGGCCGGGCGAGTGGACGGAACCCGGCGCCGCCGCCGTACAATGCGCCCGTCGGCCCCGGCCGGTCACAGGGGAAACTCCCATGAGCACCAACCAGCAACTGCACCAGCGGCGCGAGCAGGCCATGGCCCGCGGCATGCCGAGCCAGCTGCCCGTGTACGTGGACCGGGCGGCGAACGCCGAGCTCTGGGACGTGGAGGGCCGGCGCTACATCGACTTCGGCACCGGCATCGCGGTGCTGAACACCGGCCACCTGCACCCGGGCGTGCAGGCCGCGGTCCGCGCCCAGCTGGACCGCTTCAGCCACACCTGCTTCATGGTGACGCCCTACGCAGAGGCGGTGGCGCTGGCCGAGAAGCTGAACGCGCTGGCCCCCGGCAGGACGCCGAAGAAGACGCTGTTCGTCACCACGGGTGCCGAGGCGGTGGAGAACGCGGTGAAGATCGCCCGGGTGCATACCGGCCGCACCGGCGTGATCAGCTTCGGCGGCGCTTTCCACGGGCGCACGCTGCTGGCCATGGGCCTCACGGGGAAGACCGCGCCCTACAAGGCGGGCTTCGGCCCGTTTCCCGCCGAGATCCACCACGCGCCGTTCCCCATCGCCTACCACGGCGTGTCCGTGGCCGATTCGCTCGCGGGCCTCGAGCGGCTCTTCGCCGAAGACATCGAGCCCGCCCGGGTGGCGGCGATCATCGTGGAGCCCGTGCAGGGTGAGGGCGGCTTCTACATCGCTCCGCCCGAGTTCCTGCAGGCGTTGCGCAGGCTCTGCGACCAGCACGGCATCGTGATGGTCGCCGACGAGATCCAGACGGGCTTCGGGCGCACCGGGAAGATGTTCGCGATGGAGCACTCGGGCGTGGAGCCGGACCTGATGACGGTCGCGAAGAGCCTGGCCGGCGGTTTCCCGCTGGCGGGGGTCATCGGCAAGGCCGCGATCATGGACGCGCCGCCACCGGGCGGCCTGGGCGGCACCTACGCCGCGTCGCCCATCGGCTGCGCGGCGGGCCTCGCCGTGCTGGAGGCCATGGAGAAGGAACAGCTACCCGCCCGGGCGAACCACATCGGCCGGCTGGTCACGACGCGGCTGCGTGCGCTCGGCGCGAGCCACGACTGCATCGGCGACGTGCGCGGCCTGGGCGCCATGGTGGCCATGGAGCTGGTGAAGGAGGGCAAGGCCGGCCAGCCCGATGCCGGCCTCACGGCCGAGCTGGTGCAGGCCGCCGCGCGGAACGGCCTGATCCTGCTCTCCTGCGGCAAGCACAAGAACGTGGTGCGCTTCCTCGTGGCGCTGACCGCCAGCGACGCGATCGTCAACGAGGGCCTGGACATCCTGGAGCGGACGCTCGCCGCGCTGCGGGCGCCCGCGGCCCGCCAGCGCCAGGCCTGATGCGATGACGTTCTGGCTGATGGCGATCGCGCTGGTGATCGGCGCGGGACTCTCCGTGCAGGTGGGCCTGAACTCCCAGGTGCGCCACTACCTGGGCGACCCGGCCCTGGCCGCGCTGGGCAACTTCCTCGTCGGCACGGTGGCGATCCTCATCTACCTGCTGCTGATGCGGGCGAACTGGCCGAGTACCGGCCTGTTGCGCTCCGTGCCGCCGGTGAACTGGCTGGGCGGACTGTTCGGCGCCGCCTACGTGGCGGCCTCCGCGCTGCTCGCGCCAAGGCTCGGCTCCGCGCCGCTGCTCGCCCTGCTCATCGGCGGCCAGCTGCTCATGTCCCTGGTGCTCGACCACTACGGCTGGGTCGGCTTCGCCACCCACGAGATCAACCTGTGGCGGGTCGCGGGGGCCGTGCTGCTGGTGGTGGGGGTGGTGCTGATCGTGCGGAATTAGGGCGGTGCATACCACTGCGAGTAAGGTCAGTAGCAGTCCAGATCGTCCCAGTCGTCGGAATTCGCCCGTCGGGTCACCTGCCTCGATTCCGTGTCGATCACCCAGTATTCACATGGGCCAAACGTGATGACTGGCTCGCCACCAACGATTCGCACCTGAGTGATCGGGCGCTGGGCTACCAGGATCTTGCTCCCTACCACCTTGTACCTATCGACCCGTGGACCGATTGTGAGATCGGGCAAGTCCTTCGAACGGCCGTCGGAAAATACGATTGCTCTGGAACTTGACGATGAATCGTTACGAGTCACTTGATAGCCGTTGAGAATGTCAATTGTTGGATCGTCGCGCCAACCTTGAAGCCCGCCCACGATACCTGCGAATAGCATTGCGGCGGCAACGCAGATCAACGTCATGACTGCAATGTAGGCATATCGCTTCACGGAGGGACGCCCAAGACTGTGGGATTTCCATAGAAGTTCCAATTGAAATCATTCAAGTCGGTAGTGCCTCCCAGGGAAATCGCCCACCACAACCCAACGGTCGCGATATTCCTGCCCGACTCCTTGCGCCATTCGCTACTCAGGAAGTCGCCATGCTGTTCCAGGTTGTACCTATCACCAAGTTCGTAGCCGCCGTTAGTGGCAAACACGTCAACGGTACCAAAGACAAGGGAATAGGGGCCCTCTACCCGTCCAAGGGAAGCCGGACCGGTCGCATTCTGGGCGGCAAAAAGTCGCCGGTACCAGCCGAATATCGGCGCCAATGCCCCGGATTCACCACCGGGCGCACGGCCTCGATGGCCATAAAAATGGGACCGGCCGGGTGGAGTTAATGTAATCTTCATGCTACATAAAGGCACTATTTGACGCACGAAGGTGGCATATGCCGACACCCCATCATCCTTCCGCCAACGTCCGTCGCTTGTTGCGCAAACTGGGCGGGGACCTCCGTGACGCCCGTCGCCGGCGGCGGCTGCCCATGGCGGTGGTGGCCGAACGGGCCTTCACGTCCCGTTCGACCTTGCAGCGGGTCGAGGCAGGGGATCCTGCAGTCAGCATCGGCATTTACGGCGCCGTCCTGCAGGCGCTGGGCCTGGCGGCGGGCCTGGGGGAGATGGCGGACATCAGCCGCGACAGCGTCGGCCAGCAGCTCTCCAGCGCCGATCTGCCGAAGCGCGTTCACATCCGGCGCACGCTGCGGCGAACGGACCGTGCCTGACATCGAGGTCCATATCGACCTGGCCGGTCGCACGCGGCGGGTCGGTCTCGCCCGGGGCGATCGTGTGCGCGGGGCCGAGACCTTCGTTTTCGAGTACGCCGACGAATGGCTCGACGATCCGGACAGTTTCCCGATCGAGCCCGCCCTCCCCCTGACCCGTGGCGGGTTCGTGAATCCAGCCGGTCAGCCACTGTTCGGGTCACTTTCCGACTCCGCACCGGATACCTGGGGGCGCAGGCTTATGCAGCGCTCCGAACGGCGCCAGGCCGAGCGTGACCATCGAACGGTGCGTACGTTGCTGGACAGCGACTATCTGCTCGGCGTGGCCGACCGGACCCGACTCGGGGCACTGCGTTTCCGTCCCGTGGGTGAAACCGCTTTCGCTGCACCGGCCCGTGCCGGAGTCCCGTCGTTGCTGGAACTGGGTCGTCTGTTGCAGATCACCGAGCGTGTCCTGCGGGATGAAGAGACCGACGAGGATCTGCAGCTCATATTCGCACCGGGCTCCTCGCTGGGCGGGGCGCGGCCCAAGGCCTCCGTGATCGACCAGCACGGACGCCTGTGCATCGCCAAGTTTCCAAAGGAAACCGACGAGTACAGTGTGGAGACCTGGGAAGCGATCGCCTTGTCCCTCGCGCAGCGCGCCGGTATTGCCGTACCCGGGCACCAGCTGGTGCCGATTGCCGGCAAGGCGGTGCTGCTCTCCTGGCGCTTCGACCGCGATGGCGACAGCCGTATCCCGTTCCTGTCCGCGATGGCGATGACGGGCTTGAAGGACGGCGATCGCGGGAGCTACCCGGAGCTGGTCGACCTGCTCACGCAGCACGGTGCGCAGGCGAAGGCCGACGCATTGGAGCTCTACCGCAGGATGGCGTTCAACGTCCTGGTCTCGAACGTGGACGACCACCTGCGCAACCACGGCTTCCTGCGGCCCGGTCCCGCGGGGTGGTCGCTTTCACCTGCATTCGATCTGAACCCGGTGCCGGCGGACGTCAGGGCGCGCGTGCTGACGACCAACATCGACCTGGATGAAGGCACGTGTTCCGTCGACCTGCTGGAGGCTGCAGCCCGGTATTTCGGGCTTGGCCTCAAGCCGGCGCGGGCGATCCTGAAGCAGGTCGCGACAGTCACCGCCACGTGGCGGGACGTCGCAAGGAGCGCGGGCGCGCGTGCCCCGGAGATCACACGGATGACGAGCGCCTTCGAACACGAGGACCTGACGAGGGCTCTGGCGCTTTGAGGCGATGGGTGCCTGCGGAGCGGTGTGCCACAATGCGGTGGTGATTCCGGCGCCATCCCGACACGCGCGGCCCGTGCTCCAGCCCCGCTCCGACGGGCAGTTCACCCACGCCGCCAAGCCCACCACCGCCGTCGTCATCGGCGGCGGGCTGGCGGGGCTGTCGGCCGCGGTCGTGCTCGCCGAGCGGGGCGTGCGGGTGACGGTCCTCGAGCGGGAGCACTTCCTCGGCGGGCGGGTGGGGGCCTGGACCGACCGGCTGCAGGATGGCACGGCCTTCGACATGGAGAGGGGCTTCCACGCGTTCTTCCGGCAGTACTACAACCTGCGCCAGCTGCTGAAGCGGGTCGACCCGGGGCTCGGGTTCCTGAAGCCCACCGACGACTACCCGATCCTCACGCCCACCGGCAACGAGTCCTTCGCCGGGCTCACCCACGCGCCGCTGGTCAACGTGGCGAAGCTCACCTGGCGCACCGAGACGCTCCGCATCCGGGACCTCATGAAGGTCAACGTGCCCGCGGCGCTCGCCATGCTCCGCTTCGACTTCGAGCGCACCTACGCTGCCTTCGACCAGGTGACGGCGGGGGAGTACCTGGATTCCCTCAACTTCCCGCCGGTGGCCCGCCAGCGGCTGCTGCACGTCTTCGCCCACTCCTGTTTCAATCCGCAGGCCGACATGTCAGCGGCGGCGCTCCTGCAGATGCTCCACTTCTACTTCACCGCCAACCACGACGGCCTGGTGTTCGACGTGGCCGACCGGCCCTTCTCCCGCGGCATCTTCCAGCCCCTCGCCGCGCTGCTGGACCGGCTCGGGGCCGTGGTCCGCACCGGGACCGGCGCCCGGTCGCTGGAGCGCCGGGAAGCTGGCTGGGCGGTGGAGACCGACCGGGAGCCGCTCAGCGCCGACCTCGTGGTGCTCGCCACCGACGTGCCCGGCATTCGCGCCGTCGTCGACGCCTCGAGGGGACTCGCCGACCCGGCCTGGCAGGAGCGCATCGCGTCGCTGCGCGTCACCAACGCCTTCGCCGTGTGGCGCCTGTGGCTGGACCGGCCGGTGACGGCCGGCCGCGCCGGCTTCGCCGGCACCGCCGGCGTGGGGCCCCTCGACAACATCTCGGTGTACGAGAACCTGGAGGACGAGAGCCGGGACTGGGCCGTCCGCACCGGCGGCTCGGTGGTGGAGCTGCACGCCTACGCGCTGCCGGCGGGTTGCGACGAGGCGGCGCTGAAGCACCAGCTGCTGGACGGGCTGCGGGTCCTCTACCCGGAGACCGTCGGGGCAGCCCTTATTGAAGAGCGCTTCCTGCTGCGGCAGGATTGCCCCGCCTTTGCGCCGGGCAGCGACGCCCTGCGCCCGGAAGTCCGGACGCCCTTTCGCGGCCTGGCCCTCGCTGGAGATTTTGTGCGGCTGCCGTTTCCCTCCGCGCTCATGGAGCGCGCCACCGCCGCGGGCATGCTTGCGGCCAACACCCTGCTGGCGGAGCTGGGCGTCGCGCCCGAGCCCCTCTGGTCCGTGGCCGTCCGCGGGCCGCTGGCGCCGAGGTCGTGAGCGAGCTCATCCTCTTCGGCCGTCCGCTGCCCGAGTTGCCGGCCTTTTCGCCGCTGCCCGACTGGCAGCAGGCGGATCCCCGCTGGATGGCTGGCGCGCTGCAGACGGCCCTGGACCGCCCCGGCGGCGGCTGGTTCGTGGTGGACGAACGGCGCCGGTTCGGCCCCGAGCCACGGGCCTACCGCGTCGACGACCGGGAGCTGGTCTTCTGGCAGGGCCCGACCGGGCTGATGGCGGCGCCCGACGCCTGCCCGCACATGGGCGCGTCGCTGGCCGCCGGCTCGGTGCGCAACGGGCGGCTCGTCTGCCCCTGGCACGGGCTGGAACTCTGCGACCGGCCCCAGGGCGCCTGGCGGCCCTTGCCGGTGCACGACGACGGCGTGCTGGTGTGGGTCCGGCTCGACGACGCCGGCGAGGTGCCTGCCGACCGGCCCTGCCTGCCTGAACGGCCGGCCCGCTACATCGATGCCGTCGTGCGCCTGGAGGCCCGCTGCCGGCCGGAGGACCTGCTCGCCAACCGGCTCGACCCCTGGCACGGCGTGCATTACCACGGACACACCTTCCGGCGCCTGCGGGTCGTCGAGCGCCGGGACGACGAGATCACCGTGCGGGTCGCCTTCGCTGTGGTCGGCCGGCTGGCCGTGGAGGTGGACGCGCGCTTCCATTGCCCGGACCCGCGCACGATCGTGATGACCATCGTGCGGGGGGACGGCGCGGGCTCCGTGGTGGAGACCCACGCGACGCCCATCGACGAGGCCCGCTGCGCGGTGGTCGAGGCGACCCTCGCGACGTCCGACCGGCCCCAGTTCAGCCACGTGTTGCGCTTTGCACGGTGGGCGCGCCCGTGGCTGGAGCGCCGGGCGAAACGCCTGTGGGTCGAGGACGTGGCCTACGCGGAGCGGCGCCGGGTCGTGCTGGATGCGGCGACTACGTAGTTCTCCTCACGCCGGGCCGTTGCCGCCGGGTTGACGCCGCGCGCGGCGCGGCTCAACCTTGCAGGACTGCGGCATCCTGCATGGAGGCGCCACTTGATCCGTCCCTGGCTCGTTGCTGCCCTGCTGGCGGCGCCTGCCGCATCGCAGGCGGCCCATCCCGATCCCTTCGCCGACTACAGCGGCGCGCAGCTCTTCGGCCGCTTCTGCGCCAGCTGCCACGGGGTGCTGGGCTCGGGTGACGGACCGGTGGCATCCTCGCTCAAGGTGATGATCCCCGACCTCTCGGAGCTTGCGAAGCGCTCGGGCGGCCGCTTTCCCGACGAGCGCGTTCGCGAGATCATCGACGGGCGCGCGGTGCTGCCCGCCCACGGCACCCGGCTGATGCCGGTCTGGGGCTACGAACTCGAGGCCCGGGCCGGCGTCGATGCGTCCGCCGCGACGAATCCCCGGGACACGGCGCAGACGATGATCGACCGGCTCGTCGATCACCTCCGCTCGATGCAAAGGTAGGCAATGGCATCCTCCGCAACCTGGCGCTCCATCAGCGTCGTCGTCGATCCCCAGGAGAAGGCCCACCCGGCCCTCCAGAAGGCCGCCGCGGTGGCGGCCCGGTGCGGCGCCCGCCTCACCCTCGTCAATACCTTCGTGCTCCCGCAGCCCATGGCCGACGTCGCGCGGATCTCCGCCCGCGAGATCGTCAACGCGGCGCTGCGCGACCGCCGCCGGCAGCTCGAGAAGCTCGCCGCCGGCCTGCGCCGCCGCGGGCTCAAGGTGAGCTGCGTGGTGCAGTGGGACTATCCCCAGCACGAGGCCGTCGTCCGCCACGTGCTGGAGACGCGACCCGACCTGCTGGTCGCCGGGAGCGTCCAGCACGGCCGGATCGCCCGCTGGATCCTCTCGAACACGGACTGGGAGCTCATCCGCAGCTGCCCCTGCCCGCTGTGGCTGGTGCGCGGTGGCAGGCTGCCCGCGAAGCCCCGGCTGCTCGTGGCGGTCGACCCGGCCCACGGCCAGGCGGCCCGGTCGCGCCTCGACACGCGCCTGCTTCACGCTGCCCGCCAGCTCGTCGGCACCATCGGTGGCGTGGTCGGCATCGCCCACGCGGACGACCCGCGGGCCAGCCAGATCGATGCCGTCGAGCGGCTGGGCCGGCGCCATCACGTGGACCCGGCGCGCCGTTACGTCATTCCCGGCGAGACGACCCGCGTGCTGCCCGCTCTGGTCGCGAAGACCGGCGCGGACATCCTGGTCATGGGCGCCGTGTCCCGCAGCCGCCTGGGCGAGCCGTTCATCGGCACCACCGCCGAGCGGCTGATCGACCGGGTCGAATGCGACGTGTTCATCGTCAAGCCCGTGGGCTACCGGTCGCCCGTGTCGCGGCGCCGGGCGCGGCTTCCCATGTGAGATTGCAGTTCCCGTTCCCTGGTCAACGCCCAGCCGGGCGAGAAGAGGAGATGAGGATCATGGTCAGCACAGAGCAGGTTCCGAGGCCCCGTATTGCCATCGCCCGGGCGCCGGCCCGGCGCGGGTCCGCCGCCCACGAGAAGGCGCGGGCGGGCGAGGACCGCTATCGCATGGTTGCCGAGGCCGCGTATTTCCGCGCCGAGCGCCGCGGCTTCGTGCCGGGCGCGGAGCTGGAGGACTGGCTGGCCGCCGAGATCGAGGTGGAGGAACTGCTCGCCGAATCCCGCCCGCGGTGACGGGTGCCGGGCGCCGCCCGCCTCAGTCCTTCCACTCGAAGACCTCGACCTTCTCGCCGGTCATGACGTAGTCGGTGTCCGCCATGTCCCCGGTCCAGATCTTGGTGGAGATGACGCCGGTGATCCAGTAGGGATCCGCCATGGACTTCAGGTCGAAGGGCTTCTTCAGCTTCACGTAGACGATCTGGTTCGGCGGGGGCGGCGGCACGTGGATGCAGGCGCCGTAGTAGGGCACCAGCAGGAACTCGTCCAGGAGTCCCCCCGCGTCGGACTCCAGGGGCACGATGTAGCCCGGCAGCTTCACGTACTGCCCGTCCAGCTCCTTCACCGGGTTGAAGGTGTACATGGGGACGTAGGCCGGCGTCGCGTCCTTGCCGGGAATGCCCGCGCCCGGAAACGCCGCCGAGGGCGGCGCGGCGGCCGGCGGGACCATCTCGTCCCAGGTCAGTTCCCGGGGTTGCGGGGCAGCCGCTGCTGTGGCGGTCGCCAGGCACGAGCCAAGGAGGATGCTGATGATGAAGGTGCGCATGGGTTGAATCCTATACCCGGATGGTGAGGCCGTCCGACAGTGCGTTGCGGTAGGCGCGCCAGGCCGGCAGCACGCCCATGAGGAGCGCCGCACCGACCACCACGGCGGCGATGGTCAGGTCCCACTCGCCGGGGGGCCGAAGCGCCACGAAGATACCAAATCGCGCCTCGATCCACGGCGCGGCAGCCGCGATCAGGATATTCAGGGCGGCAAAGCCCAGGACGACGCCCGCAGCCGCCAGCAGCCCGGCTTCGCTGACCAGGAGGCCGAAGATGTGCCAGGGCCGCGCGCCCACGGAACGCAGGATCGCCATCTCCCGGCGGCGCTCGTTGAGGCTCGTGAGGATCGCGGTGAGCATGCCGAGCAGGCCGCCCAGCACGACGAAGCCGCTGATCGCCAGCAGGGCGATCTCGACCACGCCGACCAGGTCCCAGAGCTGCTGCAGCGCGACCCCGGGGATGATCGCCGACAGGGGCTCCTCGGGATACTCGTTCAGGGCGCGCTGCAGGCGGAAGGAGGCCGCCCGGGACTTCAGGCCGACCAGCACGGCGGTGATGGCCTTCGGTGTCAGGTCCATCTGCCGCACCTGGTCCGGGGTGAGCTCCTGGCCCCGGATGCGGGTGCCGCTCTGCCAGTCCGCGTGGATGGCCTCGATGGCTTCCAGGCCCACGTGGACGGTCCGGTCCACCGGCGTGCCCGTCTTCTTCAGGATGCCGCGGATCACGAAGGGCTTGTCGTCGTGGTTCATGAAGCTGGTGGCGCCGAGCCCGTGGGCGATCACCACCTCCTGGCCGAGCGTATAGCCGAGCTGCCGGGCCACGTCGGCGCCGATCACCGCGTCGAAGAGGTCCGCCACCGGCCCGCCCGCGGCGAATTCGAGAGTGCGGTCGCCCGCGAACCGGTAGTGCCGGTAGTAGTCCGGGCTGGTGCCCAGCACCCGGAAGCCCCGGTGGGAGTCGCCCAGCGAGAGCGGGATCGTCCACGCCACCTCCCGCCGGCCGGCCAGGTCCTGGTAGGTCTGCCAGGTGACGTTGTTGGTGGCATTGCCGATGCGGAACACGGAGTAGAGAAGCAGGTTCAGGTCGCCGCTGCGGGCGCCGACGATCAGGTCGGTTCCCGAGATCGTGTTGGCGAAGCTCGCCCGGGCCTCGGTGCGCACCCGCTCGACCCCGAGCAGCAGCGTGACGCTGACCGCGATGGAGAAGACCGTGAGCAGCGCAGTGCCGCGCCGGTTCCACAGGCTGCGGGACGCGAGGCCGAGGATGGTGCGCAGGCCCCTCACGCCGCGGCCCGCCCGGCCCGGTTCAGCGCCGGCAGGTCGACCTGCCGGTCGAACTGCCCGGCCAGCGACCGGTCGTGACTGACGAACACGATGGCGCTGCCGGCCGCCTGGCACTCGCCCATCAGCAGGCCGAGGAACTCTGCACGGGCGTCGGCGTCGAGGGAGGAGGTGGGTTCGTCGGCGATCAGCAGCTCGGGCCGGCCGATCAGCGCCCGGGCCGCCGCAACGCGCTGCTGCTGGCCGATGCTGAGGTCGGTCACGCGCCGGTCCAGCAGCGCGGGGTCGTGAAGGCCCAGCCGGCCCAGCAGGCGCCCGGCCTCGGTGCGCACGTCCGTGGCCTCGGCAAGGGCCCGCGCCCGGCGTCGCGCCGAGAACCGGCAGGGCAGGGCCACGTTGTCCCGCACCGACAGGTAGGGCAGCAGGTTGAACATCTGGAAGATGAAGCCGATGCGGTCCACCCGCAGCGCATCCCGCCGGGCCGCGCCCATTGCTCCCAGCGGCTCGCCGAGCACGTGGACCGTGCCACCGTTGGGCGTGAGGACGCCACCGATCAGGCCGAGGAGCGTGCTCTTGCCGCAGCCACTCGGGCCGCTGACGAACACGCGCTCGCCAGGCGCCACGTCGAACCGGTCGATGGCCAGCAGCGGCTGGCTGGGGCTCCAGTGGAAGGTGACGCCAGTCAGTTCGACCGCGTTCATTGCGGCATCAGTACGCGGGAGGTGCCGGAGGTGAGCACCACGGACTTCTGGCCCCCCGCCGTGACCACGCTGGTGGTCAGTCGCGCTGTGCCGGGGAACGCCGTGAAGATTCTGGCTTCGACCCAGGTGAGCGCCACCGGGCTGCCGCAGCGGAACTCCCAGAAGGCCTCCAGGTCCGCGTGGCCGTCATCACCGTAGTCGGGCGGCGAAACCGCGGTGGACTGCAGCCTGCACTGGGCCTCCGGCGGCAGGGCAAACAGGGCCGCCCCGTCCCGCAGGACGTTCAGGACCCGGGCGAGCTCCTGCTTCTCCGCCTCGTTGGCGGGTTTGCGCTCGAAGCCGGTGAAGTTGGCGGCCGGTCCGTCGAGTTCGATCACGAGGCTCTGGCCTTCGACCGCGATGCCCAGCATCGTGCTGCCGTGCTCGTGCCGCCCGGCGGAGCGGATTTCCGCGTGCAGCATTGCGGGGGCCAGAATGGAAAGGAGAATCAGTGAACGCAGGTTGGCCAGTTTCATGCTGTCCGGACTCCCATGGTTGCGGTGCGCATGGCGTGGCTGGGGGGCCACGACTCGTCAGGCGCGAGGCGCCGTAGCCGGGTCAGACGGACGGTGGGCCCCGAGCGGTGGCGCGCCCAGGGGCGGGCGAGACGCGGGTGAGGGCGAGGGCCCGGTA
>Ga0268299_1002857_pt1 | contig 18218 bp, 14 predicted proteins | sample NOBtaG_FD_193484 | JGI IMG/M metagenome (GOLD analysis project Ga0268299, IMG submission 193484) | Activated sludge microbial communities from bioreactor in Nijmegen, Gelderland, Netherland - NOB reactor | ecosystem: Engineered > Bioreactor > Aerobic > Activated sludge | place: Netherlands...
GTCGTTCATGCTCGCTATGTATGGCTCCGTGGAGCAGGCGGTGTGGTATCCCGTTTCGCCGGCTATGATTTTTACCGTCTCGTTGTGAGCGCCAAACGGGTAGGCGATGTGCCTCACCTCGTGACCAAGAAAATCTTCGAGCCTCTTCCGCGATCCTTCGAGTTCCTTGTAACAGTCCTCGGGCGGTATGCGGTTGAGCCACGGATGGTTCATTGTGTGGGAGCCGATTTCGAAGCCGCGCGCATCGAGCTCCCTGACAACGGGCCAGTCGACTATCTGGAACTCCGCGTTTATCTCCGGCACCATCCAGCCGCTTTTTATGCCCACGTAATTCGTGGGCATGTAGTAGACCGCTGTGAAGCCAAGCCTCTCGAGCACCGGGATGGAATGCTCTATGGACTCTGTCAGGCCGTCGTCGAACGTTACGATGACGGGTTTCCGGGGGAGCTTACCTCTACCTTCCCTGTAAGCCGTCAGCTGGTCGAGGCTAATGGTTTTAAACCCGAGCATCTTCAGGATCTTCATCTGGGTTTCGAACGTTTTCGGGGTGACTGTGTATTCGAGAAAACTCGGATGCGGGTTCGGGCTTACCTGGTGGTACATAAGTATGGGTATGTTCAGATTCATCTTCTCTGCCTGACATCAATCGGGCTTAAACGCCCTGATTCCAATAATCAACTCGTATCTTTCGTCGGAATAGTCGAGCTCTTCCGGCTTCAAATCTTCGGCCGAGAGGCCGTGTATGATGCTTACAGCCGCCAGCGGGTTTCCGAAACACTTTACATTCACATTTCCGGGCGGGAACACTTGCTCGAAGAGCCTCCTCGCCGACAGGGAAGTGAAATTCCAGTACCAGTCGGACTTTCCGCCCGACGGGGGGCGCATGCCCGGCACGGCTGCAAGTATTACTCCGCCGGGTTTTAGAATCCCGTACAGTGTTTCGATCGCCCGGGACGAATCGTACATGAACTCGAGCGTCCGTGTAATTATAATGCACTCGCAGCCGCCGCGGGGGATATCCGGCGGCAATTCGACGTCGACGGCGCCGGATTCGGCCGGTATTTTAAATATGCCGCCCTTTATCACGTTTTCCTTGCCGTATCCGAAGGCGTATAAATCGTTTCCGGATTCGAGCGTAATGCCCCTGATATATTTCGAGCTCGCCCGGAGGAATTTGTCTATGTAGTATCCATCGATGGGGCTACCTCCTCTCTCGCCCCAGGATTCGCTCACGGGAATAACTTTTCTGAGCTCTCCGAAATCGATCCATCCGAAGGGCCTCCTTCTGCCGTATTTCGAAATGACGGCTTCTCCCACCGAGCGCGGCAGCAGCTTCGGGGCCAGGGTCCTCACCGTATCTTTGGTCTTTTGGAGGAAGTTGTGCCTGAGCTCGTTCAGCGACGGGTTCCTGAAGTTCCAGAGCCTGTTGTCGAGCGCATCCCTGACGCCTTCGTCTCCGATACTCTTTTCTCCCAGGTACTTTTCCAGCCAATTGAGGTAAAAGAGCTCGGCCGATTCCTGACTACCCTTCTTTCCGGCGATCTGATGACAGGACTCCCTGTGCTGCCTGTAGAGGTCCCAGCACGAGGCGGATACGAAAACGGGGGAGCCGAGATAGACCTTCGCGAGAAAGGCCTGGTCTTCGTGCATCCCGGTGAAGGCATCTTCGAAGCCGCCAGCCCTTTCTATGGTTTCTCTCCTGAGCATGATATTGGACATGGATACGGGATCGAACTGCCCGTTGAGCGTGAGAACCAAAAGCAGCGGCGGGGCGACGAGCGTGTTCAGTATAGGTGTTCCGGATTTCAGGTTATCGTGCATGTAGCGGTCGAGGGAAATGTCGTTAGTGTCGCCTGTCCAGCTGTACCAGTACTTCGTATTCCCGCAGACCATTCCCGCTTCCGGGTAGGCTCGAAGTATCGCCGTCTGCTGCTCAAGCTTATATTTCGTCCATGCGTCGTCGGCGTCGAGCATGGCGATGTAATTCCCCCTGGCCGTCCGGAACCCGAGGTTCCTGGATGCGCTGATGCCTTTGTTAAGGTGCCCTTCGTGCTCCGTGTAAACGACTTTCCCGCCATAACGGTTTTTATAATCGAGGGCGATTTGCGTGCTGCTGTCTGTGGAGCCGTCGTCGACCAGTATAAGCTCCCAATCCGTCCAGGTCTGGGCGAGTACGCTCTCGATTGCCTCTTCGAAGTACTTTTCAGCGTTGAGGAACGGTATTATCACTGAGACAACGGGATTATCGTTCATTCCACAATTTTACAGCTAATTTAAAGCCTTCAGTTTTCAAACCTGCTTTATTGTTATAAACAGGCCCGAAGATTCCAATGGTTATCGATTATTTATTTGCTTGGGCGCCTTTACTGTTATGAGCATCTGGTACCTGCGGTCGTAATAGTCGAGCTCTCGTTCAGAGAATTCGTGAGTGGACATCCCTTCGAGAAAGCCGATAGACGCCAGCACATTGCCGTGGGGACGCTTTTCATTACCTTGTCTTTCCCGAATTTCTTCGTGTATTTGTCGTCTCCGATTTCAAGAACGTGCCCTGCAATATCGGTGCTGTTCAGGGACAGAAATTTTTCAGAATTAAGAAATGATATTACAACTGAAACCCGAGGACTGTTACTCATAGAGCTTCTTCGATGTTCTATAAATCTTATCCGCCAATTTCCATGTCTTATATTTTAGACCTCGTTTTTCGACAAAAATATTAAGCATTTCATTATAATCTGTCCCTAAACTAATCTTATACTGGTTATCGTCCGAAAGAAAATCATAATGATTGTGCCCTAGTATCGCATTATGTATTATCGCATGATAATGGCATGTTAGGCCGGGTCTGAACAGATTACTCTCCATATAATTAAATCCGCTTTGATAAAATAAAACATTACCGTTGTAAATAAAACTGTATAGACAACCTATAGTAGTTTGACCGGCAGTCAATTTCAGTAATTGAATTTCGCCGTAGCTTAAACGCCCGATGATTATATCTTTATGGAAATTTGTGAAATAGGGATTGGAGAAAGCACCTGGTTGTCCGCGTGCAGTCCATCTTTTTTGATGTAATTCGATTAGCTCGTCAAGAATTGTTAAAGCTTCTTCTACATTTTCGGCAATTGTAAGCTTTAATTCTCCGATTTTATTGTACTCTTTTATAGAACGCCTTATCTGATTTCGTTTGTTCTGGCTAATCAGCGCTAGATAATCATAATTATTCTCGCGTATTTTTGTTAAATTAACATATAATGATTTATCTCTTACTACGGACACGTTATATTGGTGATTATTGTTAAAGTGAGAAGTTGAAGGCGTTTGTGGAGTTGATTCACACCTTGTCAGGCTAAACTCGTCCCATGGTTCTGGTAAGAGTTTGATTATCTCTTCAATATTTATTGCAAATTCCGGATCTATTAAAATCTTGTTATATTCGATCCAGACGATGTCTATATTCGGGTTTAACGTTTGATTGAGCGCAATCTGACGAAATTTAAAGAATCGCCCTCTTGTAGTAGTTTTAGAGCCTAAAAAAAAGGCAATTACTGGTGACTCGTTTAAGAACCCGGCAATTAATGATACTTCGCAGTCCGCTGGCAGGTTCTTGAGCCATGCTTCTGTCCAAGGCCAAGACAGGAAATAGGTATGAGGACATTTTTTCAGAAGAGTAGTCCAAATTTCTTCAATGTCGTCAAATTGTGAATGAGAATTATATTTATATAAAACGAAATTCATAATCTCCCATCTAAGTGTAAATTTTCTGTCAGTATATGTCAAACGGCTACAATAGCAAAATTATTTAGCGGATGGGAGGTGGATTCTTGAGTATGTCAATTCTTCTTCCCAGAGGTGGAAAAACATATTATTAGTCAAGTGAGACGGGTTATTTATGAAGTCGGGCATATGTGCATGCAGCCATGTCATTATAGCCAATATCCGTAAAGCTTTCCTATCTTCGAAATCGATCTCAAACTGGCTCGAATATAAATTAAGACATTCATTGAAGACTCCGCCCGCGAACGTAGAGGGGTTTAGTAGATTCCTGTAAGCCTCCAGATATTTTCCCGTTTCCCATGCATTCTCCAGATAAAAGTTTTGCAGTGTCAGGAAAAAAATCAAGTCGAGAGCGGGCACCCAAATTAGACTGGACTCTTCCCAATCAATTACTCCCAGATTTCCTTTTACATCCATCAAAACATTTTGAGGAGCCAAATCTCTGTGCCCGCAAACTGAATATCGAAATCTTAAGCTATTTATTATTGGCTCGGTTTCCTCCGCAATTTCTTCGCTTATGTTCAAGTGCGTTATAAGCTCGGACAGCATCGTGTGAGCTAGCCGGGTTCCAGATTGGTTTGGCATCTTGGTTTCCATGCCAAGCTTGATAAGCCATAAGGTTGTTTTAAACGCCAGATCTCTATAGTTTTCTTTCGTTATAATTTTGGAAACCTGTATACCATCAATGAAAGTTTCCCCTACAGTGAATAAGCCGGAACTGCAATCGGTAAACAGGACTTTTGGAATGCCGTCAAGGCCGGGATATTGATTTTCGAGGCGTTTGAGAGTTCTTGCCTCATTCTCAAGCTCATATGCGTACTTGGCAACTCTGGTGGTTTTTATTACAGACGACGGATTTTTTTCGCCTTTAATGAATATGAACAAGATAGGTTTGTTGTCGATGTCCTCGCCTTCAGTCAGCATGAGCTTTTTTGTTTCTTGATGATTCTTCGGATGAAGCGCCGGTTTTTGGGCGACTGTAGAGATTAATAAATTATTAGGTTTGGAGCTGAGCAGCCAGGGAAACACTGCAATCGGTTTGGGGCCCAATGACCATATAATATCCCGCATCCTTTTAATAAAAGTCTTTTTACCATTGCCCTTGAAATAAAGCTTCAATGAATAATCTATTGCCTCCGGTGCATTTAAGGGAACCCAGATTTTCGCCGGGAGTTGAATCTGATTAGGTATTGGAATGTACGATTCTATGTTGCAGAATCCTGCAGCCGCTAGTTTCGTTTCTAAAGATCTGATTCTCGCAAACGGCGGCAGCAGCCATTCAATATAGCAGTCACCACCCGGTTTTAGGGCTGAAAAAATTTCTTGAATAATTTCAGTGTTGGGTTCGGATGCGACAGCCAATTCAAAATTTGAATCCATGAGATCTGTCGAGGCGTCTATCACGCATTCGGATATTATTGTCAACGGTTCTTTGAGGCCGGCCCCTCCAAAAATAATGCTTTTTGCCGGCTTAGGATTGGATAATAGAAACCTCCAGTCGACTCTTCTCAATAAAACATTATCAGCCGGTTTTTCACCTTCTATCTTGTGCTTCTCAGCCATTTCTCGATCGTTTTTATCCATCTGTCATTTGCCAGTCATTGTCTAAACGTTTATAATTCATTAAATTGAGGAACTGATAATATGTGAAATGCGACGGAATTACAAGTCGTGAGCGGTAAAGAAAATACTATAACTTCTAGAACAACTGCTGTCATTGAGTGTATATTCTATCATTGAGTGTATATTTTTGTTGATAGTTTCTCTTAATCAATGGCAGTTTCCGTTTTTGAGCAGTCTCGGAAAGATAAATATGCATGTGGCGCGAACGGATGCTGCAGAAAGCTTCGGACGGATGTATTTTAATGACGGCAAAAACCGGTAAAGATCTCCCTGTGATTCAAAGTCTATGGATTGGCGATAAGTTATCCGTGATGGAGCGCTTATGCATCGCCTCATTTTTGGATAACGGGCATGCTTTTCATTTGTATACTTACGACGGTGTTCAAAACGTTCCTCAAGGCACTACAGTCAGAGACGCCAGTGAAATAATCGACCCAAACAGAATATTCAAGTACAACCAGCGCGATAGTTACGCAGGATTTGCAAACTTGTTCAGATATAAGTTACTGTTGGAAAAAGGGGGATATTGGGTTGACGCGGACATCATATGTATAAAGCCGTTTGATTTTCCGAAAGAAAACGTCTTTTCCGGCACCATAAAGCGGAGTCGTATGAATCCTTTCAATGTTAAAACCCACGTTCAAAATTGTGTGATCAGTACCCCTGTCGGTTCTGAAATCATGAATTATTGTTATGATATAGCAAGTAACAAAGATTCCCAAAAACTCAAATGGGGAGAAACGGGCCCTGATCTGCTGGAATCGGCGGTTTATAAATTCGGTATGGAAGACTATGTTTTATACAGAGCCTTTTCCCCGGTAACCTGGGAAGATTGGAGGAAGCTGATTAGCGGCTCGTTCCTGGTTTCCTGGATAGAACGGGCCAAGTTAGAACTTTACGGCTCTCATGCTATTCATCTTTATAACGAGATGTGGCGCATGGAAGGTGTTGACAAGAACGCGGTTTTTCCACCAGCCAGCGTATACGAGTGGCTCAAGAATCGCTATTCCGTCTAGATTAATTCCTCTTTTTATTTTGGGACTAAATATCCCATTCATATTTCAGTAGATATGCAGGTAATTTGCCGCTTCCATAGACACCATCGGTCTCTATATCAAAGTATCCGGCATGTTCGATCTTGTCGGCTGACTTGATGCCCCGCATGAATTCTATATCCGCGGCGCACCTGCCCGGCGTTACAAACAGATTTTCCACGATGCGCGTTATTTTCCCGGACGGAGGAAGAAGCTTCGGCAATCCGCTTCGCATTTCGCTATCGAGGCGTATTAATGGCGATATCGAATATGTCACTCGGCCTGCCACTCGTATTTCAGGAGAGAAACGGATTCGTCGCGGGTCGGTATCTTCCCCGTTCCGTAAACGTTTTCTGTTTCTATGTCGAAGTATCCTGCGTGCTCTATCCTGTCGGCCGTGACCATTCCTCTCTTCAATTCCACATCTATAACGCAGCGGCCCGGCGTTAGCAATAGCTCGCCCGTGCTGCAGGTTATCGTCCCCCTTGGCGGGAGCGTTTCCGGCAGCCCGAGCTGTATTTCGCTGTCGAGGCGCGCGAGGTTTACGCGTGTTCTGAAGTCCCTGATCTTCACTATCATCCGCGGGTATTTGATAGGCTTGTCGCTGACGTAGTCGAATTTGATATTTATTCTGCTGCTTGGTTTTATCGGTGTCCCGGCCTCTGCATTTTCCACCTTGAGCGAGACTATCGTAACGCTTTCGTCCCCTGCATGATCGGTTCGCTGGTCGAGCGGTATTTCGTATGTCGAGCTCATCGATTGAAGATACTTCTCTACGATATCGTCGGTGTGTCCTTCAGCTATAACCCGCCCCTGCTCGAGCATTATCGCTCTCTGGCAGAGCGAAAGAATAGCGGTCATATCGTGACTGACGAAGAGTACCGTTCTCCCTTCGGAGGTGGCGACGTTGTTGAGCTTTCCCAGACATTTTTTCTGAAAGGCGGCGTCGCCGACCGCGAGCACTTCGTCTATGAGGAGTATTTCGGGCTCGAGGTGCGCGGCTACCGAAAATCCCAGCCTGACCCTCATGCCCGACGAATAATACTTCACGGGGGTGTCTATGAACTGCTCGACCTCGGAGAATTCCAGTATCTCGTCGAACTTCCTGTCGATCTCGCTTTTCTTCATGCCGAGTATCGCGCCGTTGAGGTATATGTTTTCCCGCCCCGTGAGCTCGAGGTGAAACCCTGTGCCGACTTCGAGGAGGGAGGCTATCCTGCCGTAGATGTCTATTCTGCCTTCTGTCGGCTCCGTTATACCCGTTATTATTTTCAAAAGGGTGCTTTTCCCGGCGCCGTTCCGGCCTATAATGCCGATGATCTCCCCTTGGCATACATTGAACGAGACGTCTTTTAAGGACCAGAAGATGTTATCGCGGGAGGCTTTCTTCGCCGCGTGACCGTTGCCGCCTCGTTTCCCGCCGATGCCCGAAACGAGCTTCTTGACGCCTCCCGAGACGAGCCTGGTTATATTCTCCCTCATCGTCTGAAACTCGTTGGTTTCTCCGATCCTGTACTCTTTTCCTATATCTCTTACTTTTATCGTGATTTCGCTCATGTTAGACCACGTCCGCGAATTTCTTCTCCATGTGTCTGAAGTAAACGAGCCCGCCTGCCAGGAGAACCAGGACGACGATCGAGGATACTATTACGAGAGTCCAGTCCTGGTCGGACTTTCCGAGAAGAGCCCAGCGGAAACCCTCGACCACACCGGACATCGGATTGAGGCCGTAGAGTATGCGCCACTTTTCGGGCACCAGGCTGCTCGGGTACGCGATCGGCGTAAGGAAGAGCCAGAACTGTGTCATGAAAGGTATCGTGTAGCGGACGTCCCTGTATATAACGTTGAGTGCCGAGAGCCAGAGGCTTACGGCGAGCGCCGTCGCGATCGCGAGGAGCACGAAGAGCGGAAGCGCCAGTATTGCGAGCGTCGGGACGATGCCGTAGTAAAGCATCATGAGAATGAGCACGCCGAACGCTATAAGGAAATCGAGGAAGCCGCCGAGGATCGACGAGAGCGGTATTATAAGCCTCGGGAAATATACTTTTGTTATGAGGTCGCGGCTGTTGACGAGGCTGTTGCTGGAATTCGTAAGCGCGTTGGCGAAGAGCTGCCAGGGTACCAGCGCCGCGAAAGAGAAGATAGGATAGGGCACGCCGTCGGACGGTATCTTGGCGAGGTTCCCGAAGAATATAGTGAAGACGCCCATAGTGAGAAGCGGCTGAAGCACTACCCATATTACGCCGAGCGCAGTTTGCTTGTATCTGACCTTGATGTCTCTCCAGATAAGAAAATATATGAGCTCGTGGTATTCGTAGAGCTCTCTTAACTGAAGAGAAATACCGGTCTGCGGTTTCCGTACCGCGAAGGGCTTCCGGAAATCGTCTCTTTCTTCAGTGGTGTCAGGCGCTGGAGCCGGATTGTTCCGACCGTCTATTTTGAATGATGATTCTGTTTTCTGCATAAGAGGTGCGTCTTGTGCGCTATGGTAAGGCCTTGGCCATGGGAGCTTTGAATTCGATATCACCAAGTATAATGTCAAAATGTGGATTATAAAGCTTTGTTGCAAAATCTATTTCGATTCTGTTTTTATGGGCGCCGGGGCCCGGCGCGTTCTTTAAAAATTACAATCGACGATAATCAAGGCTTAAATGAATTAGACGTGAAAAAGTGAATTCTTTTTACGCGGCATAGAACACCGGGTTTTCGGGCGTCACCGGCGCCCGTTCCGCGATGTTTTATTATCCCCGGGAATAGTCGAGACATTCGGAGTATTGTAATGTAGACTTTAGGTATATCTAGAGGGGACGGATGGGTTGGAAGCTCCGTTCACGGCTTGACTGGATGGGCAAAATTTCACGGGGGTCGATGTGTCGGGGGTCCATTTTCGCGAATGTAAAGCTGCCTTAACAGACTTCGGTCTCCTGGCATAACAAAAATTGTCCAGCTGACAGCCTCCGATTGACAAGACTTGTTTAACTATATGTATGTTATAAACTATTATTATGTATATACAGGGGTTTAAGATGTTTACGCGAAGTGGCATGGACATTGCAAATATTAAATCTCGACTGGTTGGCTAAGGTCATGTTAAGGGATTTGCGTGCGTCCTCAATCTTCTTATTCTTAATAGCAGAGAGTAGAGCATGAAGATTTTCAAAAGCCTCAACGGTACACTAAACAAGATGGGCGGGAATTATTCTTTGGTGGAGTATCCATCATCGAACCCTGTCAAGGAGCCTTTTCTGAAAAGACCCTTCGACGTGCTTTTTTCGTTTCTGGGGCTTGTTGTGCTGTTTCCCGCAGGCGTGATCGTGGCAATCGCAATATATATAGAAGACGGGTTGCCTATACTTTTTTCGCAGGTTAGGCTCGGGGAGAACGGACGGAAGTTCAAGATTTACAAGTTCCGCTCGATGATAAAGGACGCCGAGCAAAACACCGGGCCCGTGTGGGCGTACAAGAAGGATCACAGGATTACGAAAGTCGGGGATTTTTTAAGAAGGACCAAGCTCGACGAGCTGCCGCAGCTGTTCAATATTCTGAGAGGGGACATGAGCTTTGTCGGCCCCCGCGCCGAGAGGCCCGAGCTCGTTTCCGAATTCAGGAAGATGATCCCGGGGTTCGACTACAGGCTCAGGGTGAAGCCCGGCCTGACGGGCATAGCGCAGGTTTACGGGAATTACAACACGCATCCCCGGAACAAGCTACGCTACGACACGGTCTACATAAACAACGAAAGCTTCTGGCTCGACATAAAGCTCATATTCGCGACTATCTGGTTCACGGTCGCATACAGGTGGGAAAGCAAGGACAGGCGCATCGACAAGCTGATAGGGCAGGTGATACTTGAATCGGGAGTAATCACCGAAGCGCAGCTTCAGGAGGCGCTGGCTCACCAGGAGAAGTGGGGCGGCAAGATCGGAGAAATACTGATCGAGAAGGGATATATAACCGAGCAGAAGCTGAGGGACTTTCTCAATCTCCAGGTGTCGGTGAATTCCGCGGCGACCTGGATGGCTCCGAGCAAAAAGGAATATCTGCTGGGCGACATAATGCTCGCCGCCGAGGTCATAAACAAGGAGCAGCTCGAGGAAGCTCTCGATTATCAGAAGAATACCGGCGCGAAACTGGGCAGCATACTTATAGAGAAAGGACTTATCTCCGAGCAGGCATTAAAGGACTGCCTCGACAGGCAGGTCGTCGCAAGAAACGGTCACTGATCGGCCGACCGTCTAATTCCCAAGCTCTAACCTGATCTTTCCCTTTCGGACACGCGGTTCACTATGCTCGACGTCAGGGCCAGCATGAACGTGAAGTAGTAGGCGTTGGCCGGAATCTGGAACGTGAATTCCGTAATCGTGTGAACGAACATACCGAACATGCCGCTCACGAGCCCTATGGTGATGTAGTAGGAGAAGGGGTCTTTCTCCGAGGAAAAATACTTTTCGTTTCTATACAAGTTTCTGAAAAAGGCTATGAGCGCCCAGAAGACAAGGGCGAAGCCGACTATGCCGGTTTCCGTCGCCAGCTCTATGTAGTCGTTGTGGGCGTGGTCGTATACGTGGGGCCAGTATGCGTTTTCTTTATATAGAGTGTAAGCCAGGCTGAAGTTGCCGAGCCCGACGCCGAAGACCGGAAAATCCTTCAGCATGTTCATGCTGTCTTTCCAGATGTAGGTACGGTTCGGAAGCTCTCTCGTCGTCTTCGCCATTTTGTCGAGAACCGGGTCGAGCCCTATCCATAGCGAATACACGAGTATTATCGCGAAGAATCCCCCGATGAGCCATTTGTTGGATCTGCTTTTCTTGTCGCGCGACATCAGCATGTAGAAAAAGAATATCGACGCGCAGAAGGATAATATGGCTCCCCTCGACTGTGCCAGTATGAGGGTTATGGCCATTATACACATCGCGAAGAACATCATGAAGTGGCTCGACACGGGAAGCTTTACCTTGTTGCCCCACCTGCCCATTACTACGCCGTGCTTCGAATAGAGATAGAGGAGGTACCCGAGGATTAATGGTATCACGAGGACGAGAAGGCCCGCGAAGTGGTTCGGGTTCACGTACGTGCCCGCGGCAGGGATCTTGGAGCCGCTCGCTATATACTGCATGAGCCCGATGAGGGATTCGATCAGGCAGACTGTGAATATTATCCAGAAGAATCTTCTCACGTGCCTGCTCGCGCGTATATAATCGAACGCAACTATAAAGAAGGCGGCGTAGGATAGATAAAGGAGAAACTTCTGGTTGGTAACGAACGGGTAGATGCTTATGGTATGGGAAAGATTTACGTCTTCGCCGAATACGAATTTCAGCGCTTCGGCCTTGGCCTGAAGTAGAGAGGAGCCGTGAGGCGAGAGTATGCCTAAAAGGAATTCCGGGAGCTCGACTGTCTGCAAGAATATCAATATGAAGAAGAGCCCCATCGGAAGATAGAGGGGCGACTTCGGGACCCGTATTCTGCCCTTGAGGATCTTTCCGGTGAGCCATACACCGAACGTCAGGAACGAAATGATTTCGAAAAGGGAAACCGACCAGGTCTCGACGTTCCCGAAGGGAAGGGGAGAGAGCAGGATCAGCACCAGCCCCAGGTTAATAAATAGTGGAATCACTTTTTCGATGATAAATGTCGTCAATTGTATCCGCTGCCTGTCCTTTCGAGCTCGACGTCGTCGACCCAGACCGCGCCGGAGAACGGGGCGTCGGTATCGGTCTTGAATCTTCTTAGCCTTAGAACGGCCGATGTGCATCCCGGAGGGGTCGTGAAATCGAGCCCGACCCTGTGCCAGTCGGTCGTGCCGTATGTCTGCTCGGCTCTTTGGTAGAGGTCGTCACTGTGAAGGCAGTAGACCTCCCAGAAGATGCCGTTTCTCGTCGTAAGATTTTCGCTTTTTATATCCGAGGAGAGCCTGTAGCTCGTATTTTCTTCGACCGGGACGACCTGTCTGAAATGATAAAAGTCGTAATTGTTCTTTCCGTCGAACTCTATTTTGAGGGAGGTGCCTTTTTGACCGGAGTCTTTCGGAGTCGTTATTTTTATCCCTTCGACATTGCCCATCGTCCAGTCGAACCCGTTGTTGTTTATAGGCTTCTCGAATCCCCCGTTCCAGACGCCGTCCCATGCCCCCATGCGGTCCGTCCAGGCGTTTTTGGCGAGGTCGATGCTGTTCTGGTACATGAGAAAATTCATCATCAGCATGTAGAGATTGTAATCGACGAGGTCCTTGTGATCGGACCATATTTCGTAGGTTTCGGGCACTCTTTTGGTTTTTATGAGGAATTTCATATAGTCCGGCACTGCCTGCGCAGGCACGACTTTTCTTATATCGTCGCCCTTCCTGAGCGTTTGCCAGAGAATGATGAACGCCTTCTGTCTTCTATCGCTGTCGTAGGCCATTACGGGGACGAGGTTGTCGAGGAGGGCTTTTTTGTCGCCGAGCTTCGAGGCCAGCATGCCCGCCGCCCACCTCAGCGAAACGACGCCGGGGGAGAGCTGGGTAGACTGGTTGAGTGCGTAGACCGCTTTATCTCTTTCACCCTGCCGCGAGAGAAATTCCGCGAGATAGAACCAGTAGTTGTAGTTCAGGGGGTTTAATTCGAGGGCCTTTTTGTAAAGGTCGGCGACATCCGTTCTCGGTACCGTGAAGTCGTAATTGTCGTAGTACTGTGCGAGAAGGAAATAGAATTCGGAGTTGTTCTTCTCGAGAACCATGGCATCCTTAAGGCCCCTCGGGGGAGGATCGCCCGCGTATATATAGGAGAGCCAATTACTGGCCGCCCTGGTTACGAGAATCATTATTATTATTGCGGAAAGAGCGAGGAGGGCATATTGGCGTAGTCTGGAGCGGATTACAAGATTCATGTCTTGAGCGTAAACACCCCGCAGGTTCTCAAAGGCATAATTCTCAATATACCTGCTGTGAAAGGGAAGCGACAGATGCCCGGCTGATTAAATTGTTTTGCCTATGTCGTCCTGAGCGTTCTTTACCTTGGCTTTGACAGGGGCAATCTTTTTCTTTTCTTCGCCCTCGCCGTAGTAGTAGTTGTAAGATTTATAGTAGTAGCTGTTCTGATTGAGCTCGATGCCGTTCACTATCACCCCGAGGAAATTCGCCCTCAGGTTCCAGAGCTTTTCGATAAGATCCCTGATAGAGGTTCTAGGCGTCTTTCCTGCCCTTACGACGACCGCAACTCCGTCGACGAGGCTCGACAATATATGAGAATCGACGAAGCCTAGCGCGGGCGGACCGTCGACTATTATATAATCGTATTCCTTAACGAGGATATCGATCAGCTCCTTCATCTGGACCGAGCCGAGGAGCTCCGCGGGGTTGATCGGTATCGGGCCCACGGGAAGGACGAACATGTTGGGTATCTCGCCGTGGGTGACGACGTCTTCGAGGCTGGCGTTGCCGGTGAGGTAGCTGCTGAGGCCGTATCCGTTGTTCCCGAGCACGTTTCCTATCCTCGGCCTTCTGAGGTCGGCCTCGAGGAGGAGCACCTTGCTTCCCGCCTGTGCGAACGAAGAAGCCAGGTTTATGGAAACCGTGGTTTTACCCTCGGCCGGGAAGCAACTCGTTATGAGTATAGACCTCGGGGGCTTTCCGGGCGTCGAAAGAAGAAGCGAGGTTCTTATGGTTCTGAAAGCCTCGGCGATGTGGGAACGCGGGTCCATGAGGAAGGTCTTTTCGACCGGGGCCGCAAGGCCGTCCGCCTGTCTGGCTTCGAAGACCCCGCCGAGTACCGGGAACTTCATCTTGTCCCTTATCTCTTCCGGCGACTTTATCGTGTTGTCGAAATATTCGATTATGAATGCTATGAGCACCCCGCCTCCGAGGCCGATGATACATGCGAAGAGGAGGTTGAGGGTTACGTTGGGCTTAAAGGGGAAGAGGGGTATCTGCGCATAGTCGACGACCTGTATGTTGCTGGCCTTGATGGCGGATGAAACCTCTGTTTCCTTTAACCTCTGGAGAAGCGTGTTGTAAATCGTTTCGTTCGATTCGATTTCCCTCTGGAGGATGTTGTATTCGATGGACTTGTCGTTGAGGGCCGACGCAAGGACTTTCTGCTTTTCGTAGCTCTCGCGGAGCGTCTCTTCCTTCTTGAGCGAGGCTTCGTAGTCCGATTTTACGGAGTTCGCGATGCTGCCCTCAGCCTCGTCTATCTTCCTCTGAAGCTCTGCCACCTTGGCCCCTACCTCTTTTAACTTCGGATAGCCGGATTTGAATGTTGCGCTCATCTGGCTGTATTCGGACTTGGCCAGGGCGTGCTCGGACTTTAGGTTCCGTATGTAGGGGTCGTTCATGACGAGCGGGAGCGCGGTCACGTTGCCGGCCAATACGTGTTTGTAGAGGGACTCTTTTTCGATCCTCTCCGTTTCCGCCTTGGCGAGCGCATCGTTGAGCTCGGCGAAGGTGTGGTAAGTGATGTTCATCTTCTGGTCGAGCGAGACGATGTCGTTACTTTTCGCGAACTCGTTCAGCCTGGCCTCGGACTGCTCGAGGTTCGACTGGGCCTGCTCTATCTGTTTCCTGAGAAAATCCCTTCCCTGCTTCGTGGCGTCGAGCTTTCTGTTCATGAGCCATTCGATGAAGGTATCGGAGAGGGTGTTGACGGCGTCGGCGGCGAGCTTCCTGTCGTGCGATTCAAAGCTTATGTCAACGAGACGGGAGTTGCCGACGGGGGATATCGTGAGCCCGCCGACGAAAGCGTTTACGAGATTGTCCTGCTTCGTCATCTCGCCTATGTATTGATCCTCAGGACCGGGCTTGGATTCGGCCGCGGGTCTGATGAAGAGGTTCTTTATCCCGCTTATGGCGCTGCTAATGGTGCCGAATATTGCGCCCTTGATGCGGTCGACAATGCCGGGTGTTTGTTCTTCGGGGTTATATTCCGGGTGCTGGCCGAGGTTAAGCTTGTCCACTACCTGTTTCGCGAGAGCCTTGCTCTTGAGGAGGAGATACTGCGTTTCGTAGAATTCGGCCGACTGGGTTTCGACTTCGACGACCTGGTCGAAGTTCACGACTTTGGGGTTTTCGAGCGATATCTCGACCTTGGCCGTAGCCTTGTAGACGGGCTCCGTCGTTACAGTGCCTATAAGGGTTGTTACCAGGACGATGGCGAAGAAGGCGATGATAACCTTCTTTCTCCGGAGAACCACGTCTATATATCTGTGGATCGGGTTCTCTTCGTCTGTCGGGTAGGCCCTTATGATATCCGGGGTGGGGGAATAAGTCTTTAGGGACCTTTCCTCATTGCTCGGTACGAGACTGTTCCCGGTGTTCTCGTCCCCTTTTCTGTCGTTACCGTTGTATTCCATATGCTTGTTTAAATGTCCCCCTGGTTACTGAACCCCCATGCTGAACGGCGGGAAGAACAGACCGAGTTTTATAGCGTCGAAGAAGCTCTTTATCGCACTCTTGCCCACAACCACAACATCCTGGTCCTGAAGTATCATGTCGGGAATTTCCCCGTCCTTAATCGCTTCGAGATTGACGGGAAGCACTTCGACCTGCCCGTCTCTATTCCTTAAAAGCCTGACGTCGGACGCCTTCGCGGTTTTGTCCATGCCGCCCGCGGCCGTTACCGCCTGGCTTACTGTCATGTCGTCCGTTATCGGGTAGGTGCCCGGCTTTACGACGGCGCCGTCGACGTAAACCACGCCGGCCTGGGGCACGTACACGACGTCACCCATGTTTATCGGAACGTTAAGAGTGGCGTCGCCCTTGTCGAGAAGTTCGTCGAGGTCTACCTGTACGGATTTTTCCCCGCCGTCGCTCGTTTTCCTCGTAACATAGACCAGATCGCTCGCGTTGACGTCGAGACCGCCTGCAAGCGCCAGGGCATCGAGCAGCGTGCCCTTGCCGAGGAGCTCGTAAGTCCCAGGGTTCTTTACGCTTCCTATTACGGCGACGCGCTGGCTCCTGTATTCCTTGACTGAGACGATTACATGCGGGTTATGCATGTAATTTTCAGACAGCATCTCGGCTATCCTGCTCTCTGCTTCCTGCGGGGTATATCCGGCGACGTCTACTTTGCCGATGAGCGGGAAGGTGATGGAATTCTGGCTGTTCACTCTAGCTTCCGTGTTGAGGTCCGGGGCTTCGAGCACCTGTATCGCCAGAAGGTCGCCGGGGCCTATTCTGTAATCGACGGAAGAAGTGGTGGAGAAGGTTTCCTGTATGAGCTTCCGGTTGAGCTCCTGGTTCTCTTTGTTAACTTCCCTCGTGGCCTGCGGTATCGTGTAGCTACCGCTGGAGGAAGATCCACCGCCGCAGGCGTACATCAACGCAAGGGAGAAAATTACTGCTGATATAAGGGTTATTTTCTTAAACATGCAAGCGCATCCTTCTTTGAATAACAATTATACACCCCTTATTCCCGACTTGTATAATTGTTATTCTAATCAGCAGAGCAAGTATGAAATTGTCAGCTTATATTGACAATTCTTACTCGTTCGACCTGAGGACGTTGCTTGCGTTCGAGTCGTTGTCGTTGCCGCCGCATGCCACTCCGCAAATGGCCGCACCCGTTACCGCCGCAGCGCCTACCGAGGCCGGTATTATGAACGGCGCGACGGGGGCTTTGCAGCATCCGGATTTTTCGTCAAATGCGTTCTGCGGGTCTTTGTCGGATGGAGGATAGGATAACGCGTCTCCCGGCTCCATGGTCGTATCGTTGATCTTCGTCTTGAATACCGAATGACCGTCGAACTGGATAGCAGACGCCGTGTTTTCCCTGTAGTTCGTCCTTCCGTCAACGTACTGCGGAGTTCCGGCTTCAAGCGCGCTTTCGCTTTCGGGGACGGTGTCTGCATCCGGCGTGTCTACGAGATATCCGCCCTTGGGATTAAAGCAGTAGCAGACCTCGCCCTCGTCGCCCGGAGTCAGCAAAAGACCCGTGAAACCGTTGCCTATGGACTGTACCTTGAATACGGAATTGGGCTCGATAACGTACTTGCCGCCGTTGACTATCAGCGTAGCCTCGCCGTCGTCAAGCGTATCTATGATCATATCAGGATATATAGGGTAGCTTTCGTCCTTGAGGCTGACTTCGCTGCCGTCTACGAGAATGACCTTAATCTCGCCCGATACCTTCATAGTTCCCAGAGAAACCTGGGCATCCACGGAGCTCTGCGCAAAAACGGAAAACGGCTGGTAAGCCACCAGTACTGCAATCAGAACCGCCATCATCAGGTTAATTGTTCTGCTCATCATTCAATGCCCTCCTTCTCCTGACATAATACTCAATTTGTAATAAATATTATATGGATGCTCATATATGTAGTCAACGAGACTTAAGTAGGTCTTTTAATCTGAATAAAGTATTAATATTGCAATAAACGCTAATACTTTAGTATTATACCGGGTTGATTCCCGATTGTCACTTTGTTTAACTTGCCATTTTTTTTATTCAATTGTTTTAAATTGTTATCGAGGTTTAGCATCGTTTCCGTGAATTTTCGCCTTGAGTATAGTTTCGTGTCAGGCCGCCGACAGCCCCCCGCCCGGAAGAGGGGAATTTATTTAAGATTCAACTGTTTTTTTATCTTGGCAACATCGAAATAGGGCTCGCCCCTCTCCATGGCCCGCGAATAATAGCTCTCGAGCTCGCCCAGAATGTGAAGAAGCGCTGCCCTCTCCCCCGAGGACGCCGCCTCTCGCGGGGTTTTGCCGCCGAGTGTGGGGTGGGGCTGGTCGAGCCAGAGGGTGTAAAAATCGTCGAGCTCCCTGTCGAGCTCCTTATTGCTTTTCACACCGGGAGGGAGCTTCCTGGCTTT
>Ga0268299_1002858_pt1 | contig 18217 bp, 10 predicted proteins | sample NOBtaG_FD_193484 | JGI IMG/M metagenome (GOLD analysis project Ga0268299, IMG submission 193484) | Activated sludge microbial communities from bioreactor in Nijmegen, Gelderland, Netherland - NOB reactor | ecosystem: Engineered > Bioreactor > Aerobic > Activated sludge | place: Netherlands...
CTATGATTCAGCGGTTCTCGAAGGTGCGCCAGAAACCTTTAAGGCAGTGGACGCGCGCGATACGGAATGGAAAGGCTTGAAATATAGCATTCAGGTTTCGCCAGAGGACTGCACGGCTTGCGGTATCTGCGTGGATGTCTGCCCCGTGAAAAATAAATCTGCGGCAAATCTGAAGGCCATCAATATGCAGCCTCAGCCGCCGATCCGCGAATCCGAGTGCGAAAATTGGGATTTCTTCCTGAGTATCCCGGAAATTGACCGCCGAAATATCAAAGTGAGTTCGATCCGCCAGCAGCAGGTTCAGCAGCCGTTGTTCGAATTTTCTGGCGCTTGCTCCGGCTGCGGCGAGACACCCTATCTGAAGCTGATTTCACAGTTATTCGGAGATCGCTCTGTTGTCGCCAACGCCACAGGCTGCTCATCCATCTACGGTGGCAACCTGCCGACGACGCCCTGGGCAAAAAATGCCGAAGGGCGTGGGCCAGCCTGGTCGAATTCGCTGTTTGAAGATAATGCCGAATTTGGCCTGGGGATGCGGGTTGCCCTCGATAAACAGAACGAGATGGCGCGGGAACTGGTTCAACTGCTTGCTGCCGAAATTGGCGCGGAACTGGTCGAAAATTTGCTCAATGCTGGCCAATCTGACGAAGCCGGTATTCACGATCAACGGGAACGAGTGGCGCGGCTGAAAGAAAAATTGATGTCGCTGCAATCCGACGAAGCGACCCGTTTGCTGGCACTCGCGGATGCGCTGGTCAAAAAAGATGTCTGGATCGTCGGTGGCGACGGCTGGGCTTATGACATTGGCTTCGGCGGCCTCGATCACGTCCTCGCCAGTGGTCGCAACGTCAATATTCTGGTGCTGGACACCGAAGTTTATTCCAACACAGGCGGTCAGATGTCGAAAGCTACGCCACGAGCAGCGGTGGCAAAATTTGCGGCGGGCGGAAAACCCGCAGGCAAGAAAGATTTGGGGCTGATCGCGATGAGTTATGGCAACGTCTATGTCGCCCGCGTCGCGATGGGGGCAAAAGACGAACAAACCCTTCGCGCCTTCATCGAAGCCGAGTCCTACGACGGCCCATCGTTGATTATCGCCTACAGCCACTGTCTGATGCACGGCATCGACATGAGCAAAGGGATGCGCAACCAGAAGGCCGCCGTCGAATCTGGTCAATGGCCTCTCTATCGCTACAACCCGGCCCGTGCTGCTGAAGGCGAAAATGCAATGTCGCTGGACTCGCGTCCGCCGAAAATTCCACTAACGGATTATCTGCACATGGAAACACGCTTCAAAATGCTCGAACTCAGCAAGCCGGAAACGGCAAAAGTGCTGTTTGAAGAAGCGCAGAACGATGTCGATGAACGCTGGGCGCTTTATGAATATCTGGCCTCTCGCTCGGTGAAGTCGTCGCATGGACACAGCGCTGAAGGAGATAAAGCATGAATATCAACACCACCTATCTCGGAATGACGCTGCGCTCACCGCTTGTCGCGTCCGCATCGCCGCTCTCGGAAAATGTCGATAATATCCGCCATATGGAGGATGCCGGGGCGGGCGCTGTCGTGCTGTTCTCGCTGTTCGAGGAGCAGATTCGCCAGGAGCGCGAGACGCTATATCACCACCTGAGCTACGGGGCGGATACATTCGCAGAAGCGCTTACCCATTTTCCAGAGCCGGAAACCTACCACGCAGGGCCGGATCAATATCTGGAACTCATTCGCAAAGCCAAACAAGCGGTTGATATTCCCATTATCGCCAGCCTCAACGGGTCTTCTATCGGTGGTTGGACGAAGTTTGCCCACAACATGCAGGAAGCGGGTGCCGATGCGTTGGAATTGAACGTTTACTATATCCCTACCGATCCGGGTTTGACAGGCACGCAGGTTGAGCAAACGTACATCGACATCCTGAAGTCGGTGAAACAAGCTATCACGATTCCAGTGGCGATTAAGCTTAGCCCGTATTTCAGCAATATGGCGAACATGGCGAAACAGCTTGACGATGCCGGGGCGGATGCGCTGGTCTTGTTCAATCGCTTTTATCAACCAGACATTGACCTGGAAACGCTGGAAGTGCGTCCCAAAGTGATCCTGAGTACACCTCAAGCCATGCGCCTGCCTTTAACCTGGATCGGCATCCTTTATAAACGTATCCAGGCCGACCTGGCAGCGACCAGCGGCATTCACTTTGGTGAAGATGCGGTCAAAATGATCCTCGCTGGCGCAAATGTCACGATGATGGCTTCAGTGCTGCTGAAAAAAGGGATCGATCATCTGCGTCTGGTCGAGAAAGAACTGCGCTGGTGGATGGAGCTGCGGGAAATCGAGTCGGTTGAACAGATGCGTGGCAGCGTCAGCCAGATTCACACCGAAGACCCGGCAGCTTTTGAGCGCACTCAATACATGCGGGCGCTGACAACTTATAAGCCGAAAGCACCCTCCTAAAATTCACCGATGAATGACACAGGTGCGCTATGAAATTTATGGACGAGTACCGCGACGCCAGAGCCGCAAAAAAATATGCAGTTCTGATCGCCCGACTGGTCACAAAACCCTGGACGCTGATGGAAGTCTGCGGCGGTCAGACCCATGCGATTGTCCGGTATGGCGTGGATGAACTGCTGCCGGAAGGGATTACACTGCTGCATGGCCCAGGCTGCCCGGTCTGTGTGACTCCTGTCGAGTTGATTGATAAGGCTGTCCAGATTTCCAGGCGAAACGACGTTATTTTTACATCATTTGGGGATATGCTGCGCGTACCTGGAACGCAGGGCGATTTATTGTCGTCAAAAGCGGCGGGTGGCGATGTACGCATGGTCTACTCGCCGCTGGATGCTCTAAAAATCGCGCAGGAGAATCCGCAAAAACAGGTTGTGTTTTTCGCCGTCGGCTTTGAAACGACTGCTCCGGCGAACGCGATGGCGGTTTATCAGGCGAAAAAGCAAAACATTCAAAATTTTTCGATTCTGGTCTCGCATGTTCTCGTCCCACCTGCCATCGAAGCGATTTTGTCATTGCGGGGAAATCGCGTTCAGGGTTTTCTGGCGGCAGGGCATGTCTGCGCGGTGGTCGGCTACACTGAATACGAGCCGTTGGCGACAAAATATCAGGTGCCGTTTGTGGTCACTGGCTTTGAGCCGCTCGACATTTTGCAGGGTATTTACCTGACCGTAAAGCAGCTTGAGGAAGGCCGAGCCGAAGTCGAAAATCAATATGCCCGCTGTGTCCGGCGCGAGGGCAACCTGCCAGCCCTACAGATTGTGCGCGATGTTTTTGCGATTGTGCCGCGAAAATGGCGGGGGATCGGCGAAATTTCGCAAAGCGGGCTGGGGCTGCGGGAGGAATATGCCGAATTTGATGCCGAGAAACGTTTTGACCTTGCCGATTTCACGGTTGAAGAAAGCTCAGCCTGTATCAGTGGACAGGTTTTGCAGGGCATGAAAAAACCTTATGAATGCCCCGCGTTCGGGACAATCTGTACGCCGGAACATCCGTTGGGCGCGACGATGGTTTCGACAGAGGGAGCATGTGCCGCCTATTATCGCTACCGTCGTCCGGCTGGGGTTAAAAAATCGCCGGTCACATTGGATTTGGAGAGGTCGCCATGAATACCTTACAGGCTGCGGAATCGTTACCTGGCATCTCACAGTCACCCGGCGCAGATTTTGCACTGTCCTGCCCGATTCCCATATCCGACTACCCGAATGTTCTGCTGGCGCACGGGAGCGGCGGTAAACTGATGCACCATTTGTTGGAAAAGCTGATGCTGCCAGCTTTTAGCAACCCGCTGCTGGAAACACGACATGACGGTGCGGTATTTCCCATAGCCGACACGAAACTGGCATTCACCACCGATTCTTATGTGGTGCATCCTCTGTTTTTCCCTGGTGGCAATATCGGTACATTAGCAGTGAACGGCACGGTCAATGATCTGGCGATGTGCGGCGCGCGACCTCTGTTTTTGAGCGCTGGCTTTATCCTTGAAGAAGGGCTGCCGATGGAAACACTCTGGCAGGTGATTCAATCCATGCAGCAGACCGCGCGAGCAGCAGGCGTCCAAATCGTGACAGGCGACACCAAAGTGGTTGATCGGGGCAAAGGCGACGGCATTTTTATCAATACTGCTGGGGTCGGAGTTGTCGAGCATTCGCTGACGATTGCGCCCACCCGTGTTCGCCCCGGTGATGCCATTCTGCTCAACGGCGACATTGGGCGGCATGGCATGGCGATTATGGCGGCGCGTGAAGGGCTGGCTTTTGAAAGTGAAATCGAAAGTGACTGCGCCCCCCTGTCGGCGGCTGTGCTGGCGCTGCTGGATGCCGGAATCGAAATTCATTGTTTGCGTGATCTGACCCGCGGCGGTCTGGCAAGCGGCCTCGTCGAGATTGCGACAAGCGCAGGTCTGTGCATTCATATTGAAGAAAATTCGATACCTGTTATGGAAGATGTGCGCGGCGCGTGCGAAATTCTGGGCCTCGACCCACTGTACGTCGCCAATGAAGGTCGCTTTGTTGCTTTCGTGCCTGCCGATCACGCCGAACGCGCCTGTTCGATTATGGGCGCAAGCATCATTGGTACGGTATTGGATGACCCCACGCCGCTTGTGACGATGCGCAGTGCGATTGGCGCGAACCGCATCGTGGATATGCTCAGCGGTGAACAGCTTCCCCGTATTTGTTAAACCCACAATCTTTTGAATATCTTTTGCGACTCGGCAGACGCCGATGCATGAGCCGCTAATTTGGCCTGCCGCAAACGGTTATTCCTGTCATCCCAAAACATGCAGAACATCAGTATAGATATTCCCTGCGCAGCAGGAAAATAGGGGTATAGATATTCATGAAGTTTATGTTGGGAGTAAAAGCGAATGGTCACAATGACAAAACCAACCACCGTCAAAAAAGCTGGAGATGGGCGTAAGGCCGCAGTTTCCAAGCGGTGGGTCTATCTTTTTGACCAGATTGAGCAGGCAGAGGAGGAAGTCGGCGGATCGTGGGATAAGGTGCGGGCGCTGCTGGGGGGTAAAGGCTCTGGCCTGGGCGATATGACCCGCGCAGGCGTACCCGTTCCACCTGGATTTACGATCACCACTCAGGCCTGTAATGCCTATCTTGCGGAGGGCGGCAAATTCCCTGAAGGTATGTTGGAGCAGGTGTTGGAGGCGATCCGGGTCATTGAGCAAAAAACAGGCAAGCGCTTTGGCGATGTGAAAAATCCATTGTTGGTATCGGTGCGTTCCGGCGCGAAGTTCTCCATGCCAGGGATGATGGATACCGTTCTCAACCTGGGCATGACTGATGCGATTGCCGAAAGCCTGGTTGCGCTGACAGGCGATCCACGTTTTGTTTATGACGCTTATCGCCGCCTGGTGCAGATGTTTGGCTCGGTAGTCATGGATATGCCGGATGAAATTTTTGAGGATTACCTCACCGAGGTGAAGAAAAAGCGCGGTGTGAAATCCGATGTCGATCTGAATGCTCAGGATTGGAAACAGGTCACGGCGCAGTTCCAGACGTTCTACCGTGAGCATGTTGGCGAAGCATTCCCCGCTGAGCCGCTAAAACAACTGGAATATGCTATCGAAGCGGTATTTAAGTCATGGAATGGCAAGCGCGCGGTTGATTATCGCAATGCGGCGGGCATCGCCCACAATTTAGGCACCGCCGTCAATATCCAGACAATGGTTTTTGGCAACATGGGTCCTGATTCCGGTACAGGCGTCGTCTTCACGCGCAACCCTTCGACGGGCGAGAAAAAATTATTCGGCGATTTTCTGATGAACGCCCAGGGCGAGGATGTGGTGGCAGGTATTCGCACGCCGATGCCGATTGCCCACCTGGAGGGCGAGAATCAAAAGGTCTTTGCGCAATTTGTCGAGGTGAACCGCAACCTGGAAAAGCATTATCGCGAAATGCAGGATGTCGAGTTCACGATTGAAAATGGCAAATTGTGGATGCTGCAAACCCGCGATGGCAAGCGTACTGCACGTGCCGCCGTCCGCATCGCTGTCGAGATGGTTGAAGAAGGGCTGATTAGCAAAGAAGAAGCCATTCTGCGCATTTCGCCCTCGCATGTGCTGCAACTTTTGCACCCACAGTTCGACGCGGACGAGAAACTGGCGGCTGACAAGGATGATCGGTTGATCGCGAAGGGCGTCAATGCATCCCCTGGCGCAGCCGTTGGTATTGTCGCCTTTGATGCCGATGTCGCCGAAAAATGGGGCAAGGCTGGCAAAGCCGTCATTATGGTTCGGCCTGAAACCAAGCCCGATGATGTTCATGGAATGCTGGCATCAAAAGGTATTCTCACCAGCCGGGGTGGGGCGACCAGCCATGCAGCCGTTGTCGCGCGGCAGTTCGGTGTCCCCTGTGTTTGCGGCGCAGAATCGCTCGATATTGATGTCCGCGCCCGCGTTTTTAGAGTTGGCAGCCTCGAAGTGCATGAAGGCGCAGTCGTTTCCATTGATGGTGGCACGGGCGAGGTCTTTATCGGTGAAATCAAGCGGGTTGAGCCGGACTTCGCACGTGAAACCTATCTGCGAAAACTTTTAGGTTGGGCAGACAGCTTCCGCCGCCTGGGGGTCTACGCCAACGCCGATTATCCAAATGATGCCCGCCGCGCCCGTGATTATGGCGCAGAGGGTGTGGGGCTTTGCCGAACGGAGCATATGTTTTTCCAGGAAGAACGTCTGCCCATCGTTCAGGCGATGATTCTCTCCGAACCAAACAGCGAGGAAGAAAAACGACATCTCGACAAACTTCAACAGTTTCAGCATGACGATTTTTACGGCATCTTCCGAGCGATGAATGGTCAGCCGGTCATCATCCGCTTACTCGATCCGCCGCTCCATGAGTTTATGCCCGCGCATGAGCAGTTGGCGCTGCGGGCGGCGGGACTGCGATTGATGGGGGATCGCCCGAATGAGCTTCAGCGCGTCGAAGAACTGATGACAGCCGTCGAGGGTTTGCAGGAATTTAACCCAATGTTAGGTCTGCGCGGCAGCCGCCTGGGAATTATCCGCCCTGGTATCAGCGAAATGCAGGTGCGGGGGGTGTTTGAGGCCGCTTGTCAGCTAACGCAGGAAGGCGTGGAAGTCCATCCTGAAATCATGGTCGCCGTGACCAATCATGCCAACGAAGTTAAATTCCTGCGCGAGCTGATCGAGCGCGTCGGCAAAGAAGTGATGGAACGCACCCATGTCGTGATCGACTATAAAGTGGGTACGATGATCGAACTGCCCCGCGCAGCCATTATCGCTGATGAGATGGCTGAATATTCGGAATTTTTCTCATTTGGCACCAATGACCTGACTCAAACCACTTTTGGCATCAGCCGCGACGACGCCGAGGGCAAATTCCTGCTCTATTACGTCGAAAATGGCCTCCTGCCGGAGAATCCCTTCCAGGTGTTGGATGAAGACGGCGTTGGCTACCTGATTAATCTGGCGGTGCAAAAAGGCCGCAAAACGCGCCCAAGTTTGGAAGTCGGCATCTGTGGTGAACACGGCGGCGACCCCAAGAGCATTCACTTCTGCCACCAAGCAGGCTTGAACTATGTAAGTTGCTCACCGTTCCGCGTCCCCGTAGCGCGTTTGGCGGCGGCGCACGCAGCCCTGAAAGAGCAGGGGGTGAAAGTTAAAGAAGATAAATAGCACGATCTCGTTCGTAAATCGTTGAAACCGCTGTGCATTGCAATATCGATTGCGATGTTCAGACGATGTAAGAATGATGAGGTAGAGTTATCGGTGCCTCATCATTCATTCTGGCTGCTTGAAGGCACGATTTGCAGGCATATAGGTGTATACAGGCATAAAAGCTTAAAGGCTTGTACTTTCTCGAATCACCAGTTCCGGGTCAAATGCGATCTGGCGCTGAGCCAGCGGCTCATGATTAATTTCGCCGAGGAGAATATCAAACAGCGCTTTGGCGACATCGCTAATGGGCTGCTTCACCGACGTTATCCCCAGAAATTGTGCTGTCGGCTCATCGTCATAGCCCGTGAGTGCGACATTTCGAAAACCGTTTTCATCCAGATAGGCTTTTGCACCGAAAGCCATCACATCATTGGTGCAGACAATAGCCGTAGGGGGATGTTTGGCAGTCATCAGCCGAGCAGTCGCTTCTGAGGCTGAGCGCAGAATGTTGAGGGTGTAAGCAATCCAATCTGGCTCAACAGCTATTCCAGCGTTTTGCATGGTGTCGAGATAACCCATGCTGCGCACATCCCCGACCAGACTCCCTGGAGGCCAATTGATGAGGCCGATTCGCTCATGGCCTTGTGCCAGCAGATGATTGACTGCCAGTTCGATGCCTTTTTTACCATCCACATCGACAAAGGCAAACTGAGGGTCTGGCAAATACATGCCCCCAAAGGCGACAAATGGTGCATGGAGCGCAAACAGCCTTTTCATCCGCACATCATCATAGCGAATATCGGAAAGAATAAAGCCATCAACTCGGTTGGTCGAAATAAGCTGGTCATAAACCCGCTCGGCATCTTCCTGGGGTTGGATAAACGTCAATAAATGAAATCCCTGCGCTTCTGCCGCAAATGTGACCCGATAAATGAACTCATCCAGCAGGTTATTCATGCGGTTAGGGTCGTCATGGACATGCCAGGAGTAGCCGATGATGCCAGCACGGTTGGTTCTGAGATTACGGGCCGTGATGTTAGGCCGATAACCGAGCAGTTCGGCTGCGTCAATCACCTTCTGGCGGGTAGCGGGTTTAATCAGGTCGCTCCCGTTCAGTGCGTAGGAGACTGTTCCTTTGCCTACCCCTGCAAGATCAGCCACGTCAATCTGCGTAATTTTAAGTTCGTAACTCAGCCGTTCCGCCGCCTGCGCCACACGAAGCCGTGTGATTTCATCCACCGTCGAGTCATTCTTGAGCGCTCGAAAGGCGTCGAGCATGGAGGCTTTGGCGAGTTCTGCCACCTCTTTGAGCGATGCCATTGAAGAACCTTTCCAACTGTCTACACGTCATAGGTGAGTTGAGCATAGAGACGTCTCAATGATCTGCTTGACAGCTTAGTCCACCCATTATACAATAATTTTTGAGACGTCTCAAAAATAAGCTTTAGCAACCGTGTCAGTGAAATTAGAGTAACAAGATCAACTTTAGGAGATAAAGAAATGCTTCGCAAATTGCCGCTTATGCTTATATCGCTCATCGTCGTCTTGAGCATAGCCGTAATACCCGTTATGGCACAAGATGCCGCCCCTGTTCCTGATATTCTGACGCTGCCGGAAGAAATCGCCGGTGGTCGTCCCGTCACCATTACCGTTTCCGATAAACCAACCGCGGATCAGCCTGCCGCAGTCGAAGCCTGGAACGCAACCGCGCAGCGCTTCATGGATTTGTACCCGAACGTGACGATTGAAGGCCTGGAACTGGAATATGATCCCGCCGCTTTTGCCGCGTTGATCGCCAGCAACCAGCTTCCGAGGCTGTTCCGCACCTATTTCACCGAACCGCCGAAATTTATTCAACAAGGCGCAGTTGCCGACCTCACTCAGTTCATTGAGACGGCTGGCGTTGGCGATGTGTTCAACCCGGCGATTCTCGATGTCATGAGCCAGGACGGCGCGATTTATGGCATCCCGCGTGATGCTTATGCCCTCGGTTTGGCCTATAACATCCCCTTGCTGGAAGCCGCTGGTTTCGATGGCCCGCCGCAAACCTGGGACGAACTGGCCGAGATGGCCGTTGCGCTGACAGATCGTGACAATGACATTTCTGGTTTTGCCTTCATCAATGATGGCAGCGGCGCGACAGGCTGGCACTTCACCAATATCGCCTATGGTTTTGGCGCGACCCCGCAGGACATCATCACCGATAACGGCGACGGCACATTTACCGCATCATTTGGCGAAGGCGCGACGGTTGATGCGCTGCAATTCATTCAGCAACTGCGCTGGCAAGATGACGTTCTGCCCGGTGCAACGCTCAACTGGGGCAGCATTTCCGAAGCGCTGGTTTCGGGCCGCGTTGCGATGGCAATCTACGCAGGCGACCAGTTTAACTACGATTATACGCAGTTCCCCGATGCTGACCTGACCATCCTCGGCTACGCGGCTGCTCCTGCTGGCCCAGACGGTCAGATCACCCTGTCCGGCGGCAACCTATGGATGGTGAGCAACAGCGCCGACGATGACCAGAAAGAAGCCGCTGCTTACTTCCAACTGTGGCGTCAATTTGACCCGGTTGAACTGCAAACCGCGATTGAAGTGACCACCGAGGCCGTCGGTATGCCCACGCTGCCGATGTACGTTGGCGACTATCAGGCTGCATGGGCCGCTTTCCGCGAACCCTATAACAAGCTGCCCGTTGCGAATTATGCCCCGTTCATCGACGCCGTTACCAGCGGTGCAGTCACGGTGCAGGCCGAACCCAGCCCGAACGTTCAAGACTACTACACCGAGCTTGGTGTGCTGGTCAGCGAAGTGTTGAGCGTTGAAGGTGTGGACGTTCCCACCCGCCTCTCCGAAGTCGCTGAAGAATTCCAATCGTTCGTGTTGGATCGTTAATGATGATCGCATCAGTTGAAGCCGGGTGGAGCCATTCACCCGGTTTCACTTTAAGAGGCTCGCCATGAATTCACCCTATACACTCGAAACGAAAATGGAGCAGCCGAAAAAAACCAAAACCCTCGACCTCGCCCGAATTCGCGCTGCCCTCCCCGGACAAATTGCTGCTTATATCTTTTTACTGCCTGCTCTGATGCTCTACGCCGTGTTTGCCTGGTTTCCGATTATCCAATCGATCTTGATGAGCCTGCACGATGTCCGGCTCGGCGGCGAATGGACGTGGGTCGGGCTGGATAACTTCGCGCTGATGCTGCGCGACCCAGCTTTTGAGGACGCCTGGAGAAACAGCCTGGAGTTTGCTTTCTGGAGTCTCGCGCTGGGCTATCTCGTCCCGGTGATTATCGCGATCCTGGTGCGGGAAATGCGGCAGGGCAAAGGATTTTTCCGCGTCGTCTATTTTTTGCCGACGGTAGTGCCGACAGCGATTGCCGTCATCATATGGCGCTTTATTTACGACCCTGATATTGGCATTTTAAATGAATTTTTAGGTCAATTTGGTGTTTCCAGGCTGCTGTGGCTGCAAGATGCAACGCTTGCCAAGCCTGCGTTGGTGGCGGTGATGACCTGGGGCGCGTTTGGCACGACGGCGCTCATTTATCTCGCCAGCTTGCAGGATGTGGCGCAGGAATTGTATGAAGCGGCGGAACTCGACGGCGCAACGCCCTTGCAGCGCATCCGTCACATTTCGCTGCCGCATTTGTATCCGGTGATGTCGCTCATGTTCGTCTTGCAGGTGATCGCCGTTGTTCAGGTTTTTACTGAGCCGTTCCTGCTGACCAGCGGCGGCCCCGGACGCGCAACCTTGACCCCGGCGATGCACATTTACAACCGAGCTTTCATTCGCTTCGACATGGGCTACGCCTCGGCCTGGAGCGTGACGATGATCGTGATTTTAGGTGCGTTTTCCATCATCTATCGTGTCGTCAATTACCGCCTCACGGCTGATCGCTAGAGGTTTTAAAAAAATTATGGATCGTGGTTTTTTTTCAAATGTTGAACTGCGTACCCCTAAAGGGCGTTTTTTCTACAGCCTTGCGTTTTTGTTTTTAGCCGTGATCGCGATTGTGACTCTGTTCCCGTTCCTCTATGCGTTCACATCGGGCTTAAAATCCAGCACGGAAGTCGTCAAATCGCTGAATCTGCTGCCGGAAAATCCAATTTGGGAGAACTACAGCCAAGCCTGGACTCGGTTCGAAATGCCGCGCATGTTTGCCAATTCGTTTGTGATCGTGACGGGCAGCGTTTTGTTACGGGTGGGTGTCTCCGCCGCTGCTGCCTTCAGCCTGTCAAAGCTCAAGCCGATTGGCGGGCGTTTCATCAGCCTGGGCTTTCTGCTGACCTTAATGATCCCATCGATTGCTTACTTTGTCCCACTATATACCACCATTGCCGACCTGCCGATCATCCACACCAGCCTGATCGGTTCTTATTGGGGATTGTGGCTGCCGTACACTGTCGATGCGTTTTCGATCTTTGTCCTCAAGACCTTTTTTGATCGCATCCCAGGTGATTTGACCGACAGCGCGCGGGTGGACGGCGCAAACCCGCTGCAAATGCTCACGCACATCATCCTGCCGCTTTCACGCTCGATTCTGATCGTGCTGTGTGTGCTGGCGTTCGTAGCCTTGTGGCGCGACTTTTTGCTGCCCTATCTGGTGCTGACCGACCCGGCGACACAGCCGATCACCGTGCGCCTGTTTTACGTGGCGGGTGATTACAGCCTCAATTTACAGATGGCAGCCTCGTTCCTGGCGCTGCTGCCGCCGCTGCTGATCGCAATTTTGCTGCAACGTTACATGAAAATCGGCCTAACCCTCGGCGGCGTCAAAGGTTAGCGAAGGGAATATGATGGCCTATTTTCGTTTGCTGCTGTTGGGTTTGTGTCTGTCGCTTTTTAGTATTGGAGTGCAGGCGCAGGGGGGCGTTTATCGTGCCACGTTTAGCGCGGAAGGGCGCTACCTGACCGTCGAGCTACTGGATGATGATCTGGCACATTTTGAATTGAGCCTTACAGCGCCAACCGACGAGGCCATCTGGACATCGCCGATGATCGCCAAAACTGACTATAGTGGGCCATCATCGGTGGATTTTCCCAGCGCCGATGAGATTGCCACGCCGGAAATGCGGCTGTACATCGACCCTGCCAGCCTGTGCGTGACCGCTACCGACCTTACGCGCGACCTGACGTTAACGACCATCTGCCCAACGATTGACGAAAGCGAAATTAAAGGGCTGACGCTTACCCAGGAAGGCACAACCGACATTTACGGCCTGGGTGAGCAATTCCGGCGGCGCGGCGGGACGGATGGCAACTGGATCGGTGATCGCCGTCTGATGCCGAACTCATATGGCAACGGGCTGGCGCGTTTCAACGGTGGCAATGTCGCGAATGCCCAGTTCCCGATCCTCTACGCGCTGGGAGAAGGCAAAAATAATTACGCCATTTTTGTCGATCACGTTTACCAGCAGTATTGGGCGTTCAACAACGACCCGTTTGTGATGCAGACGAGGAACGCGCCGCTGCGGTGGTACATGATGACCGGGGAAAACCTGCCTGACCTGCGCGCCGATTATATGGAACTGACCGGGAGGCCGCCTGTCCCGCCGAAGCAAATGTTTGGGCTGTGGGTATCGGAATATGGCTACGAAAATTGGGAGGAACTGTCCACCGTCCTTGACTCGCTGCAAGCCGCAAAATTTCCGCTCGACGGCTTCATGCTCGATCTGTACTGGTTCGGCGGCGTTGATGGCAACAGCCAGATCGGGTCGCTGGCGTGGGATGAAGAAAATTTTCCCGATCCCGAAAATTTTATCGCCGACCTACGCGCGGACTACGGAGTCGGCGTCATGACGATGGAAGAATCCTACGTTAGCGAAAATGCGCGCGGCTATGACCAAGCGGTTGATGCGCTGGTGCGGGAATGCGAAAACTGCCCACCTGTGAGCATGAGCGCGTGGTGGGGCAGCGGTGGCATGGTCGATTGGAGTAATCCCGAAGCGGCGGCATGGTGGCATGACCAGCGCCGCCAGCATTTGATCGATGAGGGCGTAATCGGTCACTGGACTGATCTGGGTGAGCCGGAAAATTTTGTCGAAAATGCGTGGTATTTCGGCCTGCCGGGAACGGATTTGCACGACCACGCCAGCATCCACAATATTTACAATTTGCTGTGGACACAGAGCATTTGGGACGGCTATCAGCGCAATCATGTCCAGCGCAGGCCGTTTATTTTGTCGCGCTCCGGCACATCTGGCAGCCAGCGTTACGGCGCAGCCCTGTGGTCGGGCGATATTGCCGCGAATATGCCAAGCCTCGCCGAGCAGATGAACGTCCAAATGCAGATGTCGTTGAGCGGTGTCGATTATTTTGGGTCAGATGTCGGCGGCTATTTCCGGCGCGCATTTGACCCGGTGTTGGGCATGGACAAGATGTATACCGTCTGGCTGGCGAACTCCGCCCTGCTGGACGTGCCGCTGCGCCCGCATACCAACAATCTCCAGAATCAATATCAGACCGCACCTTCGCTCATCGGTGATGTGCCGAGCAATCTGGCGAATGTGCGCCTGCGTTATGAACTCAGCCCTTATCTCTACACATTGGCGCATCGGGCTTATCGCGCGGGCGAGGCCGTCTATCCGCCGCTGGTCTATTATTTTCAGGATGACCCTGCCGTGCGGACGCTGGGCAGCCAGAAAATGATCGGCGCGCAGATGATGATGACGGCGCTTGCTGATTATGACCCCGAAATCACCACCGTCTATCTGCCGCGTGGCGGTTGGTTCAACTTTTATACAGGCGAATATGTCGAGAGCGCGGGACAGGCGATAGAAATGCAGTCGAAAAACGGCGAAATTTTGCAAGCGCCGCTGTTTGTGCGCGACGGTGCGGTCATTCCCGTGATGAACGTAGACGACCAGACGCTCAACATGCTCGGTCAGCGGCGCGACGGCAGCACCGACAACACGTTAGCGGTTAATATTTATCACGCCGCTGAAAATGGGGCGTTTACGCTGATCGAAGACGACGGCGAAACGATGGCCTATCAATCCGGCGCGGTGCGCGAAACCGAAATTTCGCACGAAGCCGACGGCGAAAATTTAATCGTTACGGTCAGCGCGGCGAATGGGACATATGCAGGCGCGCCGGATGAGCGCAACGTCGAAATCCGGCTGACGAGTCCGGGGCGCGAGGTCGGGCGTGTGACGCTCAACGGCGAAGAACTCCCGCCAATGGCATCGGCGGACGGCGAACTGGGCTGGACGCAGCTTGAATCGGGCGGCGTAGTGGTCAAATCGGGACTGATGCCAGTCAGCGAGGCGCTCAAATTTTCGTTCGAGCCAGCAGCCTCGCAGGAAAATCGACCTTTGCTGCTGGCACATTACATGCCCTGGTATCAAACACCAGAGGTCAGTGGTTATTGGGGCTGGCATTGGACGATGGATCATTTTAATCCATCTGAAAAAGATGCCGATGGTCGCCCGCAGATCGCCTCGCAGTTCATGCCGCTGACCGGGCCATATGATTCGCAGGATGACGGCGTGCTGGAATATCAAGTGCTGCTTATGAAATTGAGCGGCATCGATGGTGTGATTGTCGATTGGTACGGCGCGGCGAATTATAACGATTACGCGACGATCAACGCGGCGACAGAAAAATTATTCGACATTATCACGCGGGCGGGGATGCGTTTCGCCATCTGCTATGAAGATCGCAGCGTCATGACGATGGTGAACGATGGGCGACTGACGACGCAGAGCGCTGTCGAGCAAGGGCAGGCCGACATTGCCTATATCGCCGAAAACTGGTTTAGCAGCGATGCTTACGCCACTTACGAAGATCAACCGCTGCTTTTCGTTTATGGGCCGCTCTATTTCCGCCAGCCGAATGACTGGACAGCCATTTTTGAGGGCATTGAACCCACCCCCGCGCTGATTACGCTCGATCAACGGCTGTCGTTCGCGTCGCTTTCCGGCTATCCCTGGCCTCCGATGCAGATGTCGGCGGGCATCGAGCTTGCCCCGGCTGCGCTCCAAAGTTATCTGGAGCTGTTTTATCGCAATGCCCAGCGCCGCGATTTCATTGTCGGCAGCGCCTTCCCCGGCTTCCACGACATTTATGAGGAAGCGGGCATCCGTTCCAGCTACGGCTATATCGATGCGCGTGACGGCGAAACGCTGCGCGAAACGCTCGAAATGGCGCTGGCACAAAATGCAGACATCGTGCAGTTGGTCACGTGGAACGATTATGGCGAAGGCACGAATATCGAGCCGACAGAAGAATATGGCTATCAATATTTGGAAATTATCCAACAGGCGCGGCAGGGCATCGACGATAATTTTGCGCCAACCGCTGACGATCTGCAACTGCCGATGCGCTTGCTCCAGGCACGGCGCGCTCATATCGGGGATGACGAGATCAACGCGGAATTAGATCGCGCTTTCGAGGCGATCATCGCGGGCGATTTTGCCGCCGCGCAAGCGATTCTGGATGCTTATCCGGCGTAAAATCGCAAAAATGCAATTGATTTTTAAGCCTCATCGTGAATGACGCCAGTCAACTTGAGGTCATCGGCGTAATGGCAGGCGACCAGCCGTTTTCCGCTGTCAGACTGTACAGGCATCAGGGTCGGTTCGGTTTTGGCGCATTTTTCCTGAGCATAGGAGCAGCGTGGGTGAAAATAGCAGCCTGTGGGCGGGTTGGAAGGATCAGCCACGTCGCCTGTCAATTGAATCGACGCGCGATTCCCACGTTGGCGTGGATTCGAGATCGGCACAGACGAGAGGAGCGCTTCAGTATAGGGGTGCTTCGGCTGGCGATACAGTTCGTCAATCGTCCCCGTTTCCACCAATTTGCCCACGTACATCACCGCGACACGATCACAAATATGCCGGATCACCGCCAGATCATGTGAGATAAACAGGTAGGTGAGTTGAAATTCGGCCTGCAACTCTTCCAGCAGATTCAAAATTTGCGCGCGAATCGAGACATCCAGCGCCGAAACCGCCTCGTCCGCCACGATCAAGCGCGGATTTGTGACTAAGGCTCGTGCCACGACGATGCGCTGACGTTCGCCGCCGCTGAAGGCATGGGGATAGCGCAGCATATATTCGGGGCGCAGGCCGACTCGCCGCAGCAGATAGGCCACGCGGTCACGGAGCGCGTTTCGTGAAGGCGGATTGTCGTCGTTTTGCAGCGCCTCGCTGATGTTGTCGAAAACGGTCATACGTGGATTGAGTGACGAATAGGGGTCTTGGAACACCATGCGGATGTCTTTGCGAAGCTGGCGCAGCGGTACGCCTTTGATCTGCGCGAGATCGTTGACCTCTCCGTGAGCCGAGCGATAAATCATACTCCCCCCCGTTGTTTCATAAGCACGGACGATGCAGCGCCCGATGGTCGATTTGCCACAGCCGCTTTCGCCAACCAGACCGAGTGTTTCGCCGCGCTTGATGTCGAATGAAACGCCGTCCACCGCTTTGACATAACCGCTGACGCGCGAAAAAAGCCCCTGCCGGATCGGAAAGTACATGCGCAAATTTCGGACTTCCAGTAGATTCTTCTCATTTTCCAGGTGCGTGCGGGTTGCTACGGTTTCAGGAGTAGAATAATTAGCCATGTTGAGCAGCCTCCACTTCGGGCATCGGCGCGCTTTCATACAGCAGGCAGCGCACGTGATGATGATCGCTAAGTTGGGTCAGAGCAGGCGCAACTGTGCTGCAATGCGTCATGCGCTGCGAACAGCGGGGGTGAAAAGGGCAGCCGGATGGACGGCGAAACGGATTCGGCACCATGCCGGAAATCGGATTGAGTTCTTGCCGCTGCGCCGAAATTCGCGGAATCGAGCGCAGTAATGCCTGCGTGTAAGGGTGTTTCGGGTTGTTGAACAGCGTATCCACGTCACACTGCTCGACAATGCGCCCCAGGTACATGACCGCAACCTCATCGGCGATTTCGGCAACCACGCCCAGGTCATGAGTGATGAACAGCATCGCCATGCCATACTGCGCCTGAAGCGAGCGCAATAATTTTAGAATCTGCGCCTGGGTGGTCACGTCCAGGGCGGTAGTCGGTTCGTCGGCGATCAGCAGCGTGGGGTGGCAGGCCAGCGCCATCGCGATCATCGCCCGTTGGCGCATCCCCCCGCTTAACCGGAATGGATACTCGTCAATAATGCGTTCTGGTCGCGGAATTTCGACCTGTCGCAGCAGATCAATCGCCCGCTCACGCGCCGCTGGCTTCGAGATATTTTCGTGCAGGCGGATCATCTCGATAATCTGGTTTCCAACGGTGTGCATCACACTCAGCGACGACATCGGCTCTTGAAAAATCATCGAAATTTCTTTGCCGCGTATCCGCCGAATTTTGCGGCCTTTTTCCGGCATTTGCGCGATGTCCGTCACGCGAACGCTGCCGTCTGGCTGGCGGTGATGATAAAGCATCTGCCCGCTGACGATGCGCCCCGGCGAACGGACAATTTTGAGAAAGGCTCGGCTGGCGACGCTCTTGCCGCAGCCGCTTTCGCCGACGAGGCAGAGCGTTTTGCCACGCTCAATTGTCAAATCGACGCCATCGACGGCCTTGACGACGCCTTCGCCTGTGAAAAAGTGGATGCGCAGGTCTTTTAC
>Ga0268299_1002859_pt1 | contig 18213 bp, 15 predicted proteins | sample NOBtaG_FD_193484 | JGI IMG/M metagenome (GOLD analysis project Ga0268299, IMG submission 193484) | Activated sludge microbial communities from bioreactor in Nijmegen, Gelderland, Netherland - NOB reactor | ecosystem: Engineered > Bioreactor > Aerobic > Activated sludge | place: Netherlands...
TTTCCATTTAATCTGACTGACGCGAAAGCGGTTGTCGAAGTACCCTACGGCACAGCCGAGCGACTCACTGACGCCACCGAATACCCCTATGCGCGCTGGATTCGGCTTGAATCAGCAGCGCTCACGGTGGGGATCGCCAACAATGGACAGAATGGGCTGGACATTTCGGAAGATGGTACACTGGGGCTGAGCATCAGCCGTGGTGGTGTCCATTGTCACTGGGACGAAGAACCGCCTGGACTGGATACGGCGAAATCCTACACCTTTATGGATCAGGGGCAGATTGATACGCGCTTCCGGCTGCTGGCGGGCGCGAACCGTGAGGGGATCGCCAAACAGCTTGTTCCGGCAGCACTGGAACTCAACCAGCCATTGGAACGATTTTTTACCTTTTTCCCGCCCGCGTCCCCAGAAAATGCCCCCGCGCAGCCCGTTCCATTTTTGCAGATCGAGCCTGCAACGGTGGTGCTGGGTGCGCTGAAAAAAGCCGAGCGCGATAACTCGCTCATCGTTCGGCTGGCAGAGACGATTGGGCAGCAGGTGACGGCAACCGCCAGCCTGGAAGGTGGCGCAGCGCAAAGCATCGAGTTCCAGCCTTATGAAATAAAGACGTTCAAAATTAAAAAACAAAATGGCGGCGTAACCTGGCAGCTGTGCAACCTGCTTGAGGAACGCAAAGGACGGAGTCGCAAGAAATAACCAGACGGTTCGCTATCGTCGATGAGGGCGACTCACGAGTCGCCCCTACAAATTGCCCATAACCACTTAGATGAGTTTTCTTGCCGTGCGCGATTTATAGCGCTACAATGCCCTGGACTATTCTTAAGAGAAAGGGGATTATTATTAACCGAACAAAGCAACCGAATTTTTGAAACTTACATCGCAATTTGTGTATTAAACAGGAGACTGAAATGCGTCGTTTAGCCCTTTTTCTTGTCAGCAGTATTTTGTTAGTGCTTCTGGTTGGCACTGTTGCCGCCCAGGAAGAAGTTACCCTGGTAATCTGGGGCGAGGGTGGCATCACCCAGTGCGCCGCAGACATGAATGCGGATGCCTGCACCCCTTATGGTCGTACCGTCATTGAAGGCTGGCAGGCCGCGCACCCCAACATCAAGCTGCAAATTGAAGATCACGGCTGGGATGAAGAACTGCGCCAGAACATCGTGACCGCTCAACTGGGTGGCACAGCGCCAGACATCATCACCGGTGAATCCTTCATGCCGTCGCTGGTCGCTAATGGATCGCTGGCACCTCTGGCGATTTCCCCAGAAGTTTTGGACAATCAGGTTCCTGGCCCGCTGCTGCCGGTGACGGATGCTGATGGCACAATCTACGGTATTGCCGCTTTCACGGCGGTGTTCGCTCTCGAAGTTAATGCTGATGTCGTTCGTAAAGCCGGGCTTGACCCCGATACGCTCGACCTCTCGACCTGGAACAAGGTTCTGGATGTTGCTCGTCAGATTAGTGCGGCTGGCAACGGCGAATACTATGGTTTCTCGCTGCTCGGCCCGACTCAGTGGCCCGTTGCGGCTCAGTTCCGTGTTGCTCCTTATGTTTATCAGACAGGCGCGGACTTCTGCGATGAAGGCTGCGTGAATCCCACCTGGAACGACGAAGCATCGATCAAGGTTTACCAGTGGTTCCGTGATCTCTATCAACTGACCCCTCCAGGGTTGGCTTTCAATGGTGACGAAGGCTTTGTTTTCAGCCAACTCTTCACTGGCCTGGACGCCATGCAAACCGCAGGCGCGTGGCATCCGGCTTGGGCAGCCAGCAGCGGCTGCACCGACTGCCGTTACTTCCCGCTCCCTGTTCCCGATGAAGGTGGAGCGCGTGCCAACGTCGTCGTGGGTAACGCCAACTATGCCGTTCTGGAAAGCAGCGAATACAAAGAAGAAGCCATGATGTTCCTCGAATGGCTGGTCAGTGACGAAGTTCAGCGTGACGCTTTCTGGGCCTATGGTCGCCTGCCCTCGACCTATACGGGATTGCAGGATATTGCGGCTGTGGCTGATGGCGCTACCGACACCGTTCCCGAATACTGGGATGGCGAAGAAGCTACCGCCTTTACTGGTCGCTTCCTGGGCTACATTGACGAACTGCTGAATGGCGACGTTCGCAAGCTGCCAGCCTGGGCGAATAACTATCCCGAACTAAACGCGCTGTGGAACACCATGTTTGGTGAAATCCTGACCTCAGACCGTTCAGTCGAGGAAATTCTCAACGACTATCAGGCACAGGCCGAAGCAATAGCGGCTTCGTAAGCTAATCAGATCAAACTAATGATTTATAGGGGTGCTACGTGGCTGTAACCCCTATAAATGATACCAATGGGGAGGGAGCGCATCGTTTTCGGCGCTCCCTGACTTAAAATATCCACTACAAAAATAAGTAGAATAGGTCATATTTAAATGGAACGAACAGTTGCCATTCAATCGGCACCCGCATCGTCATCGCGCGAACGCTTCGGTCAATTTTATTCGCGTCACCGCCAGACGATGGAAGCCTGGATTATCCTTGTTCCCATCCTCGTCTATTACGTGATTTTCTATGTTGCTCCCGTTGTTGCCAATCTGTTCGTCAGCTTTATTAGTTGGAATGGCCTTAAAGAAGCCAAATGGGTTGGCTTTGCGAATTTTGAGAAATTTATTAAGACACCGCTCTACATGCAGGTTTTGGCAAATACGCTTTTCTTTGCTTTAACCATCCTCCTGATAAGTGCGGTGCTGGGTTTTCTGGTTGCACTGGCACTCAACGAAAAGGTGAAGGGCTTAGGCATTTACCGAACCATGTGGTACGTGCCGACCCTGACTTCGGCAGCCGTAACCGCACAGGTTGCGAACGTGTTTATCGCGCCAGGGACAGGCGTCATTAGCTCCGTCATGAAAAGCCTGGGGCAGCCAGAGCTGATCTGGCAAATTAACGTGGATTTTGCGCGCATTTTTATTATTGTGTTCGCGATCTGGCGCGGCGTGGGTGGTTCGATGCTGCTCTATCTGGCGGGGCTGCAAGGCATTTCGACGGAGGTGCTGGACGCGGCGAAGGTGGACGGCGCTTCAGGCTGGAGGCTCACCCGTTATATTATTCTGCCGCTGCTGCGACCCATGACCGTTTTTGTGTTGGTGACGGGGCTTATCGGCGGCTTCCAGATTTTTGAGCCGATCCTGTTGATTACCAACGGTCAGCCTGGAAACACAACCAACGTGATGATGACGCAGATTTATAAAGACGCTTTCCAAAATCAAGACTTTGGGATGGCAGCGACCCAGGCGACCATTATGCTCCTGATCCTGTTGTGGGCAAGTTTCCTCAACCTGCGCCTGATGGGTCAGACATCGGTAGATGAGGGGTAAATAAAATGGCGACAATTACACAAGATAAACCCGTGATGATGGCACAAAACAAACCTGCGCGTTCCCCCATACGCATCGGACGGATATTGCTCTACTTTTTTCTCATCAGCACCAGCCTGGTGATGTTCTATCCGCTTTTGTTCGCGTTGGCGGGCAGCATCTCAAGCCAAGCCGACTATTTTCGCAGTACGTGGTTTCCATTCCCAAGCGCGATCTATCTGGATAACTGGATCAGCTTCTTAACAGGACGCGATCTGTGGCAATGGGTCGTCAATACAATGATTCGTGTATCCTGGTATATCGCTATTCCAGCGGTTGTTTCCATTCTATGCGGCTATGTATTTACGCGGCTGAAATTTCGCGGACGTGACCTCGTTTTCATGTTTTTACTCTCGTCCATGATGGTGCCGGGGATTGTTTACGTGCTGCCGACGTTTATCGGCTTCGCGCGATTTCCTGGCGTGGGCGGGAATGATATGTTCGGGCAGGGCGGCAGCGGTTTCATTAATACCTGGCCGTCGCTGTTACTGCCAGGATTGGTGAATGCGTTTTATATCTTCCTGATGCGACAGGCGTATCAAGGCATTCCGCGCGATTATGAAGAGGCGGCGCGGGTGGACGGCGCGAATACGCTGCAAATTTTGGTGCGTATTTATTTCCCGCTGCTGCGTTCGGTCTTGATCGTGTTGGTTATTTTCCAGTTTGTCGCTATCTGGAATGATTATCTGACGCCGCTGGTTTTCGCAGGCGGGAATAAGGAAATCGCACCGATTGCTTTGGGCGCGCAGCGATTCATCAAGGGGACTGCTATTCAACTCGGACGACCTGATTACCCGCGCATGTTTACCGTCGCGACCATCGTCACGCTGCCGATTATGGCACTTTTCATCATTTTGCAGCGCTATTTCGTGCAGGGTGTGCAGGGCTTCGGGCTTAAAGGTTAATATGAGCGTTCTGGATTCGTTTCGTTTAGACAATAAAGTTGCGCTCGTCACAGGCTGTGGGCGTGGTCTCGGTCAGGCAATCGCACTGGGTTTGGCTGAGGCGGGCGCAGATATTGCCGGGGTGTACACAACCCGTTATGAGGATACTCAGCAGCAGGTCGAGGCGCTCGGCAGGCGTTTTTTGCCGATTGAGTGTGATCTGCTGGAGGCTTCTGTATCCCGGCTCAACGAAATTGTCGCGCAGGTTGTGGGTGATATGGGGCGGCTGGACATTCTCGTCAATAACGCGGGCATTGTCCGGCGCGCGCCGTCGTTCGAATACAGCGAGGAAGATTGGGATGCTATCATCCAGATTCACCTGAAGGCTGTATTTTTCCTGTCGCAAGCGGCTGGACGCATGATGCGCGATCAAGGCGGCGGCAAAATTATCAACATTGCTTCGTTGATCTCGTTCCAGGGCGGCATTCTGATTCCGGCGTATGCTGCTGCCAAGCACGGTGTCGCCGGGATCACCAAAACGATGGCGAATGAATGGTCGTCCCTCAATATCAATGTCAACGCTATCGCCCCTGGCTATTTTGAAACGGATAACATTATAGCGCTGCGCAACGACCCGGTACGCAGCAAAGCGCTGTTGGATCGCATCCCGGCGGGGCGATGGGGTGTGCCGGATGAGCTAAAAGGAATCGCTGTTTTTCTGGCGTCGGATGCGTCGCGTTATGTACATGGCGCGGTGATTCCCGTTGACGGGGCATGGCTGGCACGGTAGTTCGATGAGTCTCGACATTTTGACCTTCGGCGAGGCTCTGGTCGAGATCATGCGCGCTGGACGCGATCAACCGCTCGATCAGCTTGGAACATTTGCAGGGCCATACCCGAGCGGCGCACCGTTTATTTTTGCAGCCCAGGCCGCGCGGCTTGGTGCGCGCGTAACCGCAGTCGGCTGCGTTGGCGATGACGCTTTTGGGCAATGCCTGCTGCATCAACTGAATCGCGATGGCGTTGATTCACGTGGTCTGCACATCCTCTCCACTCACGCAACAGGTGTCGCTTTTATCGCCTATAACGTCGACGGCTCGCGCGATTTTGTTTTTCACGTCGCGCAGGCCGCGGCTGGACAGATCACGCCGGATATGCTGGATGAATCACTCTTTAGTGACCTGCACTGTCTGCACATCAGCGGCTCAAGCCTCTCGATCAACCAAAATGCACTGAAAACTGGAATCCGTGCGCTGGAACTGGCTCAAAAATCGGGTGCGAAAATCAGCTTTGACCCCAATATTCGGCCTCAATTGATGTCCACCGAGCGGGCGCGTACTGCTTTTCAGCCGTTTCTCGCGGCAGCCGATGTGATTTTGCCAACCGCGCAGGAAGCCCTTAACTTGACCGAAAAGCCCGATTTGGACGCTGCGGTTTCGTGGTGGCTGGTTGCAAAATCAGAACGTATTGTCGTTATCACCGATGGCGCAAACGGTTGCACGATTTTCACCCAGGCAGGCGCGCAGCATATTCCTGGCTTTGCAGTCAAAGAAATTGATCCTACCGGGGCGGGTGATTCATTTGATGCCGGATTTTTGACGCGCTGGTTAGCAGGCGATTCCCCGGCAGATGCGGCTCATTTTGCCAATGCCTGCGGTGCGATGGCGGTGATGGAGCAGGGGCCGATGGCGGGCGCACCGTCGGCTGAAGCGGTGGAGATGTTTATCAATAACCTGCAAGGCCCACAAACTTCATTATAATAAACAGATAATTATCTCATTTCTAAAAGTGAAATATTATGCTTGCCATCGTTCATGCTTGCGCTGTTATTGGACTCGAAGGTTCGATTGTAGACGTTGAAGTTGATTTCAATCCGCGCGTCGGGATTCCGAGTTTTACGATTGTTGGCCTGCCAGACTCGGCGGTGCGTGAAAGCCGCGAACGGGTGCGCGCGGCGATCAAAAACAGCGGCTTGCAATTCATCAGCAAGGGCTACGTCGTCAATCTTTCGCCAGCCGATTTGCCCAAACATGGCCCTGCCTACGACCTGGCAATTGCTGTTGGCGTCCTGGCGACTACCGATCAAATCCCGCTTGGGTCGCTTTCAAAAGCGGTTTTTATTGGCGAATTGTCGCTGGATGGGGATATTCGGCACGTCAAAGGTATCATGCCAATGATCTATACAGCCCAGCAGGAAGGCTATCAAACCGCTTACGTTCCGGCAGTTGACGCGCCAGAAGCCGGACTGGTCGCCGGGATTCAGATCATTCCTGTCGAAACCCTCGGTCAGCTTGTCGAACATCTCTACAATTTGCAGCCGATTGCGCCTTACGTGCGCGAAACAGATGATACCGATCAGAATATAACGCTGCCAGAAGGCATCACCGATTTTGGCGACATCAAGGGACAGCAGCATGTCAAACGCGCGCTCGAAGTGGCAGCAGCGGGCAATCATCATGTGCTGCTTCAAGGCCCGCCGGGATCGGGAAAAACATTATTAGCCCGCGCGATGCCTGGGATTCTCCCACGCCTGACCATGGAAGAAGCGCTGGAAGTCACGCGCATTTATTCCGTCGCCGATGTGATTCAAAGCCACCAACCGCTGATGCGTTTACGCGCCTTTCGCTCCCCACACCACACGATAAGTCAGGCTGGACTTGTGGGCGGTGGTGCGATTCCTGGGCCGGGGGAAATTTCGCTTGCGCACAGAGGCGTCTTATTTTTAGATGAGCTGCCAGAATTCGGGCCGCGAACTTTGGAAGTTCTGCGTCAGCCGATTGAGGATAAAATTGTAACCATCAGCCGAGCCAGCGGGACGCTGACCTTTCCAGCAAATTTTGTTCTGATTGGCGCGATGAATCCCTGCCCATGTGGATTTTATGGCGACCCGGTGAAGGCCTGCACCTGTACCCCCGCCAAAATATCGCAGTATCAAAGCCGCATTTCCGGGCCGCTGATGGATCGCATCGATATTCATCTGGATGTGCCGCGCGTCGATTATGACAAGTTGATGAGCGTTGAGCGTGGCGAACCGTCGTCTCAGGTGCGCGAACGCGTGGAAAAGGCGCGGTTGCATCAACGTAAGCGATTCATCAACCAGCGCGGCTTATACGCCAACGCCGACATGCGAACCGGGGATATTCAAAAATTTTGCATCCTCACCGACGATGCGCGACAGGTGTTGGAACTTTCTGTAAGGCGAATGCAGCTGAGCGCCCGCGCTTATCATCGCGTTTTAAAATTGAGCCGCACGATTGCCGACCTGGACGACAGCAAACTCATCGAAATCCAGCACGTCGCAGAATCAATCCAATACAGACCTTCGCAAGTCCGTTAGATTGGCATCTGAAATCTTCATGCAAAAAGATTGCATCTCAATAGCATTTTCCACCTATAATAATTACTGTTGACATTTCGTGTTCAGATGCACCTGTCTCCATTTCAACTTTGCAAAGGATGTTGCATTTAATGACCTCATCAAAAATTGTTCTCATAACTGGTACGAGCAGCGGCATTGGACGCGCAGCCGCGAAAACGCTGGCACGTGCGGGGCATACGGTTTATGCCACTATGCGGCAGATTGACAGCCGAAACGCCACCGCTGCCGCAGAACTGCGCGATTGGGCAGCAAGTGAAGGGGTGAATCTTCACGTTATTGAGCTTGATATTACTGAGGGTGCCAGCGTAGAGGCAGCGGTGGGACAGGTGATCGACGGCGCTGGTCAGATTGACGTACTCATCAACAATGCAGGCTGGGGTATTTTCGGTTTGGTCGAATCTTTTACGGATGAGCAGTTTCGCCGATTGTTTGAGACCAATGTATTTGGCGTGCTGCGTGTAACCCAGACGGTACTGCCACACATGCGCGCTCGACATGAAGGTCTCCTGATCTATGTTTCCAGTACCAGCGCGACCCTCCCGTATCCATTTATGTCTGCCTATGGTGCCAGCAAAGCCGCGCTTGAAGTCATGGCATTGGCAATCAATACAGAAGTTTACAGCCTGGGGATCGATACGATTGTGCTCCAGGCAGGTTCCCACAGCACCGAATTTGGTGCAAAGGTCGAAACCAGCGCTCGTGAAGAAATCTGGGAAAGCTATGGCCCACTTGGTCAGGCCGGGAAGGCGATGATCGCAGGCTTGCCCCAATATTTTGCCTCAGATATGTTAAGCAAACCGGAATCTGTTGGCGAAAAAATTGTCGAGTATATGAATATGCCGCCCGGTCAGCGCCCGTTGAAAGTGGGCATTGGAGTTGGCAGCGAAGGGTTTGACGTGTTGAATAGCACACTTTTGTCGCTCCAGACGAATGCGCTGGAGATGGCGGGTTTTGGCGCGTTCCTGAAGCGATAAAGTGTTGAAGCACCAAACCGTCAGCAATCATCGGTTTGTGAGCTGATCCGGCTCGCCGGATGAATAGGCTTTAGTGTTGTTGACAGTTTGGTGCTTCTGTGTTATTTTCGTCTTAATTGAAACTACACGTGTAGTTTCTGTTTTAATATTAGCCTTCTTGCTCAACATTGCGTTATGAAAAAATTGCGGAAAAAACATAAGCCCAGTATGAGCGATGTGGCCCGCCTTGCCGGAGTCAATCGCGTTACGGCTTCTGTTGCACTTAATGGATCATCGAAGGCAGGTACGCGCGTTTCGGATGCCACCCGCCGCCGCGTCATTGAAGCCGCGAAAGCACTGGGCTATACCCCCAATGCGATTGCGCTTGCCCTGCGCGGTGAACGCACCAATATCATCGGCTACTTTTCCGGTTATGAATTTCAGGATGCACACGATCCCTTTAACGCCACCATTCTGAATGGCCTCCAGCGCCGCTGCCAGGTTCATCGCCAGGATTTACTCATATTTGGCAGCTACCAGCGGAACTCAGTTGACGAAGTTTATGCTTCGCTGGTCAACGGCAAAATTGATGGGCTGATCTTGCTGCCAACGCCTCACAGCCCGGTTCTCGACCAACTTCTGCAATCGCATCTGCCCGTCATCGCTATTGCGAATCCGATTCAAAATATTCCTTCCGTGACTGTAGATGACCGGACAGGTTCACGCCTGCTGGCGGAATATCTGGCACAAAAAGGCCACAAGCATATCCTCTATCGTGCCGATTTTGGCGAACATACCTCGACCCTGCGGCGGCAGGAAGCATTTTTAGAAACAGCCGCAGCTTTAAAAATGACCGTTGAAGTGACGTGCGGTGAAAAGAATGGACAACTGCACCCTGATGAGATCGATATTTTGAGATCGCCAATGGAGGCACGCCCTTCTGTCATTGTTTCCTGGGTGGATTCCCACGCATATGTGCTTCTGGAAGAGCTTCAAAAATTGGGAATCCGCGTTCCCGATGACATCGCCGTCGTCGGCTTCGATGGTATTCGCCTTAAACCGCGACCCTTTTGTACGCTGACGAGTGTTCGCGCGCCCTGGGATGAAGTGGCTGTCATCGCGGTTGATCTCCTGATGAAGTTGATCGAAGGGGATAAGGTGGAGCAGGAAACGATGCTGCCCGTCGAATTATTGATGGGAGATACAGCCTGAATTTTTGTGAATCCAGGGACGTTTTGCCCTAGATGGGTAATCGTTTTGGAGAGTGTATACAATATTCAAAGTGGAGGCGTGTTTATGGCCTGATGGTTCGTCGCTTGATTTATTCGCACTTTAGAAAGTTAGAATTTGAGGGACAATTTAATGAATAAACAGCATCTAATGTCTCGACGCCAATTTTTAAAGACAACCTTAACTGCCAGTGCCGCGCTGCTCCCGGCGACATCCGTTCTGGCGGGTAGTGCCAGCGCTCCGGCACGAGTTCAAAGTGAAATTACCATCATCACCAGCGGTTGGCCTCTCACCCCGATGCCAACCGCCGAGGAAATTGAGGCTGACAAAGCCCGCGCGGGTTATGCTGAAGCCCTGCAATCCTGGATGGACGAAAATCCGGGCGTCACTTTCCAGCAGGTCGAAGTCAATATCTGGGATCAGCAGGCGATTGTGACTGCGATTTCCGGCGGGACTGCACCAACCTATGTCTTCCCAACTTCGATTGGCGGCTGGAGCAACGCAGGCGCGCGAAATGCCTTCATTCAAGGCTTGATGGCGGATGTTGGTCCCGCCGTCGAAAAATTTGGCCTGATCGCGAAATTGACTCCCGGTGCGCTTGCGGGCTGGCAGCCGATTAATCAGATCGAAGATGGCTACATGAGCTATCCGATTGATTCCGGGATGAATGTGTATTATTTCCGGCGCGATCTGCTTGCCGAATTGGGTATTGAAGAACCGCCGATGGATTGGACATGGGACGATCTCATGAATCTGGCGAAAGCGCTCACGTCTGAGGCCGATGGGCGTCAAGGGCTGGGCGCACTGGTATGGGTGGCTGGATCAACCATTAACGATAATGGCTTTGATCTGCTTTCGAACGTCCCCACGCCGCAAAATGGCTGGAATTGGTCGAAGGATACCAGTGACCCCCGGTGGGGAGAACTGCTGACCGCTTACCGCAAACTGGTTTTTGAGGACAAAGCCGTCTATTCAGATATTTCCTATACCAGCGAAAATCTGGTGAATGCTTTTGCCAACGGCGCAATCGGCATGTATCAGGAAAATGTCCTCGGTGCATTTGGCTCGGCTGCCCAGGAAGGCAGTATCGCGGCACTGGCGCAGCGTCTGAATAAACCCTATGAAGAAGTGGTTGGCTTCCGGGGGATGCCGCGCGGCGCGAATGGTTATCTCAGTAATCCAATCTACGTCGGTGGTGTTGCGATTGGGCCGGACACGAATGCTGAAACGCTCGATAAAGCGCTGAGTGCCGTCGATTATATGTTCCTCGGCGCAGGCTGGGATATTCAGAAGGCCGGACAGTATGCCGCGACGCAAGACCTCAAGGCCGTCTTTAACTACCCGCTACCGATTGATGGCAAATACACCTATGAAGGCGTACCCGGCGCGTTCGAAGATGCCTGGGGACAGCGCACGAAAGATGATATTCTGTATTACGCGGGTCTGCCCAAAGCGCCCGACGAAGCGCTGTATATGCCACTGGAGCAAAATCCAGGCCCGGATGGTCAGGCGTTCGAAGATGCGTGGTCAACGATCAGCTATGTGGCGGATAGCGTAGACCCAGTGGCGGTACTCAATCAGGCTCAGGATACCTGGAACAGTCAGGCCGCAGGCTTCTCGTCGAGCGTGGACGATGCCGCTTTTATCGCCGGGGCGAAGGCTTACTATGAGGCGCTCGACGCTTTCTGGAAAGATGCTTCGCCGGAATTTTACGAAAGCACCTTCAAGCCCTGGTACGACAGCAAAGTTCTGCCCGCGTTGGGTTAGCGCTTTGCGCGATGTTTTGTAGGGGCGTACAGCCGTGCGCCCCTACAGACACAGGAGGCATATTGATGGCAGAACGGACAATTCCTGGCGGAACAACCGATGAGGTTGCCCAGGCTGAACCTGTAGAGGCTGCCCCGCTGCGACTCAGCCGCCGCAGCCGCATCGAAAAATGGATGTTCCTGATTCCGGCAGCATTGTTCCAGCTTGTTTGGGGCTGGTTTCCGCTCGTGTTTGCCTTCGCGCTCAGCTTTACCGACGCGCGTGTGCGTGGGCCGATTTCGTTTATTGGTACGCAGAGCTATACCCGTATGTGGGGTGATCCGCTTTTGGGCGAAGCCTTCCGCATCACGTTTATCTATGCGGCGATGTCGATTGTCCTGACCTTCGTCATTCCTATTCTGGTCGCAATTTTGCTGATGGAAATGCCGCAGCGTGTCATGCGTTGGATGATGCTGCTCTGGTTTTTGCCGTTGAGCGGAATCGCCAGCACGATTCTGTGGAAATATATGTATAACCCGGAATATGGGCTGATGCAGGGCATTGTGCGTTTGTTAGGGCTGCCGGAACAGCGTTTTCTGAATGACCCGAATCTGGTGTTATTCTGGCTGATCTTCCCCGGCATTCTGCTCTTTGGCCCTGGCCTGATCTACATGGCGGCGCTGCAAGGCATCCCCAGCTCGTACTATGAAGCGGCGGAAGTCGAAGGGGCAAGTTTTTGGCGAAAAATCTGGACGATTTCGCTGCCACGCCTGCGCCCGGTGATTTCGATGATGCTGACATTCGCGATCATCGGTTCGCTGCAAGAATTTTACTGGCCTCAGATCATGACCAACGGCGGCCCCGGCTCGGCCAGCCGCACCGTTGTGATGTACTTATATAATCTGTGGGGAAATTTGCGCTTTGGCGATTCGACAACCGTCGCGATTTTCCTGTTCGCGATCATCATGGTAATTACCGTCATTTACCGAACCTTTTATAAGGAAGACCCTGACGCCTAAAGTTCATCGCGGAGGTAAAAATTTATGTCACTTTTTCCAAAAGTTGGGCGCAATCAGCCCCGGATGCGGGCGGCATGGTGGATGCTGGTAATTTTCCTGTGTATCGGGGTCGCGCTGCATTTATTTCCATTTTTTTACATGATCGCGCTTTCGGTGACTCCCGCTCATGAGACTTTATCGCCGACGCCCGTGATCTGGCCGAAAGAGCCGACTCTGGCGGCGTGGCGGCTGGTGTTTGAATTGACGACGCGCTCGTCGATGGACAGCGCCGTGCGCGATTTGATGAGCTATCCGTTTTACGTCTACCTCGGCAATTCGCTGTTTATGGCGCTGATGACTCTGCTTATTTCGCTGCCGGTGACATCGCTGGCGGCCTATGCCAACAGCAAATTGCAGCGTGGGCCGATGGCGCGCTGGTCATTTCTGTTTTTCATCGGCACATTGATGGTTCCCGGTGTGGTGACGCTCATCCCTTCGTTTTTAATGACGCGCAATTTCCCGTTTCCGCTGCCGTCCGCGCCGCTGATTCCAGGGACGGATGATCCATTTCCGATCCTGCGCATCTGGGATACGCCCTGGGCGGTGATTATCCCTGGTGTATTTAATGCCTTTAATTTTTTGCTGTTCAAGGGTTTTTTCGACACCATTCCCGACTCGATTATCCAGGCAGCGCGGGTCGATGGCGGCTCAGAGTTTAACATTTTCCGGCGCATCGTCTTTCCGATGAGTATCCCGGTTTATGCGGTTGCGGCGTGGCTGCAATTCGGTGCGGTGTGGGATAACTATCTGTGGCCTTTGGTCGTGTTCCAGAGTCCCGACAAGATTCCGACCTCGGTTGCCATCTCGAACCTGATGAATCGCTTTGTCCAGGCAGGGTCAACCAGCGCGCAGCAGGCCGCCGCCCAAACCGCTTCGATGCGCGAAATTTTAGAGGCTGGTTTGTCGTGGAACGGCCTCATGGTGCTAGGGCTGCTGCAAACGATTCCGATTTTCATCATGTTTATCATCTGTCGTGAATACTTGATGCGTGGGATTCGCCTGCGCGGGCTGAAATAAATGACTCAGATCGAACTTCGCAACCTCGTCAAGCAGTATGACGCCCAGGATCAGGTGACGCTGACTGGGTATAAAGGCGAACCCGCGCTGAATCGCATCAACCTGACGATCAACGATGGCGAAACGTTGAGCGTCGTCGGGCCGTCGGGCTGCGGCAAAAGTACGCTGCTCAAGGTCATCGCCGGGTTGGAATATCCGAACAGCGGTCAGGTGATCTATAACGGCCACGATTTTACGGAGATTAAGCCGCAGGATCGCGGGGTGGGCATGGTGTTTCAGGATTACGCGCTCTATCCGACGCGCAAAGGACGCGGAAATCTGTCGTATTTTTTTGAGGTTCACCAGCGCAGCGAAGAAGAAGAACAGGCGCGCATCAAAGCGACGGCGGACTTGATGGGCGTTGATTTTGATTTATTGCTGGGGCAGATACCGGATACGCTCTCTGGCGGGCAAAAACAGCGCGTCGCCATCGCCCGCTGCATCGTGCGTGACCCCAATGTTTTCCTGATGGACGAGCCGATTGTGAATCTGGACGCCAAGCTGCGCGAACGGACGCGAATCGAAATCAAAAAACTGCTGCGCCAATTTGGAATCACAACCGTTTACGTCACCCATGACCAGCAGGAAGCGATCTTTATGGGGGATCGCATCGCCGTCATGCGCAAGGGCAATCTGGAGCAGGTCGGCACGTTTGACGATCTCTACTATTCGCCCGCAAATCTGTTCGTCGCGCAGTTCATCGGGACGCCGCCGATTGCGATTGTCCCGGCGGTGATTGAAAACGGGCAGATTGCAATCGAGACGACACGCTGGACTCTGCCGTCCCATATCACGCTGCCGAACGGCACGGTGCGCGTCGGAATCCGGCCTGAAGGTTGGCGATTGGATGCGGACGATGGGATTTCGATGGCGGTGCGGCATATCGAGCGCATTCCCACCGAGCGCGCGGCGTTTGTGATCGGCACGATTGCCGGGGCGCATACGTCGATTGTCGCGCCTGTCGATTATCCCGCGCGGGAGAGTGTGCGCGTGACGCCGGATTGGGAGCAGGCGATATTTTTTGAGGACGAGGGTGAAAGTGCGCTGCATACGCCGGGTGTGCCGGATTTGTTTTAATTAAAACAGGCAATTCACGAGACTGGAGCTTCGGACGAGGCACCCCATAGGGGTTTCCTTCGGTCATGCCTCGTCCCTACAGAGGCGTCGTAATTGCCTAAAATTATTCGCAGCGGTGTTTGTAGGGGCAGGTCTTAGACATGCCCAGTTGAAGAAAAAATTATTTGAGGATTTTGCGCATGGAGATCACGGTTAACAACCTCACCAAGCAGTTTGAGGGCAAGCTGGCGGTCAACGACATCAGCTTTGCGATTGGCGAACACGAATTTCTGGTGCTGGTCGGGCCGTCCGGCTGTGGCAAGACGACGACGCTGCGCCTGCTGGCGGGGTTGGAGATGACGACGGCGGGCGAGATTTATTTTGGGTCGCGCCGTGTCAACGATATTCGTCCAAAAGACCGCAACGTCGCGATGGTGTTTCAGGATTACGCTGTTTTCCCGCATCTGACGGTGTTCGAAAATATCGCTTATGGGCTGCGTTCGCGGCGGGTCGCGCGCGATATTATTCAGGAAAGCGTCCCGGCGGCGGCGAGAACCTTCCGCATCGACCATCTGTTGAAGCGTAAACCGCGCCAGCTTTCCGGCGGGGAACGGCAGCGGGTGGCGTTAGCGCGGGCGTTGGTGCGCGATGCTGATATTTATCTCTACGATGAGCCGCTTTCGAACCTGGATGCCCAGCTTCGCCATCAGGCGCGCGAGGATATTCTGGCGCTGCACCAGCGCAAACAGCGCCCCAGCATTTACGTCACACACGATCAATCGGAAGCGATGGCGCTGGGTGATCGAATCGCCGTCATGCGCGGTGGAAAAATCGAGCAGATTGGCACGGGGACGGAACTTTACGAGCGCCCACAAAATCAATTTGTCGCTTTTTTCATCGGAACGCCGAGCATCAATCTATTTGAGGTGACGCTGCGCGGCGAAGGGGAAGCCATCTGGGCGGATTCGCCAGCTTTCTCGATCCGGCTGCCAGAGGAGCTTTATCCAAAAATCCGCAGCTACGTCGGCAAAAAAGTGCAGTTTGGCATTCGACCTGAAGATTTGCACGTGCCGAAACGCGCGCCGTTTCCGGTGGACGCGGATACGATGATCGGCGGCGTGGTCAACGTCATCGAGCCGTCGTCAACGGGCAGTTCGGTCTATATGAGTACGCTGGGCGAGAAAAGCCAGGATTTTATCGCGACGTTTAATTTGCGCCTGCCCGCGACTTACCTGGGCAAAGAAATCGAACTGGCGATGAACCTGCGCCGCGCCCATTTATTTGATTTTGAAACGGAAAAATCGTTGTTGTATTCTTGAGCCGAGAAAAATGCCTTTTTTCGAAAATACCGGGCTTGACCCCAATGTCGAACGTGGGCCAGTGTGGGCGGCATTCGCGACGCTGTTTGGGCAACTGGAACGCTTCATCGTTCTCAATATCGCCTGGGCAGGGCAGTCGATTCCGCTGATTCTAGCGCTGATGTTTCCCGATTGGCCGCTGTGGATTCGGATTCCGCTCATGCTTTACAGTGGGTTGGCGCTGGCGGCGCTGGCAGGGGTTGTCTACGGGTTGGTATCTGCCGCCGTCGATGGTGAAACACTGAATATCGACCTGGCGCGCGATTATTTTGCAAAGCTGGCGCTGCCGGGGATACTCACGCTTGCGCCGCTGTATGGTTTGTTCGGCCTGTTGATCAGTTTAGCGACCTGGACGGGGAGCAATCCATCCTTATTTATTCTGGACGTTTTGATTCGTTTCATTTTTTTGATCGCGCTGGTATGCAGCATGTACTGGGGGCCGCTGCTGGCCGAATCGCCGTCAGAGTCGTTTATCGGCATCGCGCGGCGTTCACTGACGCTGGTCTGGCGTGAGCCGGGGCGCACGCTGGTTGTGATGGGGGTGGTCGGCGTGACGCTCGTCATCGGCGCGATCTCGATAGGCGGCGTATTTCTGGTTGTGCCTGTCGTCGTGGCGCTGCTGCAAACGCATATGTACGTCGTGATTCGGCGATAATTCTTGTGTACCGCGTCGTGCGGTGATAAATTTTGAAGAATATTTCTTGGAGATCATTATTTTATGAGTTCGCTGGAAGTACGCGGCCTGGTGAAGCGCCTCGGCGGTAATCTGGTCGTCAATGACATCAGTTTTCGAATCGAAGAAGGGGAGTTTTTTGTGCTGTTGGGCGCGTCCGGCAGCGGCAAAAGCACGATTTTGCGTCTGGTTTGTGGCCTGGAACAGCCCGACCAGGGGCAGGTGATGATCGCGGGGCGCGATGTCACCCGTTTGCCGCCGCGTGACCGTAACCTGGGTATGGTCTTTCAGGATTACGGCCTGTATCCCAACATGAACGTCTTTCAAAATATTGCGTATGGGCTGGAAGCGCGCCGGATGAACCGCGACGAGATTCAACAGCGAGTCATGTCCTCCGCCAAAATGGTCGGCCTGGGCGAGATGATCGAGCGCTCGATTGTCGATCTTTCCGGTGGGGAGCAGCAGCGGGTGGCGCTGGCGCGGGCATTGGCGAAAGATGCCGACGCCTATTTATTTGACGAGCCGCTTTCCAACCTCGATCCCAAATTACGCCATCAAGCGCGGCGTGACATCATGAATCTGCACCGTCAGAAGCGCAAGCCGAGTCTATACGTCACGCATGACCAGACCGAAGCCTTCGCGATGGCTGACCGGATTGCGATCATGTCGCACGGAAAATTGCAGCAGATCGACACGACAGAGGCACTCCTGCAAGCGCCCGCCAATATTTTTGTCGCGCAATTTATCGGCTCACCGCCGATGAATCTGATGGATGGCGACATCAAACGTGCGGGGGATGCGTATCAGATCGCGATCAGTGAAAATCTGACCGTCATGCTGCCGGATCGCTGGAAGCCGATTTTGAATCGTTATGGAAAATCGAGCGTCGTCATCGGTTTTCGCCCGCAGGCGGTCATGCCCGCGTCGGAGGTGATCGAGGCCGACCAGCAGCAGGTCGAAACGTTTACAGGTGAGGTTGAAAATATCGAAGCCCTGATCGGCGAGATGGTCGCGATTATCAAATTGGGCGAGAAACGGAGCATCGCGGCGGTTTTTCAGGATAACGGACAGGTCGAGCCGAATCCGGGGGATGTGGTGTCGTTCGCGCTCGACGTGAATCAGATTTGCCTGTTTGACCCCGACAGCCAGCAGGCGATTCGCTGATGATTTCATCGCATGATTCTTTAGCCAATCTGCGGCGCGGCTTCGACCAGTTAGCCGAACTGCTGGCACTGACGTTGGGGCCGATGCAGGGGACGGTGCTTTGCAGCGGAAACACGCCAACCAGCGTCGAAATTTTGACTGATTCCGGCACGATTGCGCGGCGGGTGATCGCGCTGCCGGATCGACAGGCGGACGTGGGCGCGATGCTGCTGCGGAATATGGTGTGGGGTGTTCACGAGCAGGTTGGCGACGGTGCGGCGACGG
>Ga0268299_1002860_pt1 | contig 18173 bp, 19 predicted proteins | sample NOBtaG_FD_193484 | JGI IMG/M metagenome (GOLD analysis project Ga0268299, IMG submission 193484) | Activated sludge microbial communities from bioreactor in Nijmegen, Gelderland, Netherland - NOB reactor | ecosystem: Engineered > Bioreactor > Aerobic > Activated sludge | place: Netherlands...
CGCGGGCGCGGTGAATGCGGGCCAGCCGAAGATCGTCGAAGTCAAAGGCATGCCGCTCGAGGCCGAGTTCCAGCCGATCATGTTGTTTGTGAACAACAGCGATAAGCCGGGCTTCATCGGCGCGCTCGGCACCATGCTCGGGGAAGCGGGCGTCAACATCGCGACGTTCCACCTTGGGCGCCAATCGGCGGGCGAGGATGCGATCGCGATCGTGGGCGTCGATCAGGTCGTGCCCGATGCGATCCTCGCAAAGCTCCGCGCGCTGCCGCAAGTGCGGTACGTGAAGGTCCTGCGGTTCTAGATGCGGAACCGGCGGATTAAGCGCCGGTCATTTCATTTGCCCGTCCGCCCGGCGCGCGCCTAACATGCGCGCGCCGATGCGCTCAACGCGCTTGGGGGGAAGGGGCCGTTCATGAACGTCAAAGCTCTGTGCGGGGTCGTGCTCGGCCTCGCTGCAACAGCGGGAACCGCGCATGCGTCCGATATCGCCGTCGGCGTGATGGCGCATAACATTGAAGTCGTGGACGGAAAGAACGCCGGCAAGGAAGCCAGCCCCAACATCGAGGCGCAGCTGACGTTCGACGCTGTGGGGCCGGCATGGAGCGGGCGTCCGCATCCGTTTCTGATCGGATCGTTGAACACGGGCGGCGATTTCAGTTTCGCGGGCGTTGGCCTCGAGTGGCGCTGGGAGCTTGGCGACAAGTGGCGCGTCGATCCGAGCCTTGGCTATGTCGTGCACACGGGTGAAACAGACAATCCTTACGCGCCCGGCACGCCGCAATCGGTGCAATTCGCGAACGATCACGTGCTCTATGGTTCGGAAGATCTGTTCCGCCTCACCGTCGCGGTGACGCATGAGATCACGGATCGCGCCAACGCGCAGATCGCGTTCACGCACTTGAGCCACGGGCACATCATCGGCAGCGGCCGCAACCAAGGCGTCGATCAGCTGGGCGTGCGGCTCGGTTATGCCTTTGGCGAATAAGCTCACGCTCATCGCGGGGCGCGGCGGCGGCTCGACCGTGCCCGAAGCGCTGATGACGCTCGCGGGCGTCGATTTCGTGCGCGAAGAGATCGACTGGAAGGAGATCTACAAGACGGGCTCACGGCTCGCGGCGATCAATCCGGCGGGACACATTCCGGCGCTGATCTTGAAGAACGGCGAGATCGTGACCGAAAGCGGCGCGATGGCGCTGCTGATTTCGGAATGGGCGCCGGACTCTGCACTTGCGCCGCCGGTTGGCGCAAAGGAGCGCGCGAAATTTCTGCGCATGCTCTTCTTCATCACGGCCACGCTCTATCCGATGTGGACGTTCGACGATATGCCCGAGCGTTACGTCGGCAGGGACGAGGCGGCGCAGAAGATGGTGCGCAAGAAGGTGGGCGCACGGCGCGAGGAGCTGTGGCGCGCGCTTGAAGGCATGGTGAGCAAGCCTTGGGCGCTTGGGCGCAAGATGAGCGCGCTCGACATCTTCATCGCAGTGATGACGCGCTGGCGTCCGCGCCGCGATTGGTTCGAAGAAGAGTGCCCTAAGCTGCACGCGATCGCGCTGAAGGCCGATAAGCTGCCCGCGCTGAAGGACGTGTGGGCGCGCAATTTTCCGACCGAGTGATCTCAACGTCGTCGCGCGGCATCGACCAACTTTGCCAAAAGACTTATAAAGGCGATGAACTCAAGCGCACGTTCAGGATCGTCTTGCATGAGACGGTGCGCGCGCGGGTTCCGCAGGCCGGCGACGGCTCCTGATAGCATCATCATGAAGCCGCGCTGTTCGTCGCGATCTGATTGGTCAGCTAAGTCGTTGAACTTGAGTACAGGTGTTGACGGATTGAAGACTGCTTCCATCAGCGCAACACCATCTTTATCGTCGACTCCGCTTCGCAAGCGAACAAGCGCGTTCAACGCCTTCACTGCCTCGACGATTGCTTGTGCGTAGTGCGTGTCTCGAAAGAGATCGCCGGCTGCGCGTTGAATTTCGCTGTGAACTTGCAGGCCTTGGTAGGCGCGAAGGATAGCGCTGCCGCTTGTCAGTGAGCCTTGCTCGCCGAGTTCTTCAGAGAAACCTTCCTTGATGCTGCTCCAGGTCGAAGTGATTTGGGCTTTGCCATTGTACAGACCTGTGATGACCTCTTGCAGCGGCGTGCCGAAGGAATTGTAGCCAGCCGTATCGAGGGTCGTTGCCGCATACTTATACCGATTGTGCTCGATCGACCCGGGCGGGAATACCGCATCCAGCAGCCCCTCAAGCTTGTGCTCGAGAGCTTGAATGCTCGGGTCACCCCTTTCTGCGATCTGCTGGGGGTCGAAAGCCTCGACATCTCGAAGTCGTCGATCAATCTTCGGGATTGCCTCCGACATCTGCTGGATAGTCAGGGCCGCCGGTTGGGGTGAGCTTGGGGGTGGTCGTCGAGCCATTTGTCGCATGTAGTAAGATTCGGTTGCCTCGCCGAATCGGCGCGGCGTTGTCTAACGCCCCTCGAACTTCGCGGGCCGCTTTTCGAGGAACGATTGCATCCCTTCGCGGAAGTCTTGCGTGCGCACGAGTTGCAGGAAGTGCATGTAGACGTGGTGCACGTGGTCATTGAACGTCTGTTCGAGGCCCATGCGCATCAGGCGCTTCGATGACTGGACCGCGAGCGGCGCATTGGCGGCGACATCTTGCGCGAGCGTGCGCACGGCGCCGGCGAATTCCGCATCGGGCACGACGCGGCCGACGAGGCCGTACTCGCCGCATTCCTTGGCGCTCAGCGTGCGGCCGGTGAAAATGATCTCGGCGGCGCGCTCCCAGCCGAGCAGGCGCGGCAGATACCACGTGCCGCCGCTTTCCGGCACGATGCCGCGCTTGACGAACGCTGGCGCCATCTTTGCGCTCTCGGCCATCACGCGCATGTCGCAGCCCATCGCGATGTCCATGCCGTAGCCCGCGGCCGAACCGTTGAGCGCGGCGATCACGGGCTTATCCATCGCGAACAGAACCGTCGGCGGCGTGTTGCGCACGTCGATGTTCACCGAAACGCTGGTGCGCTGCTGCTCCGAGCCGATGCCGGAGCCTTGCGTCGCGTCAACGAGATCGAGGCCGGCGCAGAACGCGCGCCCGGCGCCGGTGAGCACGACGCAGCGCACGGCGGGATCTTCGTTGGCCTTCAAGAGCAATTCGGAAAGCCGGCGGAGCATCGGGCCTGAGATCGTGTTCATCCGCTCGGGCCGGTTTAGCGTCAGCGTCGCCACGCCATCGGCGACGTCGTAGAGCACTTCTTCCTGCTTGGTCGCGGCGGCGGCGGCTTGAGCCATTGTTCGTCTCCCTAATGTCGTTGGCGAAACGCTAGCGGTTCCTGCGGCCCCGGCAAGGCGCCGCAGTGACAGGGCTAAGGAGCGCTGGTAGAAGCGCGCCGACAATTCGCACCGTCACCGCGCCGAGGGCCTGTCGAAGGGCGCGCGAGACGTAAACCGGGCAGGCGGGGGAATTGCACCCAATGAGTTCAGTTGTTGTGGTCGGCGCCCAGTGGGGCGACGAGGGTAAAGGCAAGATCGTCGATTGGCTGTGCCATCGCGCGGACGTCGTCGTGCGCTTTCAGGGCGGGCACAATGCGGGCCACACGCTCGTTGTCGGCAACACGACGTATAAGCTTGCGCTGCTGCCGTCGGGGCTCGTGCAGGGCAAGCTTTCGATCATCGGCAATGGCGTCGTCGTCGATCCGTGGCATCTGGTGGAAGAGATCGAGAAGCTGCGCGCGCAGGGCGTGAACGTCTCGCCCGACAATCTCGTGCTGGCCGACAATGCGAGCCTCATTCTGCCGCTGCACCGTGAGCTTGATGTCGCGCGCGAAGGCGCGGCGGGCGCGGGGCGCATCGGCACGACGGGGCGCGGCATTGGGCCGGCGTATGAAGACAAAGTCGGCCGCCGCGCTGTGCGCGTTGCGGATTTGGCCGATGCGGAAGCGCTGGAATGGAAGATCGGGCGCTTGCTCACGCACCACAATTCGTTGCGGCGCGGGCTCGATCTGCCGGAAATCGATGCCGATGCGTTGAAGCGAGAACTGGTCGCGATCGGGCCGAAAGTGTTGCCTTACGCGCAGCCGGCGTGGCGTGTGCTCGAGAAGCAGCGCAGCGATTCAAAGAAGATTCTGTTCGAGGGCGCGCAGGGCGCGCTGCTTGATGTCGATCACGGCACGTATCCGTTTGTCACGTCGTCGAATGTGGTTGCGGGGCAGGCGGCTGCAGGCGCTGGCGTTGGGCCAGGCGCGATCAGTTATGTGCTTGGGCTTGTGAAGGCGTACACGACGCGCGTCGGCGAAGGGCCCTTCCCGACGGAGCTTGACGATGACATTGGCCGCCGGCTCGGCGAAGTCGGCCGCGAGTTTGGCACCAATACGGGCCGTGCGCGCCGATGCGGCTGGTTCGATGCGGTGCTCGTCCGGCAATCGATCGCGCTTTCGGGGATCGACGGCATCGCGCTGACGAAGCTCGACGTGCTCGACGGTTTGCCTGAGATCAAAATCTGCGTTGGCTACACGCTGGGCGGGCGCACTTACGATCACCTGCCTTCAGGATTGCGCGACCAGGCCGCGGTGCAGCCGGTCTATGAATCGTTGCCGGGATGGAGCGAAAGCACCAAGGGCGTGCGCTCTTCGAAGGACCTGCCGGCGAACGCGATCAAATACATCCGCCGCATCGAGGAACTGATCGGCTGCCCAGCTGCGCTCGTCTCCACCAGCCCCGAGCGGGAGGATGTGATCCTGATGCGCGACCCGTTTAAGGCGTAATCGCGCCCGCGCTTATCCCAGCTGAGGGCGTAAATCCTTGGCGGTAGAGGGCAATTGCGGGTAGATTCGCACCCTCGAAAGTCGAGGAGCGCGATGTCCGCCGAGCAAGAGCCCGAACCGCGCAAGAATGCGCCGCGCTTCGATCGTGAAGAAGCCGTCCGCCGCGCCGCCGAAGCGCGTCAGAAAGCGGAGATTATTTTCTCGCGCGCCTACGGGCTCGTGCGTGATCCGCGCGCCGAATGGGAACAGATCAAAGCCGAGAAGACCAACATACCGAGTATTCTGCTGGGCTATGTCGCGCCGCTCGCCGCGATCCCCCCGCTTGCAGGCGCCATTGGCGGAATCGCGTTCGGCGAGCAGGTCGGCGAAACGGTTGTGCGCACTGATCCGGGCACGGTGCTCGTCACCGCGATCGTGACGTTCTTCGCGAGCATCGCGCTCGTGTATTTCCTGGGCATTCTGATCAACACGCTCGCCGAGAATTTCGATGCCGAGCGAGACGATCTCGCCGCACAGAAAGTCGCCGCATATTCGATGACGCCGGCTTTCATCAGCGGCCTGTTCTCGCTCTGGCCGCCGCTGTGGTGGATTGGTCTGATCGGGATCGCAATGACAGCCTTCCTGTTCTATCGCGGTTTGCCGATCTTGATGCGATGCCCGAACGAGCGCGCGATGGGCTACGCGACGACCGTTGGGCTCGCGGGACTGATCGCGTTCGTGATCCTGTTTTCTGTATCGGGCTGCGTGGTCGGCATCGGGCGATTGTCTTAGCCTTCGCCTACAACGGGAGGTGATTCCATGACTGTTGTGGAACCTGGAAACGCCGGCGCCGGTCTCGTCGATCGGGTCAAGAACATCCTCATCCAGCCGCGCGCGGAATGGGAGCGCATCGCGCAAGAGCGCACCGGGCTGCCGGCGCTGCTTTCGGGTTACATCTTGCCGCTCGCGGCGCTTGCGGCGGTCTGCAGTTTTCTCGGCCTCGTGTTCATTGGTGTTGGCGGGTTTGGTTACACCATCCGCCTGCCGCTGGTGACGGGCGTTGTGAACGCTGTGCTCCAGGTGGTGCTCACGCTCTGCTGGGTGTGGGTGATGGGCCTCATCATCAACTCGTTCGCGACGACGTTTAACTCCGAGAAAGATGAGACGCGCGCCAATCAGCTCGCGGCCTATAGCGCGACGGCGGGGCTGGTTGCTTCGGTGTTTACGCTGCTGCCGGCGCTTTCCGTGCTCGCGGCGATCGGGGGCATTTATTCGCTCGTGCTGCTCTACATCGGCATTCCGCGGATGATGAAGACGCCGGAAGACAAGCGGATCCCGTATTTCGCGACGATCATCGTGGTGGCGATCGTAGCCGGCATTGTCGCAACCGCTGTGCTTGGCGCGGTGCGCGGCGCGGCGTTCTTGGGCACGGGCGGTTTCGGCGGACCGTTCGCGGCGCGCAATGAGCCGCCAGCAGCTGTCACGTTGCCGGGCGGGCAGACGATCGACACGGCGCAGCTCGAAGCGGCGGCCAAGCAGATGGAGCAGATGGCGGCCAATCCGGAAGCCGCCGCGCAAGGGGCTGCGATCAGTGCTGAAGCACTGCAAGGACTGCTGCCTGCGTCGCTCGCGGGCGGATTTGCGCGCACGGAGATGTCGACCGGTTCGTATGGCGCGATGGGCGGCGTCGCGAACGCCACGGCGCGCTACGAAAATGGCGAGCGCTCGATCGAGCTTTCGGTGACCGATCTTGGCGCAGCCGGCGCGCTCGCTTCGATGGCGGGTGCGTTCGGCGCGCAGTCGACGCGCGAAGATGCGAACGGCTATGAGCGCATGCAGACGGTCAATGGCCGCATGGTCGTTGAAGAGCTGGATCGCTCGGCCGGGCGCGCGAAATATGGCGTCGTCGCGCGTCAGCGGGTGATGATCCAGGCGGACGGCGTGAATGTCGGCATCGACGAAGTGCGCGCGGCGGTGAACGCGGTTGGCGTCGAGCGCGCCGAAGCGCTCGCGTCGCAGCTGCCGAACGCGCCCGGCTAGGTTCCGCGCATCCGCGCCGCGATGGCGCGGTCGCGCGGGTCTTCGCTTGCGTCGAGCGCGGCGATGACGCCGGCGTAGTCATCGGCTGGCTTGTCTTGGCTCAGCTTGCGCTTGCCCTCGACGCGATCGAGCGTGATTTCGAAGCCGACGATGAAGCTCAGCATGCGGTCGATGTAATCCTCAGGCGCATCTTCGATCGACCACGGGTCGGGCCGGCCGCGTTCGTGGCGTTGGGACAGCGTGTCGACGATTGTGCGCAGGCGCGCTTTGTCATCGATGAGGGTGAGCTTGCCCCAGGCGTGGATCGTTTCGTAGTTCCAGGTCGGCACGGCGCGCTGATCGCGCTTCTTGGTTTCGTACCAGCTTGGCGAGATGTAGGTCTCCGCGCCTTGCGCGACCACCATCACGTCGCACGGCGCATCCTTCCATTGCGGATTGCCGCGCGAGACGTGGGAGATGAGCTTGCCGCCTTCGATCGCGATCGGCGCATGCGTCGCTGAAAGGCCGCTCGCGCCATGCGTCACGATGATCGCGAGGCGGTCGTAGGCGGCGAGCGCGGCGCGCGCCTCCGCTTCCGGGATCAGGTGCTTTGGATTGCCGTAGAGCGTGCCCATGCGCCTCCATATCACGCGCATTGCCTGCACTGGGAGGGGGACGCTAACGTTGCGCAAACGTTGGGAGAACGATCGATGGCCGAAACCGAACTGCGCTTGCCTGCTGAATCCGAAGGGCGCGCGCCGGGGCGCGGGCGCATGGAAGGGCGGCGCGTGCTGATCGTCGGCGCCGGTCAGCGCGTCGTGAACGCGGAGACCGATTCCGAGGGCAATGGCCGCGCGATGGCGATGCTGTGTGCGCGTGAAGGCGCGCATGTGGCGTGCGCCGATATCGACATCGCGGCGGCCGAAGCGACGGTTTCGAAGATCGTCGCCGAGAAGGGCAAGGCGTTTGCGATCCAAGCGGACGCTTCGAAGGAAGCGGACGTGACGCGCATGTTCGCCGCCGCTGAAGACATGATGGGCGGGCTCGATGGGCTGGTGTGCAATGTCGGCGTTGGCGTCGGCAAACATTGGCTCGAGGGCGCGCCCGATACGTGGGACTTCGTGCTGGGCGTCAATCTGCGCGGGCCGATGTTGCAGGCGCGCGCGGCGCTGCAGCGGATGAGCGAGGGCGGATCGATCGTGTTCATCTCGTCGATCGCGGGGCTCGTCGCGGGCTCGCGGTTGCCGGCGTACGATTCTTCCAAGGCCGCGCTGAGCGGCTTGATGCGGCACACGGCGTTCGAAGGCGCGCGCAAAAACATCCGCGCCAATGTGGTCGCGCCGGGGCTCATGGATACGCCGCTCGGGCGGCTCGCCACGCAAGGGCGGCCTTCGCGGGGGACGACGAATGCCCCGCTCCGGCGCCAGGGCACGGGCTGGGAGACGGCGTATGCGGCGCTCTTCCTGCTGTCGAACGAGAGCGCGTATGTCACGGGGCAGATTCTCGCTGTCGATGGCGGGCTCTCGGGCATCTCGTAAGCGGAACACGCACACGCCGCTGCGAATTGCGGTGGGGTGGAAATTCTGAGCGACGGCGAAACCGATCTGCGCGCGGGCGTGAGCCTGTGGGAAGCGCGCAATCGTGCGCAAGGGTGCGTGACGCATGCGCCGCAGGACTGGCGCGCGGATGTGGTGATTATCGGCGCGGGCATTACCGGCTCTCTGCTGGCCGAGCGGCTGACGCGCGAAGGGTGCAGCGTCGTGGTGATCGACCGGCGCAGACCCCAGCAAGGCTCGACCGCGGCCTCCACCGCGCTGCTGCAATGGGAAATCGATGCGCCGATGCTGGAGCTCGAAGAGCGCTTCGGGTTCGACACCGCTGCGCACATTTGCCGACGTTCGTTTCAATCAGTTCGCGCAATTGGCGCGCTGTGCGCGAGGCTTTCCATTGCGTGCAGCTTTGCGGCGCGCGAGGCGTTCTATCTTGCGGGCGACGCGCTCGATCCGGCTTTGCTGAAAGAAGAGTGCGCTCTGCGCCAGCGCGCGGGGCTGCCATCGGTTTGGATTGGGGCCAATGAATTGGCGGGGGAAGGGCTGATCGCTGAAGCGGCGCTTCGCTCGCAAGGCGCGGCGGAGGTCGATCCGGTGGCGCTGGCGCGCGGGCTGCTAACATGCGCGCAAGGGCGCGGCGCGGTGGTGCTGAGCGGCGTTGACGCAATTGCTTACGAACACGGCGCGCTGGGCGTGACAGTTGCGTGCGACAATGGCGCGATCGTGCGGGCGGCGCATCTTCTGCTCGCGAACGGCTATGAGCTGCCGGACTTTGCAGCGCCGAAGGGCCATCGCATCACCTCAACATGGGCGTTTGCAACGGCCCCGGGTGTGGACGTGTGGCCCTCGCGTGCGTTGGTGTGGGAGGCGGCGGAGCCTTACGCGTATATGCGCACAAGCGCGGATGGGCGGATCATCATCGGCGGGGGAGACGAAGACATCTCCGATCCAAACGCACGCGATGCGATGACGCCGGAGAAGACTGCGCTGTTGCGGGACAAACTCAAAGCGCTTGCGCCGGGCGCGAGCGATGTTTCGATTGAATACGCGTGGGCTGGGTTGTTCGGCGAAACTGAAGATGCGTTACCGCTGATCGGCGCCGTTCCGAATGCGCCGCGCACGTTCGCGGCGTTTGGCTATGGCGGCAACGGCATCACGTTCAGTGCGATGGCGGCCGATATGATCGCGCCGATGCTGCGCGGCGAACGCGATGGCGATGAAGCGCTCTATGCGCTCGACCGGTTTGGGTGAAAGAGACGCCGCCGCCTCGGCGCTTCTCACTTCACTTAAGTTGCTTGGTTTCAGGCTTCGTGTGGCTTCAGGCTTCAGGTGTTAGTGGCCGACGCCGCCGCCGAGGGCGCGCACGTCAACGTTCAGAAGCGAACCGTTGCGACGATTGTTCGAACCAACGTTCGCGTCCACGTTCAGCAGGCCGTTGCGGCCGCCAACGTTCACGTCCGCATCGACGAGCGAACCGCGGCCGCGGTGGCCGGCGCCCAACACGTTGACATCCGCATCGACGAGACCACGGCGACCGCCGACGTTCACGTCAGCGTTGACGAGACCGCCGCGATGGCCGCCGACGTTGGCGTTCACATCGATGAGCGGGCGCTGCGGGCGGTGTTGCGGGACGCAGCCGCAATTGTCGGCGAACGCGGCGGGCGCGGCAGTGAAGAGCGCGGCGCTGGCCGCGATAAGCATGAACGACTTACGCATCGTGATTGTCTCCTCCGAAGAAACCCCACGCGGGGGCGCCCCTAAGGTGCAATCACGATGCTAACTCAATCGGTAATTGAGCGCTTAAGCTTACCTGGCTAGTGGACCGCTTCGGCATCGACCAGGCCGCTTTCGCGGGCGGCCTTGGTCATGGCCTTCTGCAGCTTCTCGAACGCGCGGACTTCGATCTGGCGGACGCGCTCGCGGCTCACGCCGTATTCCTTGGAGAGATCCTCCAAAGTCGCCGGCTCATCCTTGAGACGCCGCTCCTGGATGATGTGCCGCTCCCGCTCGGAGAGCTCGGCCATCGCTGTTTCAAGCAGCGTCATCCGCGCGCCGTACTCTTCCTTGTCGGCGAGCACGGTTTCCTGGCTTTCCTGGGTGTCGTCAGCCAGCCAGTCCTGCCACTCGCTTTCGCCTTCGGCCGCGATCGGAGCGTTGAGGCTCGCGTCGCCGCCCGAGAGGCGCCGGTTCATCGAGATGACCTCGTCTTCGGTGACCGCGAGCTTGTGGGCGATGATCTTCACGTTCTCGGGGCGCAGATCACCTTCCTCGAGCGCGGCGATTTCGCCCTTCATGCGCCGCAGATTGAAGAACAGCTTCTTCTGAGCGGCGGTCGTGCCCATCTTCACCAGCGACCACGAGCGCAGGATGTATTCTTGGATCGCAGCGCGGATCCACCACATCGCGTAGGTGGCGAGGCGGAAGCCCTTGTCCGGGTCGAATTTCTTGACCGATTGCATGAGGCCGACATTGCCTTCGGAGATCACTTCCCCGATCGGCAGGCCATAGCCGCGATAGCCCATCGCGATCTTCGCGACTAGGCGGAGGTGGCTGGTGACGAGCGTGTGGGCGGCCTCGGAATCCTGATGCTCCTGCCAGCGCTTGGCGAGCATGAATTCCTGGTCCTTCTCCAGCATCGGAAACTTACGGATTTCCGAGAGATAGCGTTGGAGGCCCTGTTCGGGCGAAAGAGCGAGCGTAAGCGCGGTCGATGCCATGTTGGTGTGATCCCCTGGGCCGCGAGCGCGACCCTGACGCCTATATAGGAAGCCTTTACGGTTTCCCCAGGGAGGCGGTTCGATAGAGTTTCTAAACGCTGGGGAAGGCGGAAAGGTGACGCTGGCGTGCGCTTTTAGCAGCGCTCACGCACGCCAAAGCGCCGCCGATGCGGGTTCGCTTGAAATCACAGAGCGCTGACGGCGTCAGGGTGGGCTTGACGGCGTGAGTGTCAGGGCGTACTTGACTGTCAGGTTTTTCCTGACGGAGCAGCGACATGACTGAGACAGCGCAAGCCGCGAGTGCGGGCGGGGAGAAGGCGCCGCTCTATTGTTCGTTCTGCGCCAAGTCGCAGCACGAGGTGGCCAAGCTGATCGCGGGCCCGGCCGTGTTCATTTGCGACGAATGCGTCGGGCTCTGCACCGGCATCATCGCGGGGACGTGGAGCCCGAAGGACGGCAAGGACTTCGGCAAGCCGGAAGATTGGCCCACGGAGCGGCACCTCAAGTTGCTCGAAGCACGCGGGCAATTGGCGGAGCGGGCGAAAGCCTCGCTCAAGGCGACGGTCGATATCCTGCGCAAGCGCGACGTGAGCTGGGCCGTGATCGGCGCGGCGATGGGCGTATCGCGCCAGGCGGCGTGGGAGCGGTTCGGCTCGGCCGGTTAGGCTAGCGGTTCGCGCTCGGGGCCGGCGTTTTGGGCGCGCGCAGGAGGACCCAGGCGGCGAAGGTGACGGCGGCGGCGGCGAGTACGCCGCGCATCCAGAGGTCGCCCGCGCTGAGGTAGAGCGTTTCGGCGTCGCCCAGGACCTGCATGATTGTGGGGTGCGAAAACACGGGCGTTGGCGCATCGGGGCGCGCGTTGAATAGCCGGAGTTCGTTGACGAGCACGATCAAGAACGCGCCCAACGCCGCGAGCGCGCGATCGGCAAAGTCCTGCAGCATGGTTCGATGGTCCCCGCTTTCACCCGCGATCTGCATACAAGAGCTGCGTGCGCCCCCGCGATATGGAACCGCAGCGCATCCACAATCCTTGACCGTTTAGGGAAAAGTGCGCGCGGGGCGGACGGCCAGGGTGGTTGGGCGCCTAAGCGTTGAGCGGCGCTCACGCAGGCGTGCGCGTGACAGCTCCCCCGAAAACGGGCGAGCATGCGGGCATGCACGCGGAGGCGCAGGATCTGGCGGAGCGGCTGCTCGCGGCGCTCGATCGCGCGGCGCCTTCGGCGGTGACGGCGCTCTATGTCACGGGCTCGGCGGCGCTCGATGATTTTCACGCGGGCGAGAGCGATCTCGACGTCGTGGCGGTGGTGGCGCGGGCGGTGAACGCTGAAGAGGGCGCGGCGCTGATGGACGCGCTGCCAGATGCGGGCCGGTTCGATGGCGTGTTCCTTGAAGCGGGCGATCTCGCGGCGGGGCCGGATGCGCTGGCCGGGCCGCGGCTGACGCTGGCGGACGGCAAGCTCGCGCTGCGCAGCGAGGGCGGGCAGCGCAATCCGGTGACGTGGGCCACGCTTGCGCAAAGCGGCGTCGAAGTGCGCGGTGCGCTGCCGGAGGATTTGTGGCGCGATGAGGCGCGTGTGGCGGCGTGGGTGCGTGAGAATTTGCAGGGCTATTGGGCGCGGCGGCGGCGTTCGGCGATGCGCGTGTTCTCGCCAGCGTGGGTGCAATCGCATGGCGCGTGGTTTTGCGAATGGTGCGTGCTTGGCGTGGCGCGCCAGCATGAGACGCTGGTGAGCGGGCGCATCGTGTCGAAGAGCGAAGCGGGCGCGCGGGCGCTTGAGGCGTTTCCGGGGCATCGGCGTGTGATCGAGGAAGCGCTGCGCGTGCGCGCGGGCGAAAGCGCGGCGCGCTATACGTCGCGCTTTGCGCGGCGGCGCGATGTGTTGGCGTTTATGGAGGCGGTTGAGCGCGCTTAAAGCGCGCGCAACGTGCTCAGCAGCGTTTCCAAGTCTTCCGGCAGTTTGCTTTCGAAGCGCAGCGTTTCGCCGGTGATGGGGTGGACGAAGCCGAGGACGGCGGCGTGTAGCGCCTGGCGCGGGAAATCGCGCGCGGCTTCTTTGGCGCGCTCCACCGCGGCGCTGACGCCTTCGGCTTTGAGGCCGCGGAATTTGCCGTAGGTTGGATCGCCAATCAGCGGCGCGCCAATGTCGGCGAGGTGGGCGCGGATTTGGTGCGTGCGGCCGGTTTCAAGGCGGCATTCCAAAAGCGCGGCTGCGGGTTTGCCGGCGGAGGCGCCGGCGATCTGCCCGAAGCTTTCGATTGTCCAGTAATGCGTGACGGCGCGTTTTCCGGTTTCGGTGACGACCATCTTGCGCCGGTCTGCGTGTGAGCGCGCGAGCGGCGCATCGATGACGCCGGTGCGCGTTTGCGGCGCGCCGCGGGTGACGGCGTAGTAAACGCGCTCGATGTCGTGCGCGGCGAAGAGTTTGGCGAGGCCGGCATGCGCTGCGTCGCTTTTGGCGACGACGACGAGGCCGGTGGTGTCTTTGTCGATGCGGTGGACGATGCCGGGGCGCGCGACGCCGCCGATGCCGGAGAGCGAGGTGGCGCAATGCGCGAGCACGGCGTTGACGAGCGTGCCGCGCATGGCGCCGGGCGCGGGGTGCATCGCCATGCCGGAGGCTTTGTCGATGACGAGGAGGTGTTCGTCTTCGAACACGATGTTGAGCGGGATGGCTTCGGGCTGTGGCGCGGCGGGTGCGGGCGGGGGCAGCTCGAGCGCGTAGGTCACCCCGGCGCGGGCCTTCTCCGAGGACATTTTCACCGGCGCGCCGTCCGCCATGAGTTTGCCTGCGCCGATGAGGCCCTGGATGCGGGCGCGGGAGAGGTCGGGCCAGGCGGCGGCGAGCATCGCGTCGATGCGCGCGCCGGCTTCGTTGGCGGCGGCCGTCAACGCACGGGTGTCGCCCGCCACGCCGGGGTTTTCCGGCGCATCGTCATCCTCAGCGCTGATCTCGTCCTCGCTTGCCATGCGTGCTGATAGCGCCCCCTTTCCGGCTGCGGGAAGGGGGCGCTATCAGGAGCCGCCTGCATGATGGTGCGCATTCCGGGCGGCCGACCGGCCACCACTCGGCCTGAATGCGCTCGAACGAGGGGGTCCGTATGGCCAAAGGTTTGACGCGCCGGGGGGCGCTGGCGGCGCTTGCAACATCGAGCGCGGCGGCGGCCTGCGGGCGCCGGCCAGAGGCGCCGCGCTATGAGGGCACGGTCACGTTCAGCCACGGCGTCGCTTCAGGCGATCCGGGGATCGACCGGGTGATCATCTGGTCGCGCGTGACGCCGGCGCAGAACGGGCCGGTGCCGGTGCGCTGGGTGGTGGCGCGCGACCGGGGGCTCTCCAACGTGGTGCAGTCCGGCGTCGTCGAGACGACGGAGCTGCGGGACTACACGATCAAGATCGACGTGACGGGGCTGCGTTCGGGCGCGCCGTATTTTTATGGCTTCCTCGCCGGCGATCAGGCGTCTCCGATCGGCAAGACGCGCACGCTGCCGCAGGGCGAGTTGGAAGAGATGAAACTCGCGGTGGTTTCCTGCGCGAGCTACCCGCACGGCTTCTTCAACGCCTACGAAGCAATCGCGGAGCGCGAGGACATCGATGTCGTCGTGCATCTTGGCGATTACATCTACGAATACGGCGTCGGCGGATATGGCGGCGAGGTGGGCGTGTCGCTCGGGCGGATTCCGCAGCCGCAAATCGAGTGCGTCTCGCTCGCGGACTATCGCCAGCGCCACGCGCAATACAAAGCGGAAGCGGAGTTGCAGGCCGCGCACGCGCTCTGTCCGTGGATCGTGGTGTGGGACGATCACGAGACGGCGAACGATAGCTGGCAGGGCGGCGCCGAAAATCACCAGGCCAATGAAGGCCAGTGGGACGTGCGCAAGCGCGCGGCGCTGCAAGCGTATTACGAGTGGATGCCGATCCGCGATCCTGCGCCGGGCGCGGCGTTCGATGCGATCAACCGCGTGTTTCAGTTCGGCGATCTCGCGACGCTCGCGATGCTCGAGACGCGCCTGCTCGCGCGCACCAAGCCGTTCGACTACGCGACCGAGATGCCGCTCTATTCGACGCCGTGGGACTTCCGCAATCCCAATGCGCCCGTGCCGGTGTCGCCCGCAGCGAACTATCCGCCGACGGTGCGCGTGCTGCCGCTGCCGTACGAGGAAGTGGGCGGGCAGTTGGTGCCGATCTGGCAATGGTCGCGCGTGCAGGCTGCGCTCGCCAATCCCGCATCGCCGCCAGCGGGCGTGCGCTTCGTGCCGGACCGGCCGCGTTTGCGCGCGCTGTTGGAAGCGCAAGACCGCGCATTGCTCGGCGAAGCGCAGGAGACGTGGCTCTCGCGCCAACTCGGCACGTCGCATCGCAACGGCGTGACGTGGCAGCTGATCGGCAATCAGACGATCATGGCCAAGACGCTGGCGCCCGATCTTTCGAACGTGCCGGCGCAAACGGTGGCGAACCTCGAGCAGCTTTCGCCGGGGGTCGGGCGCTTGTTGTTCTTCACGCGCTTCGGTTTGCCGATGTCGACCGATAGCTGGGATGGGTATCCGTCGGCGCGGGCGCGGTTGCTTGATTTGGTGCGCAATGTCGGCGGCAACACGATCGTGCTGACCGGTGATAGCCACGCGGCGTGGGCGAATGAATTGCCGGCGTCGGATGGATCGCGCGTCGCGATCGAGCTTGGCGGCACGAGCGTGACGTCGCCTGGGTTCGGGGATCTCTTCGCGGGATCGGGCATCGATTTCGATGCGGCGATCACGGCGCGCAATCCTGAAGTGAAGTGGACTGACCAGACGCATCGCGGCTTTCTGGTGGTGACGCTCACGAAAGAGCGCGCGACGGCGGAGTTTCTCACCGTCTCAACGATCGTGACGAAGGACTATGAAGTCGGCACAGCGGCGACGTTCACGATCCGGCCGGACGATGCGCCGGGTTTGGGGGCGCTGGAGCGTGTTACCGCGCCGGTCGCGGGCGAGAAGCGCTAACGGGCTAGCGAGCCGTCCGCGTTCACGACACGGTAGAAGCAGCTGCGTTCGCCGGTGTGGCAGGCGGCGCCGGTTTGGTCGACGCGGAGAAGGATCGCGTCTTGGTCGCAGTCGATGCGCATCTCGACGACGCGCTGGGTGTGGCCGCTTTCTTCGCCTTTGCGCCAGAGCTTGTTGCGCGAGCGCGACCAGTAGGTCGCTTGGCCGGTGCTCTGCGTGAGCGCGAGGCTTTCGGCGTTCATCCACGCGAGCATCAGCACTTCGCCGGTCGCGTGGTCCTGCGCGATCGCGGCGATGAGGCCGGCAGCGTCAAAGCGCGGCGTGAGCGTGGTGGTGGTTTCGAGTTCGGACGAGGACATGCGTGCGCTCTTAGCACATTTCAGTTTGTCATTCCGGGCGTGCGGAGCGCGACCCGGAACCTCGGGGCAAACGCGATGTGCGCGGCCCCTGGGTTCCGGCTCTCCGCCGCGATGCGGCTCCGGCCGGAATGACAGTGTTTTATTTTGGAAAACGGGCGGCGGTTGAACGCCCCCCACCCCCTCCCCGCAAGGGGGAGGGGAGAGTATCTGGTCAGCCGTAGCCGCTCAGTTTCATGAAGCGCTCTTGCAGGGCGGCGTCGGTCTTGAAGACGCCGGTGAATTGCGTGGTGATGGTGGTCACGTCGTCGTGGTGGACGCCGCGCGTTGTCATGCACTCATGCTTGGCGTCGATCAGGACGGCGACGCCGTTCGGGTTGAGCGCAGCCTGGATCGTGTCGCAGATTTGCGAGGTCATCGTCTCTTGCGTTTGGAGGCGCTTGGAGAAGATTTCGACGACGCGCGCGATCTTGGAGATGCCAACGACCTTCTCCGTCGGCATGTAGGCGACGAACGCCTTGCCGAGGAACGGGGCCATGTGGTGCTCGCAATGGCTCTCGACCTTGATGTTCTTGAGCATGACGATGTCGTCGTAGCCCTGCACGTCTTCGAAGATGCGCGAGAGTTCTTTGACCGGATCCTGTGCGTAGCCGCCGAACCACTCCTCGTACGCGTCGACGACGCGCTTAGGAGTGTCGATCAGCCCTTCGCGCTGGGGATCATCGCCCGCCCAAGCGAGCAGGGTGCGCACGGCCTGCATGGCCTCTTCGCGCGAGGGGCGCTGCACGGGCGCCTTGGCCCCGCGCGGCTTAACGATAGCGTCCATGAAACTTCCTTGGCTGAGGGGCGGGGAGTCGAGCCGGGAAGCGTTCCGCTGTGTCCCTTCAAGTGGGGCGGATGCCTGGACTTAACGCCCGCCCGCGGTGTGACCCTCAGGGCGATTTCGGCAGATCGGGCTCCAATAGACTTTGGCGCCCCATTTCCGACCGTCAGGAGACACTGTAACACGCCGCTGCGCGCTTGGGCGCCCCCAGCGCTCTTACGCCGCTTATAGCGTTCCTGGATCAGCACGCGCCGATGGCAGACCTCGTCCTTTACGACACGCTCACGCAACGCAAAGCGCCGTTCACGCCGGCCGATCCGCGGCGGGTGACGATGTATGTCTGCGGGCCGACGCCCTACAATTACGCCCATATCGGGAATGCGCGGACGTTCGTCTCGTTCGATCTGTTGTTTCGCGTGCTGCGCGCCAAGTACGGCGCCGATCACGTGCTCTACGCGCGCAACATCACCGATATCGACGACAAGCTGATCGCGAAGGCGAACGACACGGGCGAGCCGATGGGCGCCATCGCGGCGCGTTATACGGCGGCGTTGCGCGACGACCTCGGCGCGCTTGGCGCGCTGTCGCCGACGCATGAGCCGGCGGCGACCGAGCATGTCGAACAAATTCTCGATGTGATCGATGGGTTGGTGGCGAACGGCGCGGCGTACCGGGCGCAGAGCGGCGTTTATTTCTCGGTCGAGAACGACGCCGATTACGGGAAGCTCTCAAAGCGCGCGCAGGAAGATTTGCGCGCGGGCGCGCGTGTCGCGGGCGAGGATGACAAGCGCGCGCCGTCTGACTTTGCGGTGTGGAAGGCGGCAAAGCCCGGCGAGCCGGCGTGGGAGAGCCCGTATGGCGCGGGCCGGCCGGGCTGGCACATCGAATGCTCGGCGATGATCCGCACCCAGCTTGGCGACACGATCGACATTCATGGCGGCGGCGTCGATCTCGTGTTTCCGCACCATGAAAACGAGATCGCGCA
>Ga0268299_1002861_pt1 | contig 18153 bp, 12 predicted proteins | sample NOBtaG_FD_193484 | JGI IMG/M metagenome (GOLD analysis project Ga0268299, IMG submission 193484) | Activated sludge microbial communities from bioreactor in Nijmegen, Gelderland, Netherland - NOB reactor | ecosystem: Engineered > Bioreactor > Aerobic > Activated sludge | place: Netherlands...
GCATCAACAAGAGCAGCGGAGCGCCGGAGACTCTTGAGTTCGGTGGCACGACGGTGGTTGAACGCCGCCGCAGCAAGGGAGGCGTCGAGCGCAAGTCCGTGCGCATCGCGGCGCGACCGTACATGGCGCCCGCACTCGCGCGCGAGGCGAGCAAGTTGCCGGAGCAATTCAGGAACGCAGTCCTATCGAGAGGGTGATCTGTGGCCAAGGGCTCGGCGTCAGGCATCAAGGCTGGTCGCGCGTATGTCGAGCTTGGAGTCAATGACAAGCTCACAAAGGGACTGCGCGCAGCGCAGGCGCGACTCAAGGCCTTCGGTGGTGCCGTGCGCAACATCGGCCTCGGCATGGTCGGCGCTGCCACTGCTGCGGCGGCACCTCTTGCAGCGAGCGTGAAGCTCTTCAGTGATGTTGGTGATGCGGTCGCCAAGGCGGCCGCACGCACCGGCATGAGCACCGAGGCGATGTCGGAACTTGGATTCGCCGCTGAACAATCCGGCGCCGACATGGAGTCGCTCGAGAAGGGCGTCCGCATCATGCAGCGCACGATGGTCGAGGCCGCCAACGGCGCGGCCGGTGCCCAGGATGCGTTCGCGGCGCTCGGCATCAGTGTGAAGGACCTCGAAGGCCTCTCGCCGGACGAGCAGTTCGCGGCGATTGCGGAACGCATCAAGGCGATCGACGACCCGGCGCGACGCACAGCCGCGGCGATGGACATCTTCGGCCGTGCCGGCGCTCAGCTCATTCCGCTCCTGGCCGAGGGCGCATCGGGCATCGAGGTGCTTCGCCAGGAAGCACGCGACTTCGGCATCTCGATCGGTGGCAAGGACGCGAGGGCCGCCGAGATTCTCAACGACACCTTCAACCGAATGAGCAAGGCCGTTCGTGGCATCTGGCTGAACATCGGTGCAGCGCTCGCGCCTGCAGTGACCGACCTCACACAACGCATGGCGAGGATCGCGGCCGCGACGAGCAAGTGGATCGCGGCGAACCGCCCATTGATCGTGACGACAGCGAAGGTGATCGCGATCGTCGGTGCGGTCGGCGCGGCTCTCGTCGGACTTGGTCTCTCGATCTCGTTCGCCGGGGCCGCGTTTGGGGGACTGGCGACCGCATTCGGAATCGCCATCAAGGCGGTGCTGCTCATGAAGGTGGCCTTCCTCGCGCTCGCGTCGCCGATCGGGCTCGTGGCCGTCGCAATTGGAGGCGGCATTGCGGCGCTGCTGTACTTCACCGGCGCGGGTGGCGCGGCTATCGAGTGGCTGCGTGATCGATTCAGTGAACTCCGTGACCGCGTTACTGCCGTGCTCGGCGCGATCGGTGACGCGATGAAGGCGGGAGATCTCGCGCTGGCTGCGAAGATCGCCTGGCTCGCGATCAAGGCGGAGTGGATTCGCGGCACCGGCTGGCTGCGAGACATCTGGACCGAGGTCAAGAATTGGTTCCTCCAGTCATGGTCCGAGGTCGTCGGTGGTGTGCAGCTTTTCGCGGCGGAGGCGTGGAGCACATTCGAAACTGCTGCGGCGGAGGCGTTCGCGTTCGTCTCGCGCGCGTGGCTCTCGATGACCAGCTTCCTCCGGAGCATCTGGGAGTCCGTGACCGGATGGATGGGCGACCGCATCATCGATGTGATGGCGCTCTTCGACGAGTCGCTCGACGCGACCGCAGCGAAGGCCGCCCGTCGCGCCACAGATGACGCAGGTGCATCGGCGCTCGAGAAGGAACGCGCTGCGCAAGAGCGGCTCATCGCGGGCAGGCTCGAAGGACGCAAGAACGCGTCGGCCAATGCGCTCGCTTCCCGGAAAGACGCGATTGGTGGCGGAATGATCGACGACCAACGCGCCATCGCGACTGCGCGTGACGCTGCTCTCGCCGAGACTGCCGACGCGCTCGCGAAGGCGCAGGTGGAACTCCGGGGCGCGATGGAAGAGGCGCGGAAGGCGCGCGAGGCCGCAGCTGAGGAAGGGCCGCTCGCCACTCGTCGGCCGGCGTTCGCGGATGCCATCGAGGGCCTCGACGGCGCTCGCGCCAAGTCGGAATCGCGAGGCATCTTCGCGGCCGCTGCGATTCAGAGTCTGCAGGCCGGGGGTGGCCGACCACTCGATCGAATCGCGAAGGCAACCGAGGACACCGCGAAGAACGTCGCGTCGCTCGTGCGCAAGGCCTCGAGCGACGGGCTTGTGTTCCAGGAGTGATCTGTGGCAGTCACCTTCGCTGAACTCGCCTCCAGCCCCCGCATCGAGAAGGACTCGCGCGAGCGTGTCTTTGTCGCGACCGGCAGCACCGACGAGAACGAAGTCGAGAGCGAGGCGTACGCCGATCTTCCCGCGACCGATGGAGGACTCGGCAATCTGCTCGTCGATGTCGCGCCGATCGACTCGAACCTTGGCATGTGGGAAGTCACGGCGCGCTATCGCCGCAGCACTCCGGCGACTCCGCCCGAAGTTGGCGACAGCGACTTCGAGTTCGAGATCGGGACGACCTCGACGCACATCACCCAATCGAAGGCGACCGTCGGTGGCTATGCGCCCCCGGGTACACCGGCCATGCCGGACTTCGATGAAGCGATCGGAGTCACCCAGGACGGCGTCGATGGCTGCGACATCCTGACCCCGGAATCGAGATTCTCCGAGACGCACTATCTCTCGACGGGAGTGGTGACGGCGGCGTACCGCCGCATGCTCCGCTCGATGGTGGGCAAGGTGAACGACGCATCGTTCCGCGACCACGTCGCTGGCGAAGTGCTCCTCGTAGGCGTTCGCGGGGGCAAACGCGCGAGCGATGATGTCTGGCAGCTCACCTTCAGTTTCGCCACGAGCGACAATGCGACCGGGCTCTCCGTTGGCTCGATCACCGGCATCGCGAAGGACGGATTCGAGTACCTCTGGGTCTACTACGAGCCCGCCGTCAGCGCCGATCGAATCGTGCCTGTGCCCGCATTCGCGTATGTCGAGCGTGTCTATGACTCGACCGACTTCAGCGATCTGGGGATCGGAACATGACCCCCGGGAGTGTCCGTCCCGCTGATCGCGTGCGAATCCGGGCCGCAGACTGGAACGCGATCACGCGCGCCGCGCGCCAGATGCAATCGATGCCGCTCGCAATTGGCGCACCTGTGCCCCAATTGCTGGCGACCTCTCCGACGACCGCACTCGCGCGGAACATCGGCGAGGACACGATTTCGCGCTACGGCGTTGTGATCTGTGTTGCGCCAGTCATTCTTCCCGAGGACAACGAAGCCGAGTGGGCCATGCGGCTCGCTGTCGATTGCAAGATCCCAGACACGAATGATCCCTGGGCGTGGGTCGCGGTTGCAACTGCGCCGATCCTCCCCGGCAAGCTGGGCCGTGTCTGTGTGAGCGGCGCGGTGCAGGCGATCGTCAACATCACGAGCGCGGACCATCACTTCGCGGTCGCTGCCGATGAAGAGGAGTTCCTGCAGAGCGCGGCCGGTGGGCCAGTGCGCATTCTCTGGCGCGAGAGTGGCACAGGATCGAAGAAGGCGATCGTCGCCGTGAATGCTGGTGTCATCTCTGGCGCCGTCGCGAGCGGCCAGATTGTGAGCGTCACTGAGACCGAGGACGAGGCCACACTCGGCTATCAGGGATACATCGTTGCGCGACATCAGAACGCCGCGATGGATCTCTTCGCGGCATCCGGCGCCGCGATCCCATGTGTGAACGCGTTCGAACTCTCTGGTGATCTGCAGGATCAAGTCACCGACTCGCTTCCAGGAGGAGTCGTCACCTTGCAACGCCTGCCGGTCGGCACGCTCGTCGGACCGATCGTCCAGTTGCCAGTGCCTGCAGAAGTCGGCGCACTCTGGATGTTCACGCAGGCGAACGCCTACGAGGTCACCTGTCCATGACGACGACCGCACTTCCCGCAGTGATCTGCTGTTGCGACGAGGGGCCGCCACCGCCGCCGCCGTTCGGTGGGAACTGCACGGCGTTCCCCGCCTACATCGAGGAGAACGGTCCCGACACACTCGTCGGTCATCTCAAGCTCGAATACTCAGACGGTGCCGGTGGTTGGGTCGAGATCTTCTCGACGAGTTGGACGATGCTGCGCATGGACCTCGGGTATCCACCGAGCACTCCGCCGTACCCGATCGACCCTGGAGGATTCTGGCGCGCAGGAACTGGGGGCGCTCTGCCGTTCGCGGGACCAGCCGGGCAGTGCTGGCGCGGTGAAGACATCGACGCGCTCATGAGCGCTGGGTTTCTCCAGTCGGGAACCGACTACTTCGAACCTCTCAACACGCTCGTTCAGTTCCTCTCGCTGCAATGCGAGGGCATTCCCTCGTTCAGCGCGTCGATCGTGCTTGCTGCGGCGCTTCCCGCGAAGTGCGCGCAGGTCTACTACACGCCGGAGAGTGGGAACTGTTTCGAGCTCGATCCTGAGGACCCGTGCATCCCGGCAATCCTGCACTCCGAGGCGTGTTGCAACGCGGGCTGTTGTCCTGAAGATCCTGTCGATCCGCCGGACTGCGTGATCGCAGACATCGGCGCCGCGAGCTTCGTGCTCGGACCGTCGTACTCGATCGAAGAACTGCTTGATGGAATCTGGACTCTGCCCGAGCGCTCGCGCACCTTCACCGGCGGCTACGAGAGTTGCACGCGCACCTATCGCGTGACGACGAGCGTGTCATGAGTGCGTGCCGCCATCAACGCGCGACGCGATCGCCCGAGTTCGTGCAATGCACGATCGGCGCGATGGGCACGCTTCCGTTCAAGTCGGAGCGATGCGATGGATGCCAGCATCGGCTTGCGCCTGGGATTCGTGGCCGACTCGTGCAAGTCGCCCGTGCCGCTGCGCAGATCAGTCTGCTCGCGCGCTACCGCGAGCGCATCTGCAGGGCGAAGTGCGGCGGGCCATTGCTGTGCCCTGACTGTCGCTGCTTCCTGCCGTTGAAGAGGCGCGTGCCGGGGACCACATGCCCGCGCGGGTGGTGGCGTGGGGAGCCCGCGGTTCCGCTGGTTCGGCTCAGGATGCGGTGCTGTGCGAACAAAGCACGGCCTGGTTCCGCTTGAGCAGGACGCGCACCGCCGGAGCATCGAAGACGCCATCATTGACCATGGCGCGGAAGGCCGGGGATGACGGAGTTGCTGAGTCCATCACGAGCACAAGCCATCGCCTCGACGAAGTCCTCTGCTCCAACCGGCCCGCCGCTCGTGCATCGCTACGGTTCTTCGTCATCGTTGTCGTCGTCAGTCTCGGCTCTTGAGAAGGCCGCGTTGAACTCCCGAATGTTGTCGAGAGCCGCAGGGGTCAGGCCGGGCACACACTGGGCCAAACACCCGTCGATCGCCAGGATCTCGTTCTGGCACGCTGGTAAGAAGAAGTTGCCAATGCGGCCCTTATTGTCTTTGAACACATACTGCTTGCGGAGCGCGATTCGGAGCGCCGCGCCCTCGCGCGCTAATGCCGCCCGCTGGTCAGCGGTCAGCGACCCCAAAGAGAGAGGAAAGCGATCGATGAGCCAACGCTTCAGATTGAAGCCATCAGAGGCGACCGCCCACCACCAGTATCCAAGCGAGCTGCACAGCATCGCAAAGACCGCATCTGCGTCAGCGTCCGTCTGCAGCCTGAATCCGATTGTGCGCGCGGGGAGAGACGCCGCGCCATCCTCCTTGGTAGTTGTCGGAATCTCTCGCCATGCTGGAAACCAGTTGTACGCAGTACCACCCACGAAGACGCACCGAGCTGGAAATCGGGGGGCCGCCGAGGAGAGTGCGGTGAAGGGGATACTGTCGTTCAGGTCCGATCCGAGGTTCCGATGCGCGCGCTGCAAGGCGCTGAGTGCATCTGCCTGGAGTTGGGAGGCAATCTTCGGAATGCCCTCGCTAACACCCACAGCGAGTCTTGCATAGCTGAGTCGCCGCAGCAGCGCAGGGCGCGCCTCGGCCTCCCATCGCATCAACGCTGTCGTCGCGTGGCGGGATTCAGGGGCCACGGCGTCCTCGCCGAGCAGCGCAATGGTGCATCGAGTGCGAACCTCGTTTCCGAAAAGCGCGCTAGGAATACGGTCAAAATGCGACCACCACCAGTGGCCCGCACGTAGCTCGACCTGTTCGCGCAGTGCCACGAACGGACGCTTTGTCGAGAAGGCCACTGACAAGGGCAGGATCATTCCGAAACGACCGGAAGAGGACAAGAGCGCCCAGCTGCGCTCGACAACGCAGGTATAAATATCCTCGTCGCGACTCCACTGGTCCAAGACCGTCGAAAACGAGCGTCTAAGGAGCGTGCGGTTCAGCGACTTCGGTATCTCTGTATATGGCGGGTTGCCGATGATCACATCGAACCCGCCGCGCGTGACTATGCCGTAGAAATCCACGAACCAGTGGAACGGCTGATGCGAACTAATCCACGCGTTGAGCCTGCCGATGTTGTCCGTGGCGACACCACACTCTGAGGCAAGATAGCGGTTCAGCTCTTCTTCCAGTGCACGGAAGCGCTCTCGCACTAGCCGCTTGCTTTCCGCGAGCTCGCGCTGCTCGGCGGTTCTCCGCGTCTGTAGCCCTCGAAACTCTTGAAACGTCGCGGCGGCTGCGACTGCTTGCACCTCGATTCGTTCAATGTCGTTTCCGAAGTCGAGGCGGCCTGCCATCGAACTGCGAACTGCAGCCAGACTCGTGAATCCAACGAGCGTATTGCCGGCGCGAATATTGAAGTCGATGTCGGGAAGTGGCTCGATCTTCTCGATGGCGCCAACACCCTCGTCGACCTGCGCAACGAGCTTGAGAAAGAGCCGGAGCTTGCAGATCTCGCAGGCCTCTTCCATGATGTCGACGCCATAGAGATTGTTGACGATGATCGACTTGAGTATGTAGTAGCGCTGGTTCGGGTGCTCAGCGACCTGGGCAAGCGTCGCCTTGAAGTCGGCAAACTTTCGAGGATCGACGCTGTCGCCCGCAGCCCTCGCGCGATCGACATCCTCCAAGAACGACTCCATGCGATCGAGACACGCCTCGTAGAGCGGTTCGAGGATGTTGAGCGCCGCGAACAGGAAGGCTCCCGAGCCGCAGGTTGGATCGAGCACGGAAAGCCCGGGTTCGTGATGCTCCGTGGGAGACGTCGCGACGTTGCCCACAAGGCAACGCCATACGGCGCGAAGCAGCTCTGGCCCCTCGCAGCGGTCGATCAGGTCCTCGACGAACTGGCGAATGTCGAGATTGAGCGTGACAAGGTCGTTTACAGAGGTGACTTCGCCCGCCGCGAGCGCGCGGCGCAGCTCAAAGCAGCGCTCGCGCCGCGAGACATGCTCACGCCACGACTCCGTCGGCAGGCCGAATGGAGCCGGAGCGGCCTTGTTCCATGCTCCCCGCTTGGCGACATCGCTGGTTCCCGCCTCGATCTCCTTCGGCAGTGGTATGACCTGTCCCGTGTCGTCGACGACGCCGTGCCTGACGGGCTCGTAGATGTACGCATCAGGGTCATGTCGAAGCAGCCGCCACACCGACGACGGGGAGTCGGGCGCGAATGCGATGGCGCAATCCCTCGCCGCCCGATCGAGGATGAACGGAAGGATCGTGTTCTGGGAGATGTACCCGGTGATGTCCTCCTTCGTGTAGTACGCGCCCATCTGCTTCTGGTTGATGTACTTCTCGAAGATGTAGCCAAGGACGTCCGGGTTGATCTCGTTGCTCTCGTGAAGCGGGCGCTCATCGAGGTGCCACCGAAACTCGTCAAAGAAGGCGAACAGGCGCTCGAACGCATCATCTGGAATCTGGATGTCGGGATACGTGCGCTCGAGTTCGTGAATGTCGAACAGACCACCGTTGAGGTACGGAATGCGACCCACGAGCGCGTCGAGTGCTTTCGCCCGACTGGAGCGCTTCTGACCGAGCCCCTCGTGAAACAGGCGAAGCAGGAAGTGACGATAGAACGACCAAAACTGATCCTTGCCCTTGCTCTGCTGGAGCCGCGCGAGGCGATTGCGTAGATAGTCGTGGTCGCCGTCGAGCAGGCCCTTCTTCTGGATGAAGTAGCAGAACATCAGCCGATTCAGCATCACCGATGCGTACCAGTTGCGATCGGCGACACTCTTGATCCCCTTGATGAAGCCGTGGAACGCCTTGTGCTCGGTCTGGAATCGCTCGAAGAAGCGCTTCGTGACCTTCTCCACATCGAACGCCGCGCCCGCGCGCGTCGTTACGTCCGGAAGCGTCAGCCGCTCTTCCTCGGCGAGGGCGAATGCGATGTTCGGCAGCACGCGCTCGAGCAGCGTGCCGCTGGGCTGGCCGCGCCGCCATCCATAGACCCGATAGCGCGTCGGTTGCCCCTTGGTGCGACGAACCCACAGCCAGACCTGCTCTGACTTGCCGTCGGTGAAGATCACGATGTGTTCGCGCGCGACCTTGGACACTTCCCAATCAATTGCAGCGCGGGTCTGGCTGTCTGGAATCCGACCGCGCTCATCGGGTGGCGCAACGAATGCAGCGAAGCCCCTCTTTTGGGCGAAGGCGCGGAGCCTGAACTCGCCCGACTTCGTCAAGACCGTCAGCGACGCCTTGTGCCGGTCCCACCCGAGGCACTCAATGAAGAGCGCCTCGAGGTCGAGGGAGTCCAGCAACTTGCGACAGCGGCCGAGGTCAATGGGCATGTGCGAACAAGGCTCCCTGTGATTCCCGCGATGCGAGGTTCAGCGCCTGGCATTGGGAGTCATCGCGCCGAGGATCGGAAGGCTGTTCAACCACCAAGCAAACGGTGGTGGTCGCGGTGCGGCATTGGGATTCGGCGGCAGCAATGTCCGGCATCACTAATCCGTCATGGTGCCGGACGACTGATTCGGTGGCCCCTATCGGCTCGCCTAGCGCTCTGATGAGCATTGCGCGAATCGCAAGCTCACTCTTGGCCTGCCGCTGGCGAATGCGCTCGCGCGTCAATCCCAGCAGAGTTCCGATCGCCTCCAGCGTCATCGCCGTGCCTTCCATCCCGTATCGAAGTCGTATGATTTGGCTCTCAGCGGGCGGGAGCGCATCAACTGCGTGTCTCAAATGTTCGATCGCCAACGCGGTCCATGATGACTGGCAGTCCTCCGGCGCCGGGATTCTCCTTGCCTCGTGGTACTCGGGCTCGCGAGAATCGGAGAGCGACCTCACATCGAGAGCGCGATGAAGCCGTGTCCAGTGCAGATCGAACCCGCGATCACGTCTCGCCATCCATCTCAGGAGCCGGTCAGAAGCGCCGGCACCTGACCTGGTGTCAAGGCACTCGGCCCGTTTGCGCAAACGCACATGCGGCCAGTACACCGCTGCTGGCATGCCGATGATGAGCGAGTCCGCCGGGCCGTCCCGGTGGCATTGCTGGTGGATGGCCCTCGTTGCGTACGTGGAGAACTGATATCCCAGCTCCGGCCTGAATCGTACGGCGGCCCGGAGCACCGCGATCATCCCGATCTGCTCCGCATCTTCAGCATCCATGCCGAACCATCGTTGAAGGCGCTTGGATCCCCACCGCGCCAGCGGTCGGTGGAACAACACGAATGCGTGGAATGCCTTTTCGCCGCCGTCCCGCATCGCGCGCGCTAGCCGATCGCCTCGTTCCGCGTAGCCCGGCTTTCTCACGAAGAGGTCGAGCTCGGACTGTGTATCGAGCGCCAGGCGAACTCGATTGAGAGCGTCGACGAGTGTCAGGTTCTCCTCCTCGGCGAGCGTGAACCTGAGCTGATTCAGCCGGACGACTAAGCCTTCGGGAGGCGTGGCCGAAAAGAACGGATGCTCGCGATGGCGCACGCGGCGCCCATCAGGCAAGTGGACGGCCCACTGCCACACTTGCTTCCAGGGGTCCTCGCAGCAGTAGATTGCGATGTGTTCGTGAGCGACCGTTAGGAGCTGCTTCTGAATCGCCCGCAGCCGGCCTCGATTGAACACGGTGTATCGATCAGTCTTGCACAGGATGATCTTGAATCCCCGCTTGTGCGCAATGACCTCGAACGAAAGCGTGACTCCGTCTGCTGTGGCGGTCGCCGCGCCGTTCGCGCGGTCCCAGCCGAGCCGCTCGACAAAGAGCGTCCGGAACTCGTGGGCGGCGAGATGGCCTGCGAGGGAGTCCATTGGCGGCCTACATGCTGCGAAGTCCCAGCGAACAGATGATCCGTGGCTCGACCGCCACAACATCCCGCTCCTCAACGCAGAGTTTGTCCTCCTCGCGGAGCGAGAGGACCAGTTGCGCGAGCGTCTCGTCGGTGATGCCAATGCGAAGCTGCCGGTTCAGAATGTCCTTGGCGGATTCCCGCAGTGGGAAGCGGTGAATGTCTTGAATCACTCGATTCAGCGCGTCCGTCGCGAATAGCGTGCCGCGCACCCTTTCGGCGTAGCTCTTCAGTCGTTCGTAGACGCGGAATCGCGCGCCGGATGGGCGCCCGAGCTGGCCGCCGATCTGTTTCTCCTCGTCCCCGATCAACTTCACGCCAGCCTGCACTGATGCGTGGTGCCACTCAGCTCGTTCGACGGCGGGAGTGTTGGGGGCGCACTCAGCCGCCTTCAGGATCTGGAGCTGCGATTCGGTAATGCTCGCGCCATCCTTGTCGACCCAAGCGAGCGCGTCGGTATCTTCACCGAGCTGAGCGTAGACCAGAACGCCAGCGGGGCGCTCCGTGGTCGGCGCATACCCCTTCGCCGAGTAGACGACGTCGGGCATGTCAGTGATCGTTTTCTGCAGACTCGCGTCGCGATCGATCGCGTTCTTCCAGATCTGGAAGGCGTACGACGCGAGATCGATCTCCGCGTCATCCTCGCCGTCGAGGATGCCCGATTTCTCGTTGTAGAGATCGGTGAAAAGCTGCTGGTTCGGATCGTCCTCGAAGAAAGACTCGTCTGTGCCGACAACCTCAGCGTTCTCACGGAGGCGCTGTCGGACGCGCGCGCGGAGATTGATTATCCGCTCTACACCTTCGGCTGGCATGAACGAGTAGCAGCGAATCGTGTCGGCTTTCTGGCCGATGCGATCGACGCGGCCCGCCCGCTGCACGAGGCGGATGATCGCCCACGGCAAATCGAAGTTGACCACGACCGCACAATCTTGGAGGTTCTGACCCTCTGAGAGAACATCGGTCGCGAGTAAGACGCGACTCTGAGTGTCGCCGTACTTAGCCACCTTGTCGTTGCTCTCGGGGCTGAAGCGCCACGCTTCCGCCGTGGGATCCTCCGTTTCGCCAGTGACGCCAACGATGTCGCGCGCGCCCCCCCTTGTTAGCTCCCGCTCGAGGTAGCGCACCGTGTCGGCGAACTGGCTGAACACTAGAACTTTCTGCGTCGGATGCTGCCTGACAATGAGCTCGCGGAGCGCAGCCAGCTTCGCGTCCGTGATCGCGCGCCATTCGCCGCTGATAGCGAACACGCGGAGCAGATCAGTGGCGTCGGACACGAGATCGTCGCCAAGATCTGGAACGAACAGTTCGGCGCGAAGCCATGCGAACCGCGATGCGTAGCGCGCGGCGTACTCGTCGTAGATCTGCTTGGCGGCGGCCAGGAATGCCGATTCGGTCCGAAGCGGCGAAGTAGGCGGCGTGCCGTCCCGGCGCGCTGTTCCGTCGTCTTCGAACAAGTCAATCCCGCCGGCGCGGGCCTCGGCGTCGACGTCGTCCACTCTCGAGTCAAAGACTCCGACGTCTTGCGTACCGATCGGCAAAGGCAGCCCGTTTCTGATCGCATGGACGAAGACGAAGTTGCGGAGGATGTGGCGCTCGACGGACTGCATGAACGCATGGCCGCTGCTTTCGAGGCGCTTGAACAGGTTCGTACGGCAGAACCCCATGAGGCGCTTTCCGGCGCGCGACAGGTTCTGAATGTGCTGTGCCTCCTTCTGCGTGGGCGGCGCAGCGGGCACAGCGGCGACGTAGTTGCCCATGCCGTAGCGCGGGAGCCTAAGGTGATTGATGATGTCGACCACCTGTGGTGAGAACAACCGCGCGTACTGGTCGTCTGGGTCAGCGTCGTCGATCGTGAACTTCACCGTCCTCGGATCTCGGATAGGAAAGTAGGAGCGACGGCCATCGTCGAAGGTCAGGTAGTGCCGGTCCCGAGTGGGATCGAAGGTGGCGTAATTGGCGCGGATGAAGCTTCGCGTGCGGCGCACTAGGAACAGCCGCATGAGATCGCGCCAGTCATCCGCGTAGTTGCTCTTCTCGAACGCCGGAAGCGAGTGCGGCGAACACTGATGTTGGCGGAGGAACTCCGTCTCGGTCATCTCCCGGATCAACTTCTCCGGACGAATGCCCAATGGCCTGTCCTCCGGAATAAAGAGGCGCAGTTGGCTCGACAGGTCGAGGTAGGTCTTGTTGTACGGCGTCGCCGAGAGCAGAATCACCTTGCTCTCGTTCTTCCGCACATACTCGAGGATCGCACGATATCGACTGCCCTCGCGATTGCGGAGGTTGTGGCTTTCATCGATGAGCACCACGCGGTAGCGGCGCAGCTCCTCGAGCGTCGTCACCTTGCTGATGGGCATCACTTTGGCCCGAAGCCGGAAGCGCTCGCGGTGGTCTTCCCACATCGGAACGAGGCGCACTGGGCAGATGATGAGTGTCTCGAGGTCGTGATCGTCCTCGAGGATTTTCGCCAAGGCCGTCGCCATCAGCGTCTTCCCCAAGCCGACGACGTCACCGATCAGGACGCCTCCTCGCTTGAGCACGTGATGCGCCGCTATCTTCACTGCAGCAACCTGGAACTCGAACAGCATGTTCCCGAACTCGCGGGGGATTCTGAACTCGCTCAGTCCGGCTCGCGCCTCGCGCGAGAGGTGGTAGGCCATCTTGACGTAAATGTGGTACGGCGGGATTGACATCTCGCGCGCCCAGCTCTCCTCGATCACCCTGAGGAGATCGTCGGAGATGTCGATGCAGTAGTCGTCAGCCCAGCGTTCCTCGAACCATGCCGCGAGCTTGGCGCAAGCGTCGTGATCCATCACGTCGATGTTGAGCTCGCCTTGCTGCTTCAGACCGGCGAACGTCAGGTTGCTGCTGCCTAGGAAGCCAATGGCGGGATTGACGATGTCCGGCCTGAAGAGGAGGTAGAGCTTGGCGTGCAACTGATGACGCAGGAACAGTTTCACCCGCACCTTCCGCGCCTTGATCTGCGCGGCGAGCCGGCGCAATCCCGCCTCGTCATCGTTCGTCGGAGATCCGAGCGTGAGCTGCTTCCTAAACCCCTCGGCGAGCTCGCGTTTGAAGCGAATTGCCGTCTGGTTGTCGATGCCTTCCTCGGCGGCGAGCGGCGAGAACGCCATCCGCACGACCTCCTCCGGAGGACGATGCATCCCTACGAGCAGGCGGCAACAATGGCCATCCTCGCCCGACCATCGCTCGACGAGCTGATCGAGCTGCCGCCAGCCCCTCAGGTTGAAGTAGCCCACGCAGAAGTCCGCTCGCTCGGCGACGCTGAGCGTGTCGCGCAATGCAGGCAGGAGTTGAGCGTCGATGTTGTCGAAGATGCGCGGCATCGAAGGGTCTCGAGTTCGTGCGCGCCCGGGAATCAACCCCGGCGGCTGTGTCCACATTAGAGCAAACGAGAGGCGTCTGAGCGACCCTATCTCGCACAAGTGTGCGTGCGGCTCAATGGACGACTTCCCATTTCGGACCGCTACTTGCAACTCGGGTTCGCCACCGCGTAGGTATCCAGTAGGGGACAGCGGCTGACAGTCGCGGTCCCCCGGGAACCCTCGTGGCCCAGCAAGGCCGGTCACTCATGACGCTCCAGCAAGGAGTCCGCGATGTCACTGCGCGCAGAGATCTCAACGACCCCGAGCCTTGCACTCGTCACCGCCGACGATCTCGCGAAGCAGCTCTCGTGCTCGCCGCGCCATGTGCGCCGCCTAAGTGATCGAGGCGCCATGCCCACACCGATTCGACTGGGCGGACTCGTCCGCTGGGAGCGCAGCGCGATCGAGCGATGGATCGCGTCGGGATGTCCTGTGGTGGCCCACATCCGCTGAGGGTCAGCGTCCTGCATCGAACTTGATCTTCGGGGCCACTTGCGGCTCAGTGTCGCCTTGAGTGGCCCGCCACTGAATTCTCATGGGAACCGTCTTCCGCAAAGCCTGGACCTCGCCGCTCCCGCCGGGCGCGGAAGTCGTCACGCTTCGCGATCGCCCGACGGCACGCTGGCGACTCCGAAACGGCACGCTTCGCACGGCCGAAGTGCTCACGGACGCGCGGGGTCGCGTGCGCATCCGCGGTCGCACGGCTACTTTCGTGGCCAAGTACCGCGACGCCTCCGGCGTCTGGATCGAGAAGCCGACGGGCTGCACCGACGAGACCGCCGCGCGGGCAATCCTTGGCCAACTCCAGCGTCGCGCCGAATTGATTCGCGCCGGGGTGATCACGCAAGAGGAGGACGACGCGGGCCGTCACGGCACGCAGCCGCTCAGCGATCATTTCGACGCCTGGACCGAGCACCTTCGCACGAAGGGCAGCACGAAGCACTGGTGGACGCAGGCCAGTCGGCGCGTGCGGCGGATCTGCGACGAGCGGGGGATCAAGAGACTCCGCGACCTCGCGGTGGCGCCGGTTGAGCGCTGGATGCGCGAACAGACCGACGCGGGCATGTCCGCGGGCACGCGCAACGGATACCGACGGGCGCTCGTGGCCTTCGCGAACTGGTGCGCTCGCACGGGTCGGCTCGCGTCGAATCCGCTCACTCATGTGGCCACCGCCGACGATCGCTCCGACCGGCGCCGCACGCGCCGAGCGCTCACCGACGACGAATTGATGCGCCTGCTCGACGCGGCGCGGCGCCGGCCGCTGGCAGAAGCGACCACGATCCAGAAGGGTCCGCGGCGCGGGCAGCAGGGAGCCAAGATCTCCGACGCCCATCGTGAGCACCTCAAGCGCCTCGGTCACGAGCGCGCCCTCATCTACAAGACGTTGGTGCTCACCGGCCTCCGCAAGGGCGAACTCGCGTCGATCACGGTAGGCCAGGTCGACTTCACCGGCCCGGTGCCGTACCTAATGCTTCACGCGCGCGACGAGAAGAACCGCCGCGGCTCAGAGATCCCGCTCCGGAAGGACCTGGCCGCCGAGCTCCGCGCGTGGCTCGACGAGAAGCTGGCCGTCGCGCAGGCCGAGGCGCGCGAGCGCGAGGAATCGATCCCAGCGCGTCTGCCGCCGACCACGAAGATGCTCACGATCTCGAATGGCCTGATCCGCATCTTCGATCGCGACTTGGCCTTCGCGGGCATCGCTCGCATCGAGAAGCGGAACGGCAAGGAAGTCGTCTTCAAGACCGACGAGCGCGGGCGCACGATCGACATCCACGCGTTGCGGCACACCTTCGGCACGCACCTCTGCCGGGCTGGCGTTCCGCTCCGCACCGCGCAGGCCGCCATGCGCCACAGCGACCCGAGCCTCACCGCGAACGTCTACACCGACCCGAAGCTGCTTGATGTGGCGGGAGCGCTTGAGGCGTTGCCGTCGTTGAGTGACAACGGCGGGCGCCAGATGGCTCAACTGCCACGGGCTCGATCGCAGTAGACATCTCGAATCGGCTGTGATATCGTCCGCCCCGTCTTCGTCGGGCTGGCTCGGCACATGGTGTGCCGGTCATGCTCGCCGTAGGACTCAATACCGGCGGTGTTCTCATTGTGAGGCACCTGCTGAGAAAGGTTTCGCATGGCGACATTTCGTTTTCCGGCGCATCAATTCCGTTCACTGCCGTCTCCCGAGGGGGGAAGCCGCGTGGCGTTCTTCTACACGCAGGCGGCGCTCGTCCCTCGTGATCTCTGGGACTGGCGCGAGGTCAACCCGCGTGAAGTGAACCGCCGTAGCTCTGTCTACCGAGCCATCGCTCAGACGCTTACCCAAGAGCCGGAGCGCTTTCACGAGCGCAACCGAGGTGTCACCGTCGTCGCGGAGGAAGTCGCGTTCGACGACAAGCGGCGCGAGGTGGTGGTGACTCTGTCAGACAACAAGCTGCACGGCGTGGTCGACGGCGCCCACACCCTCGATGCGATCCTCGAGACTCAGAAGGCGCCGCCGGACACAGGTTGGCCTGCCCATGTGTTCATCAAAGTCGTCTGCGGCGTTGATGCCGGTCAGATCGCAGAGATCGCTGGCGGATTGAACACAAGCCAGCAGGTCGACCTTAAGAGCCTGGAGAATCTGCGCGAACACTTCGCAGGTCTCCAGGCCGCTCTTGCGGGCGAGCCCTATGGCGAAATGATCGCATACAAGATGAATGAGAGTCTGCCGATTGATGTTCGCGAGGTCCTCTATTACCTCGCGGTCTTCGACTGCAGCGTCTACAACGAGAAGACTCATCCGGTCTCGCTCTTCGGTCGGAAGGAGGGCATCGTCCGCCGATTCGCAGAGCAAGCAGTTGATCCCACAGCCGGCAACTCCTTCAAAATCCTGATTTCCAAGGCCCCGGAAATCCTCCGACTTCGGGACCTGATCGAGAAGCTCGCCCTTGAATTCAATGTTGGTCGTCACAACTCCGGGCGCGGCACGCGAATTCGAAGTGACACGAATCGAGAGAACAAGCTGCTCTTCTTGAACGAGTCGGTGAACGGCAAGATTCCCCTAGGCTGGTTGATGCCGATGCTTGGGGCATTTCGCGCGAACATCGAGTGGGACCGACCGCGCGGGTCCTTCTCATGGATCGTTCCGATTGACGAGCTTGTGCCGAGCTGTATCGAGACGCTCGTACTCGGGATCCTCGACATGCACGATCAGGAGAACAGCCGACCCGAGTATGTCGGACGCAACGCGATCGCGTGGCGCATGAGCTACAACACCGTCTCGCAGGCCATTCTCCAGTGGCAGCTGCAGCGTGCGAATCGATCGCGGCGCTCCGCGTGACTATCGGTGCCGGCCCAGCCACGATGGCTGGGCCGGCGCCTTCTTCAATCGTCATGCGGGCCAGCCTGGTTCTCTCCTGGCCACGGGGCGGCGTCTGACCGAGACCGCACCTCAAAGGGATATCGCGGCGTGGCTCGCGCGCATTACCCCCTTGCGGCCATGACATGCCTGCACGCACTACACCTGAACTCATCGACTATGTTCTGAAACGGGTGACCGACTTGTGCGGAATACCGCATCCGTCATCGCGCGTTGCTGCCATGTGCGAGGCAGCACGAGCCCCGTTCGCGCCAGGCGCCGTGGACTTGACGCAGGGCGATCCGCGGTTCGAGGCCGCGCTGGAGGCCGCTCGAGATCTGCAGATCCTGGAGTTCGCGCTCGACACACTCGCGCCCTTTGGAACGGACTCTCCGGAACGAGGACTGCTGATTCGGTCACTCAAGGATTCGGTCCTTCCTCAATCGCAGGGTGAATCGCCTGGCCGGGACTCGCAGTTCGAGCTCTTCGTTGCCGCGGTGTGTGTCGCCGCTGGTCTCGGGCCGGTGCGCATCGACGAGCCCGACATTCTGTGCGTGGTGAACGGGAAGCCATTCTGCATCGCAGCGAAGCGAGTGAAGAACTTCCAGCAAGTTCAGAAACGAATCCGAGAGGGCGCGAGGCAAGTGGGCAGGAGGTGCATCCCGGGAGTTGTGGCGCTGGATTCCACCTTGGCTGTGACCAGGCCCGACTTCCGTGTTCACCGCGTTCTTCAGGATCGGGACTTCCACCGGCGATACGAGATGCTTGCTGGAGAGGTCACCACCGTCATGAAGCGAGAGGTGCCGCGTTGGCTCAAGGGATCGATCGCGCTGGGTGTCGTGACCCACGACTTCGTTGTGCGCCAGCAGATGCCTTCGATGTGGTCCTGTGAGATCGTGACCGATCTCATCCCAAACCATCGGGATCGCCCCAAACGGTTGGCCCTTTGGCAGCCCTTCGCGACCAGTTACCCGATCGGACTACCGACCGTAAAGCGTGCCTTCTGATTTCCCGTCACACGGCGTCATCTCACCCCTTGCACTCCACCTTGCACCAGCGCTTGCACAGACTGGCGGCCGCGCCTGACCACTCTGGTCCACCGGTGACCACTTCGCGGCCTCTGGCCGACCTCGCGCACCGGGTTGGGCACGCCGCGTAAGTGGCGCACGTGTCGCGTCTTGTCCGCCCCGGTCCGCGCCTGTCCACGCAACTCGGCCAAAGCGGGTGAAGGGACTCGAACCCTCGACATTCAGCTTGGGAAGCTGACGCTCTACCAACTGAGCTACACCCGCGAACTCGCGGATCATACCGGCCCTCTCCGGAGCGATCGCTGGGGA
>Ga0268299_1002862_pt1 | contig 18152 bp, 15 predicted proteins | sample NOBtaG_FD_193484 | JGI IMG/M metagenome (GOLD analysis project Ga0268299, IMG submission 193484) | Activated sludge microbial communities from bioreactor in Nijmegen, Gelderland, Netherland - NOB reactor | ecosystem: Engineered > Bioreactor > Aerobic > Activated sludge | place: Netherlands...
GTCCTTCTCCCGCTTATGCCCTCTGACCTGCTTCTTTGAAATCCGGAACCAATTCCACGGCCCGCTCACGGCCGAGAATCGTGCGGGCGACCGTCCCGTCCCTGATGATGAGAAAATTCGTCGGCAAGGCCGGCACTCGCGGCCCCGGCAGAATCACGCCGGCGAGATTGAGGGGATCGCAGGCCGAGAGCCGGACCTCGGCCGAGGCGGTCTGGCTTCCGGTCATTCTGCCGGCTCTCAACGCTTCCACTGCTTCCGGTAAGGCGAATTGTTCACCCGTAAAGCCTTCGACGAACCGCCCGCCTCGGACCTCTCCCTTCAGCTCCATGCGCCGGTAGGTCACGAGCAGATCGCGCCAGGCGGGGACCAGGGATTCTCGCATCAGAAGATCGCGAAACACGATGCCGTACCGCCGCAGGAGTTGCCGCGCGACTTCCTCGCTCCTCGCAGGCGGCCGGCCGGCAAACGGCTCTTCTCGAGTCGCAAATGACGACTTCGACAGCGGATGGCGAAGGAGCGACCACCGCCCAGGCGCGTGCCGAGGTCGGCGGCTTCGCTCCCGCCCTTCCGCGCGACGGCGGCGGGGGTCCATCAGGGCCCGTAGATTGTCAAATCCGTCGGCGGTGACCACTCCGGCCGCCGCGAGTTCCCAAAGTCCGTTCTCAACCTCCGTCGGTAAATGGCGGCTCATGCGAACGAGGTCGGCAAAGAAGCATGCGCCTCGCTCGGCGAGCAGGCGGCGGATGTCCTGAGCCACCGCGCTCACACCCGCGACAATATCCAGTCTTGCCGTTTCCTCTTGAGACGTTTCCATCAACCACTCGGCGTCGTCCCGCGGGAACAGGCTGATCGAGGCCAGCTTGGTGGGCACGACCCGACGGATTGGTTCCTGGGCTACCGCCGTGCCGGGCCCTAACGTGAGTCGCGGCAACGTGAGTCGCGGATGGAGAGACAGCCGGCCCCAACTCACTGCGCCGCTCAGGCAGAGTCGGTCCAGCAGTTCGGGCTCATACTTGGCCATGCGCACGCGCAACAGATGCGCCTCCCATGATGCCGCCGCCGCCTCGAAACCCGCCAGCTGCCTGACGGTCTCCAAAAGCCCCGCTTCTCCGTGCCGGCGCGCGCCTCCGGCGACATGCTGCCATTGCAGAAGGAACCGCATGAATTCGGCCGCCGTGACCGGCTGCACTTCCTTGCGGAGCTTGCCTACCGTGAGCCGATGGATGCGCGCAAGAAGACGGCGATGGCACCATTCGATTTCACCGCTCGTCGTTCGTGAAGCGTGAAGCGTAAATTGCCCGCGGATGACCTGGCCCCGGGATTCGAGCCGCACCATCCCCTCATTCACCCAGTCGGTGGAAAGCCACAATCGCCGTGCAAGTTCGCCGGTCGTCGTGGGTCCGATCGATTCCATCCATCCCAAGAGCACCGCATCGACGGCTCCCTCGTCTCCGTCCTTGAACATCTTTTCGACTGCGTCACGCTGTTCAGCCGCAACCCATCCCAGCCCCTCGCCTTCTTCGCACAAGGGAGTGCGCCGGCCGCCGTCCAGCGCCATCGCCCGATTATCCAGAACCAAGGTCGGAAAGAACGCGGCCCAGCCGGAGGCCTCCCGAACGGGAATCCACACGAGCGTCAACAAGGCGTCATGCAGTTCGTCGGCATCCCGCACAATCGGCCAAGATTCCCGCGCCACCTCTTCGATCGCCGATTGATCGAGCGCCCCGACTTCCGAGGCGAGATCTCGCGGCAGAGTTCGACGCAATTCGACCGCTCGGGCCCTCCGTTCTTCCAACGGAGCATCGTCCAGGAAGGCGTAGGGATTGGCGTTCAAGATCTCATGGGACAATGGTGAAGGCGACGGGGTCTCGACGGCTACGCAGGTGACGTGACCGGCTTCGATGCGGCGCAATAATTCGGTCAGCCCCTCAAGATCCATGGCTTCGCTCAGGCAGTCGCGCAATGTCTCCTGCACCAGCGGGTGATCGGGAATCTGCCGGGTCCGTTCCCCGACCATGTTGTCCTGACAGGCCACGGCATCGGGAAACACCGCGCCTAAGAGATCCTCCGCCTTCATCCGTTGGATTTGCGGAGGCACTTTCTTGCCTTTGACGAATCGCAGCAGCGCCAGCGCGCGCGAGACGTTCCACCTCCAGCGAGTGGCAAACATCGGCGCGGCCAAGACCGCCTGAACCAGGACGTCCCGGACCGTATTCGAATGGAGAAATCCGAATACGGACGCCAGCGGAAAACTGTGCTTTTCGCCCAGTGAAATCACGAGGCCGTTGTCCGTAGCCGCTGCCTGCAGCTCGAAATCGAACGTGACGCAGAAACGCTTGCGAAGCGCGAGTCCCCACGCGCGATTGATCCGTCCGCCGAAAGGCGCGTGGATGACTAACTGCATGCCGCCGCTCTCGTCGAAAAACCGTTCGGCGACGATGGTATCCTGAGTCGGCACCACGCCGAGACTCGCCCGGCCAGCCGCGACGTACTCGATCGCCTGCTCCGCGCCCCGCCGATCCATTCCACATTCGCGCTGCAACCACTGCAGCGCGGGACCGGAAGCTCCGGACAATCCATCCGCGGGGGTGAGACGATCGATCTCTGCTCGAAGCGCAGCGACTTCAGAGGACAGCTCAGCCGTCCGCGAGGGCGCCTCGCCCCGCCAAAATGGAATATTCGGCGGAGCGCCCTGGGCGTCCTCCACACGGACCTTGCCCATTTCCACGCCCTTGATCCGCCAGGAGGTGTTGCCGAGCAACATAATATCGCCTGCCAGACTCTCGACGGCGAAATCCTCATCGACCGAGCCGACGACCGTTCCGGTCGGCTCGGCAACCACTGCGTAATTGGCCGTGTCGGGGATCGCTCCGCCGGACGTGATGGCAGCGAGGCGTGCGCCGCGGCGGCCCTTGATCCGATGATTGATCCGGTCATGATAGAGATAGGCCAGTCCCCTGCCTCGTTGAGTCACAATGCCGTCGGCCAACATGCGCACGACTGCGTCGAACGTCCGTCGCTCCAGGACGCGATACGGATCCGCCCGTCGCACGAGCGCCAGCAGCTCGTCTTCGTCCCAGGTTTGCGTTGCGGCCGCGGCAACGAGTTGTTGCGCCAGAATGTCGACCGGCGCCTCCGGCACCTCGATCCGGTCCAACATGCCGCCCCTGATGGCCCTGACGCCTGCGGCGCATTCCAAGAGATCATCGCGAGTCGTCGCAAACAGCCGTCCTTTTGGAACAGCCTTGACCCAATGCCCGGCACGGCCGATACGCTGCAACCCGGTCGCAATCGCACGGGGAGAGCCGATCTGACAGACCAGATCGACTGTTCCGACGTCGATCCCCAGCTCCAGCGAGGCCGTCGCAACCACGACACGGGTCTTGCCGGACTTCAGCCATTCTTCCGCCGATAAGCGGATCTGCCGTGACAGACTCCCATGATGCGCCGCTACCGCCTCCGGCCCCAAGCCTTGAAGCCGCTCCTCCAAGTGATGCGCTACCCGCTCGGCCAGCCGCCTGGTATTGACGAAAACGAGCGTCGATCGATGCTCGCGCACAAGCGTGGCGATGCGGTCATAGATATCCGACCACAAAGCATTGGTCGCCACACCGCTCAATTCATCCTTCGGCACTTCCACCGCGATGTCCATCGCGCGCCGGTGGCCGACGTCGATGACGGTCGGCATGGGTCGATCTCCGACTAGATATCGCGCGACCGTTTCAATCGGCCGCTGCGTCGCCGACAACCCGATGCGCTGGGGAGGACGCATCGTCAACGCCTCCAGGCGCTCCAGCGACAACGCCAGATGCGCGCCGCGCTTGTTGGGCGCCACGGCATGGATCTCATCCACGATGACGGTGCGGACGGTCTGCAGTAGTCGGCGGCTCTTTTCGGCGGTCAATAGAATGAACAGCGATTCCGGAGTCGTGACCAAGATGTGCGGCGGCTGTTTGAGCATGTGCTGCCGGTCGGCCATCGGGGTATCGCCGGTCCGCACCAGCACGCGCAACTCCGGAAGCAGCAGTCCCGCTTCCAGCGCGGCCTGGCCGATTTCGGCCAGCGGTCCCCGGAGATTCTTCTGCACGTCGTTGCTCAACGCCTTCAGCGGGGACACATAGAGCACTTCGGTCCGGTCTTCGAGCTCGCGGGCGATGGCTTGGGTGAGAAGCCGGTCGAGACAGGAGAGGAAGGCGGCGAATGTCTTACCGGAACCCGTCGGCGCGGCGATCAAGGCATGGTGCCCCGACTGGATGGCGGGCCATGCCTCCGTCTGCACGTCGGTCGGCACGCCGACCGAGGAGGCAAACCAGCGGGCGATGAGGGGATGAAACCGAGACAGCGGCATGGCGCGTTGATGCTACCACGCCAACGGAACAAGCTCTAGCGGCTATGGGAGGGCGCGAATGTAGACCTGGCTGTTGCCGGGAGGCGGACTAGTCAAATTGGTTGCCGACGAGGCGAATGCGATGAATTGGCCGTTCCCGTTGACGGAGGGGCTGATGGTGGTCCCAGCTCCGCTGTTCGCAGGATTTCCCGTATCATCTCTCGACACTAAGAACGTCTGTTCTGTCCCAGCACAACCGGCAGCTGCAAGGGGACCTCGCCCATATATTTGATTTGCGACGGAGCCTAAATTCGCGGCTGCCGAGGCGAAGGCGACAAAACATCCATCGTCGCTGATTGACGGGGAATCACTTGGATTGTCCCCGGCCGTTGAAGGGACTGAGTTATCCTTCGAAACCAGAATGGTTTGGTTGCCTTGCGTGTCACGAAGGTAGATCTGTGTGCCTGTCGCTCCGAAATTCGTTGCCGTGGAACGGAACGCGATAAATTGTCCATTCCCGCTAACGGACGGTTTACTATTCGTCGATCCAGCGCTGGCCGGATTGCCCGCACTATCTCTCGACACCAAAAATGTCTGCTCAGTTCCGGTGCAACCGGCAATGGCGAGAGGACCTCTGCTGAGAACCTGATTCGCAGGCACACCTAAGTTCGTCGAGGCGGAACTAAATGCTACGAAGCACCCGTCGCTGCTGATCGATGGCGTCGCACTGTTTCCATTTCCAGCAACAGGAGTGGGATTCGTATTGTCCTTCGAGATCAGAATGGTTTGACCATTAGGGAACGGACCACTGACCTGCGTATCATGAAGGTAGATCTGTTGACCGGAAGCTCCCAAATTTGGCGCATCGGAAACAAACGTAATAAACTGGCCGTTTTCGCTGATCGCGGGAGATGCCATTGTGGCTCCGCCGCTGGCGGGATTGCCGGAGTTATCTTTTGAAACAAGGCTCATCACACCGAGTTGAAGATCGAACAGATAGATCTGACTCCCGGTGACAGGCGGACTTCCGGCAGGCAGGAGATCGGTGGCGGAAGAAACGAACGCGACAAATTGACCATCACCGCTGATTACCGGTGCCGAGCTCGGACCGTTCCCGCCGGTTGGAGAAGCTGCCGATCCACTTCTTGAGATCAGAGTCGTCCGATTGGTCTGCCGGTCATGAATAATAATCTGGGTTCCCACCCCTCCGGAACTGAGATTGCTCGCCAATGAAGCAAATACAGCGAATCGCCCATCATCACTGATAGACGGTGAACTGCTGAGGCCATTGCCGGGTACGGGAGGTGTGTTATTGTCGACAGACAGTATGTCCGTTCTCGGATGCACGGCAAACGCAACCGGCCCGGTGGTGGTGTTCCCGTTGCTGTCCCGTACCGTAAATGTCGCGGTGGAATTGCCGGCGGCAGTTGGAGTGCCAGTGACCGCGCCGGTAGCCGTATTGCTTAGAGTCAATCCGGCCGGGAGCGCTCCGCCGAAAAGCGACCAGGTAAACGGCGCTGTCCCGCCGGTCGTCGCGAGCGTGACGGAATAGGGGCTTCCAACTATGCCGAACGGCGCAGTGGTGGTCGTGATTGCGAACGAACCGCCGCTGCCACCACCGGAGCTCCCGCCCTCGTTGCCCGGGCACCCGTCGAGCGAGAGTAGGAGAACCAGGAGAAGTGGGATGTACTTGGGGTGATTCATGACCATCTCATTTCGATATCGGGCAATTCTCTCGCTGGTTGTGCAATTATACGTCCGGGTGAAACGATTCCAGAATACGTAGCACAACGTATCATCTAGTCGATGATTCAGTAAGAAAATAACGGATACATGTCACATCCAGTCGTGATTGTGGGCTCCGGCTATACCGGGCGTTATCTGGCCAAAGCATTGACGAAGGCGTCTCGCCGATTTTTCGCCACAAGCCGCGATCCGAACCGGCATCTGGCCATGCTAGCCGAGACCACGCGCCTGCACTTCGACCTGCAGCGTCCGGAAACCTGGATCAATATACCGAGCGAAGCCGACATCGTCTGGTGCTTCCCGGCCATGCCCCTTGACCTTGTCGGTCCCTGTGCGGAGGCGCTGAAGGCGGGAGAACGCCGCTTGGTGGTACTCGGCAGCACATCAGCCTACGATACGGGCGAGTTGCATCATTATCCGCCGCCCTGGCTTGATGAGACGGCGCCAATTGATCTGAGCCGACCGCGCGTCCAAGGCGAGGAGTATCTCCGTAAGGAACAAGGGGCCATCGTCCTGCGCGTCGCCGGCATCTACGGACCTGACCGCAATCCGCTGAGCTGGATCAAGGCCGGCAAGGTCGGACCGTCGCGCCGCTTTGTGAATCTGATTCATGTCGAGGACCTGGCGGATATTTGCCTGCTGGCGCTGGAGAAAGGCGGGAGAGGGGAAGTCTACAACGTCAGCGACGGCGCGCCTCGGACATGGGAAGACATCTGCGTCGCCGCTTGTGACCGCTGGGGCGTCTCGTCACCGGCAGGAACTCTTGCGCAGGAGCCGGGCAAGCGGATCGACACAAGAAAGCTTCGCGATCGATTGCCCATCCGCCTTCGGCATCTCGATCTGTATGAGTCTCTGGAATCATTGTCGCAAGGCTGACGATCTCGCCAATCGAGCGCAGCGACCGAGAACGCCGTTGGAAGACAGTTTCAGCGCCCGGCTATCGCAGCAGAGCCATGACCGTCAGGCAGACGAGCAGATTGTTGATGGCATGAGCAAGAATCCCTGGCAGCAGGCTTCCGGTTCGTTCATAGATCCAGGCCCATAGCACGCCGCTCCAACAGACGCTGACGAGGCCCAGCGCCCCATATCCATGCGCGATACCGAAGATTCCTGCACTGATCAGCGCGGCGGGAAGGAAGCGGAATTTGCGGCGTAAAATGGCGAACAGCAGCCCTCTGAAGGCCAACTCCTCGAAAATTGGGGCAAACACCACATACTCGATCAAGCTCACGAATGCTTGGGCCGGTGACCCCCAAACCAGATCCGCGTCGAACCACTCAGTCCAATGGCTCGTCCATTGCCAGTACTCCGCAAGGCGATCCATCCCCCATTCGCCCCAGAGTCCCGCCGCCACCACCGCCGCCACCGCCGCGGCCAGGCGACCGAGCCGGTGCCACGGCACGTCAAGACCAAAACCCTCATCGAAGCTCAGCCCCGACGGACGGAACAAATGATAGTAGGCGAGAAGCAGGAGAGGAATATTTGACATCGGGATGGCCAAGGCCCGAAGCGAAGCATTCTCGGACGGCATGTAGAAGAGAAACACCGCCGTGAGCAGCGCCCCGAGCGCCCCGCCGCGCAAGAGCACTGCAGCTCCGATTCCTCCTGGCCATGGCGGCGGGACGCCGACCGAGTGCAGCCGAATTGGATCCGAGGCCGCTCTGCGGATCCGCCACACATGGATCAGAACACCCGTGCCGACGAACATCGCCAGCAGCTCGACGAGCGTCAGTTCCCAGGACAACCTGAACATTCGGTCGGCACGGGCGGCGCTCGTGGCTTGAATCGACGCCACGAGCGAGTGATTTTCCGTCCTTCGCGCCAGCCGTTCGGCCAGTCGGTCATAAAACCAGCCGGCCGGAAGCCACTCGGCCGCTTCAGCCTGAAACCGTTCGAGCGATTCCCGATCGGGAGCCGCCCCCTCAGCGTAGGCGGCGCGAATCAATCCGGCCAATCGCGGAAACGGATCGGCCAACCGGTCCCATTCGTGCGCCGAGAGGAGCGCCTGGGACACTTGCGCCGACTCCGCCTGCAGGACGGCGAGTTGAAGCGACACGACCGGGTCCTCCGAGACCTGAGCCAATTCGCGATACCAGGCGATGGCCTGCAGCCTCTCGGACTCGCTGTTGCCGGTGATCCAAGCCAGTATGAGCTGCTTCCATGCCGGCGCGCGGCGCAGTCCCTCCTGCGCATCCATTGTCCGACTGACCATCCGAGCAAGCGCAGCCTCCGGCGCGTCCATCCGATCCAGTTTTGGAATCGAGAGGGACAGCCACATCACCGATGTCAATGCCAAGACCAAGAAGACCGCTGCCATAACACTGATCACGGGAGAGAATCGATGGGAGTAGTCCCCCACGGGAAGGGGAGCATCGGTAGCGCGCCACCAAGAGGACGCTTCGCGCGTCGCAACGAAAGCGGAGATATCCGAGGGAGTGTCCATTGCGGCTCGACTATAACATGGCAATTTTTCAGCTAGAACCCCCTCGTAATAGCTACAGGACCGACCCAACCATGGATGTTTCCCATGGCCTCGGACTTCGAAACTTCGCTATACTGCCGCTCGCTGATACATGGGGACTCGGATGGCTACTCGTGAATTCATACCGCCCAGGCGACTGCTGCTCGGCCCCGGGCCCAGTCAGGTCCATCCCCGGGTCCTCCGCGCCATGTCCGCCCCCTTGATCGGCCACCTGGATCCTGCCTTCTTGGCCATGATGAACGACATCCAGTCGTCGCTACGGAGTGTGTTCCAAACCGACAATCGTTTCACCATCGCGATATCAGGAACAGGATCGGCTGGCATGGAAGCCGCTATCGTCAATGTCGTGGAGCCGGGAGAGACGGTTCTCGTCGGAATCAATGGCATCTTCGGCACCAGATTGGCCGAGGTGACTGAACGGTGCGGAGGCAAGGCGATCCGGATCGAAGCCCCGTGGGGCAGCGCCATTGATCCGCAGGCCGTGGAACTGGCGCTTCGCCGGTCTGGACCCGTCAAAGCCATCGCCCTGGTGCATGCGGAGACCTCGACCGGACTTCGTCAACCTCTTGATGCGATTGCACAGTTGGCCCGACAGCACGACGCTCTGTTGATCGTGGACGCCGTCACGTCACTGGGAGGGATTCCGGTCGACGTCGATACGGTCGGAATTGACGTCTGCTACAGCGCCACACAGAAATGCTTGAGTTGCCCGCCCGGCCTGGCCCCGTTCACCATGAGCGAACGCGCCCTGGCTTCCGTCATGCGCCGGCGCACCCCTTGTCAGAGCTGGTACCTCGACATGAAACTCGTGGCCGAATACTGGGCCGAGGGAACCAGAACCTATCATCACACCGCGCCGATTTCGATGCTGTACGCGCTACGGGAAGCCTTGTGCCTCGTGGAGGAACAGGGCCTTCCTGCCCGTTTTGCCCGACATCACCTGAACAGCGAGGCGTTGATGACGGGGCTGTTCGAGTTGGGGTTGGCCCCTCTGGCTCAAGCCGGGCAGCGGCTTCCGATGCTCAATTGCGTTACGGTGCCTGAGGCGATCCCCGAAGCTGAAATCCGCGCACGCCTGTTGGCCCGCTACGGCATCGAAATCGGCGGAGGGCTCGGCCCCCTCAAAGGAAAGGTGTGGCGCATCGGGCTCATGGGAGAGTCCTCGACCGAGGCCCACGTCCTGCGATTGTTGAATGCGCTGGAAGAATTGTTCATCGAAGGCAGCTGGTTGACGACGCCCGGCCTGGCGGTCGGGGCTGCGTCTCGGACTTACAGCCGAGCGAATCCTTAGCCTGGAGGTTCACTATCCATGTCGGACAACAAGCCCTTGTTGTGGGTGCTCGGAGGTGGAGCCTTTGCGTTCGTCGCCGTCACCACCTATTGGATTTTCGCCCTGACGCTGGCGAACCACATGAAATCCGACCTGGTCCCGCCAGACAGAGCCTCCTCCTACATTCATGCGCTGATCGAAGCCAATCGGAAGAACTATACGGAAAATGTCGTCAACAAACTTCATGCCGCCGGCATCGCGGAGGCGATCGAACATTGGAAGGATGAGCGAGGCGTCCCCTTGCCCGCGCAATTCCTGCTCGAGACGGGCCGCCTGGTCGCGCAAAAAGATTTCAAGTTTTCGTTCCGGCTGGCCAGCCTGACGCCGATCTATGCCTGGAACGGGGCCAACACCGACTTCGAGCGTCGGGGGCTCGACGCCGTGGCGAAAGATCCCGAGAAACCGTTCCAGGGGTTCGTCAAGCTGGAGGGCGGCCGGTTCTACCAGTCGATCTATCCTGACTATGCGGTCAACCAATCCTGCGTCACGTGCCACAACCAACATCCCAATAGTCCCCGCCGCGACTTCAAGGTCGGCGATGTCATGGGCGGCATCATCATTACCCTTCCGATCGACGTCCCATGACCGAGAACCTCGTCATTCGCTCCGCTCGAGTCATCGACGGAACCGGCCGTGCCTGGGACAAGGCCACGGTTGTCGTGCGCGGTGATCGCATCGCCGCAGTGAGTAGCCATCGGGACCTTTCAGTGCCTCGCGGAGCCCGGATCATCGACGGCCGGGGATTGGCGCTGCTGCCGGGAATGATCGACTGTCACGTCCATTTGTGCCTCGGAAGTGAAGCAGACGTCGTGGCGGCCGTCGAACAAGACAGCCCCTCGCTCACGCTGCTGAAGGCGGCGCAGCGCGCCAAGCAGACCATCGAAGCCGGCATCACGACGGTCCGGGACGTGGGTTCCCGAGACCATTCGATTTTTTCCCTGCAACGCGCGATCGACACAGGGATCCTGCCGGGTCCGAGGATCGTCGCCTCCGGGCTTGTGATCTGCATGATCGGAGGCCATGCCCGATTCATCGGCAGAGAGGTCGAGGGAGAGGCTCAGGTGAGAGCTGTCGCTCGTGAGCAACTTGCGGCGGGAGCAGGCCTCCTCAAGGTGATCGCCTCCGGCGGGGTGTTGACTCCCGGCACTTCACCGGATCTCGCACAAATGACCGGACCGGAGCTCGCTGCCGCCGTGGGGGTCGCCCGGGAAGCCGGCAAGAAAGTTGCGGCGCATGCCCATGGCGCGTCCGGTATGAGGAACGCCATCCACGCGGGCGTTCATTCGATCGAGCATGCCACGCTGCTTGACGAGGACACCGTCGGACTCATGCGAGAGCACGGCGTCTTCGCCGTCCCGACTCTGTCCGCGCTCGCGACAACCGCCGCGTGCCGGCGCGGCTGCGGGATTCCTGACAGTGTGCTGGAGAAGGCCAGAGCGATGACGAAGCGACATCAACGGAGCTTCAAGCAGGCCTGCCGGAGCGGTCTCCGCATCGCCATGGGCACGGATGCCGGAACTCCGTTCAACTTTCACGGGGAGAACGCGCAAGAATTGGAGCGCATGGTCGCGCTGGGCATGACCGCTATGAACGCGATCTGTTCTGCGACCGGCGAAGCCGCTGAACTGCTGGGATTGCAGAATTCCATCGGTACCATTCAACCCGGACGGCAGGCCGATCTCCTGCTCGTGGACGGCAACCCGATCAAACGGATCGGAATGCTCTGCGAGTCGGATCGGATTGTCGGCGTGATGAAGGCGGGGCGATTCGTGGCCGGTCCGCTGGCTCGTGCCTGATTCGACACACATCACCGCCGTTCATAGAAGAGTTCGAGCGCCGAGGCAAAGCCATGGATGCGCCCTTTGCGGATCATCGCGGCCAATCCTTTGCGGAGTAAGCGCACGCCCTCCTCGTCATTTTTTCCGACCACCCCTTGCGAGATCATCATCTGGGCGGCCACCTCGACCAGGCGCTCCGCACGGCCGGCCATTTCTTCAGTGATGAATTCCTCCAGAATTTCCGCCGCGCGAGCGTGGATGATCGTTTCCTTGAACGAATCGTATCCCTGATCAGCCACCGTCCGTTCTCTGATCACCGCAAGCTCATCTTTGATTCGACGGACATTCTTCATGAGGACCGCGAAGAGCTCTTTCCGTCCCTCGTCAAAAAGCTTTTTCTCCATCTCATCGAGGATGATGGCGGTATCGACGACGTCGTCTCTGGTCTCATCGCCCCAATGCAGCCGATCGTAACTCCGCCGCTTTTCCGGATCGCCGACGATTTCATACGCGGCATTGATCTCCCGAATCCTGGCTTCGGCGGTTTGGCTGTTGGGATTCCGGTCTGGATGGTGCTCGAACACCAATTTCCGATAGGCCTTCTTGATGGTTTCATCCGAAGCCTCGCGGCTCACGCCAAGAATTCTGTAATAGTCCACACGCATCGCCTTCGACTATAGCAGGATGGGGAAAATGTCTTCCAGCAATCTGACTTCCGAGACTTTTGGGACATCCATGGCAACCGGTCAAGGCCGCTTTCCGAGATTGCGGCCTTGACTTTGTGAGCGGCATGCTTAGCTCTTATGTCTATGGACACTCACACTGCGCATGAATTCCTGACCCATGACGAGAAGAAAGCCGCCGAAGCGGCGTTTACAGGCCGTCCCTTCAATCCCAATTGGTCGTCACGAGCGCGTGCCGTCTATGACGGCCTTGTCAAGGCGTTGCCTCGGACGCAGGACTCCGAAGCCGACGGCCCGCAAGACTCTCAGCTTTCAACAACCGACGAGACCGCGCCCTTGCACACAGCCGACGCTGAAACAGCGACTGCTCGACATGCGGAGCCGCCGGCAACACCCGAGTCTCCTGTCTTGCTCGGAGGGATTCCCTTTACCCAGGCTCTCGAAACAGGCGCTCTCATCGATGTGACGCCCGCTGCCAAACAACTAGGCTTTTCGTTTGCCGTCAACGTGACGCGGCCGCTGTGGAAGGCCGGCATCGCACCCACCGAGACCATCACTCAAGAGGAACAGTCCGCGCGGCTCAGGGACGTGCTCATGGCCTTGCGGCTCCGTCTAGCTGCTCATGCGACCATTTCCCCTTTGATCGACTTTCCCGCACTCTTAACGATTCCTCCCAACACTGTGCCGCAACCGGTTCCATTGTTCGCGCTGCTTCAATCGGACAGTGCGAACGGCATGATGATCACAGTGCTGCTGCCGAATGAAGTCTCCACCAGCATCGTCCCCATGAGCTGATCAGGACCGCCTGCACCTCGTTGCCGCCCACGGCGAGACGATTCCTTTCCATGGTTTGTCAGCCCTTCGGCCTCGCCGCCCGCCATTTTCGAGCCACAGTCATTCCCGCGACGAACACGGCACACGGTACCCATACCCAGATCCATTCACTGACCAAGACGTTGACTCCATGAGGACCCAGCAAGTCCCGCAAGGACATGGAGGAAACATGAACAGGACGAAATGAGAAAAAGTACCGAGTGGGATCGAAGGGGGACAGAAAGGCAACACCCAACCCGCCGTCAGTCATGGCATCAAGCAGTCCGTGAGAGAACGTCGAGAGAAACAGAAAACACCAGAAGCGACCGAGGCTCATGTCGTTTTGGTTGCCTGCCAACCTGACCAGCACCCAACTGAGCAGGATCGCGAACAGGACGGAATGGGTGAGGCCTCGATGCCCCCATAGCGAATGATAGGGATGCCCGGCCCAGAAACCGATTGCATCCAAGTCCGGCGCTTCCGCGCACAAGATCCCAAGCGCCCAGTACCGGAAAGGAACGAGCGGGACGCGGAACCCGACAGCCACAGTGGCCGCCACAACCGCATGGGTGACAGGGGATGCCATAGGGAACACTCTGGTCCGCGACAACTCCTCGCGTCAAGCTTGTGCACCGTCTGAAATGGGCGGCGGCAGTATCCGGGTAGCTCTCTCGGCCGACCCGGCCATTGCAGCAAGGCGTATGGGGGTGTAAGTTAAACTCCGGCTGTGGACGCGACTTCGTACTGGGAGGGGCGGTCGATGACATCCGGATCGAAGGTTCTTGCTTCTATTGCAAAGACGTTGGGTTCCGCCGCCCTTATGCTCGTCCTGTTGGCGGGGTGTCACCGTGCACCCTTCGATCCGACGCCCGTCGTCCCTGCGAGTTCCACGCTTCCCTATTCGGCCAAGGTGAAAGTGAGCGAAGTCGGAACCTTTGAAGTCGAGCCGGGGGCAAGCATGGGCGCAGACCCGCAACTGCAGAGCCGTGTAAGCCGCACGACCGCCCCGTTGCTGTCGACCAATGATCCCACCGATTGGGAACGCGCGACCGTCACGTATCTGACGACACGAAAAACCTTCAGGAGCGTTGTACAGGAAGGACCTGCCGACTTGGATCTCACGCTCCGCATCAACATGTATGTGGACCCCAGCGTGGCTTCCGATTTCAGTCACATTTATCTTGCTGTGACGGATGCCACGCTCAGCGACCCCCGGACCGGCCGGTCCTTGATGCGCTACTCGGGATTCGGAAAGATGCCCGGTGAGAAAAAAGACAAAGGCGCGATGGAACGGGCCCTCCATATCGCGTTTCGTGACCTATTTAGCAAGATGGAAAGCGACAAGCGCCTGTTGACTCTCTAAAGCGCGGGAGCAAGACTTCGACTGGTTTCTGTTCAACTGTTTCTGCAGCAGCGATCAATCGCCTGATTCTCGAACCAGGCGCGAGGCCAACTTCCTCTCCTCAGCCGCACTCCGCACCTTCCCGTCGATCCGCGCTTCCAACAAACGGGTCAGTATGATTTTGAATCCGGGGCCGGGCTTGAGTCCGAGCTTCTTGAGATCATCTCCGCTGACAGTTGTTTCGACGCGGCGATCTCTCTGGAGATAACGGACCAGGTGTCGCGTCACCCGGCCCGCTGCCTGATTGTCCGACGACACTCGAGCCTTGGCGACCAGCAGCACGAGCGCCTCGTCAGGAAGCCCGGTCAAACGGCGGCACACCCGAGACGGCAGGATCCGTTTGCGGGACAATTCCTCCAGGGTTTGAGCAGTGAGATCGCCTGCGTAGGACAAGGCCAATGCCTGCGTCGAGGAGAGTTGCAAACGCTGTGCAACGGCCCGAGCCGACGATGAGTTCGACTGCGAAAGGAGCGCCATCAGACGGAGCAGCGGCACATCCAGCGGTCGAGTCCCTGGTTGTTCTTCCCACCACGCTCCTGCAAAGGAGATGGCCTTCAGAACTCGCCTGCCCGTTTTCCCGTATTGCAGCCCGGGATGAAGAAAGCGAAGGAGTTTCAGCCGGAGCAACCGTTCCACCATCCGGTCGGGTCGCCCCTCCCCGAGCAAGAGGAAGATTTCGTTTCGAAGACGGGGCCCGGACAGACGGTCCACGAGATCCGTAGCGGCTGCCGCAGCAAGCAACCGTCTGGTTTCCGATTCGATGACAAAGCCGAACCGCTCTGCGAACCGGAGCCCGCGGAAGATGCGGGTTGGATCATCTTGAAAACTTCCGTGGTGTAGAACCCGGATTGTCTTGGCTTTGAGATCGCGGATGCCTCCGAACGGATCTTCCAGGCGACCGAGGGTGCCGGCATTCAACCCGATTGCCATAGCGTTGATCGTGAAATCCCGGCGATACAAATCCTCCCGTAAGGAGGCCGGTTCAACCGACGGCAATGCGGCTGCATGAGCGTAGGATTCACGGCGGGTGGAGGCGATATCCAGCTTCAGCCCATTCGGCAATCGCAAGCGCGCCGTCGCAAATTGTTCGAAGAGCGTCGATGTCGCCCGATACTGCCGGCAGACGAGTCTGGCAAATGCAAGCCCGTCTCCTTCCACAGTCAAGTCGAGATCCAGATTTTTACGGCCTAGGAGCAGGTCCCGGACCACGCCGCCCACCAGATACAACGCCACCCCTTGCTCATCCGCCATTCCTGCGAGCCGATGCAATAAGGAACGATGCTCATCCGAGAGCTTCAACAGCAGATTGGGCGCATGGGGATATGGTTGGCGACGGGACGAACGATCACGTTTCACGCTGGTCTCCAGAATCGGCCGATCTAGTGATGCTTCACCGATTCGGCGCGCCGCCTCGCTTCTCCGTCCGATCCGGCGGCGCTGCGCCAGGCTTGATCACGCCTACCGTTGCTTCCTTCTTGGCCTCGGCTCGCATTTGCTGCCGCGCTTGCTGCGCCTGCATTACGACCTGCCCGAGGTCGATGCCGAATTCATTGGCCATGGTCATCCATCCGGCCTTGTTGCCACGTTGCTCACTCACTTTAGAAAGCGCGGCTTCCACGGACGGGAAACTCTTGGAATCCTGCCTGGCCAGTTCCTGCGCGAATGCCAGTCGAATGCCGATTTCTCCCCACCCCGCCTTGGCCTGCCGTAGTTGCTCGACGACATCCTTTTTCACGTGAAATTGCCGGGCCATGGATTCCGCATAGCCCGTTGGATTCCGCCCCGCGGCATCCTCATCCATCTCCTGCTGGGTCACCTGAATCTTCACGTCGTCAGAAGCAGGAGGTAGGAGTTGCGCGGCCACGGGACCGTTTCCCAACATGCTGACACCTACCAGCAACCACGCCACACGCCGCATAACTCGTCCTCCTTCGAAAAGTTCCAATATACCTGTACACCGATCACGGACTGATTTCTAAATGCACACTCCTCGTTCTGGGAACATTCACAAGCCTGGAGAACATACCCGGTTTCGATTACCGATCGAAACCAGTTCGAAGCTGGCTGATGAATACCGGAGCGACTGCCGCACCTCATGCCGTTTCGGGTCGAACGGTCATATTTGCACAGCCCTATGCCGTTTTTTCTCTGGGCAGGGTCTCCCAAAATGGAAGCAGCACCTGCCTGGCTCCAAAACTCTCAGTATTTCCAATGTTAAAGATGAGTGAACGCCCGGGCACGTGCTTTGCTGACCTTTTGGCTTTGTGCTGAATAATCATTGTCTTAAGGAGGTTTCCATGATCAAGCCCAATAAAACAATCACGCTCTCCGTGTTGACCGTCGCAGCGACTATTGCCCTCCTCACCGCTGGAACGGCCTCGGCCAAGAATTCCAAAAAATCACAATCCTATTCGTCCGCCGCGGCAGCGGCCTCATCCATGGGATCAGTCCCACAGACCCAAGAGGCGCCCAAGGCCGGCCGGCACGATGAAAAACCCGGACCAGCCTGGAAGACGATCGGCGGGACCGTGAAGCAGATCGAGGGCACCGCCTACACAGTTGAGGACTACGAGGGCAACCAAGTCAAGCTCTACGTCGGGCAGGGGACCAAGCAGATGAAGCAAAAGAAAGTCGGGGACACCGTCCGTGCGGAGATCACCCGTGGTGGCTTTGCGAATTCCATTCAATAGCCGACCACCGACCCACTGTCCGACCGAACGCACTTGAGTCCTAGAAGAGGCCGACCTGTCTAAGGTCGGCCTCTTTATTTTTGGATCTCACACCCGAACAGTCGGATAGTGCCTTGGCCGAAGAAAAATCCATGGTCTGTGCCGATTTCGAATCTATGTCCTAGCGAGGCTGGAGATCATGCTCCATGTCCAATCGGCCGAATACACGCTCGACCGGGTCGACATGGCCGTCCTGATTACGATCGAGTTCAAGAAAGTGGTCGCGCACGATATCGTTCCTCTGAGGAACCGGGAGGCCTGCCGCCAGGCGATGTAAACGAGGATCGTACCGCTGCGGACTTTCCAGCAGGCGACGGAGCGCCAATTCCCGCTGAGAGGGCTGGATCATGGCCGTTGCGTTTGGGGCTCTGCTGACGCGTGCAGCTCGAGGAGTCTTGCCGCGGCGCGCCGGGGAAGCTCCTGCGGAACGCTTAGGTCGTTGACTTACATCCACTCCGCCGGCGGCGGCAGACTGCCGCCCCGCCCTGTCACCCGAGAGCGTACGACGCTTTATCGATTTCGCTGACGGCCCTGCCTTGCTTCCCGCTTGAAAGACGACGGGCTCCTTGGCCTCCTTCGATCCTACCAGGCCGGGACCGGCGAGCAGGCCGATGAATACGGCCAAAGACACACATATACGGATCGACTTTTGAGTGCGCCGGAGCATCTGTCCTCGCAGGGTGGGAATCCTTTCAAGTGTAGCAGGTCAAATTAATCTCCTTACATGATAAGCAGATGAAGAACCCCGCCCTGACAGGCGGGGTCTCCTACAATTCAAGCTGCGCTTGACCCGTCTCCTGCTCGCCCTGGTGCCGAACATACTGGCGAATCGTGGATTCGTTGATGCCAACCGTGGAGGCGA
>Ga0268299_1002864_pt1 | contig 18141 bp, 7 predicted proteins | sample NOBtaG_FD_193484 | JGI IMG/M metagenome (GOLD analysis project Ga0268299, IMG submission 193484) | Activated sludge microbial communities from bioreactor in Nijmegen, Gelderland, Netherland - NOB reactor | ecosystem: Engineered > Bioreactor > Aerobic > Activated sludge | place: Netherlands...
CTGATACACCACCCAAAACACCCCGATCGCCAACATCGCAAACCAGCCGATCTTCACCGGCTTCGAATCGTACCACTGCGAGACGTCATACCCTCGCTCACTTGATGCTGCCATGATGATACCTCCTCGTTTGATCATTTGCACCTGTAGGCCGATACGTTCCAGATGGCATGTCGATTGACGAAGACCCGATCCGAAGTGTCAACATCACCACAACCTCAGGTCTCCTCCATATGGTGCCACCACAAACCTCCTTTCCTAGGACCCACCGTCAGCCTACTCTTAGATTTAGCAAGACCCCACGGCCTGTGCCATGAGGCACATGCCTAAAGTCGCAAGGGAAATTCCCTTGGAAGAGATGAGCGAAGAAATCAAGCCAGACAGACTGTTACTCGGAGGAGGGCGTGAGACCGTGGGCAAGCGCGTACTTTGTCAGTTCAGCGGTGGTATGGAGGCCAAGCTGCTCCATCAGCTTGGCCTTGTGATACTCGACCGTCTTGGGAGAGAGCCCAAGTGTTGACGCGATTTCCTTGAGCGTCAACCCCTCAGCCACCAACTGTAAAATCTCTCGCTGGCGTATCGGCAAACGGTCCTGGCCGCCGGCCCCCGACGCCGTGTCGGCGATTGCGGCTTGGACCAGATCCTTGGCAATCAACGACGTGATGTAATAATTGTCGTTCTTCACCGCATCAATGGCTTGTAATAGCTCGGATCCCGCCGACCGTTTCAGCAGATAGGCTGAGGCGCCAGACTTGAAGGCTTGAGTGACATAGTCCTGATCCGCATGAACCGTCACAAAAATCAATCGTGGTTGGGGAACCATCTTTCGCAACCGACGCGCTGCGTCAAGCCCATTCAGCTTGGGCATTGAAATATCCAAAACCACAATGTCCGGCTGTAAACGCTTCGCCGCGTCAAGTAATGCTCGACCATCCTCTACGGAACCTACGACCTGACAATGCTCTTCGAGCAGCTTTTTGAATCCTTCCAGGACTAAGGCATGATCATCGGCTAACAGTACCCGAGGCTTGCTCATGCCCGCTCCTGTTTGAACGGCACCCAGGCACAGATCAGTGTGCCTTCACCCGGTGTCGAGTCTATCGTGAAAGACCCGGCAACTAAGGAGACCCGTTCCTTCATGCTCAACAACCCGAGGCTTCCTCGCCGACCACCGTCATAGTTCACGTCAAATCCAACCCCATCGTCCCGTATCATAAGTTGCAGTCCGTCTCGCACTCGCATCAACTCAACCTGCACGGTGTTTGCCCTGGCATGACGAGCAATGTTTGCCAACCCTTCCTGAGTCACACGGTACAAGCACGTGACCACGTCCTGCGCCAGGTGCTGCGGGATGTCTTTGCTGATGAACCGGGCATCGAGACCGGTACGGGCCTGAAAATCATCGATGAGGCGACGGAGCGCGATGGACAAGCCCAAATCATCCAGGATGGACGGATGAAACTGATAGGCGAGACGGCGCACACCTTCGGATAGTTCGCCAATACGATCCTGAATGCTCCGGATCGTACGGACGGTACCGACGGCCGCGTGTGAGAGCTGCCGTTCCAACATTTCAACGTCGATCGACAAGAGCGCCAGACGTTGATTGATATCGTCGTGCAGATCACGCGAGATTCGCCGTCGTTCCTCTTCTTGAAGGCGAAGCAGTTGGGACGCAAGCAGGCGAAGATCCCGCCGGTTGGCTTCCAGAGACTGTTCCGTATCAATTCGCTTCGAGACCTCACTGACGAGCGCGTTATTGACAGCCATTAACTCTTCGCTACGCGCATGTAAGCGTGCGGCCCAGCCTTTATCGAGCCGCTGAAGCTCTTCCTCGCGCTCTCGACGTTGCAGGAAATACCAAACCGGCACTCCGATCAGCGCCATGCCAAAAACCCGAGTGAGGACGGCCTTCCACACTGATTCATCGGAATCTCGAGGTGAGAAATCGCTGACCGTTCCAGGGGCTAACGACGCAAGATTCTCCAGCTCGAAGGGTGTCGATAGTTGATGAGGGACAAGCGACAGAACATGCCGTGCGACCTCAGTAGGAAAATGGAGGAGCAGTGCGACGATGCCGGCGGTAAGAATCCCCGCTCGAACTCGGGATGCAGACATAAACTCACCCTCTACCCCAAATTATCCTCCTTCGAAGGTCGATCAATCAAGACACAGCTACCACTACCGGGCGCAGACCTTGACGATGCCTTCAGAAATGGAATCTTCCGCAACACGCGCATCAGGCCCCTCACATCCGTCGCCATACAGAGCCGACAATCAGACAGGGATCGGCTAATTCAATGTCTGCAGACTTCCGGTCGAGCGGGCCAGACTGACACGGGCGGCATTGAGTTGAAAAAGGGCGTTGACGAAGCTCTCTGGAGCACAAGTCACAGCAGCAAATGCCGTGTTGAAGATCTACCGCATGTTGATGCTCGCCATAGTATGTGTTTCGGCAGGTGGTCAACTTGCCTTCTTCTGCTCTTCCTTCAATCGCTCGGCAATCCACAACTTGATCACCGATTGCCTCGTGACCCCAAGTCGGCTGGCCTGAGCGTCCAACGATTCAATGATCCAACTTGGAAAATCGACGTTCACGCGTCTCTGTTCATGCCCGGGACGGCGCGCTTTGGATAGAACAAGATGAGGCGTAATATCCTTCCCCTCATCAAACATCTTCTCGAGATTCTTTGCTTTCATAGTAGAGTTCTCGCTCCTCCTTTCTGGCCCTTCGCACTGATATCAGCCGAACGCGTCCCTGTCGATAGGTAAAAATGGCAGACCACAGCTTTTGACCGAGAGCCGCAATGAGCACATACCGGGGCTCGTCTTCCGTTCTGGCTGGAATCTCAAGCCGGTCTTCATCCTCCCACAGTTGTTGCGCCTCGACAAAATTGATTCCGTGTTTCTCATGGTTCGCCCTGCTCTTCGCCGCGCCAAACTCAAAATCCATACTGGTATAGAAAATATACCCTCTGAAAGGTTGCCGTCAATCAGACAATTTGTCGTTAGACCCTCGCAATCACTAATCCAATTCTGTTTCCAGTACGAGAGACACCAGGACTGCTGATCTTGCGCGAGGAACTCCACCGAGGGGAAGTCGACTAATTCAATGCCTGCAGACTTCCGGTCGAGCGGGCCAGATTGACACGGGCGGCATTGAGTTGAAAGAGTGCGTTGACGAGATTTTCTCGCGCGCGAGCGACAGCCGAGAGTCCATTCGTCAACTCAAAGTGGCTGGCGGAAGTAATGACGACATAGCGTTCCCGGGCCAGATCGAGCTCCTTCGTCGCCATCTGAAGACCGGCTTGAGCGATCCCCACCTGTTCTTTCGCCGCAGTCAGCGACGCCAGTGCATCATGAACTTCCATGGTAACCTGGTTGAGCACTGACTTCATCCGGAGTGCCTCTTGTTGCCACTGACTTCTCGCTTGCGCGATGCGCCCTTCACGTTGCGCGCCATCGAAGATGGGAATCTGAAGAATGAGGGCCATACTGTAGGTATCGAGGGTATTAGTCCAGCGATTGCCCACCAGCCCGTAGTCGCCCTGTGCCACCAGTGACGGCACCCGTTCCCCCGTCATCGAGGCATACATCAATTCGGACGCACGGACGCGGGTGTATTGCGCCTGCACCTCGGGACGTTGACCGAGCGCGTCCTCGACAGCCTTCTGCGAGAGTGGAATCTCCGGCACATCCGTGAGCCACTGATCGGTGAGCACCACAGCACTGGTCGTCGGTAACGCGAGCAGATTGATCAGGCTCAATTTGGCATGGTCGAGCTCGTACCCTGCCGAGGAACTCTGCTGCCGCTCCGCCGCCAGTTGGGCTTCCAGCCGCGCAATATCGAGCCCGGTGGCCAGGCCTCCACGCTGCCGCTGTCGAATCGTTCCAAGTAACTCCTTCATGATCTGCTGATTCGACTCGTGCGCCTTGATCAGGGCCATGGCTTTTAACCCTTCCATGTAGGCCAGGGCCACGCTGGCCATCGTATCGAACTTCTTGGCTTCCGCCTCCTGTTCAGTCATATGTAACGATTCTCGCGAAGCCCGCCACCGCTGAATCAAGCTGAGACTGAACAGATTTTGCGTCGCACTGATCCGGGCATCGAAAATGCTGAAGGGATCGGTGCGCACGGGAGACAGACCGATGGTCCCGAGAAATTGAGTCCGCCTGCTCTGCCGAACATCGGCGGACAGATTGGGCAACAAGGCTCCCAACTGCGTCTGCACCCGGCCTTTCGCTTCTTGAACCCGTTCCTTGTGCAATAGGATATCCGGATTATTGTCGGCAGCGGCCGACAAGGCGTCGCGCAACGTCAACGAGAGGGTCGGCAATGGGATCGATTGATCTGAAGTCCCCTCATCCCTCCCCCAAGCCGGACTCGTCGTAGTCACAAGGGCAAGGATGGCGAAACCGACCACTCCATACCGATCACGGGGACACAGTTTCTCTTGTCTCCCTCTCTCACCCTTCACCGTTCGCCTCTCACGTTTCACTTCTCTCCCTTCATCACATACTTCTTACGCTTCACGCTTCACTTCCTCCCCCTTGCCCCTCACCCCTGACGCCTCACGTTTGGCGCTCTTACTTATCGCTCCCTCAGACTCTCCTGTGCCGATTTGAGCAAGGGGCTCAGCACATACTCGATGATCCGTCGCTGGCCGGTCTTGATCTCAACCGTGACCGCCATACCCGGAGATAGGTTCATCCGATTGCCGTCGACGTGGACCGTCGATCGGTCCAGACTGACTCTCGTGAGGTAGACAAGTCCGACCTTTTCAAGAGGCGCGGCATCATGAGACACGGTCAAGACATGGCCTGGAATCGTTCCGTATAAGGTGAACGGAAACGTTTCGATCTTGACCTCCACTGACTGCCCTTCCTTCACAAACCCGACATCCTTGTTTTCTACCTGCGCCTCGACTTCTACCGGGTGTTCGCGCGGCACGACAATGAGCAACTGCTGAGCCGGCGTCACGACACCGCCGACGGTATGAACGGCGAGCTGTTGCACCACGCCGTCAATCGGGGACATCAGTCGCTGCAGACCGGCTTTTTGACCTGCCTTCGTCACCTCTTGTGCGAGCGAGGCCGCCTTGGTTTCCAGCACAGACAGCTCGGCCTGCTTGTTCTGTTGGAATTCCGACACCATGGCGCGATAGTGTTGTTCCGCCTCTGCGAGTGCCGCCCGATCTTGGGCCAACTTCTTTTTCTGTGCGGCCAATTCCTGAGCCTTGTCGATCCGCTGCCCTTCGGCTTGGAGAAAATCCATTTTGGTCACGGCTTCATGTTCCAGCAACTTCTTGTACGCTTCAGCCCGCTCCACCTCCATCGGCACCGTCGCCTCCAAACGAAGAATATGCTCATTGGTTTGCTCGACCGCAGCCTGGCGTTGATCGATAAGATGCTGGGCTGCGGCAACCTTGGCCTGGTACTCCGCGAGTTGGTCACGCAACAACTGTTGTTGCAACAGGACATATGTTCGATCGGCATCAGCCGGAGCATCGAATGTGGTCTGGCCTTTAATGAGAGCCCGTAGCCGAGCAGCGTCCACATTCGCTGCCCGCTGTTCATTCGAGGCCCGATCGCGATCGGCGCGATTGAGCGTCGCATCCAACTCGATCAGCAGATCCCCTTGCTTCACCGCCTGTCCATCCTGCACATGAATGGCAGCGATCACGCCGGTTTCATAGGGTTGGACGATCTTGGAGTAGCCGCTGGGGATGATCTTGCCCTGTGCGGTCGCAACAATGTCGATCCGGCCGAACGAGGCCCACAACACCGCCGCAGTGAAGGCTGCCGCGATCGTCCAGATGAGCGCACGACCGATCGGCGAGGGAGGCACTTGCTGGATTTCCAAGACCGCCGGCAGAAACTCTGCAGCACGCCCACTCGAAGCGACCATGCCGGATAGCTGGCGTGATTCAGCCTGCCAAGCGGCCTTCCACACCGTCCAATGTCGTGACAGCGTACCGAACGCCATGTGACCTCAGAGTTGCGTTTCGAGTTTCGGGTTTCACGTTACGGGTGACGACAAACAACCCATCGCTTCATCGACGAAACCAGAAACCCACAACACGAAACCTCTTCTGCTTACCCTTCACCCCTTACGTTTCACCTTTGGCCACCGGCCTGATGAGCATGCAATCGCGCATACACGCCGCCGATGCCGAGCAGATGGTCATGCGATCCCTGCTCGACAATCTCGCCTCGTTCCACAACGTAGATACGATGAGCCGCCCGCACCGTGCTCAGTCGATGGGCGATCATCACAATCGTTCGGCCCTTGGCAATCTCCGCCATGTTCCGCTGGATCACCGCTTCGGATTCGTAGTCCAATGCGCTGGTCGCCTCATCAAAAATGAGAATACGGGGGTTCGCGACCAACGCCCGAGCGATGGCGATCCGCTGGCGCTGCCCGCCCGACAAGGTGCACCCATGCTCCCCGATCACCGTGTCGTACCCATCCGATAATTCCAGGATAAACTCATGGGCGCCGGCCAACTTCGCTGCCTGGATCACCTGTTCCATCGACAGACCGGGATCCGTCAGCGCAATATTGCTCCGCACAGAACCATTGAAGAGAAAGTTCTCTTGCAGCACGACCCCCACTTGTCTTCGTAGCCAGGCCGGATCAACTTGGGCCAAATCGACACCATCGACTAAGATCCGTCCTCGCTCCGGCACATAAAGCCGCTGCAATAACTTCGCAATCGTGCTTTTCCCTGAACCGGACCGGCCGACGATCCCGATCATCTGGCCGGGCTCAACGGTATAGGATAATGTGCGAACGACCTCAGGCCCGTCCGGTCGATACCGAAAGGTTACCTCCTCAAATTGCACGTACCCTCTAACCTGGGGCAACGTCGTCCGGTTCGGATTGTAGGATGGCTCCGGCTGTGTATTGAGCACATCGCCCAATCGCTCGACTGAAATACCGACCTGTTGAAATTCCTGCCAGAGATTCACCAGCCGAAGAATTGGTCCCGTCACTTGGGCCGCAAGCATGGTGAAGGCGATCAACTGGCCGATACTGAGGTCGCCGCCGATGACGCGATAGGCGCCCAGCCACAGTACAGCTACCGTGGTGACCTTTTGCACGCAGGTCGCGGATTGACTCGCGATCGCCATCACGCTCGTCGCACGGAAGCTCGCTTGCACATAGCCGGCCAGCTGCTCTTCCCATTTCCGCACAAGCGGCGGTTCCACTGCCATGGCCTTCACGGTTTGAATCCCGCTGACAGCTTCCACCAAGAATGCTTGATTCTCCGCGCCCCGATTGAACTTCTCATGCAACCGAGCCCTGATCGCCGGCGTAATCGCCACTGACAACAACGCATAGATCGGTAATGACGCCATGACCACGAGCGTGAGGGTCGAACTGTAGAACCACATCACGGCCAAGAACACGACGGTAAAGAGCACATCAAGCACCACCGTGACCGAGTGGCTGGTCAGGAATTGGCGGATGTGCTCCAACTCCCTGACCCGTGCTACCGTATCGCCGATGCGCCTTGCTTCAAAATAGGAAAGAGGCAGCGTCAGAACATGGCGGAAAAGCTGAGCCCCGAGGCTGACATCGATCCGATTCGTCGTATGGGCAAACAGATAGGTCCGAAGTCCGCCTAGGAGCGCCTCAAATATCGCGAGCGTGATCATCCCGATCGCCAACACATGGAGCGTGGTAAACCCCTTGTGTACGAGCACCTTATCGATGACCACCTGCGTAAAGAGCGGCGTCAGTAGAGCGAACAACTGAAGAACAAATGACGCAATCAGGACTTCGCCGAACAGCGTGCGGTACTTGACGATCGCAGGGATGAACCAAGTGAAATCAAACTTCAGATCTTGCAGCCGAACGTTCGCCCGCTTCGTGAAAAGCAGCAATTCCTCAGTCCAGATCCCTTCGAACTGTTGTCGATCGAACACAAGAGGGCGCCCTTCAACGGGGTCCTGAACCAGCACCCTCTCCCCTTCGAGTTTGGCGACGACGAAATAGCGTCCGTCCGTTCGCTTGGCGATGGCCGGCAAGGGCGTCCCGGGCAGTTTGTTCCACTTCGTCTCAACTAACCCAGCTTTTAACCCGAGATGTTTGGCGGCACGAAGGAGATCCGTATCGGAGAGCATCTGTCCGGATTGGGCGAACTGATGCCGTAGCTGAGCGCCGTCGGCAGGCAGATCATGAAATCGAGCAAGAATAAGGAGGCAGATCAGGCCGGTATCTGTTTCAACGAGAGCACTGGCAGAATGTTCGCTATCCAGTGGAGACGAGAGAACACGCGCAGCATTGGCTGACATCCAGCCATCTTAGGATAGCGCCGCCTGATGGCCAAACGTTTTCAAGGATTGGAACAGATGCACAGTAGGTGATTCAGCTGAGCCTTGAGTTCTCGCAGACTAACTTCAAATCAGGCGGAGCATACAATATGAGTGAGCCCATTGTGCATTCATGCTGGGATATGAGTCCACAGAGGTGATAAATGTCTCGCTCTCTGAGACACACAAGAGCCACGCGTGCGTTTCACATTTTACGTTTTACGTTTCACGCATCCCTTCCTACCCCTCACCCCTTACGCCTCACTATTTACCTCTTCCATGCCTACTGCCAGCTCGCCGCCAGAATGGCCTGCACATCCTGTGGGCGTTGATCGATCGCCTGATCCCAGGTCAGGCCGGACTGCTGACTAAACGAGGCCATGGCTTGAATCAGTTGATCCACCTGCGTACTGAGCAACAGCGTCCCATTCCCCGCCTGTACCGTTTCAATATGATGATTGGTACTGAGATACCAGTCTCTAATAGTGACCTGGTCGGTTGACCCGTGCACAGCCAACCGCAAGTCGTTGACCTGGCGACTGATGACCAGATCGAGCGGATTGATCGTCGCCCCATACTGAAGGAGATCGCTGTTCCAGGACGTGCTGTCGTTCTCGACAATCACATCCCGGCCCTCACCACGATCAATCAGGTAGGTATCGTTGCCCAAGCCGCCGCGCATCGTGTCATTGCCTGCTCCGCCTGTCAGTTGATTGTCCGCATTGTTGCCTGTGAGCCTGTTGTTGAGCATATTGCCTGTCGCATCGCTCGCTGCGGTACCCGTCAGCGTAAGGTTCTCCAGATTGGCCCCGAGCGTCCAGCTCACATCGCTCTGCACCGTGTCCGTGCCTTCGTTTCCAAGTTCAATCACGGCATCTCCCGCGCTCACCACATAGGTATCGTTGCCCAACCCACCTGCCAGCTGATTCGCAGCACTGCTGCCCGTGAGCCTGTTGTTGAGCACATTGCCGATGCCGTTGATGGCAGTGAGTCCGGTCAACGTCAGGTGTTCTACATTGGCCGTGAGGGTATAGCTCACCGTGCTCTGTACCAGATCGGTCCCCTCATTGAGGTTCTCCGTAACAATGTCGTCCTCGTTATCGACGACATAGATATCGTTGCCAAGGCCACCCACTAGCGTATCGGCACCAGCCCCACCGTCGAGCCTATCATTGCCATCCAATCCCGTTAGGGTATTCACGCCGCTGTTGCCCATAAGGATGTTATTGAGACTTGTGCCGGTGCCATTGATAGCCGTAGACCCAATCAACGTCAGGTTCTCCACTTCCGTTCCTAGAACGTAGGTGATGGCGCTTTGGACCGTATCGGTGCCCTGGTTAGCTATTTCGGTCACCACGTCCCCTGCGTCATCGACGGCGTAGGTATCATTGCCGGTCCCTCCGATCAGGGTATCGACGCCTGCAGCCCCATCAAGGATATTGGCCCCACTGTTTCCGGTGAGCACGTTGTTCAGACTGTTGCCCGTCGCGTTGATCGCCGCAGTGCCGGTCAGCGTGAGGTTCTCCACACTGGCCGTGAGGAGATAGCTCACACTGCTTTGCACCAGATCCGTGCCTTCATTGATATTCTCGATGACGACATCGCCCACATTGTCAACGACGTAGGTGTCATTGCCGATCCCTCCGATCAGGATATCCGCCCCTGCTCCGCCGTTGAGCGTGTCATCACCGCTATCAGCATCGATCACGTTGGAGGCACTGTTGCCAATGAGCACATTGTTGAGGCTGTTACCGGTCCCGTTGATCGCGGCAGCCCCAGTCAAGGTGAGCTGCTCCACATTGGCAGCCAGAGTCCAGGTCACAGCAGTTTGGACCCTATCAATGCCCTCGTTGAGCTGCTCAACCACCGTATCGCCGGTGCCGACCACATACATATCGTTCCCGGCTCCACCTGTGAGGACGTTGGCCGCACTGTTGCCCCTCAGCGTATTGTCCAACGAGTTTCCAGTCCCGTCGATCATGGCCGAGCCTGTCAGTGTGAGGTTCTCCAGATTTGCACCGAGGGTATGCGTCCGCCCGGTCTGCACGGTATCGATGCCTTCGTTCTCGAGCTCCGTCACCACATCGCCCACATTGTCGACAACATAGATGTCGTTGCCCTGTCCCCCAATCATGGTATCGGCGCCTACCCCACCGTTGAGCGTATTGTTGGCGCTGTTGCCCGTGAGACTATTATTGAGGCTATTGCCGGTTCCGTTAACCACGCCCGTGCCGGTCAAGACTAGATTTTCAACGTTCGCACCCAGGGTATACGTGATACCGCTGTAAACAGTATCCGTTCCCTGATTCAGGGCTTCCGTGACGACATCACCGGCCACATCCACGACATAGGCATCGTTGCCCAGACCGCCGGCCATCGAGTCGATCCCTACTCCACCATCGAGCAGATCGTTGCCGGCGAGTCCTTGCAGCACATCATCCCCGGCGAGGCCTTGGATGACGTCATCGCCGCCGGCCCCGATGAGGGTATCGTTCCCCTCGGTCCCTAATATCGGCAGGATGGTCAGGGCAAACACATCGCTGACACTCAGCGTCCCGCTGTCGGTGGCAGTGACTCGCACATCGAGGGTCCCGATATCCGGACCTTGTGGTGTCCCGCTGAACGTACGAGTACTCGGATTAAATGTGAGCCAGGTGGGCAGGGCAGTACCATCGGCTCGTGCCGCGTGGTACGTGAAGATATCGCCGACATCAACATCCGCAAAACCGTCAGCCGGCACGATGAAGGTAAAGAGACTGCCTTGCGTGACCAATTGATCGCTGAGCGGCATCATCATTGTTGGCGCATCGTTCACATTCTGCACGGTGAGCGCGAACGAACTCGTGGCACTCAGCCCACCCGAGTCGGTCGCCGTCACAGCCAGATTGAATGTGCCAACCTCACTGTTCGTTGGAGTGCCGCTGAACGTATGGGTCACGGAATCGAACGTCAACCAGGTTGGCAATGCCGTCCCATCGGCTAAACTAGCCCGATACGCCAATACATCGTGTGCGTCCTGATCGACGAAGGTGCTGCTGGGAATCTGGATGCTCAACGACGCATCCTCTAAAACCGTTTGATCGGCCAACGGAGTCACCACCGTCGGCGCCTGGTTGACCGGCCCACCCAGCAAGGAGGCGAGACTCGCCGTGCTCCCATCCGCAAAGGCGAGGGTTTCAACCACGAGCGAGCCATTGGCATTGGTCGGGTCGAACTTCGTGAGCACGAGCTGGTCCGTTCCGCTTGCGCCCACCCCGATAGTCAGCGTCCGGGCTACGTCATCCTGCGTGAAGGTGAGATCGTTTCGAATAATCCCCGTTCCGAATTGAATCCGGTTCCCTTGGCCGACAGCCGCAACATCTTCAATCACGTCGATGCCGTCGCCGAGATTGAAAAGGTAGGTATCGTCGCCCGTGCCACCGATCAAAGTATCGCTGGAGGGGAAGCCTGCTGAATCGCCGGCGTCAAACGTCGCATTCAGTCCTCCATGCAGAGTGTCACGACCGGCACCACCGCTGAGCAAATCTGCGCCGGCACCACCAACCAGCACATTGTCAGACTCGTTGCCGGTTCCGGTCAGCGAGGCAAACCCCGTCTCTTCATGAAATGCGGGAGTGAGGACGAGATTCTCGAAGTTATCAGGCAGGGAATAGCTGACCGTGCTGTGCACTGTGTCTACGCCCTCTCCCGGCAGTTCGACAAGAGTCTGGCTGGCATGCCGAATGTAATAGGTATCGTTTCCAGGCCCACCAATGAGCACATCGTCCGGAGTGTTAAATGGATTGGGGTCGGTACCGACTCCAAAGTCGAAGGCAAATGCCGAATCGCCGAAGGGAATGAGCGTATCATTCCCTTCTCCGCCTATCAGGATATCGCTACCGGAATCGACGAAGAAGAAACCCTCCACCGATCGCGCGAACCCCCCGTGTAATACGTCATGCCCGGCACCGCCTTCAAGCACGTTATCGGCGGTGTTTCCGAGTATGACATTGTCCAAGCCGTTGCCGATTCCTATGCGGGAGTTCGGAACCACTGAGCTATTGCTATCCACAAGAACGAGATGCTCTTCGTCTCCTTCCAGCGCATAGTCCACAGAACTAAACACCGTCAGGGACGGCGCAGCGGGGAAATCGGTAAACAGCCCCAGCTCTTGACTCGTGCCATCGGCGAAGTACAGCGTGACCGGTGCGGAAGCAAACCCATAGATACCGTTTCGAAACCGCACGGTCAGCTGATCCGCCGTATCAAGCACGGTGATCGTAAAGCTCAGCTGACCTGTAGCGGAGGATTGCCTTTGAATGATGACATCACTGGGGTTCAGTCCCACCATCTGAACGTGATCAGTATCTGTGGTGAAGGCATCGTTAAAGAGTTGATCCACGAGGACCACATCACGACCATACCCGCGGCCGAACCGGAAGCTGTCATTGCCGGCACTACCGATGAGAGCATCATCGCCGCTCCCCCCGTCGTACACATTGTTCCCGGCCAAATCCTTGATAATATCGTTGCCGCCGTCCCCGATCAGGGTATCATTCCCGCTTCCACCTGTGAGCACATCATGTCCGCCGCTGCCCAGCAGCACATTGTCGCCGCTGTCCGTGTCGACAATCGTAATGCCTTGCCCAGGGTCGGCACCCAGCTGGCGCAAAGCCGCTTCGTTCCACACGGTACCATCTTCGAATCGTACATTTTTTTGTGCAGCGGACGGAGAGCCGAAGAAATCGGCGAGTGTCAGTGAATCCTTGGAACCAGGCATCCGCAGGATCAAATCATTCTCCGACTGCACCACCCCAATGTGATTTGGTGCCAGCCCCGGCGCCAGTTGGACGCTATCGATCTCGCCGCTCACGCTTTGGTCTTCAATCCGATCTTGTCCGTCGCCAAGCCCAAACAGATACGTATCGGCACCCTCACCCCCTTTGAGCGTGTCGTGACCACCCTGCCCATTGAGCACATCGTTTCCGCCAAGTCCCTCGATCACATTGTCGCCACGGTTACCGGTCAAGACGTTGTTCAGTTCATTGCCGATTCCTGAATAATGGTTTTCCAGCCCAACCGGGACACTTCCGTCGGTTCCTGGTGTGAGTCCGATACGAAGGGTGGGAAATGTATCGAGTAACGTAAGGTTCTCAATGTGTGCTCCCAAGGCATAGCTTTCAGCAGCCTCAACGGTATCAGTACCTGCGTCCGCCGCCTCCACCACGAGGTCGTCCGACCCGACCACGTAGGTATCGTCGCCAAGCCCACCTTGCAGCACGTTCGCGGCTGTGTTTCCAGCCAGCCTATTGTCCAGCTCATTCCCTACACCGTTCACAGAGTGATTCCCGGTCAGGCTCAGGTTTTCTATCGCGTCCCCAAGCACATAATCCTGAGTCGTGACAATCGTATCTGTCCCTTCGCCGGGCGCTTCCACCACCAGATCACCGGCCCCAATCACATAGGTATCGTTCCCCGCGCCTCCGGTCAGCACATTGACTCCGCTATTGCCGACCAGCACGTTGTCCAGTTCATTCCCCGTGCCGTTATGCGCGGACGTCCCTGTCAGCGTGAGGTTCTCGACATTCGCGCCAAGCAGATAGCTTTGGTCGGTCACGACCGTATCGATGCCCTCGCCGGCTGCCTCCACCACCAGGTCGCCGGCCCCGATCACATACGTGTCGTCACCTGCGCCTCCGGTGAGCACATTGGCTCCGGGGTTGCCGGTCAGCACGTTGTCCAGTTCATTCCCGGTACCATCAATCGTCGCTGCCCCACTCAGAATCAAATTCTCCACGTTGGACGTCAGCGAATAGGTGATCCCGCTCAGCACCGTATCCGTCCCTTCACCGATCGCTTCGGTCACAAGATCTCCGATGTCATCCACCAGATACGTATCCTCTCCGTCCCCGCCCGTCATGACATCAGCGCCAGTCCCGCCGTCCAGTACATCATCCCCAGCCTGACCACTCAGTGAATCGGCACCGGCCAGGCCCATGATTGTGTCGTCCGTGACGCCGCCCGTCAGCAGGTCGTCGCCGTCGGTGCCATTGATCTGTCGCCGAGTACTCGCCAGCAGACGCGCATGATCCCATACCGTCCCATCCGCAAATGTCACCTGCTCCACCTGGAAGACAGCGTGCAGATAGAAATTTTGAAGTCGCAAGCTCTCGCCGGTACTTGGTACTGCCAGGACGAGATCGTTCGCTTCCCGGGCAGCCCGTACATCCGTCGGCGCAATCCCCGCACCTATTCGGATTGTGTCGAGTCCGGCCTGATCAAACACCACGTCCTGACCGGCCCCGACTCCGAAGACATACGAATCATTCCCGGCACCGCCGAACAGCTGATCGTCACCGGCCCCACCATCGAGTGTGTCGGCCCCGAACCCGGAACGGAGCACATCCTGCCCGTCGAATCCGCTGATCCGATCCGCAACCGCTGTCCCTGTCAAACCCTCATCCTCATTCGTCCCGAGGATGTCGAAGCCTCGCTCTTCCACCAGTTGGGCATAGGTCAGCGATGGAGAGTCGGCAAACTCGAAGGATTCGATGCTGTACCGGCTAAAGAGATCGGCTGCATCGAAGTCGGAGAATATCAGCGAGTCGCTCGCTCCCACGCTCAGACGCAAACTGCCCGTCGGAATTCCATCGATGAGTGGAATCGCGCCAGGCCCAACACTCAGCCGTAGCGCTTGACTATCGATCCCCGTGCCAAAAATAAGGCGGTTGTTTTCGAGAATCGTTCCTCCGCTTCCCTCCTCGCCGCCACCGAACGGATCTTCACGCACAGCCGAATCGACGATCCGGTCCTGCCCATCACCAAGGTTGAACACATAGGCATCGTCGCCCGTTCCACCTTCGAGCTGATCGTTACCGGCCCCGCCGATCAGCGTATCGGCCGCCCCCTCGCCGACAAACACTTCTCCACCCACAAGCACATCGTCGCCAGCACCTCCCGTCAGGGTATCGCTGCCTCCGTTGCCAAAGAGCTGCACCGGGCCGACTGCGGAGGCGGCGGTGAGCGTATCATTGCTGTCCGTTCCGATCGCATTCTCAAAATTGGAGCTGCCAAGATCAAAGGTGACGCCAAAGACGCCTTGGAAACTGATCGTATCAATGCCGGCTCCGCCATCTCGAACGGTGTCCTCTGCGTCGGTGAGGATAAAATCATCTCCCTCACCGCCGAACAACTGGTCTGCTCCCTCTCCACCAGACAGCTGATCATTTCCGGCACCACCATCAAGCACGTCGTCACCGGCCTCACCTTCTACCGAATCATTCCCTGCCTCGCCGTTCAAGACATCGTTGCCAGCCCCAGCCTGTATGACATCATCGCCGACTCCACCGAGGAGTTGATCACTCCCCCCGTTGCCAAACATGACATCTCGGCCCTGCCCACCGTGAATCACATTGTCGAGGTTTCCCCCGGTCAAGAAATCATCCCCGTCGAGGCCATAGAGGGTTCTGTAGATCTCGCTACCGTTTAAAGTATCGTCTCCAGCGGTACCGATAAGGTCAAACCCTCTGGCAACGAGATCCGCTTGGGTCAGTCTGGTTCCGTCGGCAAACTCAAAGGTCTCGATTCCCACCGGCACCATGGTGGCGGCAGGATCGAATCCTTGAATGTGAATCGCGTCGCCGGTCAGTCCCACCCGGACCACGAGAGAGCCGATGCCGACACTGATGTCCTCTGCGAAAATTCCTGCCCCGAATACAATCTTGTTGCCCTCACCCGGTGTGTCTTGAATCGATTCGACCCCATCGCCCAGATTGAATACATAGGTATCGGCACCGGCCCCGCCCATGAGCGTGTCGGTTCCCGCTCCACCGATCAGGATATCCTCGCCGTCACCACCCTGGAGCTGGTCGTCTCCGGCACCGCCCAACAACGTATCCGCGCCGACGTCACCCAATAGAAAATCATTGTCGTCACCCCCGAATAGTTGATCATTGCCATCATCACCAAAGAGCCGATCAATCCCGGTTCCACCCCAGAGCACATCTGCCTCGCTGCCGCCCTGCAGTTCATCGTCTCCACTGCCCCCATCCAGCACATCATGCCCCTCATTCCCCAGCAAGAAATCCGCATCAGCCCCACCAAAGAGGACATCATCGCCCCGCCCACCCATCAACGTGTCGTTACCAGTCCCTCCATCCAGCCAATCGTCGCCACCGATAGGATCATTGAGAAAATCCCCGGTCAGTATATCGACACCATTCCCTCCAATCAGCCGATCATGGCCGCCCCCACCCCAGAGAAAATCGTCTCCAGCCCCACCATCGAGCCAATCAGCCCCCTCCTGCACGGCAGCTACCTGCTGATCGTCTCCCCACAATTGGTCGTTGTCATCCCCGCCGATGAGGACGTCATCGCCGCCATCGCCACGGAGATAGTCGTCCCCCGCTCCACCTTCGAGATAATCCGCTGCACCGGCTGCACTAAAAAACTCCTGCTGAGGCACAGAGATAAACCCGCCCATACCATCCGCCACACGCCCAGTCCAACCAGTCGGGCGGTTCTCACCCCACAGCTGGTCATCGCCAGCATCCCCCCTCAACACATCTATACCCAAGCCACCCATTAACACATCGTTCCCCTCGCCACCCTCACCATAATGCGTACCGGAGCTGATCGTCGCGTTCGTGAAATTGATGATGAACGTACTGCCCGCCATGATGTCGGCATCGTCCCCGCCAAAAAAGTAATCGCCGTCGTCCACATACGCATAATCGTCGCCTGGCCCGCCGAGCAGATAGTCGTGGCCTAACCCTGCGATCAAGGTGTCATTGCCCACCCCACCATCCAACAAATCGTCGAAGGCCCCCAGAAGTGGCGTATGGTCGCCCTCCAGAATATCGTCGCCTCCATGCCCATAGAGGGCGCTCGGTCCTGCTCCAGGAGGATCGAGGTCATTATTTTCTGGCCCTCCGATCACAGTGAAAGCGAAGGGGCCAGTCGGGAGACCAGGGTCTGTTGGGGAGGCCGAGAGATCTCGCAATTCAATTCCCAGCGCGCCCGGCTGCCAATGCTGAATGGTGACTGCACCGTTGAGGGTGAGCGTGCTCCCGCTCTGCACGAAGGTCCACTGCCCATCGAGGCTCTTGTAGGTGTTCTCAGCGTCCCCCTCTTTACGGACCCCTCCCATCAGGAGCCGGCCATTGAGCTGAATCACACCCCTATCATCGCCATCCTCAATGCGATCGCTCCCATCCGCAATCAAGACGTAAGTGTCGAATCCCAGGCCTCCGTGAAGTGTATCGCCCCCCGTCCCGCCATCTAACCGGTCATCGCCACTATCGCCTTGGAGATAGTCGTCACCGCCAAAACCCCGCAGGTCATCGCTGCCGACACCGCCGTAGAGATGGTCGTCTGTGGGCAGGAACTGACTGCCGGTCAGGGCATCCTCCTGATCGCTGCCAAAGAGATACTCGCGCGCAAAGGAGGAAACTCCGGCGGGGACATCAAATCTCGATGCCGCGTCCCCGTAGTGCGTCAAGCTGAGCGAATCACTGGGGGTCGTTCGGTTAGTGAGGGTCAGATCCAGCTTTGCAAGAAGAAATGTCGCACGATCCGTCAGATACTGCTCCGTCATCTCGCCGAAGCCGGTAGCTGGATCGTACAACGCTAACGTTCCATTCGCAGCGTGTCCAAGACCAGAATAATCGACCCCAACCACTGCAAATGGATTCAGGGTACGCAGCGCATAACGATAGGCCAACCCTTGATCAGTATTCCCTTGCGCTTCCGCGACCAACTCCGCTGCCGTGAGGCGCGGCACCACACGACCGTGACTGTCACGTTGCACCAGCGGTTCGATGGAGAAGGTTTGGTTGGCGACGA
>Ga0268299_1002865_pt1 | contig 18138 bp, 18 predicted proteins | sample NOBtaG_FD_193484 | JGI IMG/M metagenome (GOLD analysis project Ga0268299, IMG submission 193484) | Activated sludge microbial communities from bioreactor in Nijmegen, Gelderland, Netherland - NOB reactor | ecosystem: Engineered > Bioreactor > Aerobic > Activated sludge | place: Netherlands...
CCAGCGCTGCCCGGCGGCGTCTCCTGCCGGCTTGGTCAAGTTTGACCTTTCTCCGCCGTTATCTGGCTGGCCGGGCGGCCATCGCCCCCTAACGCACGCGCCCGACTCCTCATTACTCGCGTTCCATGGATCGTACGAGCCTGATCGGACTTGCCCTGGGTCTCGCCGCGGTCATCGGCGGCCAACTGCTCGAGGGCGGAGACCTGCGCTCACTGCTGCAGGTTACTGCCTTTGCCATCGTCATCGGCGGCACTCTGGGTGCAGTCATGCTGCAGACTACGCCCGCCGTATTCATGTCCGGAATCCGCCTGCTGCCCTGGGTGTTTCGTCCGCCTGCCGTCGAGTTTCGCAAAACCCTCGACCGGCTGGTTCTATGGGGCGGAACCGCGCGCCGGGGTGGACTACTCGCGCTCGAGCCGATGATGCGCGGCGCGGTCGATCCATACACCCGCAAAGGACTGCAGCTGATCGTGGATGGCGCCGAGCCGCAGGTGGTGCGCGATGCGCTGCAGCTGGAGATCGACACCTGGGAGGATGCCCAACGCCAGGCTGCCCGCGTATGGGAAGCCGCCGGCGGATATGCGCCCACTATCGGGATCATCGGCGCGGTGATGGGATTGATCCAGGTGATGCAGAACCTCTCCGATCCGGCTCGCCTCGGGGCTGGCATCGCCGTCGCCTTTGTTGCCACCATCTATGGCGTCGGCTCGGCCAATCTGTTGTTCCTGCCGATTGCCAGCAAGCTCAAGTCGATCATTGCGCGGCAGGTACGTTTGAAAGAGATGATCGCTGACGGCATGGAGGCGATCGCCTCGGGTGAGAATCCGCGCAACATTGAACTGCGGTTGGAGGGGTACTTTGTCCAGTGAGGGCGCACAGCCCGCGGGGCAGGGCGAGACACAGCGTCCAACCCCGGCACGCCGTCCGCGCCGCCGACGGCTTGCCGATGCCGAGGTCGAGAACCCCGATCGATGGCTGGTGAGCTATGCGGACTTCATCACCTTGCTGTTCGCTTTTTTCGTGGTGATGTACGCGATCTCCCAGGTCAACCAAGGCAAGTACAAACTGCTGTCCGATGCGCTGATCCAGGCGTTCAAGCCAGAGGCCTCGCTTCAGGGAACTTCGACTGCCGACCGGGTGATGCCGGGCGAGGGAGTGCGCAGCGCTGAGGAGGAGGGCAAGGCGCGGCTCGACAAGATCGCGCAGGAACTGGTGACCTCGCTGGGCGATCTGGTCAAGACGGGTCAGGTGCGCGTGACCGAGAGCGGGCTGGGACTGGCGATCGAGATCAATGCGAGCGTACTGTTCGAATCCGCAAGGGCGGACTTGATGCCCCAGGCGGTGCCCGTGCTCGCAAGCCTCGCGGAGACCCTCGCGCCGCTACCCAACGACATCCAGGTTGAAGGGCACACGGACAACACTTCCATCACCAGCACCAAATTTCCGTCCAATTGGGAGCTCTCGGCGTCGCGCGCCGGCAGTGTCGTGCGGTTGTTCAATGTGATGGGTGTCGCGTCCATTCGGCTGGTCGCCGTGGGGTATGCCGATACGCGCAACATTGCCCCGAACGACACGCTGGAAGGACGGGCCCGCAACCGGCGGGTGACGGTGATGATCCTGCCCGAACGGGTGCGCAACGCCGCATCGACACCGCCGGTGCCGCCCACGCCTGCTCTGGGACTGCCCGTTCCGGATCCCGGAATCGCGCCGGCAGAACCAGCCGCGTCGCCACAATAGCCGAACGGTTGTCGAACGATCGGAGGAATTCGAACCCCGCGTCGCGGGGGGGCAGGTCAGGCCTGGCCGAGCGTACGGTTGCTGGGCTGGATGACGTTCTGGCCGTCGGGCCCGTACACGCTGTGGCGGCGGGCAGCGGCGCTCAATGTCTCGAGCGCGGCACGATTGTGGGTCAAGCGCGTGGTCAGCAGCTGTCCGTTGCCATGGTTGCGCTCGCGCGCCTCGCTGGCTGCGTCGAGCAAGGCATTCCACAGCGTTGCGAGGCCGTTCGCGTCGGAACCGGATGGGCCCACGGCGTGACGGGCGAAATCCGGAACGTTGGGGTCCAAGGACAGGCCATGCATGGCTCGCGTGCGCTCCTGTCCCAGATTTCTCAGGTGCTCGACCACGCGGGCCTTATCTGCGGAGAGGATCAGCAGCCGGTCCGCGTCGGCCTCGACCAGAGCCGCATGCTCTTCGTCGAGCACCCGGCGCAACTGTTCGTAGCCGAGAATCTCGGCGCGCAGGGCATCAGCCAAGGTAGAGGACGCACTCACGGACGTGCCGGCTGGATGCTGCGATCGCGCTGCGGTCAAGCCTGCTGGTTGACCAGCAGGTCGCGAACGGTGGTCAGCAGCTTGTCGGCGACGACTTCGGAGTCGATCTGAAAGCGGCCTTCGGCGATCGCCTGCTTGACGGCATCGACGCGCGCGGCATCCACCACGCCGACGTCGTTGAGCATCTTCTCCAGCTGCGCTAGCTGGGAGGACAAAGACGTGATTTCGACCTTGTCGCGGGCCGCCACGGGTGTGGCGGGACCCTGCGGCCCCCCGGCTTTGCCCGCACCTACTTCCGGAGCGCCGGTTGGGTTGACAGGCTTGATGTTGGAACCACCACCATTGATTTTCACGAGCTCGTTCCTCGTTTTGGCGCGTCAGGCATGAGCGCACGCCGTGTGAATCCGATTACCCTGAGACAGTTACGGCCTGCCTGCTGGGTTCTTTAGCGGATAAACCGCAATCCTAGTCCGGTCGCGGCCGATGTTCAACCGCGCGCGTGCCGGCCGTCAACGGACCTCGACCAGCCCCGGCCCGGTGGCGATGCCTTTCACCACCTTTCCGGTTGCGGTGCGTACCTGGGCCGAAGCGCCGATGGCGGCATTGTTGAGCGCGCGGCCCTCCCCGGACACACGGAAGCCCTCGCCAACGTACAGGATCTGCACCTGCTGGCCTTGGGTGATGACCATCGCCCCGCGTAGCATGTCCGGCCGCAGGGTGGCCCCGGCCGGCAAGGATGCAATCGTGGTCTTGCCCACAGCCTGTCCTGCGTCGGTCATCACGCCCAGCGGCAGCTGGGTCAGGTCGAGGACCTTGGTGAGCAGATCGGCCGCGGCGATGCGCTCGCCGCGGCCCAGTGCACGCGAGGTGACCAGCACGGGTGCATGGACGCGAACGGTGAGCGGCACGTTGATGGTCCAGCCGCCCGCGTCCTCGCAGTGAACCGCGACGTTCGTCCTGCCCCATAGTCGCGTTCCTGCCGGCAACGCGGCGCTGGTCCGGCTGCATGGCGCCAGCCGGGTGCGCGGATCCAGGGCATGCGCGCTGAGTTCCACACGCCCCTGGACCTGCGCGGTGTGGGCGCGGGCGAACTCCAGCGCTGCGCGCTCGAGATCGGCAAGCGGATACGCTGCGTCCTGCGCATGCACGATAGTTGCCAGAGCCGAGCCGAACGCGGCAAGCAGAACCACGATACCCCAGCGGCCGGTGCGCCCTGGCGAAGTCGGGATCGGTTCGAGAACGAGCCGGTCGGCGCGTGAAAACGGTGTGGCGAAGTACCCAGTCATAAAGTAGCGGTTCGGTTGGACGTTAAGTTCTCACCTATTATCGGGTCCTATGGCTGCACTCTCCAATCCCACCGACCTCGCGCGCGAGACGCTCAAGCTCCTCGCGGCGCGACGCATTGCGCCCACGCCGGAGAATTTCACCCGTCTATACCATGAAATCGCGGGAACCCGGCCCATGCGGGAAGGGGGCGACGAGCGTGCGTCCCATGCGATCCGGCAGGCAGCCGATGCCTATCCAGCACTGATCACGCTGCAGCGGCTGGCACGGGCGCTCGAAGAGCGCGACTACACCCAATTCAGTTCTTCGCTGGTGGCGTTGGCAGGGGGCAAGGACAGCAACGTCAGGCATGAGTGGGGCCTGCTGCTGAAGGATCTGTTGCGGCAACTGGACATGCGCCAGACCGGGACCGCCCATGCACGCAAGCGCGAGGCCTTGGAACGCGTGTTGATCGGTTTTTCCAGCGATGCGCAGCTGTTCGACAAGCTGGACGCGCTGCACAAGACCTGGGCGGAAGTTTCCGACCCTGCCGCCACCCCGCAGGTGGATTTCTCGCGCGTGGCACTGGCCACTGGTGAATTTAAAGCCTCGCTGGAAGCCAGTGTCCCGGCGGTGAGCATGTCGGCAGACGTGGGCAGCGTGCGCCAGCTCAAAGACCTGCTGGCGCAGACCCTGGAGGTCGGGCTGGCCGCGCGCCTGGATCGCTTTCCGCAGCTGGCGGAGGAAGCGCGCAAGCTCGCGCACATCGCGCGCGAGGGCAACGGCCCGGATGTGTGGGGCAAGTTCGCCGTGCTGCTGCGCCAGTTCTTCTTCCGCGTGGAAGTGCGCGGCGAAGCGGATGCCGAACTGCTCGACGGCATGCTTCGCCTGGTCGGATTCCTGCTGAACAACATCGAAGAACTGGTCGACGACGACCAGTGGCTGGCCGGTCAGTTGAAGGTGGTGCGCGAAGTGATCCAGGAGCCGCTCACCACGGACAAGATCAACGAGGCGGAGCGTCGGTTCAAGGAAGTCATCTATAAGCAGAGCATGCTCAAGCACAGCCTCGAGGAGGCGAAGGGATCGCTCAAGAGCCTGATCGCTACCTTCGTCGAGCGCCTCACCGAGGTCTCGGCCACCACCTCCGAGTATCACGAGAAGGTGGGCGGGTACATCGGCCGCGTCGAGGAGGCCAACGACATGGGCAGCCTCAAGAACATCGTGGACGAGCTCATGAGCGATACGCGCTCCATGCAGGTGGACATGCTGCGCTATCGCGATGAAATGGCGGACGCGCGGCGGCAGGCCGAGCAGGCCGAGTCGAAGGTGCGGCTGCTCGAAGCGGAGTTGGAGCAGGTGAGCGAGCAGGTGAGCCAGGATCAGCTCACCGGTGCGTTGAACCGTCGCGGTCTGGAAGAGGCCATGCAGCGCGAGATGGCGCGCGCCCAGCGCGGCAACAAACCTTTGTCTTTGGCCATCCTCGACCTGGACAATTTCAAGCACCTCAATGATACCTACGGGCATCAGGCGGGCGATGAAGCGCTCATCCACCTGATCAAAGTGATCAAGAAGGCTTTGCGCCCGACCGACATCGTGGCGCGCTACGGCGGGGAGGAATTCGTCGTCCTGTTCTGCGACACGCCGCTGGACCAGGCGTTGGAAGTCACCAAGCGCCTTCAGCGCGAGTTGACGCGCCGCTTTTTCCTGCACAACAACGAACGCCTGCTGATCACCTTCAGCGCCGGGGTGTCCCTGTGGAATCCCGGCGACACCCAGGAGATCGCCTTCGCCCGCGCCGACAAGGCCATGTACCAGGCCAAGCTGCAGGGCAAGAATCGCGTGGTGGTCGCGGAGTAGCTGCCTGCCGTCCGGATCACCCGGCCGGCAATCCTTGCCGGAACTGCCGTCGAACCGGCAACCTGCGGCGAAATGCCGGCGATTCCAACCTCTTCCCCGGAATTGCGCACCTAAGTTACAACCCATTGTCGTAGAACGAGTTTGCGTGCCCAGCACGGCCCTGCGCAGCGTGGCATGCAAGCTGCAAAAGGTCCGGCCACCTGAATAAGAGGTGGTCATGCTCAACGGACTCGACGAATTCCTTGCACCCAGACTCAAAGCGCTGGACGTACGCGTACAGCGCGGCGAAGTATTGGCGTCGAACATCGCCAACGCGGACACGCCGAACTACAAGGCGCGCGACTTCGATTTCGCGCAGGCACTGCGCGGTGCGGTGGCGGAACGCAAGGATATCGGGCTGATGCGCACTTCGCCTCGCCATCTGTCGCAACCGCACTCGGGGAGCCTGCCGCTGGACCTTGGATATCGCGTGCCGGTGCAAGCCTCCATCGACGGCAACACCGTGGAGATGGACACCGAACTCGCGCAGTTCTCGGACAACGCGCTGCGCATGCAGGCCGACATCACATTCATGAGCGCTCGCCTGCGATCGCTGCAGATCGCGATCACCGGCCAGTAAGGCCGTCCCGCTTCGAGGAAACCATTCATGTCCCTGTCCAACATCTTCGACATCGCCAGTTCGGCGCTGTCGGCCCAGTCGCAGCGGCTCAACGTAGTGGCCAGCAACCTGGCCAACGCGGACAGCGCGACATCTTCCTCAGACACCCCGTACAAGGCCAGGCAAGTGGTGTTCACTGCAGGGCCGGTGAGCCGCGACAGCGGCAGTGTCGGCGTGCGCGTCACCAGCGTGGTCGACGATCCGTCGCCGCCGCGGCTGGTGTACGACCCCAAGCATCCGCTCGCCGATGCCAAGGGATACGTGACCATGCCCAACGTCAACGTCGTCGAAGAGATGACCAACATGATCTCTGCCTCACGTGCCTACCAGATCAATCTGGACATGATGAACACCGCGAAGAACCTCCTACTCAAGACGCTCGTGCTCGGGCAATAGCCGCGCCGTCGACCATCACTGACCGGGACAACGCATGACCACCGTCAACGCAACCGCCACCGAATCCCTGCTCAACAACTTCGGCGCGTCGGACAAGACCAAGTCGGCCGCGGAGAACCAGCAGGACCGTTTCCTCAAACTCCTGGTCACGCAGATGCGCAATCAGGACCCGCTCAACCCCATGGAGAACGCCGAGGTCACCACGCAGATCGCACAGATCAGCACGGTAAACGGCATCGACAAGCTCAACGAAACGCTCAAAGGCATGGAGACGAGCTTCCTCGCGGCCCAGACGCTGCAAGCCGGCTCCCTGGTCGGGCGCGGCGTGCTGGGCGATGGCGACAGCATGCTGCTGGAGCAGGGCGTCGGCACTGCCGGATTCGTGCTGGACGCGCCTGCCACCGACGTGCAGATCAAGGTCTTCAACGCGCAAGGCGCGCAAGTGCACACCCAGACGCTGGACGCGGTGCGCGCCGGTACAACCATGATCGAGTGGGATGGAAAGTCGGGCGCGGACGAACAGCTGCCCGATGGGCCGTATACCTTCGAAGTGACGGCACTGCTCGATGGGAAGCGGACCGACGTCGATACGCTGGGCTTCGGCCGCGTGCAGAGCGTGGTCCTCGATGCGCAAGGCTTGCTGCTCGATACGCGTGGACTCGGCGTCCTCGCCCTGGGCCAGGTCAAACAAATTCTTCAGTAACCAGCTTACCGGGAGATAGCAAGCATGGGATTCCAGTCTGGATTGAGCGGTCTGAACACCGCGAGCAAGAACCTGGACGTAATCGGCAACAACGTGGCCAATGCCAGCGTGGTCGGGTTCAAGGGCTCGCAGGCGCAGTTTGCCGATGTGTTCGCCAACTCGCTCTCGGGCGGTGGTGCGAGCCAGATCGGCATCGGCTCGAAGGTGGCAACCGTCGCGCAGATGTTCAGCCAGGGCAACATTTCCGTGACCAGCAACCCGCTGGATGTCGCGATCAATGGCAAGGGCTTCTTCCGGCTCGACGGCGGCGGGGCGATCACCTACTCGCGCAATGGCCAGTTCCGCTTCGATTCCCAAGGCTTCCTGGTGAACAATCAGGGCCTGAGCCTGACCGGCCAGATTGCCGACGTGAACGGGAACATCCTGCCCTCCGCGCCCGCGCCGATCCAGATCTCGTTCTCCGACATCGCCCCGCAGACCACGACGGAGTTCCGCCTGGGCATGAACTTGGATGCGGGCGATACGGAGCCTAGCGTGGCCACATTCGACATCGATACCCCGGACAGCTTCAACTTCTCCACATCGGGAACCGTGTACGACACCTTGGGCAACTCGCATGTCTTCAGCCTCTACTTCGTCAAGACGGCGACCGTGGGCGAATGGGACATGTACGCAAGCGTGGATGGGGATGTGAACGATGCGGACCTCGGCCTGGGCGCAGGCAACCCGGTGACTCTCACCTTCGACAACCTTGGGGCGCTGCCCGCAGGCATGCCTGCCCTGAACGTGTCATTGATTGTCGGCAGTGGCGCGGTGACGCCGCTCGACTTCGAGTTCGACCTGACCGGCACGACGCAGTTTGGATCGCAGTTCGGTGTCAACGATCTCACGCAGGATGGATTCGCTTCCGGCCGGCTGGCCGGATTCAACGTGGGCAATGACGGAGTCATCGTGGGCCGCTACACCAACGGCCAGAGTCGCAACCTCGCGCAGATCGTTCTCGCGGATTTTCGCAATCCGCAGGGACTGAGCCCGATGGGGGACAACCAGTGGCAGGAGACTTCCGCCTCAGGGCTTCCCATCGTGGGCACGCCGGGCACCGGAAGCGTGGGTGTCCTGCAATCCTCGGCGGTCGAGGATGCGAACGTGGACCTCACCGCGGAGCTGGTCAACATGATCACTGCGCAACGCGTCTATCAGGCCAACGCACAAACCATCAAGACGCAGGACGCCATCCTGCAGACGCTGGTCAATCTGCGCTGATCTCATCGCATAACTATCCGAAGGCAAGCGCATGGATCGCATGATCTACGTCGCCATGAACGGCGCGAAGCACACGATGGAGCGCCAGGCGGCGGTTTCCAACAACCTCGCCAATGCTTCCACCACCGGTTTTCGGGCTTCGATGAGCGCGTTTCGTGCGCTGCCGGTCATCGGGCCAGGAAGCGGCACCCGCGCATTCGTGGTGGATACCACCGGGTCGGCCGACTTGCGTCCCGGCCCGGTGACCGAGACGGGGCGTCCCCTCGACGTTGCGCTCAAGGGCGAGGGCTGGATGGCGGTGCAGGGGCCGGACGGGCGCGAGGCCTACACCCGGGCGGGCGACCTGCAGATCACCGGTGCCGGTCAGCTGCAGACGCGCGAGGGCTGGAACGTCATCGGCGAGGCCGGGCCGATCACAGTGCCGCCCAATTCCGAAGTGACCATCGGCGGGGACGGGACGGTGTCCGCCATTCCCACCGATGGCGTCCCCAATGCGGTGAACATTCTCGGCCGCATCAAGCTGGTCAATCCCCCCGAGAAGGACCTGCAACACAGCGACGACGGCCTGTTCCGGCTGCCCGGTGGAGCCGTGGCGCCGGCCGATGCGAACGTCCAGCTTGCCGCTGGCGCGCTGGAGGGAAGCAACGTCAGCGTGGTCGAGTCGCTGGTCGAGATGATCACGCACGCGCGCCACTACGAGACCCAGGTGAAGCTCATCCAGAACGCGGAGAACAACGCGCGTCAGTGGAGCCAGATCCTGAACATGGCGGCCTGAACGTCGCTCGTTCCAATCATGTTCCACAGGAGTCGTATGCGCATGCGCAAGACCACGGATTCGCGTAGCGGTCAGGCAGCCCCGGCAGCCCAAACTCAGCTTCGGGTGCGCGCGCCAGCCGGACCGGGCAACGAGTCGGACATCGCCCATCGCGTGCGTGCGCTGCGTGCGCAGGCGCGCGCGGTATATGCCGAAGTGGCCGCGGCCGCGCAAGTCAACAATCGGGGAAAGAAATGATTCGCTCTCTTTGGATCGCCAAGACCGGACTCGAGGCGCAGCAGTTCAACGTCGACGTGATCTCGAACAACCTGGCAAACGTGAGTACCAACGCGTTCAAGCGCCAGCGTCCGATCTTCGAGGATCTGCTGTACCAGACCCTGCGTCAGCCCGGTGCCCAGTCGTCGCAACAGACGCAGTTTCCCACCGGCTTGCAGGTGGGAACGGGCGTGACCCCGGTCGCTACGGTGCGCATCCATACCAACGGCAACCTTCAGCAGACGGGGAACAACCTCGATCTGGCGATCAACGGCCGCGGCTTCTTCCAGATCCTGCTACCCGATGGCGCCACTGCCTACACGCGCGACGGCGCGTTTCAGCTCGACAGCCAGGGGCAGGTCGTGAACGCCTCCGGATACCAGATGCAGCCGGCCCTGACCATTCCCGCCGATGCGCTGAGCATCACCATCGGCGCCGACGGCACCGTCTCGGTCACGCAGCCGGGAAGCCCGACCCCCACGCAAATCGGGAGCATCCAGGTGGCCGACTTCGTCAACCCGGCAGGCCTGCAGAGCCGTGGCGAGAACCTCTACATGGAGACCGCCTCGTCCGGGCCTGCCACGGTGAACGATCCCGGCAGCAATGGGCTCGGCGTGCTCAACCAGGGCTACGTCGAGACCTCCAACGTGAGTGTCACCGAGGAGCTGGTGAACCTGATCACGGCGCAGCGTGCGTTCGAAATCAACTCGCGTGCGGTGCAGACCTCCGACGAGATGCTGCAGCGTCTGACCCAACTGTGAGCTCATCGGCCGACATGACGCGCATCGCGCAACTTCCTTCGCACGGCGTACCCACGCTCTGGTCGCGCCTGGGCATCCTCGCCCTGTTCGCGTTGGCGCCGCACCTTCCCGGCTATCGCGGGCTGCGGCTACCGCTGCTCGCGCTGGCTGCGGCATTGTTCGCCGGCTGCGCGTGGAACACCCCGCCCACCACCGTGCATCAACCGATGTCCCAGCGTCCAAAGCCAACGCAGGATCCTATCGTGCATACCGGCGCGATCTTCCAGCCCGATCAGGCTCGCCTGGCGTTGTTCTCGGACCGGCGCGCGCGTTTCATCGGCGACACCGTCACGGTGCTCATCGAGGAGCGCACCACCGCCAGCAAGAAGTCCAGCGCCAGCGCGACGCGTCAATCCAGCATCGACCTGCCTGCACCGACGATCTCGGGCTTTCCGGGCAAGGGCCTTCAAGGCTTCAACATCGGTGCGAGCACGAGCAACGAGTTCGAAGGCGAGGGCGATGCCGCCAGCAACAATCTGTTCAACGGCAGCCTGAGCGTGACGGTGATCGAGGTGCTGGAGAACGGCAACCTGCTCGTGTCCGGCGAGAAGCAGGTGACGATCAACCGGGGCACCGAGTTCATCCGATTCTCGGGTGTGGTCAACCCGATCAACATCACGCCGACCAACACCGTGTCCTCCACGCGTGTGGCCGATGCGCGCATCGAGTACCGCGGCACCGGCTACGTCGCCGAGTCGCAGACCATGGGCTGGCTTTCGCGCTTCTTCATGACCGTCTACCCGTTCTGACGACTGCGCCGGCCCTCACACATCATGACCAACGAAGGGATAGACATGGCGATGCGCCGGTTCAGCGGGATGCTCGGAAAATTACGCATGGATAGCCCTGCTTTCATGAAGCCCGGCTGGCATGCCGTGGTCCTGGTCGCCGTCCTGGGCGCGGTCATGCTCGCTGCACCGGGTGCGCACGCGCAACGCGTGAAGGATCTGGCCTCGGTCACGGGCGTGCGCGCAAACCAGCTGATCGGCTACGGCCTGGTGGTAGGCCTGGACGGTACCGGCGACCAGACCACGCAGACTCCGTTCACCACGCAAAGCCTGCAGAGCATGCTTACGCAGCTCGGCGTGACCCTGCCCCCGGGCCTGCAGTTGCAGCTGAAGAACGTCGCAGCGGTCATGGTGACGGCCACCCTGCCCGCATTCGCGCGCCAGGGCCAGCAGATCGACGTCACGGTTTCCTCGCTTGGCAATGCCAAGAGTCTGCGCGGAGGCACCTTGTTGCTGACTCCATTGCGAGGGGCCGACGCCAAGGTGTACGCGGTGGCCCAGGGCAACATGCTGGTGGCCGGCGCAGGCGCTGGAGGAGCCGGCTCCAGCGTGGCGATCAACGTGCTCAACACTGGACGCATTCCTGCCGGGGCGACCGTGGAGCGTGAAATTCCCACGCCGGTCGGGTTGGGAGACTACGTCTTCCTGCAGACCGAGCAATCCGACTTCACCACGGCGAGCCGCATCACCGAAGCGGTCAACGTCGTGTTCGGACCAGAGACTGCCACAGCGGTCGATGCCCGCCAGATCCGCGTGCGTGCACCGCTGGACAGCACTCAGCGTGTCGCGTTCATGTCGCGGCTGGAGAACATCGTGGTGCAGCCCGGGGAAGCCTCGCCGAAGGTAATCATCAACGCCCGGACCGGCTCGGTGGTGATGACGCAGATGGTGCGCCTGTCCGAGTGTGCCGTGTCGCACGGTAACCTGTCGATCAGCATCAGCCGCGAATCCCAGGTGTCCCAGCCAGGCGCCTTCTCCGGCGGCGAGACCGTGGTCACCGAGCAGGCCCAGATCGAGATCCAGCAGGATAAATCGCAGGTGCTGCGGCTGCCCGCCACGGCCAGCTTGTCTGATGTGGTCAAGGCGCTCAATGCGGTGGGTGCTACACCGCTGGACTTGCTCGCCATCCTGCAGGCGATGAAGGCTGCCGGCGCCCTCAAGGCAGAGCTGGAGATCATCTAGGTGAAGGTCGATCCGGTCCTGCCCGGCCTCGCCGCGGATCCCAAGTCGCTCGGCGCGCTGAAGCGCCAGGCGGTGGACGATGAGCCGGGCGCCCTGCGCGCGGCCGCGCAGCAGTTCGAACTGCTGTTCCTGGACATGGTCATGAAGAGCATGCGAGCGACGGTCCCCGGTGAGAGCATGGTGGACAACGAGGGCAGCCGCCTCTTCACCGGCATGCTGGACCAGGAATTCGCCCGCGGCATCAGCCAGCAAGGCGGCCTGGGTCTGGCCGAACTGCTGGTCAAGCAACTGTCACAGCTGCGCAGCGAGCCCGGTCAAGAACAGGGGCAACCGGCCGATACATCCCTCAAGGCAGGAGCATTGCGATGAGCATCTTCCAGATTGGCGTGAGCGGTCTCAACGCTGCCCAGGCAGGGTTGCTCGTCACCAGCCACAACATCACCAACGCGAGCCGCGACGGTTTCCACAAGCAGGAAGCCATCACCGAGGCTCAGGTCCCGATGCGCACCGGAGCCGGGTTCTTCGGACAGGGCGTTGCGGTCGAGACCGTGCGCCGCGCATACAGCCAGTTCCTGGACAACGCGCTGCTGCAAGCCGAGACCCAGGCATCTTATCTGGACACCTATGGCGCCCAGATCCGCCAGATCGACAACATGCTGGCCGATCCCAACGCGGGCCTGTCTCCTACACTCCAGGCGTTCTTCTCCGGGGTGCAGGACGTGGCCTCGAATCCCTCGTCGGTGCCCTCGCGCCAGCAGCTGATCAGCCTCGCCCAGGGCTTGGTTGCGCGCTTCCAGTCCTTCGATGCACGCTTGTCCGACATGCGCACCAGCGTGAACAGACAGCTCTCCGACGTGACTTCGCAGATCAATACTCTGTCGGGCGAGATCGCCAGCGTGAACGATCAGATCATCCGGGTGCAGGGCGAACCGGGCAAGCCGCCGAACGATCTGCTGGATCAGCGCGATGCGTTGCTGGGCGAACTGAACAAGCTGGTGCGCGTGTCCACGATCGGCCTGTCCGACGGCAGCATCAACGTGTTCATCGGCAACGGCCAGACCCTGGTGCTCGGCACGAAATCCTTCGAGCTTGCATCCGGTCCCTCGGCCGAGAATCCTCAGGAATACGGCCTGTTCTACGTGTCGGGCAGCAAGCGCATCGCGCTGTCTCCCGACAACCTTCAGGGCGGTACGCTCGGCGGGCTGTTCGACTTCCGCAGACAGACCCTGGATCCGGCGCAGAATCAGCTCGGCCTCGTGGCCACGGTGCTGGCGCAGACCTTCAACGATCAGCACGAACTGGGCATGGATCTCGAGGGCGTGCTGGGCGAAGCGTTCTTCGAGGTTCCACTGGCCAACGTGATCGGCAACCAGGCGAACTCGGGCGATGCCGTGCTGGCAGCACAGAACATTGACGTGGGCGCGCTCACCGGCAGCGACTATCGTGTCCAGTTCGCCGGTGGAAACTGGATCGTCACGCGTTTGAGCGACAACACCTCGAACAGCTATGCCACGCTGCCGCAGACGTTCGATGGTGTGGCTCTGTCGGTGGCCTCGGGTACGGTGGCCGACGGCGACAGCTTCCTTGTACAGCCCACGCGAAACGGCGCCCGCGACATCGACGGTCTGATCAGCGATACGTCCAAGATCGCGGCGGCAGCCCCGGTCCGCGCCGAGGCAGACCTGGACAACACCGGCAAGGCCACCATCAGCCCCGGGGTGGTGGTCGATACCGACAATGCCGCGTTCGCGACCGCCGGTGCGCTGACTCCGCCGATCCTGATCCGCTTCACCAGCGCCACCCAGTACTCCATCTACAACAACACCAATCCCGCTTCGCCTGCGCTGATCGAAGGCGGCATTGCCTACACCCCTGGCGTGCAGAACGAGGTGTTCCCGACAGCCGGCGCGCTCGACTACGGCTACCGCATCTCGCTCACGGGGGCGGCAGCCACTGGCGACGAATTCACAGTGGGATACAACAGCTCGGGCGTCTCCGACAACCGCAACGCGCTCCTGCTGTCCTCGCTCCAGACCGCCAACACGGTCGCCAATGGCACCGCGAACTACCAGAGCGCGTACACCCAGCTGGTCAGCCAGGTCGGCAACCGGACGCGCCAGATCGACGTGCAGAGCAAGGCGCAGGACGCCTTGGTGACCCAGACACGCGAAGCGCAGCAGTCGTTGTCCGGGGTCAACCTCGACGAGGAAGCGGCGAACCTGATCCGATTCCAGCAGGCGTATCAGGCCTCCGGCAAGGTCCTGCAGATCGCCAACTCCCTGTTCGCTTCCATCCTGGAGCTCTAGTAATGATTCGACTCAGCACCAAGACCGTCTTCGAGCAGGGTGTGTTCAACCTGCAGCGCAGTCAGGCGGAGGTGTTCCGCACGCAGGATCAGATTTCCACCGGACGACGCGTGCGCACGCCTTCGGACGATCCGGTGACGGCTGCGCGGTCGCTGGAAGTCGAGCAGTCGCGCGGGGTCAGCAAGCAATACCAGCGCAACAACGACAGCGCGCAGGCGGCACTGTGGGCGAGCGAGAATGCCATCTCCAGTGCGGTCGCGCTGTTACAGGACGTGCGCACCGTGGCTGTGAACGCCGGCAACGGCGCGCTCAGCTCCAACGAACTGAAGAGCCTGGCCTCGGAGCTGCGCGGTCGCTATCAGGAGCTGCTCGGCATCGCCAACAGCACGGATGGCAACGGCCTGTACCTGTTCTCGGGATACCAAGGCACCACTCGCCCGTTCGCGGAAACGACCGCGGGGTCGGTGGCCTATGCCGGCGACCAGGGTTCGCGTTTGATCCGGATTTCGGCATCGCGCGAGATTCCCAGCAGCGACCCGGGAAGCGACATCTTTCAACGGATCAAGAACGGCAACGGGACGTTCGTCACGGAAGTGGACGAGGACAATACCGGCAGCGGCGTGATTGGGCCGGGGACGGTGACCAGCCCGAGCGCCTGGGCCGACGACGCCAATCCGCGCGACTTCAGCGTGCGCTTTCACGTGGACAGCACGGCGACCCCGCCGGTCACGACCTACGACATCGTCGACAACGTCTCGGGGGATTCACTGCTGACCGGGACGGCTGCGGCCGCGAGTGGTCCCTACCTGCGCACCTACACCGAGGACGGCACCATCTCGCTGCGCCGGCAAGTGCCGCCGGACACCAATGCAACCGACTTCGACTACGGTGCCGAGTTCACCATCAAGGGCAGTCCCGCCACCGACGATGTGTTCACCATCCAGGCGAGCCGTAACGAAGACGTCTTCACCACGCTGTACAACCTGATTCAGACGCTGGAGACCGCGAGCAGCGGTGCGGCGGCGAATGCGCGCCTGGCCAATGGCTTGAACACCGCGCTGTCCAACTTCGATCGCGACATCGACAATCTGCTGCGCGTCCAGGCGGGCATCGGCGTACGGCTGCGTGAGACCGACGACGCCTATGCCAGCCAGGAAGACCTGGTGGGCCAGTATGACGATACGCTGTCTGATCTGCGCGACCTCGACTACGCCAAGGCCCTCAGCGACCTGGCCCGCCAGACGTTGACCTACGAGGCGGCACAGAAGACCTTCGCCCAGGTGCAGACGCTGAGCCTGTTCCAGTACATCTAGCCGGCTTCCCAGGTCTGCGCACGCTACCGATTCGGTCGCGTCTTCCCTGCGCCGGCTCGCTTCGCCACGGGACGCTTGTTCGCAGGCGTCTTCCTCCGGAGCGTTTTCTTCGCTGGTGCCTTTCGCGCGGGTGTGCGTGCATCGCTGGCGGGTCCCACGGCGGCCGTCGCGTTCTCCGCCACGCCCCATGCAGATCGCAAACTCGTACAGATGCCGCTCAGCGCCTGGCTCCACGGGGGCACATTGCCCTTCCCCAGGCGCGTCGCAAACGTCTGCATGAACGTCATCTGACTCAGCAGGGAGTCGCGTTCGCGCGCGCTCAACTGGGCTTCCTCCGCAGCGGCCAGATACAGCGTCACCAGCTGGCCGGTTACCTCATCGTCGGTGAGCGTGCCTTGCATCACGTTGGCGAGCAACTGCCCGTCGGCGATGGCGATGGCGTCCCAGGCTGAACGCGCCCGTTCGAAGCGCTGTCTGGCAGCAACCTGCACGCGCGCCAGCCAGGTGTCGCAGTCAGCCGGAATGCGCTCGAGCAGCGCACTCAACGCCAGCCAGTTGAGCACCGGATAGGGGTCGGGATCGCCCGACGCGCCACTGCGCTCGGCGGCACGGCGGTAATACTCGCCCGCACACTCGAGCACGGTGCGCAAATCGGCATCGGATGCGGACGCGGCCCGGCGTTTCCACGCGCTGCCCAGCAGCGCCAGGCGTTCGCCGGTCTCGCCCAGGGCAAGCACGCGCTCCAGCCGGCCGATGGCGGTGGTGATCAATTCCTCGCGTCCGGTGTGCTCTCCCAGCCGGGCTTCCAGGTTGGCGAGTTTTTCCACCGCTTCCAGGGTGACCTCGCCAGCGCTCGAGTCCGAGTTGAGTGCGGTGCGATACAGTTCGATGGCGCGCTCGAACAGGCCCGCATCGCTGCAGGCCGTGGCCGCGGCCAGGAGCACGTCGCCACGCTGGAGCCATGCCGGAGGCGTGTTCGCCAGGAGTGACGCCACGGTCTTCGCGTCGTTGCGTCCGCCCAGAAGATCGAGCAGCTCCTGGGGGGCGACCAGGGTTTGCCGTTCGCTCGAGCCGGGCACGGCATCGCCGGGCGCTGCCATGTCGAGCCTGAAGTCCGGGTCTCCGTAGGCCTGGTAGGCGCCGCTGGTGTTGCAGTCGGGGAAGCGCCGCCAGGTCTCCAGACGTGCCTGCAGCAGCCCCGCACCGAACCCCATCCCCGCGAGCATCTGTTGATAGAAGCTCTGCGCGAAGAAGTTCGCGGCGTCGTCGCGCACCGCCCATCCCGCGGCGACCACGGCGCGCACGCCCATCTCGATGAGTTCGCGCGAGATGCTCGCCGCAAGCCGGTTGAAGGCGACGTTGCCCACGTCCTCCTGTCCGACCTGGGCAAGATGGCAGCAGTTGAGGAAGACCAGATCGGGCACCTGGCGCATCTGCCGGATCTCCGCTGCAGTCAGGTAGAGTCCGCCGTCGAGCAGCATCCCGCTGCGCCCCGAGGTGGGGTCGTACAGTCCGTGACCGGCCAGATGCAGAATGCGATAGGGTTGTGCGAACAACCCGTCGAGCACCTCCATCGCGGTGGGGCGTTCCGGGTTGTAGGTGACGCGGAAGCGTGGCGCGAGCAATGAGGCGACCAGGCGTGCCTCCTCGCGTGCTGCGGGCAGGTCGGGAATGCCGGCGCCGGTCTCGGGATCCCCGACCACATAGGCCGTGTTGACCGTGCTCGCACGGATCTGCGGCCGGAACTGGGTGGTCTGCAGTTGACGTACCAGGCCGACATCCACGCATACCGGGCGCGCGCCCACCGCCATCAGTTCCCACGGGTAGTTCGCGGTAGTCGCATCCACCACCATCACCAGCCTGCCCTGTTGCGCGAACACGTCCTTGAGCTCGTTGGGGATGAGCAGTTCGAACAGCGTGCGCGCGGTGTCGGCCTTGAACTGCGTGTCTCGAATCGAGATCTGCACCAGCGTGTCGATCAGCTCGGGCTGGCTCTGCTGCGCACGCTTCTCCGCGCGCGCGCGATCGGACAATGCCACGTAGTCGAGCTCGAGCGGTGGACGCGCCGCCAGCGCCGAGGTGCCGAAGGCGATGTCCATCACCGCTTTCCAGGCCTCACCGTCCACTGCCGCGGGCTCGCGGAGGGCATCGCGCATGCGCTGCGCGAGTGCCGCCGGCAGCGCAGGAGCTGTTGCTGCCGGCACCGAAGCGCGGGCGGTCACGATCCAGCGACGCCACTGGTCGCTGCCACCACTGGGCAGCACACGCACGCGTCCACCACGTCCTTGCCGCAACAGCGCTTCGCT
>Ga0268299_1002866_pt1 | contig 18132 bp, 26 predicted proteins | sample NOBtaG_FD_193484 | JGI IMG/M metagenome (GOLD analysis project Ga0268299, IMG submission 193484) | Activated sludge microbial communities from bioreactor in Nijmegen, Gelderland, Netherland - NOB reactor | ecosystem: Engineered > Bioreactor > Aerobic > Activated sludge | place: Netherlands...
TCAGGCCGCGAAAGTGGCGGAAGTTGCAGCCGGAACCGACGGTGTGATCTATCATCTTTGGCAAGCCGGACAAGAATTCCCGGATGGGACGGTATCCTTCCCGCAATCACTCGGACACAAGTTCCCTGGGCATTCGGATAAGTAATTACCTTCCTGGCCCAGGCTTCCTCCCAAGCGGAGGGGGCCTGGCCTCAACCAAACTGATCGGGAGCGAGCCGACCAAGCAGTAAGAGGGGCAATGGTGTCTAAACAATGGAAGTGGTGGATTCTCGGTCTTCTCCTTTTGGGGGTTGGGGCAATGCCGGCGTTAGCAACCGACCAGGCGGTCCTTCGTCCTCGGGTGCCGGCCGACAAGATTGAGGAAGCGAAAACCTGGACGAACCCTCTCCCTGCAACAGCTGAAAACATGGAAAAGGGGAAGGCGCTCTTTCAAGGAAAGGCGTTTTGTGCCACCTGTCATGGCAAAGAAGGCAAGGGACTTGCTGATATTGAAGGCCTGCGAGGAAAATTGCCGAGAAATTTTACCGATACGGTCTGGCAGGCGGCCAGAAGCGATGGCGAATTGTTTTGGATTTTGAAGAACGGAAGTCCCGGTACCGACATGGCGTCGTTCATTCCTTTGATTTTGACCGAAGAGGAAGCCTGGCAGGTTCTGATCTATGTTCGGTTATTTGGCAAGCAATGAAGTCAAGTCCTGGCACGCCCATGCCTGGTCTATGGGAAAGGTAGGGAATTAACGATGGTGGGCAGATAAGAATTGGCAGAGACGGCTGCGGTCCGGAGCGGGAAGTCGCAGGAACTCCATGCCGAAGTAGTGCTCGCGAACCCAGCGGATGGCCGCGAGTTCAATGACCAGCGCACGGACGTGGTCAGGCATCAATAGGCGAACGGTAACGTAACTACCCTCCAGTACCTTGCGTTCACACTCGATCAGGCAGCCGCTCTCCGAGAGATTGTGGATCACTCCCTCTCCAATGCCAGGCGCACCGGCGAACATGATTGGACAGCTCGTTTCCAGGCGATCGCAAGATCGCTGAAATGTCAGGGTAGTTCCTAAGGTGAGGCGGTCACTTTGAGACTTGAGAGAGGATGACATATCGGAGCGCATGAGTTGCAGTGTAGGGCGTACAGGAAAAAAACAACATCCCTGCCTTGGAGGGGAATGTATTGGTCTGGTGCGGGCTCTGCTCTCGTCCTGGAACTCTGCAGGCGCGGTTGCCCGGGATCGTCCTCTTGTGGAAGCGTAACGGCGATGGTGGTAGGACCGGCATTGCCGGGGAGACCTGCTGTATATATGCCTGATGAAGTCTCGCACCCGCGGCGTACGGGGCGGCGCATGATCGCAAGACAGGGGCAGGTTTGGGGCGTCCGACTCCAGATGTAGCGGGCGATCACGAATAGCGGAATTGTTCATTCCCGAATCTGTACAGTATCGGAGCTAGATTTTTGGCGACCCATTCTGTGAAAAATCCACTCAGACGCCGATTTTAGCGTGCCGTTATTCGATCAGAGGCGACAATCGGGTTTGATGGGGGATGAGTCGTAATTCGAAAAGATGATAGTGGGGCCGGCGCGCTATTCTCTTGGCTGCCCGAAACGAAGCGCCGATTGAATCTCTTCACGGCCGATATGTGAGTGCTCGTCACTCCTGCCACCACACCAAGCGGATCAGATAAATTCCTGCCACATACGTTCCTGCGATGAAAATTGCCCAGAGCATGATCCGATCCTCCTGCTTGCACGGAAATGATTGTTGCCTAGGTGATTGATGACGTACTGTTTCCTGCAAGAAGCAACTCGCATACCACTGAAGCCATTCTGCCCGACTGGTGAGGACGCGACGATTTCCTTCATCCGCAAGGCGACACATGGGCCTGCCAGGGTGCATTTCATGGCAAGTGTGCCGGTGGTGTATCTGATTCGATAAAAACGAATCGATTTGGATAACGCTGCAGAGTGCTGGAGGTGACCCTCAGGAAAATACCATGGAACTCAATCGAAGGAATTCGGTGAGGTGTGCCCGGGGAGTTTGCGTGCTGCTCATTGCAGCGACGAGCATGGACGGTTTTTGTGGAGCGGCACTGCACCGTGGAAGACCGTTTCTTGGTGTGAGTCGAAGCAGACGCAGACTCAAGGCGCAGGCAGGAGCTAGCTCGGCGGTGCGCCTGGTATCGGGAAAGCGGGTAGCAATCGACTCAGAGCGGCCGGAAGATCCCTTTGCATGGTGTGACCGTGTCCCCTTAGAAACTCTCTCTTCCGTGCTCAGGTGGCAGCAGGCTGAGATTATTTCTGCGTGTCGTGCGACCGGATGGCGCTCAGTCGCTGTTCAACCGCCAGGGCGGCGGCAGTGATGGCATAGCCGCACTGCTCACAGGATAAGAAGCCTCCCGTGGGGACGAGGCTATGATGTCTGCAGCGGGGACAGTCATAAATTTTCATTGACGTGCTCCTGCATGAGTGACTGATTTTCGGCGATCGGTGAGGTCGAGTCGACGACTCTCGGAATTTGCATGCCTCATTGGGGGATCGTGCGAGGGGCGCGTGCGGGCAAGCAATTGTGAAGAGGGGCGCGTCAGGACATCATTGTGAGCCCCGCAGTTGACGCAGCGCCAACGACCTTTCGGTTCATAAAACTCGATGGACTGGTCGGTTACAAGATGTCCCCCGCATCGTGGACATTTCATGGGATCATCCTTCCGGTCTGCGACGATTTCTATGAAGCCGCAGGAGGGAGCGGGTGAAGGAGGATCTACCTCTCCACTCGCTCGGTCCTGCGGGTTCATTCACGCTGCTCCCGGACTGATGGGTAAGGTCAGTGCCGTAACGCCGTCTCGCGAGGGACATAAACGAACTGTTCAGTTCCTGGTCGCGTAGAAAGCGGAGCAGGGTGAATTTCTTATGTGATATCAATTCTCAAAATCATTATAGGGCTAAGTCTCGGGTCTGGGAATGTTCACTTTCCGGAAGCGGAAAGATTGGGGGCACTTTGACGCGTGATCGCCTGGCACTGCTGGGGACGGCCAGTTCGATCCGGAAGCGATCGCCCTGGGATAGTCCGCGGCGATCATGAAGTGCTTACGAGAGAAGTGGCCCGCTGAAGAAGTGGGAGTTCCGGAAGATATTTGTGGGAGGTTTTGCTGATCGAGTGATTGAAAAGGTTCAGTGCCAATGGTCGGCCACGGCACCACCAATGAGAGCCGACTACGGTCTGATCTCGTTGAGAAGATTAAGGGAGAAAATGGTGGGCCGTGTAGGGGTCGAACCTACGGCCCGCTGATTAAGAGCGTAAAAAGGCCAATTTTTGTAAGGTCTCGTTGTTGCGAAGGTTTCCCCACATTTGCTTGATAAATCGATGGCTTGAGATGTTTCTGCTGAGTCTATTGATTCTGCTGAATTCTAGGGTTTTTGAAGGAAAGTAGCACAAATTTAGCACAGTCGGCTGGGGTGAACCCTTCACTGAGACAGTTTGGCATTAGCATACTTTGGGTTGATTGCCGTCCTTCCTCGACGAGACTTCTCTCGATTTTGATTCCTGCACACGCCTAAAAAACTGCATGTGGGCGGCACCTTATGGCCAAGACAGTTCTCCTGTCGGGAACATCCACCGGACGATGCTGGTTCTTGTGTGCGCGTTGCATTATGATTCAAACCAATGAGAATCGAGATAAAGTTCCCATCTACTTGGGTTGATGCTTCAACTTTCGAGAAGTCGTTGTTAGCTGGCATAGGCCCTCACGAGGCATCTGCTCCGGAAGTCGTATTCACTTTTCCGGTCGGTTGCAAGGTGATGATAGAAGTCGGGGTGCGCCTATTATCCCTCGTCAATCAGCTGGACACGTGCTGTAAGCGCATACGATTGGAGTTTGAAGAGGGTGAGGAAGGTGCAATGGGTTACCTAAATAGGATGGGGTTTTTCGACCATCTATCAGGCAATGTAGATGTTGAGCCATCTAGGCCTTTGTATTCAGGTGCCGCCATGTATGCCGGAGGAAGCTCTCGGTTAGTTGAGATTGCCGAGATAAATGCCACAAGCAGAGACAAGTTGCTGCCGAAAAAACTCACCGAGGTTCTTACCCGAACATATAACACCCGAGATGATCTGGTGGAATTTGAGAACGCAACATGGACGATCTTCAGCGAACTCATCGATAATATTTTTTCTCATAGTGAAACTTCTTTGGCCGGATACGCGGCACTACAAGTTTACCCACGCGGAAATAGCCTGAAGGTCGCAGTATCTGATAGCGGGCTCGGGATAATGGACACATTAAGGCCAACCCTAGAGAGCGAATTGCCGTCTCTGGCTTCGCTTTCGGATACAGATCTTCTCGTCGAGGTTTTTCGTCAAGGACTGTCCCGCCATGGCTCTGATCGTGGGTGTGGGCTGAAGGGCAGTGCTCAAAAGGCGATGAAATACAATGCTGAACTTGATGTTCGTCTACCAAAGATTAGAGTGCTCCTTACTCCAGGGCAAGAAGGGTATAAACCGAATATTGCTCATTGTTACAAGGATCTGGCACTTCTCTGGGGCACCCATATTTGCTTCACTTTCCGGCTTGACAGTGAGTGAATATCTGGTTATTCTGGTTCAGTGAACCAGAATGGCGTGCTCATACGGCTTCGAGATTTTATGGAGAGCGATGAAGGCTGGGGGCGCGGTGACGGTCGTGCAGTTTATGTAAAGTTGATTGAACATGTCGAAAACCATCCTGGTGTACTGATTTTCAAAATCTCTTTCCAGGATGTACGCAGGATTGACATTTCATTCGCGTCGGAGACCATTGTAGAAGTTGCTCGACGCTATAGGGGCAAGAAAGGATTCTGTCTAATTGATCCATGCAATGCCGATCTGTTGGAGAATCTTGACGCCGCTGCTCAACGTAAGGAGCAGCCTATCATGATGGATAGCGATGGAGTCTTTCGCATTGTAGGCGCTTTGGTTAGCCAAGGGCTTCGCGACGCTCTTAATTTCGCGATGAGCCGACCTACCGCTCGTGTGTCTGATTACGTGTGTTCGGCCAAAGATGTTTCATTGACCAATGCGAGTAATAAGTTTCGGCAGCTTTGGGAAAAGGGGTTCTTACTCAGGAGGGAAGAAGTCGCGGAGTCAGGTGGAATGGAATTTACATATTTTCGGATCGCGTGATTTTTAATGTCTCCGGTTCACTGAATTTAGTGAACCGGAATTGTCTCTTAAAGAAAGGGGGATGCAGTGCAAACAGCAACAAATTCGACCTTGCAGAAACAGCAACTGATGGGAATTTTGGAGATTGTCTGTCAAGAATTGGAGCTGACTGAGACTCAGTATGAAAGCGCAAAGTCAAAGTACCAGGCGGTTGGAGCCTGGCTGTCTGACGGAGAGCATTCGATTTTTCATGATTCTGAAATTTACCCGCAGGGATCTTTTGCGATACGAACCACTGTTAGACCCTTGGGCAGTGATGAGCATGATCTTGACCTTGTCTGTCATGTGCCCAAGTTTTCTCCGCATTCACAACCATCGGAACTGAAGCGCCTCATTGGCGATCGGCTACGTGCCAACGGAACTTATAGGGACATGTTGGAAGAGAAGCCACGCTGTTGGCGAATTACTTATGCCAACGAATTTCATTTGGATATTACCCCCTCCACATACAATCCCATCTGCACTAAAGGCGGCGAACTTGTGCCTGATAAGAGGCTTCGTGAATGGAAGGCGTCGAACCCAAGGGGATACCGGATTTGGTTTGATGATCATGCGCAACTTCAGCCGAGGTTTACGTTTTTAGAGCGTGAGATAGGGAAAGCCTCCCAACAGGTCCAAGCTCTTCCTGGTCCATCTAGGTTAAAGGGATTCCTTCCTCGAATCGTTCAGCTTTGTAAGAGGCATCGGGATGTTTGGTTCTATACCAGAGAACCCGAACTAGCTCCGATCTCGATTATTCTGACAACGCTACTCGCCAAGAGTTATGCCTACTGTGTAGGCAAGAGTTTATATGACAATGAATTTGATCTGCTTGTCGATGTGTTGCGGCACTCCACAGATTTCGTTGAAGTCGGTTTCATTGATGGAATTGAGCGGTATTACGTTTGGAACGAGACGACAATTCACGAGAATTTTGCAGAGAAATGGACGGACAACCCTTGCTTAGCCCGGAGTTTCTTTGCCTGGCATCAGCAGGCGGTGGCTGATCTTAGTAACCTTGTCTTTTCTGGGGGGTTGGATCAGATCAGGCAGTCTATGTCTCCGATGTTCGGTGAGCAAGTGGTCTCTAAAACATTTTCTGTTCTGACAAATTCTGTAACCTCCCACCGGGCAAATGGGACGCTCGCCATTGGGACTGGTCTAGGCCTGACACAGATGCGCCCTAAAACGATACCTGTTCGATTGAACACATTCTTTGGCGAATGAAGGAGAGTGGTCTTGCATTTCCAACACAAAGGGCTCAGCGCATCCGAACAATATTTTTGCCTCTCCACGGCTCCAATATGCCGAGGCAAGGGCTCCGTTCGCAGGCAATCGCTCTTATGGGAATTCGAGGCAAGACCAACGATTCTTAGCAGATTGTATCGGGTGCGTATTCAATATCGTTATGGGGGTAAGCCCGACGTCTATGTTCTTGAGCCAGACTTGGTGACTCTTTCCAATGGTAGGCGGCTACCGCACGTTTACCAACAGCATCCCACCCGCCTTTGCCTTTTTCTACCTGGGGTCGGTGAATGGCTACCTTATATGCCGATCGACAGGACCATCGTTCCTTGGTGTTACCTCTGGTTGTTCTACTTTGAGGATTGGCTTGGGACCGGCGAATGGAGGGGCGGAGGTGTGCATCCAAGGGAGAACCATGGAACAAATGCGACGAATTCTTTCTATTGATGGCGGTGGTATCAAGGGGGTTCTACCTGCTGCTTTTCTTGCCACAGTAGAGGAAATTACGGGAAAGCGGATTGTTGATTATTTTGACCTGATAGCGGGGACTTCTACAGGTGGAATCATTGCTCTTGGCTTGGGGTTGGGATTGACTGCTCGAGAAATACTCACGTTCTACGAAAAAGAGGGGCCGAAGATTTTTTTGCAGCCAGACCATGATGCGGAAAATGGAATGTCGTTCTGGCAGAGAATAAAACAAATATGCAGGCAGAAAACCATCTCTGCGCGCGGGTTGGTCTTCTGTAAATATGATCATCAAGCGCTATTGGAAGCGGTAGAAAAAGTTTTTGACCAACGAACTTTAGCTGAATCATGTACTCGGTTGATCATTCCCGCGTTTGATCGACAACGCCGTGAGGTGCATGTCTTCAAGACTGCACATCATCCAAGGTTCGTTTTGGATTGGAGAGAGCGTGCTGTTGATGTTGCCATGGCTACTGCAGCAGCCCCAACGTATCTTCCCAGCTATTCCTTGGAAAGTGGGATATCTCTCGTTGATGGTGGGATTTGGGCGAATAATCCTGTTGGTATCGCGGCAGTTGAGGCTGTGGGCGTTTTGCGTTGGCCACAGGATCGTATTTGTATACTCAGCATTGGGTGCTCTGAAGAGCTAATAGATATACCTGCTAGAGCTGGAAAGCTTGGCCTTGCGAAAAGTGTTGCTGATATCTTCCTTATGGGCCAGTCGAGAAGTGCGACTGGAATTGCAAAAATTCTTACTGGACATGCCGAGAATAACAGACGTTTGTATCGGTTCCAGCACTCAGTGCGAGATGGGGAATTCGATCTTGACTCGACAAGCCGTATATCTGCATTGAAAGGTCTTGGATCGGCCATTGCGCGTGAGGCTGTTTCAGAAATCGAGGACGTTTTTCTGGACGAGCGGCGATCTGACTTTGTTTCTTACTATGGGAAAGCTGCAGGAATCTAACAGGGGAAAGTTATTGGAAAAACCGTTGGGTTCTCATCCTCGGTACACCCTATATTTTGTCGCGAGGATTTTGCCGAGTCAGTGGATCGAGAACCGGGCTGGTATCGTTGGGAATTGTTTTCATGTAAAATTCGTCACAAAGCTTGGCAATCGTTTGCCATTTAATTAGCACTTTGCGTCTCTGCTCTTTAGAGTTTGGCAAGGTGATGGGAATAGTCCACATATGATCGAATCGTGCGTTACCGTTCCCAATTTAGCGTCTATATCTCCGCGTCGCGTGGTTAATGATTCATCTATAGAGATGTCTTCCCTTCCTGAGCGAGTTAAAGACTTTCCACAGTTTCGGTATATGGGTTCCAAGCGTAAATTGCTCCCGTGGATTCACAAGATTCTGAGCGGACTTGATTTCGATACGGTAGCCGATCCCTTCGTTGGAAGTGGATGCGTTGCCTACATGTTGAAAGCTATGGGTAAGCGCGTTTTCGCTTCGGACTTTCTCAATTTTTCGGTGACCTTGGCCAAGGCGAGTATAGAGAACAGCTATTGCCGATTGGATCAGGCCACGGTGAGAAAGATCTGCAGATCTTCGAAGAAGGCCCCAAGTTTCATTGAGCGTACGTTCAGTGGCGTATTCTATTCTAAGGAAGATCTGCGTTTCTTAGATCAAATTTGCCACAATATTGAGGTGCTGGCTGACCCGTATGAACAAGCTTTAGCGCGAGCTGCTTTAATTAGATCCTGCCTGAAGAAGCAGCCTCGGGGGGTTTTTACTATCACGGGTAATCGTTACGACGACGGTCGGAGAGATCTTAAGCTTTCTATAGAAGAGCATTTTTACGAACAAATTGAAACCATCAACAATGTAGTGTTCGACAACGGTCGGACGCATTCAGTACAACGGTCTGATGTATTTGAGGCGAGCCCAAAAGGGATTGATTTAGTGTATCTTGATCCTCCCTACGTCCCAAGGTCTGATGACAATTGTTACGTCAAGCGCTACCACTTTCTTGAGGGGCTTTCCTGTTATTGGAATGGGCTAAGTATTATGGAGGAGACGAAGGTCAAAAAGATTCGTAAGATGTTCACTCCTTTCAGTTATCGGCATAGTGCCCTTGCCGCTTTTGACCGCCTTTTCTGTCTTTACCGAAATTCCACCATCGTGCTTTCTTATAGCTCCAATGGTTTCCCTGACCTGGATGAATTGCGAAGGCTGCTTCGGTGCTACAAGCGCAATATAGAAATTCACGAAAAGTCCCACCGATATCATTTTGGCACCCACAAGTCTGTAACTCGGGCTAATGTGCGGGAGTATCTGATTGTCGGCACCTAGGAGCCATCTGATGAGATGTCATGTTTGGAGAGCGGAGGGCTCGAGGTGGCAGTAGTACCGTTCGAAGAGTTCATTGAAGGCCTTACCGACCTACAATCTGCCTCAGAAGATACGTACCAAGCCTCATCTTCCGAACAGTTGAAATCCGATGCGATCGAGCTTGCCCGTGTAATGTTGAGTTCCCCTGCAATTACGCGCGAGCTATTGGCGAAGCTCGTGAACGAAAATCCTCGAAGAGTTCCTCTACTTGCCTCATGTGTTGGAATTGGCTTGGAGCAATTGAAGAGGCGGTTGCGGTACCAGCTTGGCACAAGCGGGTGGGTTAAATTGGCCAAGAAGGATCCCCTTCTTCTCATTAGCGAGCTTGATAAGCAATTCGGGTTGGTAGGAGAAGTAGAGTCACAAATCCGTTCTCAATGGACATTCGCGGAGGTTCTTGCAGATCGTGCTCTTTGGTCTCAGGGAAGAGCATCTCATTCGGTGCGGCGAGGGAGACAACTGGAAAACGCAGTCGAGCGAGTTCTGAATTCCCTAGGACTAAATTTCGAAATGCGAAAGAAATTTGTCGGACTTCATGGAAGGCGAGCACCATGCGATTTTGCCGTCCCTGTCTCGGGTGAGGGTGCCCTAATTGTTGGTGCCGTGAAAGGGTTTAACTCGACCGGCAGCAAGCTTTCTGATGCAGTTAGGGAAGTCGAGGAAATGGCCCAGGTTAGGCTTCCGACTCAATTTGTATTTGCTTTCATCGACGGGATCGGTTGGCTGGGAAGGCAAGCGGACCTTCGACGAATACATGGGCTTTGGTCTCGCCGTTCGATTGATGGACTGTATTCCTTAACAACTCTAAATGCTTTTGAGTCAGATCTGACAAGTGCTGCGAGGCGCCTAGGCCTCATAGTATGATCTCATTGGTAAATTCCTTCGTCCCTATTGCCTAGACAGGATATTTGAGAGACCTCATGCCCGTAGCAGTTGAGCTTGTTATTCCCGGTGGTGCTATATGCCATCGTGCGAAGGATGCACTTCGAAGGGAGATTTCCCCAGATCTTGACTCCGTTTTGTATTGGGCGACAATTTGCGACTTCATGTGACCGCTTTTTGCGTCCCCTCGTTTGAATGAAGGTTGTACGAATTCGGCTATTTCCCACCGTTGCTTCCTGTTGTTGCCCCGGGCCCTTCGCATTTGATTTGCACGTCTACCTCGTTCTGATAATTCCGACGATCTGCAGCTAATGCCTGTCCGCTAGGGCCATTAATCCCTAGTGGCTGTTTTTTGGCCCTAGCGACGTCTTTTCCTTAAAACACGACCATGACTGGCGTGCCTACGTATTTATTTCATGTCATGTTTCTGTTGGTCCATTTACCGCACTGCTATTGCCTGAATCTCCAGTGCATTCGTAATGTCAGGCCCACAGAAGAGTTTCGCTCACTATGCAGAATGATGAGGTGCAGATCATGCCTCAATTAGGTGTTGATACATCCTGACGACTATTAAAGTGCACTGGTTTTCTGCTGCTACTTCTTGTCCCTCAGTGTCCCCTCCTGTCCCCCAGTGTCCCCGAACAGGCTCTTTCACCTCACAGGCGCTGTTGCGTATGGTCCGCACGTATGTCGTGCGCTGAACCGAAGAGGAGACACGATGAAAAAAACATGGCTGACGATCGATGAACTGGCGGCGGAGCTCCAAGTGAGTGTGAAGTCCATCCGTCGTGCCTACCGGAAGGGCCAGATTCCCGTGGAGCGGATCTGCCGATTTGTTCGTTTCGACCTGGAACGGGTGAAGCAAGCCATGCAGGGGAACGGGCAAGGACAGACTCCTTTCTCCACACGGAGACAGGGACAGCGCCGCGCGACCGGCGGCGCAAGCCGGCGGCGCGCGCAGCCGGCCCGCCCCCGACTGGGTAAGACGGGGGCGTCTATCGCACAGAAGCCAAGGGGGAAGAAATGAACGGTTCGGGAGGGTTCACGCAGACTATCGATTGGCTCGCCTTCACGCTGCCCAAGGCGGAAGTCGCCGACGTGATTATGATGATTGGTGGCGACTGGTTCCAGAGTGAGACCGGCTTTCGCGGGTATCCCGTGGCGCAACTCATGACGGAAGGCAAAACGGGCGTCGGGAAACTGGGGACGGGTGCTCCTCGCAATCCGAAGGAAGTGCATGTGGATCTGTCGGCCGGCATTGTCTCCCAGTGGGATGAAACCAAGTTGAAGACGGTGTTGGCCTGGATCTTCGCGCAGAAAGGCCATGTCACCCGCATTGACGTGGCGCTGGACGACCGGGAGGCGTCTGTCGCAGTGGAGACCGTCCGCCTCGCCGTGGAAGCCGGGCAGGTGGTCAGTCGCTCCAAGCAGTTCAAAGTCATCCAAGCCTCAAATCATCGCGTAGGAGTGCGAACGGGCGAGACCCTCTACTTCGGCAGCCGGGAAAGTCAAACCATGCTCCGAGTCTATGACAAACGGCTCGAACTTCAAGCCAGAGGCCGAGAAGACGCGGCCTTATACGGAGTCCGATGGGAACTGGAGTTCAAACAGGATCGAGCCCAAGCCTGTGCAAAAGCATTACTCACGCTCGATCCCGAAGATTGGCGAGCGTTCTTGGTTGGCGTGCTCCGCTCCTATGTCGATTTCCGAGAGACGACACGTGAGGCGGAATCCTACGAGAAGTATCGTGCGCCGTTGGTGGGCTGGTGGAAAGCGCTCACCGAAGGCTTCATGCGGTGCCGGCTGGTGGTCGAACGCATTCAGCAGCGGTTGGATGATGTGGCCGCGTGGCTGGCCAATGCGATCAGCCCCATGCTCGCGGTGGTGGTCGCCTGTCGGGGCGATCAGTTCCTCATGGAGATGATCTATGCGGGCACCAAACGATGGACGCAGAAGCACTTTGCTTTACTGAAGCAACGTAAGAGAGGCACCCCCTATGTCCTTAAGTTTTCATAACGGGGCCTGGCGGCGCGGCTGTCCTGGGTGTGGCGCGCATGGCGCGGCCTGCAAATGGGTGAATGGCGCATTGTTTGTGAGTTGTCAGGAATGTGATTCGGAATTTCAGTTTCTGTCCAAAGCCCGGCCAGGCCGGGGCGTGTGGATCAGGCGCTTGGCTGATCCGATTCAACACTCAGTGGAAGGAGGAGACGACGATGCAAGTCAAAGCGGAGGGAGCAGTCCAGGGGTATGTGGAACGGAGGAGCCGGGAAGGCAAGGTCTACAGATCGGTGGACTTCTATGTGAAGGGCAAAGATCCGGGGATTCTTCGTTTGGGTATCCCGGAGGATCAGATGCCGTTGATTGACGCCTGCAAGCAGGCCGAAGGCAAGCAGGCTCGTGCGTCGATCGAAGTGCGGAAGTTCGAGCAGACGGGGCGCGTGTTCTTCGATTTGTCTGGATTGGAAGTCCTGAAATAACCGCAGAGGGAGGAAGGCCGGTGGATCTCACCATTATTCTCGTGGCGGTCCTGTTACTGGCCTTCCTCACCGGCCTTGGAGTCGGACGATTGTGAAGCTGCTCTCACTCACCAGTTATCTGTCGCTCATCTGGGGCCTTTTGGTCTCTTTCTGTCTGGCGCCAGGTGAATCCCTTGCCCAAAGCGCGACGCAGTATTCGAGGGTGATCGCGCAAGCCGAACGCATTGCCTATCTCGCGGCGCAACGCTCGGCCTTGACGAATCAGGTGGCGACGGCCGCGCTCGCACCCTCAGCCGCCTCCATGGCGGTTCGCATGGTGGCGGGTCCAGTGGGGTGGGCCGCTCTCGGTGTGAGTGCGGGCCTGGTTCTGGCTCAGATGTACTACTCTCAGTCCGACCTCTCGGCGGTCAAAACGGCGGCCTCGACTCCTGGTGGCTGGCAAGTGGCCAGCACGAATGCGGGAACACAGACGTTCCCAGGCTTTGGGACGAACACGCCAGGCAATCCGGCCTATCCCAATGCGACCATTCAATTTAGCGCGACCAATGTTCCGCTGTGCGCGGTCGATACGGAATATCAGCATGATTGGGTGGTGGGGCCCTTTCAGAGCCTTAGCACGGCCGTTTTCTTTACTGGAAACTTCTTCGTTAACGGGCCAGCGGTCGGCGGATTCAGCCTATATGTCTGCCATCGAAAAGGCATTCCTGGTTCCACCTCACCGACTCAAGATGCCTTGATTCCGCCGACCCAGCAGCAGGTGGCCAACTTCGTCGGGGGCCTTCCAGCCAATGATCCGAAGTCTGTCGAGGCTCACACGAATCCTGTTGGTACCAATGGCGCCACACAGCCAGCTGATACGACGATCTCCCAGGCAGTGACGCCGACCGAAATGCCCACGACTGTGAAACCGAAGCCTGTCCCTGCCGGCGATATTGTGGTCGTCGATACGGTTCCTCCTCCCGCGAGTACGCCTCAGCAGAACACGCAACAGCAAACGACGACCACGACGACGACGACAACACAAAACCCCGACGGCTCCACGACGCAGCACGAAGAGACACAGGCCACGACCTCCTGCGCCGTGGGATCTCATGAGAGCCGGACCTTCGGCACGGTCCTGCAAGCCCATCAAACCATCTGGGCGACGAGCGGCTTATTAGGGACATTGAATCTCTTGAAGTCGCTCACCTGGCCCTCGACCTTGCCGGTGATTGCGCTGCCCTCTGCCTTCTTTGGGAGCCAACAGGTCGATTTCAATCAATGGGCTTGGTTCTTCACGGTGCTGCGAATGCTTGTCATTGCGACAGCCTCGATTGCCGCCTACCGCATCATCTTTGTCGGAGGCCAGACCAGCTCATGACCGCCATTCTCACCCTCATCTATTGCTGGCTGCAGGAGTTCTTCTTCTCGCTCACGGATTGGGGACTCGGCATCTGGGATTCCCTGCTCTCTGTGGCGGATAGCACGCTCGCCACCATCGGCACGGCAGGCCTCATCCTGCCGGTGATTCCTGATCAATATGCGTGGGTGCTGGGCGCGACGGGCATGAGTCAGGCGCTGGCCATCGTGGCGAGCGCCATGGGCACGCGGTTTATTTTGCAAACCATTCCATTTGTGCGGTGGGGCTCATGAATCAGCTGGTCATGGGATGGGCCTATGCGTGGACCGTCATCCTCGCGCTGTGGATCTGGGTCTATCTCAGGAGTCTTCGATGATCGAACTGTATGAAGGGGTGCCAGGCTCGGGGAAGTCCTATCACGCGATCTGCGAGAAGTTTCTGCCCTGGGTCAAGCAAGGCCGACGACTCTATATCTCCGTCGATGGCATTTATTTGGATCGGCTCGCCTTGTTCACTGGAATAGATTTGGAACAACTCGAACAGCAGATCACGCTCTGGAAAGACTCGGTCGAAGTCCTCCAGGCCTTTCCCCATGTCGAACCAGGTTCCGCCGTGATTATTGACGAAGCCCAGACCGTCTTTCGCTCCATGCAGAAAGTGGAACCGGGTTTGCTCCGTTGGCTCGAAACCCATCGGCATTACGGCGTGGATATTCTGCTCATGAGTCAGGATTTTCGGCAGATGTCCCAGGGCGTGACGCGACTCATCGAAGCGACCGTGAAGTTTCGCAAGCTGGCGTTTGTGGGCCTGTCGAAAAAGTATCAGGGAAAGGTCAGAGGCAATCCGGAGGACCATGAGACGATTCGGGCTTTTGTCGGAACCTATTCCCCGGCCATCTATGCGTACTATTCGAGTTATGCCTCGGCAGCGATTCGAGAAGAGAAGCGCAGCCATACCGTCTTCAAGTCCGCACGGGTGGCAATCGGCATTGCCGCAGGCCTGTTTGCCATTGGCCTCATGGTCTGGCGGCCCTGGTCGTCGTTGAGTTCAACCAAGCCCGCTGTCGCTGCGTCTACGTCCATGCCGATTGGCGCATCAGTGCCAGCTGGTTCCAGCTCTGGGAATCTGCTGAATCCCTTGGGCGTAGCCCAGGCACCTCCTGTGACGCCAACGTCACCGAAGCGACCTGTGCGAATCCTCGGTGGAGCGGGAATGAGCAAGGATCGTCAAGGCTGGCGGTACCTCATGGACAGTGGCGAAATCCTGACGGCGGCGCAGATTACCGGCCGGTATGGGGTGTCGGTCTCGGAAGTCTATGAAGACGGCTCGATGCGGTTGATTGGCGAAGGAGTGTTCTATGGACCTGCAGGCGATTGAGGCGATGGCGTATTTCACCGCGATTTTCTGGCTCGGCGGCTTTGCTGTCGGCCTGATCATCAAACTGATTCTGCCTCAAAGTCATTGAGGCGTTCGACCGCCGGCGAGTGATCCGGCGGCGTGGGTGGACAGAACCACTACCAGCACAAGGAGGTGCCGTATGAAGGGATGGGGTTGGGTGAAAGGGCTCGGGGGCGTACTCATGGCGTTTGTGTTCGCCTTGGGCGTGCCGGCGCTGTCGCAGGCGCAGTTGTTTCCAGTCTCGGCGGATGTGGCCACGGTGCGGGCCGATCTGCTCTTGTGGGCCACGGCTTTAATTGGCGTGGCGCTGGCGATCTACGCCTTTAAGCGCGTCCGCGCAATTGTGGGCTGAGAGGTAGCCCATCGAGGCAGGCTGACAACAGCCTGCCTCCTTTTCTTCCAGAGAATGGAAGAGGCTGATAGCGATGACACCACGGAGGGAGCATGACGGCGTCACAAATTCAGACCATCGGCAATGCCTTGGCCTTCGATCTGGTCGCCTGGGGAACGGCGGCAATCGGACTCGCGTTGGTGGCCGCTGGTGCGGCCTGGGTGTTGCGGTTGCTGCGCTAAGCACCGGGCCAGCCCTGGTCGGCGAAGCTGTAGTAGCGCTCGTCGGCCAGAATCAGATGGTCGAGGAGGGTGATGCCGAAGAGTTCGCCAGCTTCACGCAGCCGTTTGGTCAAGACACGATCTTCCGCACTTGGTGTGATATCGCCAGACGGGTGATTATGCGAACAGAGCCAGGCACCGGCATTCATGAGAATGAGCGGCTTGAAGACCTCGCGTGGATGCACGATCGTCAGATTCAGAGAGCCGGTGGAGACGACATTGAGCCCAATGAGCTTGTGCTTGGCGTCCAGGCCACAGATCAAGAATTGCTCCCGGTCCAGACCGGCAAACAACGGCCGAAGAATCGCCGCAGCGCCTTCCGAGGTATGCACCGGTTCCGCTGCCGGAATGGCACGGCCCTCCCGGACCAGCGTGACACGGTACCGAGGGATGCCGTATTTCCGAACCGGGCTCAGTGGCCGTCCACCGTTCGAGGAACCGAGAGAGCTATCAACGGACATGTTCGCCTCCTTCTGAAAGTATGTTCTAGCCCCACCCTTCACCAACCAAGGGTGGGGCGTAACGAAGGAGGCGGCACGGGGGCTCTCGCAGCGGGCAGGCCTGGAGGGGCGGAGACCGGCAGGGAGGGGACCAGGAAGGCCTGTCCCGCTGCTCCCTGGCCCCGAGTCGTACCCACAGGGGGCTCACTCTTCGACCCAAGCCGGCGGACACGCGGGCGTTTCAGTGAATGGAGGGAAGGGGGTGTCGTAAGACTCCCCCGGTTTTCCAAGAATCATGATGTTGCTAACCGTTAAAAACCTTTCCCAACAACTTCAGATCAAAGAGGCAACCTTGTATGCCTGGGCCTCACAGGGAAAAATCCCCTGCCTGAAGATTCACGGGGTGCTTCGATTTGAAGCCGATGCCATCAAGGTGTGGCTGGACAATTTTGCACTCCGTCACCCGCCTGAACCATTCCAATTACCAAAGCAGACGAGTAGGGATTCCGTAGATGCGCTGATTGCGAGGGCCAAACACGCCGTCTATACTTCCCGACTGGGGAAACCAGACCAGCAGCGAGCCCGCGAGGAAGGGAGGACGTAATGGGGCTCGTGAAACGTGGGAAATTTTGGTGGATGACGTTTACCTATCAGGGCAAACAAGTGAGAAAGTCGTCTGGAACATCGGATCGACGATTAGCCGATGCCATTCTTTCGAAGATCAAAGTGCAGATTGTCGAAGGTCAGCATTTTGAGCGGGCGACTGTCGAATCTCATACCTTCGTCGAACTGATGGACCGGTATGAGAAGGAGCACGTCGCTCGGAAACTTCGGCATCGCGGGTTGAAGGGTTACATGGCTAATCTTCGAGGCTTCTTCGGTGAGTACAACCTTTCGGAAATCACCCCGAAGCTGATTGTGGCTTACAAGAACAAGCGCTATGAGGATGGGATGGCACCGGCGACGATTAACCGGGAGCTCGCCAATCTCAAAAAGGCGTTTAACTTAGCCATGCGCGAATGGGAGTGGTGTGATCAAAATCCGGTTGCACGGGTCTCAATGGAGAAGGAGAACAACAAGCGAGACCGCTGGTTGAACGACAAAGAGATTGCGGAACTCTTGGAGGTTTGTGCTCCATGGCTGTGCGATCTCGTGCTATTCGCCTTGAATACTGGGATGCGGATGGGTGAGATCCTTGAACTGACTTGGCGAGGTGTGGATCTCAGTCGGCGGACCGTGACAGTGTTCCGCTCAAAAAACGGGGAACGTCGGACCATTCCAGTGAATCAAACCGTATTGACGGTGCTGACGGCCAAATCAAAGGTCCGATCATTAGTGACGGATCGTGTGTTCTGCAGCAAGGCCTATACGCCATTGGAATCCGGTCATTTAAGGCGAGCATTTCGCCTCGCGCTGAGCAAGGCGAAGATAGAAGATTTCCACTTCCATGATTTGCGCCATACGTTTGCGACGACCCTCGTACAGAGCGGCATCGATCTGTACAAGGTGCAACAGTTGCTGGGGCACAAGTCACCGACTATGACGCAGCGATATGCGCATCATTACCCGGAGAGTTTGCGAAATGGGGTGGAGATCCTGGATCGTGTGCGAGGGATTAGCACAAATTTAGCACAGTCAGCGGGTCTGTGAGAGGATGGTGTACGTAAGTACTTGAAAAAAATGGTGGGCCGTGTAGGGGTCGAACCTACGGCCCGCTGATTAAGAGTCAGCTGCTCTACCAACTGAGCTAACGGCCCCACCGGTGTGCACTATG
>Ga0268299_1002867_pt1 | contig 18131 bp, 8 predicted proteins | sample NOBtaG_FD_193484 | JGI IMG/M metagenome (GOLD analysis project Ga0268299, IMG submission 193484) | Activated sludge microbial communities from bioreactor in Nijmegen, Gelderland, Netherland - NOB reactor | ecosystem: Engineered > Bioreactor > Aerobic > Activated sludge | place: Netherlands...
GAAATTTTGCGAATAATTCTCCAGGAATGGTCGGTATGTCGCGGACACTAGCCATAGGTAGCAAAATACGTTTAGCCCCTGAATCGAAAGCTACTTGAAGAGACTCAGCCAAGTTCTCTACCGGAATAACATTGCCCCCGAGGCTCATGCTGCCGAGGACAACCATCTGAGACTGAATCGGTTTACCGAAGACGGCCGAGCACAGCGCGATAAATGCGGACAGGGTTAGGGCATTAGTAGGGCCGCTATTGTGTAGCTCCACAATATGAAGGTGATAGTCATGGTCGCCTGCTTTAATTGAGGCGCTGACACGCGAGGCATTCGCTCTGAAAAAGTCGAAACCGACTTTGATGGCTTCTTTCGCTCCGCTGTTCGATCCCAGGCCGGAAGTCTTCAGCGCCCCATTTCCCGCCGTCACTTGAGTCTCCAGTCTATACAAGCCTAAGTGACCGCCGCTCCCAGTAGCGACGGTGTGCAACGCTCCTGGGCTCATGGGGCCATCAGGGATGAGTGTGCCTCCGCCCTGTTCGGGCACGCTGATAAATTTCTCTTGCAACGTTTCCAGGTCGATGTAGCTGAAATGCACATCAAAGAATTCCATTCCACCGATCTTCTTGAGCTGCTCTTTTACCCGCCGACGTGTTTCTAAGGCATATTCGAGACATCGACGAACGGCGTCCTTGTTGTATTCTTCATTGGGATAGAGCAACTTCAAGAGCCCGGAGACGGTGTGCTTCACAGCGATTGTATCTCGCTGATTGAGATCCCTGCCGAGCTTGAAATGCTTGCTGATGGCATCGCCAAATGTTCGCTTACGCATCTCGCGCATCCATTCGGCAAGGTAATCCACGATCATGCCATATTGATTGGTAAAGAATTCCGGCCGCATCTTGGGAATTTCCCAGCCTGGGACATAGGCATGAAACCGGTCAAAGAAGGCGCTGTCGATCATGTCATGGGGGAAGGGAGCCAGGAGATGACTGGTCTTGACCAGTGTGTCCACGGATTGATTGATGTTCCCGACAAAAACCATTGAGGCATAGGCATTGATGGCATCCCGTCCACGAGAGAAAGACCCTGAGGCCATGTAATCCTTCATGATCTGGACGCCATCTTTTTCTTTAAAGGTGATCCCAGCTACCTCATCAAATGCCACGACATCCCAGACGCCGACGAGTCCAACTGTCCGTCGTGCCATGTTGTAGAAGAGATTCGCGACGGTGGTTTGGCCACCAGAGACAAGAATGCTATTGGGACTGATTTCCTTGTAGATGTGACTCTTGCCGGTCCCTCGTGGCCCCAGTTCACAGATATTGTAGTTGTTCTCCACTAGAGGGATCATGCGGGCCAACAAGTGCCACTTCACGCGTTCGGTGAAGTTCGTTGGCTCCATGCCGGTTGATCGCAATAAGACGTCAATCCACTGTTCTTCTGTGAACGCCCGCCGGCCTTGAAAGAGCTCCTCAAGATCCATGTTCGGCATCTGGATCGGCTTCAGGTCCTGAATGACGAATGGTGAACCTTTCTGGTTCTCCTCATAGAAGTACTGCAACGTCACAATGCACCAAATGCCTCCCACGAGCAGCTTCTCAAACTTTTTGACATAGCTGGTGCTGACCTCAACCCCTTTCACACCAAGATTTGCGAGAAGGGCTTCATAGACGTCTCGCTTTTCATTCAGCGTTACAGTGATCTTATCGATGATTTTGAGACTACCACGCTCACGAACGGTGGACTTGACCTTCTCCGCTTCATCAGGACGCACATAGTTCTCGGCCAGAATATTTTTTACCGTAACGAGTCCTTCTTTGATTATGGTCTCATCGTTGGATGCGCAGTAGGTACCCAGGAGGTACTCCAACACGTATACAGGGACATTCGCCCCTTCCTTGACCAACTTGGTCAGATCTTTGCGAACGACCTTGCCGGCGAAATGCCAGTTGAGAAGATCGTCGAGGCTGGTATCGATCGCTTTATTGTCAGAAGTCATCGGCAAACACCCTATCAATAGTCACCGGTACACTCTGCTGCTCAATTCCAGTGTCGGCATCCCGAAGAACGAGCCGATATGCGGTGTTCTTGTGACACTGATGATCTTGCAGCACTACGTGAACCCACTTCTTACGTTCGTTCATCCTATCTGAGGTGCTATCAAACGTCACGGTCTCGACATTCGTGACGGCGTGATCTCCCTCGTAGATCGCCACCTTCAGCGTGATCGGCTTGACCCGTTCGCTGACTGGTTCAGCTTGGATCAGCTCAAAGCGATGACGGTTCGTTGTGACTTTGTGGCTGGCTCCCAACACATGCACGGTGACGGACTTGATCTTGGTGTCTTCTCGCGTGGACTTATCTTTTTTGTGTTTGACCGTGATCACTGGCACAACGATTTCTTGCAACATGGCTCCCCCGTGCACGAAACGAGCACCGCCAGTGAAGTGGAAACGATTGGCGGCCTTGGGAATCCAGAATTCCATTCCGCCCTCCGCACCAGCAGTGACTGCGGTCTTGCCATGCCACACGAACTCATGATCAGGAAGGTTGTGCCCGATCACATAACGCTTTTTGGCTCGTACAGTGCCGTTGGGCTTCTGGTCCAATTTGCTCTTTTCCGGTTCACCGGGCGAAGATTCTGTGAAAAGGAACCCGTGATCCGCCGTAATGACCACATGGTTGCCATTCAGACTGTTGATGACGTAGGCCACGAGCGAAGCCAATTCGCCGATCGCGGTTCGTACCGCTTCAAAGGTCTTCTCCTCTGTCGCAGCCTTATCACCAATCGCATCGACAGTGTCGTGGTAAATATAGACAACCCGTTTACCACTCACAAATTCACGGCCTTGTTCCTTCTTCATCGCCAACAACTCGCTGGCGTTGCAAGCCATCCCCTCAACCGATCCTAGGACTTCCCCTCGCAGTACAGTTGAAGCGGTTGATTTCCCATCGACCAAAACGTCGCCATCCGGCTTAAACGACAGCGTGTAGTAGGGTAACAAGCTTGCCTTTCCAAGGGCGGTATAAGAAGGCAAGACACCAAGCTGCGAAGCCAACGTCGCCTCAAAGCGGTACTTGCCATTAAGCTCTTGCGTGAGTTCCTGGGCGGCCTCGTAACGGAACGCGTCGCTGATGATCACATACGCCTTCCGGTTCTCAGCTTCCTCCAGGCGAGGGCGCACCTGTCGATTGAAGAACTCCTGCTGGTTGGGAATCTGGTCGAGCTGCCACTTGCTAAGAAGTTGGGCAGTGCCTTGGGGATCAAGAAACTTCCCCCAGGCTAATGCGAGCGTCGGGACATACCAATTCGCATAACAATCCTCGATCAACTCCCGCAACGGCTTCAGGATGTTCCAGCCTTGTGCCTCCGCATGATCAGCGGCTTCGCAGAAATGGCGATACAGCTGGTCAAATCGGAACAACTCGTCCTCGTAGGCCCGATAGAGAGCCGTTGCATCGAGGAAAACGAATCCGTCTCGGTGCTGGTTCCGCAGGGCTAAGAAGTCAGCGGCGGCAACCAGCGCGTCATACACCGCATGCAGCGCCCGTCGCGGGATCGCCTGGGAACCGTTCACCATGAGCGAGGCCCAGTGTCCAGCTTGCCTGCGGGTTGCGATTGACCGAACTTCATCAGGGTTGATCACGTCCGCCGTCTGATGCACACGCTCACGCAGACGGCTGGCAATCCCCTGCTCCACGACAAGGAACGTCATGACATCGAGCAGTTCAGGGATCTGCAAGCCGAGCAAGTAATCTTCTAAGTGAATCAGGTCCGCCACTTCCTCGGAGAGTCGGTCATAACTACTGCCTTTGCTGCTGCTATCGCGCCATTGTCCGAGGCAGACCACGGCATTCGATCGCCCCTGCGTCGGGAGGATCAAATGCACAAGGGCACTTGGTGGAGTGGATTTCAGATGATGCACATAGTCGGTCACGAAGAGTCTGAGGAGAAGATTCTTCAGGGTCGGAGTCTCTTCCGAGTAGCCAAACGTAGTCTTGGCCATCTCCCAGAACGACTTGTCTAACTCAAACTTCTCGATCTGCTCCCAAGTTGCCGGTTCCGTCTGCAAGTCAATCTCATCTCCGTTGTCAGTATAGGCATGGTAGAGCGTGCGGACGATGTTGAACCATTCCGGCTGCTCTGCCTTCACGACCGTGGCGATCATTTTTCGGTCCAGGTCGCTGGCTATATCGTTGGGCTCAACCAAGCCCTTCAGCTTCTGGAGCCGTTCTTTGTTGTCAAAAAACTTACGCCGGTCAGCCAAATGCTGACGAAGGTGGAGGTTCTTCAAGCCAAGCTCATTGAGGAGAATCGAAGCGCGGTCGGCCCGGAAGGGGCGACTATACAGGCGAATGTCGAGAAGCCAATCGTTCTCGTAATCAGGTTCCTCACCGGGGGAATAGAGGAGATACCGCCCTGTGGGGTCGTCCCGCTCCACACGAATCTTCACTTCTAGAGCACCCAGCTCGTTGAGCTGAAGGATGTTCACCCCGTTGAGATTCAGCGCAGGCAAAATGGTCTGGAACTCCTTGTCGGGGTCGTTCCAGAAGACAATCCTGGTCCCCTCTTCCTTATACATGCGGTCGAGCGCGTCATGAATTTGTCGAGTGTCCATCAATCCTCGTCCGTTCCGCCTGTCACTGCTTTGACTTCAGCGAGGAGATCACCGAACTTCCCGTAGTTGACCTTCACCCCGTCGTCGAGATCCAACGTGATCCGCTGATCAGCATAGTGCCGCAGCTTCTCGTCAAATGCCCGGAGTTCAGTTTGGTGTTTCAGAAGCTTGTCTCGTTCTTTTTCCAGTGTCTTCCGTTGGGAAGTGGAAGATGCCTTCTGGGTCTCGGAGGCCAGTTGTTCAATGCGAGCGGCCATTTTGCCTTGCAAGGGGATGACATATTCTGTGCGCATACGGGCCAAGGTGCCTTCGTGGTAGCGGTGCAAATAGACCAGGCACTGAAATGCTCGCTCTTTGCCGCTGGAGAAAAGCCAGTAGATTGGACGCTTCTTGTATCCGTAGGCTCGCTCGTTGCTCAGATGGTTCTTGTAGAAGTCAGAGAGGAAGTATTTGCGGAGCTCAGCGCCGAGTGACTCCTCGATGAAACGCACATTTGCTTCAAGCGTCGCTTCGCCAAACGTCGCACGGAGAAACGCATCCGTCCGAGCCACAATGTCATCTGCAAACCACTCGCGGTTGAGTACGGGGATGATGCCGTCCTCGTCTGGAGCAAAGGAGAGCCGTCCTTTTGGTCTGCCCACCTTGGTCAGGTAATTCTCAAACGTATCGCCGGCATCGGCGAGGATAAGGCCAGGTTTGTCGAGCGAGTAGCGGCCCATCATGCAACCAACGGCATAAGAGAGGAAGGCGGCCATATCCTTGCGTCGATCAGGACGGGCGAGGGTGATGTCGTTCCACGGCACCTCGGGCTTCATCTCCTTCTGCAATCCGAAAGCCTCGATCCAGAATCGGTTATTCTCTGTCTCCAATTCCGCCATTTGAGTGATCTTGGCGGCCAGGTGCGCCTCCCACTTTCTCCATGAATCGGCTAACCCAGTCGCTTTGAGTTCTACTCGCAGTAATGGCTGCTCGAAGAAGTCCCAGGATGTTTCGAAATAATCCCAATCCGTCCGAGCCAGAGTTACCATGGCTTCTGTTCGAGGCGATATCCCATCAATGGTTCTCAAAGGAAGTCTCGACACGTCACCAACATTCGCATGGAGGGTGGGGTTTATCGCTCGAAGCATCTCTATGGCGACTTTGGAGTTTAGAAATCCCAGAAGTTGAACAAGACATCCTTCTCCCTTGTTCAGCAAGGTTGGGGACAAGGAGCTATACTCGCTTACTGAAGGCTTGAGACGGAAGCTGTTCGCTGCAATCGTTACATCCGACCATGTTATTCCTTCACGCCCCCAAGTGTTCGAATTGCTTAACCCCCCGTTTGATGAATAGAAATAACGAGATGCCTCTGTCCATCGAAACACATTTGATAAGTTGCCATACCACTTCCTGTAGTCGCCACCATTGCAGTAAGCTTTCCACGGTCCATCGCTCGAAAATGATCGGAAGGTGATTTCCCAAAAGAACCGAACGAATTTCCTATCATTATGCGTCTTGCACCTGCCTCCAGATTGCCAATTTGATGAAACATTTGCACCCTCGAATCCCAAAGCCAGTTGATGAGAGATCCAATATGCAATCGGAGTACCGGGTACTCGTAGCATATCGACTCCCTTAACTAGGAACTGTGGTCTTGGTGCGATCTCTAGAAAGCGCGCCTCAAGAAGTTCGTTTTGATTAACCTCACCCTGCCTGTCGAATAATTTAAAGTAGCCGCCTACCCAGGCTGGGCCACCTCGGTTTTGAAGAACGAAAGCGCAGCTGCCAAAATCAGAACCCCAAAGGCCACGCCCGCAATGAATTAGCGACTGGATCGGCGATTCGGCAAGAATAATTCGACGTAGATCCTCGTAGGATGAAATGAACATCCAGTTTTGAAACGTTATGCAGCCCTCATACGCAAGGTGGAAGGTGAGTGTCTTGACTCGTAGCAAAAATGCGGCAACAAGATCCGACTTTCCCTCAGGATAATAATTGTTGAGAAACTCGCGAAGAATTTCGCCTAGTGCATTGCCTCCCATATATGGCGGATTCGCCACTGCGACGTGATATCGTTGGCACAGCATTTCCGCTTGTTCGAGGGCCCGGAGGACTTTGGCGTGGGTCTCGCGGAGAAAAAGCTGCGCCCCTAAGTCCTTCGCCTCGATGGCGTGACGGGCAAAGGTAATGTTTTGTTCGTCCAGGCACGGCTGGATGAGTGAGCCGAAGGTGGTAGCTTGCTCGAACTGATGGAGAAGTTCCAGCATGGGATCATTGAAGAGAGCGCCGAGGTCCAGAGCGGCGGTGTAGTCGTGCAGTTCCCCTTCGTCAAAGCGGATGTCTTGCAAGGCAAGGACCCGAGGCTGAACAAGAGTGCCGGCCTGAAAGAAGCGGCGTGATTTTTCCCGGGCCTTGAAGACAAGGGCCAGCTCGGCGAGCTGCGCCGCGCGGGGGCAGATTTCCAGACCGTAGAGATTGTGCTTCAGGATGTGCGCGGGAATCTCATTAGGCGCGTAGCCTTCTTCCTCATAGATACGGAAGAGTAGGTCGAAGGCATAGGTGAGCATGTGCCCGCTTCCACAGGCGGGATCTAGCAGGCGAATATCCTCGGGCCTGGTGATCTTCAGGAAGTCGGTCTCGGCTTCGCCCTCAATGTAATACGGCATGTGCTCACGGAGGCGTGAGCCTGGCCGATTCATCAGCCAGAGGCGGCCGAGCGAGTTCTCGACGAGGTACCGGACGATCCAGTGCGGGGTGAACAGCTGCGTAACGGCCGGAATGTCCTCCGTCGGCACAGCACTCTTGCGGGCCATGACTTCGTCTTTGCGCTCGGCGATGTAGAACTGGTAGAGCCAGCCGATGATTTCAACCTCCTGCCAATCTTCCTCATCGATATCAGCGACAAGCTTTCGGATCAGCGAGTCGGTGTGGAGTAGGTTCTCTGGCAGGAGAAGTTCCGTTTCGTCGCCGATCCACTCAAAGAGAAATGGCATCGATCTGTGGAGCGCATTGCATTGAGCGAGCAACAGCATCCGGTACAAGTCAGCTTCTTTGCTGCCTTCCAACTTCAGCTCAATAACCTTCTGTTCGTCTAACCCGGGCAGATCGAGATGCTCGGCCTGTTCGAGGATCTCAGGGATCGACTTTGACGCATCAGAATGGCTCAGCACACGGTAGCCGTGATCAAGATACCCATGTAATTCCATGTACCGGATGGCAACCAGGCGATTGAACCAGGTGTAGGCAATCGCGTCCATGGTCTGCCCGAAGCCGTATTGGGCAATCCGTTCTTCCAAGGCCTTGCGTTTGCTCGCAATAGCACGAGGAAAGGCGCGGCCACTGATGATGGCTACGTCGCCGTTTTCGGTGATGGATTCGATGTTCTTCTCAGTCAGACCATAGAAAGCCGCGCGATCAGTCACGGCCTGGATGAAATCCCGGCGCGCTTGCGGGGCGTAGGCCTTGAGCTTGGTGCGGTTCATAGTGCAAACTCGGATTCTCTTTTCAGCGGATCTCGATGCGTTCGTCCTTCGTCAGTGCCTGCTCCAACTCCGATCGCAGCGTCGTGAGAAATGCTTCGACCTCTGCCTGCGTTTCCAAATAGGGAGATGCGACCAGCTTTGCGGGCACCACCACACGTTTCTTTTTAAGCACCGGCTTGGGCTGCTCTCCTTTTTCTTTGGGCCGCTCTGTGGCTTTCCGAACAAATTCTTCTATCCGAGAGGTTGCAAGATCGAATTCTTTCAGAGCCTCCGTCTCTATTTGGGTGATGTGAGCCAGACTCTCTTCAGACTGGACTGCGCCCTTCAATTCTTCCAGTGGCCTCATGCAGGCAGCGCGAAGTCCTGCGTCTCCCTTGGCTGCCTCAATATCCCTGGTGACTGTGACGAGATGCACGTCAATCTTGGCAAGAGCCTGCTGGCGAGCTGCAGCCACGAGGGCGCTATTAACGGTACTGACTGTGGCAATGAGTCCCTCGGTTTCTTTGATCAGGCTGTAAGGGCTCGATGCATTCAGGATTTGCTGCATCCGTTTGAGCGCCACTCCGGCCTGCGCATCTCTCTCAAGTTCAAGGCGATTCCGCTGAAAACGGGCATACGCCTTCCGTAGCCTTTCCCACGTGGGCTTTTGGTGTTCATAGAACTGTTCGAGATGAGTAAAGTGATCGGCGAAATCGAGAAGTTCATTCTTCTGTTCGTTGAGTTGCTGGATGAACTTATAGCTGTTATCGGAAGCGAGCAGCTTCTTGACAGCGAGGAGGCCAGCTTCGATCTGGTCTCTCCCGGGGTAATCGCCGGTCTCCGCCAACGGTCTGTAGCTCATCAAGGATGATTGCCAGCTCTTGAGCTTGTTTTGCAGAAAGGCAAACAGGGCATCCTCCCCATCAGTCCCCATCTCATGAAACAATTCTTTCCCCAGCGTACGGGCGTCTTGAATGGCCTTAGGGTCGGTGGTTTGCCGCTTGAGGATCACGATCTTTCGGCGTTTCGCAGGGGCCGTGATGGCGTCGTAGGTCTTATCGAGCGGGACCGGTGTCCCATCCATCATGAGACTGACTTCACCCAGCACCATGAGGCGAGCTATCAGCATCACCACTTCGTCTTCCGGCCACCCATACGGGCGCAGTGAGTATCGCTTGTCGATCATGTCCTGGAGCACGATCTGCTTATTAGCAGATGACATAAGGGCGACATAATTGCGCAGGTCATCTATCGCCTGCTTGTTCCCCTCCTCGGTTGCCAAGCTCAGAGTCTGCTGAACGATGTCGTTACTCCGAATGATGGTCTGAATTTCCTTCAATGGCTCCAGAGACAGCCGCTTCAGGTACCCCATCTTATTGAAAGTGTTCTTGACGAGATAGCCCAGCGATTCGTCGAGCGCGGCCAAGGGCGTGGAGGCTTTCAGCTTCAAGGGCTGGCCGGCAGCATAGAAGTCGGCTCCGGCGAACATCTCGCCTAAGAGTGTGACGAGACGGGCTCGGCGGTCTTGGTTATTTCCAGACAGGCCTTGGAGAATGCGCTTCGCCGACTCTGGAAGTGTGCCATCATTCTTATGTCGAACGTACTTCTCAGTCTGGAGGTATGTCCGGAGCTCGCGGCCCAGAGTCTCGTCATTGCCCAAACGAACCAGAATACTGCCACCTTCAGGTGAGCTGTCGAGCATGCACTTGGCGTTATTGTATAGCTCGTACTCATCGTTGAGTGGTGTGATAACTGAGACTTGCAATACGCCATCGAGACGATTCCCAACCGGAACCAAATCGCAGAAGCGATTGAAGGCAAAATCCATCTTGTTCTCGGCATGGCGATGCTTTCTCTGTTCTTTCAAGACATCGTTGTAGATGAGTTCCCCAAGGAGCTTGGCTTCCTCGCCACTGCTGAGATCGACATTCTTGATCTCCCGATTGATGTCCCGTTCTTCGTTGGTCAGGAAGAAATACAGATCACCACTTCGATTAATGAGCGTTTCCTTTTCAAGACGCTGAAGGCTCCCTTCGATTTTGCGACGAAGCGCCAGTCGGTCGGCATCAATCTCGGTGATACACAGGGTCACCAGGTTATCGACGTTCCCCTTGATTTCCTCGACATAGCGGATGAGAAACAATACCTGCAGAAGACTAATATCGAAGGGATGCTCCAGGCTCGGATTGTCTTTGGCTTGATGGATGGTCTTCTTGACGACGGTATCAAGAAAGCTTTCGATCGAAGGGTAGAACCGATAGAGTGGGACCAGAATGCCGACCTCTTCGAGGGCAACCTGCTTGCCAGCCGACTGAACCGCATCGAGGATCGATCGCTCTCCACGTGAGAGGTGGAGACCGGTGGCCCCCGCTCTTCGGATCGCCTCGAAAATCTTTTGGACGAGCTGGAACTGATACGGAACGAATGGATAGTTCTGTACGAAATCCTCGCCATCCTTGACGTTTTTGAAGGTCATTCCACAATTGGTGAACGTGAGCTGATTCTTGAGAATGTCCCCTTTCTTGAGGAAGAGTTCCTGGAGGTCAGTTTTTACCTCTTCACGTTTAGCCAGAAGGCGAGACTGGATCACTTCATCAACGTTTGCACTTGAGAGCGAGAGGCGCGTCCGGAAACGTCCCTGAATCTTCGAGAAGTCGTTGGCCTTGCTCTGTTTCATTTCGCCCAGCACAGCATCAATATCTTCTTGGGAAGTGACGACCACCCATGCCCGGCCTTTACAGATTGTTCCCAGCTCCTCGGTAATGGTCTGAAGATTCAGCATCAGGTGGGAATCTGTCCCGATAAACTGCCCCACTTCATCGACGAGGAAAATGAGGCGATGACCTTCCCCCTTTGAGTCCAGATACCCCTTGACCCATTTACAGAGGTTCTCGACGGTTAAGGCAAAACTGCCTTCCGCCCCATCGACCCACTTCTCTGCCGACTCTTTGCTCATCTTGAGCGTTTCGCCGAGGGCTTTTACGATTTCATCACGATGAAAATGATAGGCATCACGGTCTGCCGTCCACTCGCTACCCGTCGCCTTGCGAAAGGCGTCGTGAAACTGTGCGAGCTTGCCTCTCCCTTCCAGATGGCGTTCCAGGTGTGCGATCTGCGGATGATCACCGCAATACCCTTGCATCTCATTCAGCACCTTGAGGAACACGGCCAGAATGGCATCGCGCCCAATGCGGTGGTCGGCCTTGCTGTCAATGTTGAATAGGATGACATCGGTATTCGAGGCGACCGCTCGCTTGATGTCACCAAACAACATGGCATCTTTGATCTTTCTCTCGAAGAACTCGACCGCCCGCTTACTCTGTCCTTGATACGTGTGGATCTTGTTCTGCAGGAGGTACGACAGCACCTTAATAAAGTGTGATTTACCGGAGCCGAAGAAGCCTGACACCCACACGCCAATCTTTCCTGCGACATCGGGATCTTGGGGATGCTGGATCGCATCACCATACGTCGAGAAAAAGCTGCGGAGGTGCTGATCGAGCTCTCTTGTCACAACGAATTCGTCCAACTCCTGCCAGACGGACGATTCGTCCAACTGATCCGCCTTGACGACTCCGTTGATGGGGCGGAACAGGTCTCGCTCGAAGAGATTCTGAATGTTCATAGTCAGCCTCTGTTAGGGCACTAATCTGAAGGCGCGGTAATAATGTTCCGGCTTCTTGCTTTTTGCTCCACCGTCAATGTGTGCGGACAGGCTCAGCTTCCCAAACAGTCTGAGGGTCAGTTGATCGTACTTTCCTGGATAAAACAGCACGAGAGGAATGGGTCCCATCACATTCTGCAGATTGCTGAGCAAGCCGCTGGTTCGGAGCAGCGGATACACGCTTCCAACACCTGACACCAGGACAAGTTTGTTCTGATCCGGCCTAGCCACTTCACAAAAGATCGATGCGAGCTTCTCAGGATGGAGGGGGCCAGCCAACGCCGCCTTGAGCGCTTCGTCACCCTTCTCCCGTTGTATCTGTAGTGCCTTCTCGAGCAATTTCCGGCGCTTAAGGTGGTCCAGCACGAGATCGAACAAGTTGATGTGCGTAAAACGAAGCTCCGGCTTTTGCTTGGGAATGTGATCCACTAAGAAACGGAGGTGAGCTCGTACTCGGAGCTCCTCTTCTGGCGGGTAGTCGAAGATGTAGAAAGATATCTCGTTCCCGATGCCGCTGCCGCTCAGGAAGTCATCTGAGATGATCCGTGGAAGAATCTTGTTAAGCCGATCGGTCAGCAGATCACTCACGGAGACACCTGAATGCAACGCAACACATACTCTTCGCGATGGTCCCGCAAATAACCAAGCACTTCCGGCGCGATATGGACTGGTTGAAGCCGTGACGTTCGAGTGCTGTCTAGAAATCCTGCCTGCGCAAGTGTTTGGTACACTGACGACCGTAAGCGTCTCCGCGTCGAGTCGTTCCAGAGCGGCATCAGAGAGTCACGACCCCGACAGTCATTCAGATACTCTTCCCAGAGCGTTAGTGAGAGTTTTGAGGCGAAGAGGCGGTATTGTTCCCTGACGACCAAATCTAAGAAGTCTCCGAGCAACGCACTGTGCTTAATCGCTGCCGCGAGACACGCGTGCGTGGCCACGGTCTTTGAGCCATCACGAACGAGCCGCCAGAGGTCAGCATTCATTAACTCCAGCCGCTGACGGATCAGCCGTCCCAGTCGCCTCGCTGTCTCAAGGTTACGGGTTTGGAGTGCATTCTGCTTATAAAGAGTCTCATGCCATTCTTCTGGCGCTACGCCTCGGAGCAGCAGATCAGCAATAATCCGGCTCTCTGGAACTTTTAATGCTCCAGCTGTCAGCTCAGCGCCATAATGCCTAACTGGTTGTGTAATAACGAGCACTCCAAACTCTCCACAAAAGTTTTCCGAGAATAACCCTTTTTGAGGGGGAAATCATCCAGACTCAGAAGGGATCGGACCCGTCATGGATTTTGTTTAGTACCTAGACCTTTCGTGCCAATGATTCTTTTCGGACTCCTCCCCGTTCGATCCGAATCCGACTTAGATGCGACTACACGGCGAGTGGACGACCACTTTGCAAAACAGATTGAGTAACATCATTTCATCCAGAGAGCCTGGGGTAGCGCGAGCAATCCGAGGATCAGCAACCACCACCGCCAGGCATTGAGCGCGTGATATCGCCACGTTGATGCGGTTTCGATCTAAAATGAACGCCAACCCCCTAGAGCCGTATTCGCCATAACTGGAGCAGAGCGAAAGAACGCAGACCGGGGCTTCCTGTCCTTGAAACTTGTCGACGCTCCCGATCCTTGCGCCTTGAGGGAGAGCAGCTTGAAGTGCACGCACCTGCGCGTTGTAGGGAGCAATAAAGAGAAAGTCGTTTAGTGCCAGTGGTCTCGTGGAGCCATCCTTTGCCGTATAGAGACGCCCGCAGAGCTCATCGTAAATCGCCTTGACCCGATCGACCTCCTCCTCGCTCTGCTGAATGTTTCCATAATGCTCAACGCCGCTGAAGACGATCCCGCTTTCGCTGCTGATGAATCCGTTCGCACCAGATGGAACTGCAATCTTCTGCCTGGCGCAGTCAGGATGCGAAATAAGTCGTTTCTCGTAGATACTCTCGGAGATGAAGCGGCAGACTGAGGGGTGCATCCGTCGGGACTCGCCAAGGAATAGCCCATAGTCTGCGGGGACCACAGGATGGAACAGGGGCAAATCAAGCCGGCTGGCGTTAGTATCTTTCAGCGCGTATTGCAGAGCGGACAATCCGGCATCGCCGGGATGGGAGCCTTGGACGGGTTGTTCAAGCTGCATCTGGTCGCCAAGAAGCACTAGGTTCTCTGCGCATCGAGCCATGGCGACGGCATTGGCAAGGGCAACCTGACCTGCTTCATCAATAAACAGGAAATCGAGTACACCTTCCCACTCGGGCCGAGTAAAGAGCCAGGCCGTTCCGCCTACGACGCCTTCTGTATATGCCCCGCGCGCCTCCCCTGTATCTTTGACGTATTTCAGACTCAGGTTAGAAGAAAACAACGGGCCTTCCGCCTCCCCTCCAACCTTGATTCCCTGCAAACTCCTGCCGGCCTCTCGTGCCGCGTCGCCGCAGGCCATGAGAAGATTCACCACTGCCTTATGACTATTGGATGCGATGCCGATCTTCTTTCCGGCAATGAGAAGGGACACGATGACCTGCGAGGCGGTAAACGTCTTGCCCGTACCGGGAGGCCCTTGGATAACCAGGCACCCGCCGGACATTGAACCAGCAACCCGGATAGCGGCCTGCGTCGTGCTTTCATCGTCTTGTTGCAACATCCTCGCGGGAGGCACCCGGTCGACCAGTGCGGCCACCGAAGGAGGAAGAGCGCTCGTCAGGTGCCGCGAAGCCACCTCTGCCAGCGCTTCTTGAATAGGTTTGGCCGAAACATATTCGTCTTGAAGCAGCGACCCTCGCGCTGGGAATGCGCCAGCCAACTTCTCGTGTAACCCTTTCTTGCCTATCTTGAGCTCCAACGTCCCGGCAGAGACATCTAGGGCCGAGAGCGTGAATTTAGCCTCTAAGTTATGCGTAAACATCACTCTAGACTTGTCTCCGGCTGCAAGTTTGCACTCCTGCACAGGATCGAACCGGTAGGATTGGACGAACGATTGCTTGTCAGGTATCGGCGAGCCCGTGGCTTGCACACCATCAATGCAGGCAGGATCGTCACGGAGGACGTCGGATGTGGCAGCGGCACGGTCGAACATGCGCCACCACATGGGTTTTTCTTCTCGCCGATGAAAATCGATTAAGTCGGCGAGCGCGACCGATACCGCATCCTTTCCCTTGCGGAGCTTCGCTGCGGTATCCAGTCGAGCTACAATCTCAGGTGGCAACTGCTTTGGTGGCGTCGCTAGCGAGGATACAGAAGCCGAATGGACCGCCACGATCTTGTGGTCAACCGCGACCTGCCTCAGCCAGTGCAGTAATTCAGCTGTGGACTTGCAGTCGTCCTCGTTGTAGTCACGGATCCCCTTCAGAATGGGGCTCTTCTTCCACTCCTCTGGCTCATTGCTCTCGCTCCAGCGGGCATACTGCACGATTGAGTCAGCGGCTGTGGCTACCTTCGTTATGCGCTTCGGTCGATAGAGCCGCTCGATGGACTTGATGGAATAGCTGTCCTCTCCGATGCGCAAACCGTGTCGTACGGTCTGATAGAGATCCACAAACACCTCGTTCCGGAGTAGCTCGTCCACCTCATCCTGACGGGTGTCGTGGTAGGTGCTCAACCGCCTCACGGCGGCGACCTCATAGGCGGCGTAATGGTAGATGTGCATGCCCGGATTCGCCTGCCACCAGGTGAATACCCAATCCACATACCCTTCGAAGGCGCGTTTTTCCTGTTCACGGTCGTGTGCCCACCAATCCGTGAAGTCCCATACCCCCGGCTGCCCAGTGCGCGTGCACACCCCGAACAAGTATTCCAATCCACCAGCCATGAGGGGGTACCCCTCCATGTCGAAAAAGACATCTGCCGGGTGATCCGGGGGCAATGCTGCAAGACCTACCGGTTCGCCGTTCACTCCGACTTGAGGCAGGATCTCGAAGCGCGGTGGAGCCTCGAGCTTGGCTACCCGGTCGATGCGCGTCTGGCGTTGGAGGCCCGCCTGCGCGACGAGCTTCTCCATTGAGTCCTTGTCGAGTTTGGGAACCGTTTTGCCTGACGCTGCGGCGAGGTCCCCAACCGTGTTGATCCCCGCCCGCTTAAGCTTCTTGATCTGGCCGACCGTAATTCCGGCAACCAGCACGAGGTGATCCTGCTCGTTGAAGAATGTATCTGCATGGGACGTCCACCGGCCGTGATCAGCCCGCGGAAGCGGCTCAGGGCAATCGGCCATTTTCCCGGTGAAGCCGTCCTGCATGGCAAGAAAGCTCGCCTTGAGGTGGCGGTAGTAATGAATAAAGTCTTCAACCCGGAACTCAACCCGCTCCTTGGTGCCAAGAATGATCCCGAATTTCTCCGGCATCGGGGCACCGGTCGCATGGGCCAACATTTCTGAATAGCAGCAGAGCTGAACGGCATAATAGGGCTTGGGCGAGCGGGCGAGCTTCGTGTCCCACACCTGATAGCGTCCGGAATCATCCAGCATCAAAAAGTCGGCAAACCCGGCGAATGGCCCGCTTTCTAGCGCCGCCTGATAGAGAATGGGAGTCTTCGCACTGATGGCGGACAACGTCTGAGTCCAGGCGACGACAGAATCCTTCTTTGGAATCTCGATCACAGTGACGGCTGACGATTTAAAGTCGCGGAGCACCGCTTGTTCGTGCTGATCGCCAATTTGAGCTATCAGCTTCTCATCCTCAGTGTCTTCATCGGGAGTGATGGTGCCTGGGTTCTCCAAATAGTATCGATCCATCCAAGACGCAAACGGTGATGCCAAATAACGGACGAGGTCACTTGGTGAGTACACCACTTCCCCTGAGCTCTTTTTCTTCATTCATGCCTCTCAGATTGTTCGCAGCCTGGCACATCCCAATACCGACATCCCTTCGACAAAGCAATTCTTCTGAACTGGGTATGCACATGGCTATGAGTGAAAGATGTCAGCAAGGCTGATGGCCCAGCATGCGATCCAATTCCCGCTGGTCCATCTGCTTCCGCATATGTTCAACATCTAATTGCTGCTGTCGTTCCCGGAAGTAGTCATATTTCTGCTGTTGAGGAGAACGACCAAGACTATCCTTCTCCGCCACCGCCACCATGCCGGTCATCAAGACCCCACCCACCAGACAACCAAGAATAAACTGTCGCATCGGGTCACCTCCTGCCTTGGCTCATTACCGCCCCTCAATTCTCCAGCCCTTTCCATATGGATTCTTCGGCGAATCCTGTCGATAGGGACTCCCCGCGCCATAGGGGTTGGAGAGCGACTCCTGTGAAAAGGGCGAGCCGTACCGGCCAAATTGGTTACTCGTCGAATCGGGGTCGAACGGATTGGCGCTCAGCCTGCCGCGGTAGTGGCCCTGCTGATCGTAGAGCCTGGGCGCTTGTGTGGCGAAGGGATTGGTCGCCGACGAATTACTAAACGGACTGCCATAGGGGCTGTAGGGGTTATTAATCCCGTTCGGCGCGAAGGGGCTCCCTTTACCGAACGGATTGGCGATGGAGTCGGCATCATAGGGATTCGCGCTGAGGTTTCCGAGGTCTTCCGCCTGAAGGGAGGCCGGCATCCAGAACAGGACGACAATCAAGGCACAGAAGGGCTTCATGGCGATCTCCTTTCTCCTGGTCAATTTAGGCACGATAGCCCTTCCTGGTCACCGGCTAATGATGCTGGCGAGGACAGCGCCTTTGCGCGATTGCATGGAGCCGCTTTCGTTGAGAGTAAGAGGTACGTGGATCGTTTGGGCTGCATGGTTCGGTTGTTGAGGCGCTGGCCTGTCCATGGCGGTACCTCTTTCTGATAGGTGGTGGAGAGACACCATTCTATTCGAGGACTGTGACAAAACAGGTCACTCTGCAGATTGAAAATTAATTGCAGTCGGGGATTGGGGGTTCGAGAGGTTCTAAATGCTGACGACGTTCAACCGATAAGGAACTTGTGACATCCGAGGTCAGGTCACTGCCGTGCGAGGATTCTCTTGGCGCACTCGCGAACTGCAGTTCTGAATGGGAAGTCGGTAGGCGTGACGGACTTGATCCACTCAACTACAAACCTCCGAGGTTCGCCGCAGACGCGACAATAGCCGGTCAGGATACTGCTTTTATGAAACTGAGCAGATTCCGTTCGTCCGACTGGAGTCTGACATGGGGCAGCACACGTTCCAAACGAGAGGAGGCACGGCCAGTTAAGCGATGGCTCTGTATTTGCTAAGCGGCGCCAAATCCAGGCCGTCACCGGAGGGGAAGGAGTTAAATAGGCCCGCTACTTCCAATGGAGTTCCAATGGAGGCTTATTGGAAGTGACTGAATCACGTAAGTGATTGAAATATGGTGAGTCGGCTGGGATTCGAACCCAGGACCCTCGCCTTAAAAGATCGAAAGAACGGTTTTTGACAAGTGCTCGCTATTGCAACGGTTTCCCCAATTTACTCAGTATATCGATCACTTAGGAGCTT
>Ga0268299_1002868_pt1 | contig 18128 bp, 16 predicted proteins | sample NOBtaG_FD_193484 | JGI IMG/M metagenome (GOLD analysis project Ga0268299, IMG submission 193484) | Activated sludge microbial communities from bioreactor in Nijmegen, Gelderland, Netherland - NOB reactor | ecosystem: Engineered > Bioreactor > Aerobic > Activated sludge | place: Netherlands...
TTTTGACATACATTCTTGGCGAAACGCGATTGGTTGGCCAAAGTTCGGCCTTGAGACGCGGGCAAGGCGGGCGCGCAAGGTTAAAGCGGCCCGCTCGCGGCAGAGGAGAGTCGGTATGAAGGCATGGACGGCGGCGGCGGTTCTGGGCGCTGCGTGCGCGACGAGCGCGTGCATGAGCGGCGGCGGCGATCGTGGGCCGCGCATCCCGAACGAGCCGGTGCGGGTGCTGCTTTCAGCTGACGCGCTGGTTTACGCGTCGGGCGATGCGAACGGCGATCTGCGCATCGATGCCGCCGAACGCGACGCGGCGATCGCGCGCGAATGGGCGCGCGCGGATGGCAACAATGATGGCGCGCTGACGCCGATCGAGTTTCAAGAATGGGTCACTGCCGCGCTCGGCGGATCGAACGCGCCGCCGTACCGGCTCGACTTCGACCGCAACGTCGACAATTCCATCACGCGCGAGGAGTTCGAAACGGAGTTGCGCAGCCGGTTCGACGATTACGATGCAAATGATGACGGCGTTGTGGTGCGCGCGGAATTTATTCGCGAAACGAATCTGCGCCCGCAGACGGTGCGAGAGCCGCGCAACGACATGCGTCCGCCCGATCCGCGCAACCGGCCTCCCGGGACGTAAGCGTTCGTTACATCTCGCTTAGAGTCCTGCCACTGACACAACTTGGCGCCATCGACCGCAGTGCAGACAAAGCACGGACATATTCGCCCCCGAAGATCGCATCGTTCGCAGTTCAAAGGCCTCGGATCCCTCCCCGCCGCTTTTGCGAACCAACTTTGCGTCGGGCGTCGGTCGAACCCGCCAACCCTCGCCCAGAAGTCCCGGCGCATGCGGCCGGTGCGAGCCCCCCTCGCACCGGCCGCTTCTTATTTGGCGTCTCGCATGGCGGGCGCGCCGACACACTTTGACGAAAGACCGACGAACGCACGCCAAGGGCGACGTTTAAGGCTCACGCTACCGGGATGCGCGACCGCGCGGTCCCGAAGGGAGATGACCAATGCGTAAGAGACTTCTCGCCGCCGCTGTTGCGATCGCCGCCCTGGGGGGCGCCGGCGTCGCGTTCGCGCAGGCGCAGACCAATCCGCCCCCGGCGCCGCGTGGCCCGGGCCACATGATGGAGCGGATGGACACGAACAATGACGGCGCCGTGACGCGGGCCGAGTTCGACGCGGCGCACCAAGCACGCTTCACGCAGCTCGATACCAACCGGGATGGCTCCATCTCGGCTGAAGAGCGGCGCGCTGGGCGCCCTGAGCGGCCTGAACGCGCCGAAGGCGAGCGCCGTGGCGGTCCCGGTGGTCCGGGCGGGCCTGGGATGCGTAACCCTGACGCGAACAACGATGGTGTGATCACGCGTGAGGAATTCCTGGCCGGCCCGACGCAGATGTTCGAGCGGCTCGATGCGAACCGCGACGGGCACCTCACCGCCGAAGAGCGGCCGCAGCGGCATAGCTGGGGCCACGGCCATCGCCGTGGCGGCGGCATGCGCGGCGCAGACGCCAACCGCGACGGCGCCGTGACGCAGGCCGAGTTCCAGGCGCACGGCGCGCAGATGTTCGCCCAAATGGACGCGAACAACGACGGCCGCATCACCACGGCCGATCACGAAGCGCGGCGCGCGCAGCGCCAGCAACAACGGTCGCAATAGCGCGTTGGCGGACGGCGACGGGCGTCAAACCCCGCCGCCGGTTCGCTTTTGACGGGAATGAGCTAGGGACAGCCTGACCCACCGGGGACCATGAGTGCGATGAGCGACGCTGAATTGAACGAACGGCCAGAAACGCGCGCGGAAGCGCCTGAGGCCCGGCCCGGCTTTGCGGCCCGCGCGGCGGCCCAAGCGCGCGCGGCTGTCGGGCGCGTCGACGTTCAAAAGCTGCGGCGCGACAAGCGCATGCCTTGGATCGCGGGCGGCCTTGCGGTCGCCGTGCTCGGCGGCTGGCTCATGTTCGGCAACAAGGAAGACGCAGAGCCCTATCGCACGAGCGCCGTCGATACCGGCGAGATCGCGCGCGTGGTGAGCGCGACGGGCGCGCTCAAGCCGCTCGTGAGCGTCAATGTCGGCTCGACGGTGTCGGGACCGGTGCTCAGCGTGGAAGTGGATTTCAATTCGACTGTGCGGCGCGGCCAGGTGCTCGCGCGCCTTGATCCCGAGACGTTCAATCAACGCGCGCAGCAGGCGCAGGCGCAGCTCGCGCAAGCGCAAGCCGATGCGCGCGTCGCGGAAGCTGATTACGCGCGCTATGCGCGGCTCGCGGAAGCGGGCTTTGCATCCGACCAGATGATGTCGCAGCAGCGCGCGGCCAGGACGCGTGCGGCGGCCAGCGTTTCGCAAGCGGCGGCCTCGCTCGCGGCGGCGCGCACGGATATTGAGCGCAGCGTGATCCGCTCGCCGATCGACGGCGTGGTGGTGGATCGCCAAGTGAACCCGGGCCAGAGCGTCGCGGCGAGCTTTCAGGCGCCGACTTTGTTTGTGATCGCGCAGGACCTGTCGCGGCTGCAGGCGGAAATCACGGTCGATGAAGCCGATATCGGCGAAGTGCGCCAAGGCATGCCGGTGCGCTTCACGGTCGATGCGTTCCCGGATGAAGAGTTCGAAGGCTCGCTCGCGCAAGTGCGCCAGCAGGGCGTCGATACCAATGGCGTGGTTTCCTACACGGTGGTCGTGCAGGCCGATAATCCGGGCCGGCGCTTGCTGCCGGGGATGACGGCGAATGCGGAAATCATCGTCGAGCAAATTCCGGAAACGATGCGCATTCCCAACCAGGCTTTGCGCTTCCGGCCGGCCGATGAGCGGCTGCAAGAGCAAGGCACGGCGCTGCTTGCGTCGGCCGGCGGCGGCGCGCGCGGCGAACGGCAAGGCGGCGGCGGCGAAGCGCGCGCGCAAGGCCAAGGCGGCGGCCAACGCGGCGAAGGCCGCGGCGGCGGCATGGGCGGCATGCGCATGTTCGAAGGGCTGAACCTCACGGCGGCGCAGCAGGAGCAAGTGCGCGGCATCATGCAGAACGCGATGGCGTCGGCTGGCGAGCGGCCTGGGCCGGATGCGAGCCCGGCGGACCGCCGCGCGTTCATGCGGCGCGTGCGTGAAAACGCGATGCGCCAAGTCGAGCCGATCCTCACGCCCGAACAACGCACGCAACTTGCCGCGTTACGCGCCAATGGCGGCGGCGAACGCGCGCGGCGCGTGCAGACGCGCCAAGCGGTCGTGTGGGTGCTGCGCGACAATCGCCCGACGCCGGTGCGCGTGGAGATCGGCTCGGCCGACGATGCGTTCACGCAAGTCGTCGGCGGCGATCTGCGGCAAGGCGATCAAGTGATCACGGGCGGCGGGCCGGAGCCGGAAGGCGAAAAGGCTGGCCAGCGTGGCGGCAATCGCGGCGGTATGGGCGGCGGCGGGCCGGGCGTGCGGATCCGGGGCGTCTAGGATGGACGCGCTCATTTCCGCGCGCGATCTCGTCAAGCTCTACACGATGGGCGAGGAGACGGTGCACGCGCTCGACGGCGTGACGTTCGATATCGCGCGCGGCGATTACGCAGCGATCGTCGGCCCGTCAGGTTCGGGCAAGTCGACGCTGATGAACATCCTAGGCGGGCTCGATACGCCAACGGGCGGTTCGCTGAGCATCGACGGTGCGGACATGCTCGCGCTCGACGATGAGGGGCTGGCGGCGTTCCGCAATCACACGATCGGGTTCGTGTTTCAGAGCTTCAATCTGCTCTCGCGGCTGACCGCGATCGAAAACGTCGAGCTCCCGATGATCTATGCAGGCGTGCCGCCGGCGCAGCGCCGCGAGCGCGCCAAGGAGATGTTGCATCGCGTTGGCCTCGGCGAGCGGATGACGCACCGGCCGACGCAGCTTTCCGGGGGCCAACAGCAACGGGTTGCGATTGCGCGTGCGCTCGCGGGCGAGCCGGCGCTGCTGCTCGCGGACGAACCGACGGGCGCGCTCGATACGCAAACCGGCAAGGACATTCTGGCGCTGTTCAATTCGCTCAACCGCGAAGGCGCGACGGTGGTGATCGTCACGCACGATCTCGAGGTCGCGGAGAAGACGCGGCGCACGATTGAAATGCGTGATGGGCGGATCGTGGGCGACCGCATGAACGGAGCGCAAGCGGCATGATCCGGACCTCCGATCTGATTTCGAGCGCGGGGCGCGCGCTGCGCGCCAATCCGCTGCGCTCTGCGCTGACGGCGCTGGGCGTCATCATCGGCGTTGCATCCGTCGTGGCGATGGTCTCGCTCGGGCGCGGCGCGCAGGCGAGCGTGCAGGCGTCGATCTCGAGCCTTGGCTCGAACTTGCTTGTTGTCGTGCCGGGCGCGCAGCGCGGCGGCGGCGGCGTCCGGATGGCGCCGGGCTCGTTTGAATCGCTCACGATGGCGGATGTCGAGGCGATCGAGCGTGAAGTGTCGGGGCTCGTCGCGGTGTCGCCCTCGCAGCGCGGCGCGGGGCAGCTGGTCGCCAACGGGCTCAACTGGAATACGCGCATCGAAGGCGTGACGCCGGCCTATCTGCTCGCGCGCGATTGGGAAGTGGAGCACGGGCGCTTCTTCGATGAGCGCGAGGAGCGGCAGGCGCGCAAGGTGCTGGTGCTCGGCGCTTCGGTAGCGCGCGAACTGTTTCCGAACGTCGATCCGATCGGGCAGAGCGTGCGCATCCAAGGTGGCATGTTCGAAGTGATCGGCGTGCTGGAAAGCAAAGGGCAAACCGGCTTCGGCCAAGACCAGGACGATATCGTGCTCGCGCCGTTCTCGACGGTGAAGCGGCGCATCTCGGGCCGGCAGCGGCGCGCCGATACGGTGAGCCAGATTTCGATCAAGACGGAATCGGAAGCAGCCCTCGCGCGCGCGGAAGAGGACATCACGAACCTTTTGCGACAGCGCCACCGCACCTCTGAAGGCGAAGACGATTTCACGGTTCAGAACTTGAACTCGATCATGGAGACCGCAAATCAAGCGACGGCGGCGTTCACCGGCCTGCTCGCGGGCATATCGGCGGTGTCGCTGCTCGTGGGCGGGATCGGGATCATGAACATCATGCTGGTTTCCGTTACGGAGCGGACGCGCGAGATCGGCTTGCGCAAGGCTCTGGGCGCCCGGAAGGCTGACATTCTCCATCAATTCGGGCTGGAGGCGATTGCGCTTTCGGTGGCCGGCGGGATCGTGGGATTGATCATCGGCATGACCGGGGCGTGGGGCATCACGTCCATCTTCAACTTGCCGTTCGCGGTAGGCGTCGACACGGCGCTTCTGGCGATCGGCTTTTCCGGGCTTGTGGGCGTCATCTTCGGCGCCTATCCGGCTTGGCGCGCCGCGCAACTCGATCCGATCGAAGCGCTGCGCAGAGAATAGGAACGCAGAATGCGAAGCTCACTCGCCGCCGCTGTTTCGGCGCTCGCCTTGGCGCTGACGATGACGGCGCCAGCACATGCCGAAACCCTCGCCGAAGCGATGGGCCAAGCAGCGGAAACGAATCCAACGCTCGCGGCGCGACGCGAACGTCTGCGCGCAACGCGTGAAGCGCTGCCGCAAGCGTGGGCCGCGGCGCTGCCGTCCGCGTCGCTGTCCGCGAGCGCATCGACGGGCGACAGCTACGGGCCGGCCTCGACGGGCGACCGGCGGGAGACTTGGTCCGGCGGCGTCTCGGCGTCGCAGCTTTTGTTTGCATCCGGCGCGGTGCTGGCCTCGACGCGCCAGGCGCGCGCGCAGATCGCGGGCGCGATGGCCAATTACGATGGCGCACGCCAACAGCTCTTCTTGGATGTCGCGAGCGCCTATGCGGGCGTGCGGCAAGCGCAGGCGACGGTGTCGGCGCGTGAGACGACGGTCGCGAACCTCACCGAGCAGCAGCGCTTCGTGAATGCGCAGTTCGAAGCGGGCGTGGTGACGCGCACGGATTTGGCGCAGGCCGACGCGCGGCTCGCGCAAGCGCGCACGCAGCTCGTGCAGGCGCAAGCGCAGCTGGCGGCGGCGATCGAGGCGTATACGCGCCTGGTTGGGTCTCCGCCTTCGGATTTGAGCGCGCCGCCGGCGGCGCAAGGTTTGCCCGCGTCGCTCGAAGTCGCGCTCGATACGGCGGTGCAGAACAATCCCTCGCTGCTCGCAACGATCGCGGCAGCGCGCCAAGCGGATGCGACGGTCGCAGCGTCGAACGCCGCGTTCGGGCCTCGGCTTTCGCTGGAAGCCGGGTCTTCGCTCGGGGGGCAGATCGATTTGCCGGCGACGGAATCGTCGTCCGACAGCGTGGGCGTTCGGTTTTCGATGCCGCTCTTCACCGGCGGCGCGAACCTCTCGCGTGCGCGCCAGACGCGCGCGTTGCGCTCAGCCGCGAACCTCGACGTTGCCGCCGCGCAGCGTTCGACGCGCGAGTTGGTGACGAATGCGTGGACGGGCCTCACGAGCGCGCGCTCTGCGGTGACGAGCGCGCAGGAGCAAGTGCGCGCGGCCGAGCTTGCGTATCAGGGCATCCGGCTCGAGCAAGAGACGGGCCTGCGCACCACGATCGACGTGCTGAACCAGGAGCAGGATTTGCTCACGGCGCGCTTGGCGCTCGCGCAAGCGGAGCGTGATCTGGTGGTGGCGGAGCGGCAGCTGTTGGCGGCGGTGGGCGCGCTGGAGCCTTAGGCGGCGCGTTGGCGGGCGCACGCGTTGCCCGTACAACCGCACGATCATGCCATTCATAAATAGCAACGGCGCCCGGATTCACTGGGAAGCAGACGGTGCGGGAACGCCTGTGCTGCTGATCATGGGGCATCTCTATAGCGCGCGGCTTTGGTATCCCTTGCTGCCAGCGCTGACGCGAAACCATCGCGCCATCACGTTTGACAATCGCGGCGTCGGCGAAAGCGACACGACGCCCGGCGTCACGGTCGAAGAGTTCGCGGCCGATGCGCTCGCGGTGTTGGACGCTGCAGGCGAAGCCAAAGCGCATGTCTATGGCGTGTCGATGGGCGGAGGCATCGCGGCGGAATTTGCGATGCGCTATCCAGAGCGCGTGCGCTCGCTGACGCTCGGCTGCACGATGCTGAAGACAGAGCAGACCAAGCTCGATGGCGCGCGCCGGTTGATCTACAGCCTGCCGCTGGCCTTGGCGCGAGCGTTGCTCGCCCGCAGCAGAACGCCGGAAAGTTATGGCTCGGCTGCGCCGCGTGACGCCGCTTTGCGCGATATGGAAGTCTTGGCGCAAGACCGCTTCACGATGCGCGGCGTCAAAGCGCAGGCCGAGGCGATCGCGCGTTACGCGACGACGCGGGAGCGCGCCGCTGCGGCGCTGACGATGCCGGTGCTCATCCTGCATGGGCACCAGGACACGGCCGTGCCTGTCGCGCATGGCCGCGAGCTTGCGCAGATCATTCCGGGCAGCCGGTACGTCGAGTTCAAAGGCGCGGCGCACAATTACCTGGTGGCGGCCAACGAAGCGTCGACGGCGGCTTTCCTCGACTTTATTGGCGAGGCCGATCGGGCGGCGCCGTAGGTGTCGGTCAATTGTGCGTCATGGCGGCTTGATGCGCCCGGCGATGCGTATCACGTGTCGCGCGTGATGCGCGGTGGAGGTCTTATGCGCTTTGTTTTGATGGCGCCGCTCGGCGCGCTGGCGCTTGCTGCGTGCGGTGAGGCGGATGTGGGCGACGCGAGCCGCAACGCGGCCTGGGCCGCGGTGCAGGCGGCGGATCCGCAATTGGCGGCCGGTTTGCGCGCGGCGCAGACGCTGCGGGCTGCGGCTGCGACGTGCGGCTGGACGGATGTGGATGTCGCGTCGGCGGCGCGCCTCGGCGTGGCGGGCATCGAAGACCCGATCGCGCGCGCCGCAGCGGGCAGTCTGGTGCAAGACTTGATCGTTGATGCGCCAGTGCAGGCGGCCGCGGGAACGCAGACCGATTGCTCGCCCGAAACGCGCCGCGCGCTCGAAACCGAAATCGCGAGCTTCATGCAGAGCGAAGGCGGCGAGCTGGACGCGGGCGAGGGCAATTAGCGTGGCGCGCTAGCCGCGGCAGCCCTCGTCGCCGCTCCGTTCGGACATGCACGCGAAGCTCCCACCTTCGCCCCAGCCGATCTGGCCGTTCTCAAGTTGGTAGCGGCGCCACTGGCCGGTGACCGCGCCGGCAGGAAGCGGCGCGCGCGCGTCGTCCCAGGCGATCGGTGCGCCCGGCTCGTCATCGGTCCATTCAGATCCGAAGCTTCGCCCGTGCGCCCAGTATGTGTAGTAACCCTCGCCTTGCGGTTCGAGCATGTAGACCACCTCGCCGGGCGTGAGGCGCACGTTCTGAGACTCGAACGGCGCCCGTACGACGCCCCGGATCGGTTGGAGTCGCAATTGACCTTCCAGAGGCGTCACCCACGCGCCGGGCGCGACGCGCGCGACCACGGGCGATGCGGGATCGGGCCGCTCGTGAAGCGCGATCACTTCTATCGCGCGCCAATGCGCGTAGTCGCAGCCCCACTCGCCGAAGCAGATTCCTTCCGCCACGTAGACGCCGTTGTCGAGCTGAAGCGTTTCGTGCGAGGCGGTCGCCTGCGGCGCGGGCGTGTGCGCACAGGCCGTGGCGAGAAGGGCGGCCGCGAGCGCGAACGGGCGAAGGTTTGGAATCAGCGTCATGCCCGGATTATGGCGCGCGCCGCAGCGCTAGCCAGTTGAGAATGGTGGGGTTCACGATGTCGGCGCGGTCGAGATGCGCCCAGTGCCCGGCGCCCGGGAGCATCAGAAGCGTCGTGTCGCGCGCGACGTGATTCCAGGTGCCGTTGTGGCCAGCCGCATTGAGCGCGGTGTCGTTGAGGCCGTGGATCACCAGGACGGGCGATTGGATCGGCGGCAGCATCGCGAGCGCTTGCTGTTGTTGTTGCAGCGATGCGCCCGCCGTCTGCGGGTAGTTGGCGCGGTAGTAGTTGAGCATCGCGGCGAAGTTGGAGCGGCGGAACGCCGCGACATACTCGGCGCGGCGCGCGGCAGGGGCCCATTCGGCGAGGCCTTCGGCGGTGAGCGCGTTTTCGGCGCCGGGCTGTTGGAATTGGCGCGCGTATTCGCTGTTGCGCTGCTGCTCGGCGTTGGTCGCCATCTCGCGCGCGAAACCGGCGGGGTGCGGCACGGAGATGATGACGACGTTCTGCACGCGGTCAGGCCGCTGCATCGCGTATTGCCACGCGATCGCCGCGCCCCAGTCGTGGCCGATGATGGTCGCTTTGCGGCCTGGGCCTTCGGCGTTCAGCACGGCGTCAATGTCGGCGATGAGATGCGCGAACGTGTAGTTCTCGACGCCGGCGGGTGCGGACGAGCCATTGTAGCCCCGAAGATCCATCGCGATCGTGCGATAGCGCGCGCGGGAAAGATCGCCTGAAAGCGCACGCCACGAGCCGGAGAAATCCGGGAAGCCGTGCAGCATGATCACGATCGGATCGGTGGCGCGGCCTTCCACGTGATAGTTGATCGTGACGTCGCCGTTGCGGGTGGAGCGATCCTGCCAAGCGTGGGCGGGCGCGGCGAAGGCGATGAGCGCGAAGAGCGCGGCGATGAGCGTGCGCATCGGTGTTTCCTCTTGTTTGAGGCTCCCTAGCCGGTTTGGCGCGCCGGCGCTACGCTGCGTGCAAAGGAGAACCGCCATGACGCGCGCGAAGCTGCCGGAGACAGGTGAGGCGTGGGAGACGCTCTCGGCGCGCATGCGCGAGATGGGCGCGCGCGATGTGAAATGGCGCGACGGGCGCGCGGCGGTTTACGTGTTCAACGCGGGCGAGGACGTCGAGCGCGTGCAGAAGGAAGCGTACGCAATGTACGCGGCGGAGAACGGCCTGGGGCCGGCCGCGTTTCCGAGCTTGCGCCAGATGGAGGCCGACGTCGTTGCGTTCGGCTTGTCGCTGTTGAACGCGTCCGAGGGCGCTGCCGGAAACATGACGAGCGGCGGCACCGACTCCATTTTGATGGCGGTGAAGGCCGCGCGCGATCACGCGCGGGCGCGCGGCGCATCGGGAAAGCTCAACATCGTGCTGCCGCGATCGGCGCATCCGGCGTTCGACAAGGCGGCGATGGTGATGGAGCTGGAGGTGCGGCGCACGCCGCTCAAGGATTATCTCGCCGATCCAGTGGCGATCGACGCGGCGACGGATGAGAAGACGATCATGATCGTAGGCTCTGCGCCGTGCTTTCCCTATGGCTTGATCGATCCGATCGCGGCGCTGAGCGATCTCGCCCTGCGGCGCGATCTGTGGCTGCACGTCGATGCGTGCGTGGGCGGGTACATTGCGCCGTTCGTGCGGATGAATGGCGCGGATCTGCCGGTGTTCGACTTTGCGGCGCCGGGCGTATCGAGCATGAGCGCGGATCTGCACAAATACGGGTACTGCTCGAAGGGCGCGTCGACCGTGTTTTTCCGCAGCGAAGAGCTGCGCGCGCGCATGATCTTCGAAGTGCGCGATTGGCCCGCGGGCAAGATGGTGACGCCGACACTCGCGGGCACGCGGCCGGGCGGGGCGATCTCAGCGGCGTGGGCAGTCATGAATTTCCTCGGCGTCGCCGGCTATCGCGCCAAGCACGGGGAGGTCACGGCAGCGCGTGAGGCGGTCGAGGCGGGCGTGCGCGCGCGCGGATTCGAGGTGATCGGGGCGCCGAAATTGGGGATCGTTTCGTTCGCGCACGCCGGGCATGACGCAAATGCTTTACTACGGAAAATGTACGAGCGCGGCTGGGTGACGAGCGCGATCAGCGAGCCTAAGGGCTTACATCTCATGCTTTCTCCCGTGCATCGCGGCGTCGTCGATCGCTATCTCGACGATCTCGATTGGGCGATGGCGAACGCCGGCGATGCGCGTGGCGCGGCGGCGCCGCGTTACGCCGGCTAATTCTCGCTAGGCGTACCTCCACGTAAATCGGCTATAAGGTGCGCCGCGAATAAGGGAGGCGGCGCATGGTGACGCTTGTTGTGAACGGCGCATCGCACACGATCGATGTGGAAGACGACATGCCGCTGCTGTGGGCGTTGCGAGACGTTCTCAACTTTACCGGCACGAAGTACGGCTGCGGCGTCGCCGCGTGCGGCGCGTGCACGGTGCTTGTTGGCGATCAGCCGGTGCGTTCGTGCTCAACGCCCGTCAGCGCGGTGACATCGCCGGTGACGACGATCGAAGGCTTGCGCAACGGCGACGCGCTGCATCGCGTGCAGGCGGCATGGATCGAGGCGCAGGCGCCGCAATGCGGCTACTGCCAGTCCGGCCAGATCATGGCGGCGGTCGCGCTGCTGAACGAGAAGCCGCAACCGAGCGACGCGGATATCGATGCGGCGATGACGAACATCTGCCGTTGCGGTTCGTATGAAGAAATTCGCGCGGCGATCCATATCGCTGCGGCGGCCGGCTGAGGGAGCGCGAGATGAGCGAGCGGAAATTTCCTTCACGCCGGTTTGTGATCGTTTCGAGCGTCGCCGCTGCAGGCGGGCTCGCGATCGGCTGGGCGCTTTATCCGTACAATACGCTAGGCCGCGCGCGCGAACTCGCGGCGGCGGATGGCGAAACGGTGCTGACGCATTGGGTGCGCATCGCGCCGGACGACACGGTCACGGTGTTCGTGCCGCACTCCGATATGGGCCAAGGCGTGCAGACGGCGCTGCCGATGATGCTCGCCGAAGAGCTCGACGCGGATTGGGCGCATGTGCGCATGGAGCAGGCGCCGGCGGATAAGGCGTTTGCGAACGGGCCGCTGGTGCGTGGTTTCCTGCAAGGCGATCGCTCGATCCCGCAGGTGCTGAACGGCGTCGCGGACTTTGCAGGCAGGAAGCTGGCCGAGCAGATGAACATGCAGATCACCGGCGGCTCAACGTCGGTGCGCTTCACCGGCGTTGAAGCGATGCGCAAGACGGGCGCGGCCGCGCGGCAGATGCTGATCAAAGCGGCCGCGCGTGCGTGGAACGTGCCGGAAGGCGAGATCACGACGGAGCCGAGCGTGCTGGTGCACGCAGCATCGAACCGGCGCGCGCGCTATGGTGAGATGGCGGCGGCTGCGGCGGCGTTTGAACCCTCGCAAGAGCCGCCGCTGAAGCCGCGCGACCAGTACCGGATCGTTGGGCGCGATACGCCGCGCTTCGACGTGCCGGCAAAATCGACGGGCGAGGCGCTCTATGCGGGCGACGTGCGGCCGGAAGGGTTGCTCTATGGCGCGGTCGCGCAATGCCCGGTGATCGGCGGCACGCTCGCGAGCGTCGATCCCGCGCCGGCGCTTGCGGTGCGCGGCGTCAGCAAAGTGATCCAGCTTGAGAACGCGGTTGTCGTCGTCGCGGACAACACGTGGCGTGCACGCCAAGGACTCGCGGCGCTGCAGCCGCAATGGAACGCGGGCGAAAACGGCGCGATCGATTCCGACGCCGTGCGCGCGGCGATGGAAGCGGCGGTCGTCAGCGGGACCGATTTCGATACAGACCACAAAGTCGGCGGCGATGCGGATGCGGCGATCGCGGGCGCGGCGACGACGATCGAAGCGACGTATCACTTGCCCTATCTCAGCCACGCGCAGATGGAGCCGATGAGCGCGGTCGCGCAACTGCGCGATGGCAAACTCACGGTGTGGGCGGCGCCCCAGAACGCGCTCGGCGCGCGCGCGAATACGGCCAAACGTGGCGGCGTCTCGTTCGAAAACACGACGATGCACTCGGTGCCGATGGGCGGCGCGTTTGGGCGGCGCATTCAGGACGACGCGATCGAGCTTGCGGTGGAGGCGGCTAAGCAAACCGATGGCCGCCCGATCCAGATCGCGTGGTCACGCGAAGAAGACATGACGCATGGCTGGTACCGCCAAGCGTCGGTCGCGCACCTCAAGGCCGGGCTCGATGCGAACGGGCGCGTGATCGCGTGGGCGCATAACTTCGCCGATAAGCACGATCCCGCCGAAGCGACGCACATGACGTATGCGATTCCCGATCGCATCACGCGCTTCAAGAATGGGCTCAACCCGCTGCGTTGGGGCGCGTGGCGCAGCGTCGATAACACGCTGCACGGCTTCACGATCGAGTGCTTCATGGACGAGCTCGCGCATCGCGCGGGGCAAGATCCGTTCGAATTCCGGCGTGCGCATTTGGAGGGCCGGCACAAGGCGGCGCTCGAGCGCGTCGCGGAAATGTCGAACTGGGGAACAGCTGCGCCGGAAGGGCGCGCGCGCGGCATCGCGATCCGCGAAAGCTTCGGCACGATCGTGGCGCAAGTCGCGGAAGTGTCTGTCGATGAGCAGGGACGCGTGCGCGTGCATCACATCTGGAGCGCGGCCGATCCGGGCGAGGTGGTGAACCCCGCGACGTTCCGCCAGCAAATCGCGGGCGGCGCGATCTTCGGGCTGACGGCGGCGCTCTATGGCGAAATCACCGTGAAGGAAGGCCGCGTCGTGCAGCAGAACTTCCCGGAATACGACATGGTGCGGATGGCCGATGCGCCGCGCCAGGAAGTCGCGATCATCAATTCGGGCGCGAAGGCCGGCGGTGCGGGCGAACCGGGCACGCCGCCAGTTGCGGCGGCGGTTGCGAACGCGGTGTTTGCGTTGACGGGCCAGCGCGTGCGCGAACTGCCGCTGCGCAAGTTCGATCTGCGCAACGGCGTGCGGCGCGCGACGGCTTAGCGCTTAGAGGTCCTTCGCTTCGTCGATGTCGGCGAAGATCGCGCGCGTTTCAAAAGGGACGCGCGCGATTTCGTTGGCGTGCGCTTCGATCAGTTTGCGCGCGCCGCGATCGCCTGTGAGTGTGGCGCAATCGGCGATGGCGCGCCGCGAGAGCACGACGGGGTTGCCGATTTCGCCAGCGTGTTCGGGCACGGCGGCGTAGTGCGCGGGCGTCCAGGCAGCGAAGAGCGCGTCGATGATCGCATGCGTGATGTTTGGCATGTCGCCGAGGACGACGGCGACAGCGTCCGCGTCCGGTAGCGCGGCGAGGCCAAGTTGCAGCGAGCGCGCGAGGCCAGTTTCGGGCGTGTCGTTGTGTGTACGGGATAGTTTTGCGTTTGCCGGCGCGGCGGCGGCGACCGTGTCGCCATCCCGGCCCGTGACGAGCACGACGCGCGTGGCATGCGAAGCGAGCGCGGCGTCGATCGCGTAGGTGACGAGCGGGCGGCCATGCAGATCGAGCAGCAGCTTGTTTGGGCCCTGCATGCGTCGCGCAAGGCCAGCGGCCAGGACGACGGCGCCGAACGCCGGCGCGCTCATGCGCCTTTGCGCTGCACGCGCACGATATCGGCGAGGATCGAGAGCGCGATTTCCATCGGCGTTGCGGCGCCAATGTCCATGCCGACGGGCGCGCGCAGGCGCTTGATCGCGTCCCACGCGACGCCAGCTTTTTCGAGCTTGGCGACACGGTCGGCGACCCGGAGGCGCGAACCGAGCGCGCCGACGTAGAACGCGTCTGACGGGAGCGCGGCTTCGAGCGCCTCGTGATCGTCGTTGAGGTCGTGCGTGGTGGTGACGATGGCGGTCCAGCGGTCGAGCTTCAGCGTGTCGAACGCTTCGACGGGCGCCATCGACAGATAGCGCGCGCCGTTGGCGGGGCCGCTCGGTGGGCCCTTCGCACGTGCGATCACGCTCTCAATGCCCGCCGCGTTGGCAAGCGAGGCGAGCGCGAGCGCGACGGGATCGTGGCCGAGCACGACGAGGCGCGTGGGCGGATCGTAGCGGCGGAACATCGTGCGCGTTTCGTCGTCGGCGCCAGCGAGCGCATCCGCGTCGGTCGCGGCGCGCGTACTCGCTTCGCCTTCATACGTCACGCTGCGCACGATGCTCCGGCGCGCGGCGCGGGCTTGGAGGACGGCGTGCAGCGTTGCGTCATCGGCGCTGGCGCGCTCGATGAACACTTCGATGCGCGCGCCGCAGATCAGCTGCACGTCGACGAAGGGCGAGCCGCGGCCGAACACTACGAGGCGCGGCTTGCCGCTTTCGGCGACCTCGCGGCCGACGATGGCGACGCTGCCTTCGACGCAGCCGCCAGAGACGTGCCCAGAGGCGCGCCCATCGGCGGCGATCGCCATTTGCGAGCCGACAGGGCGCGGGCTTGGCCCATCGACACGCACGAGCGTGGCGAGCGCGCCGGGTTCGCGTTGCGCGAGGATCTCCGCCAGCGCGGGGCGCACATCGTCGGCGACGCCGAAAGCGGGCCAATCGCTGGCCTGCGGGCCCGGCGCCAGCGCGCCCGCTTCAAAAAATGTATCGAGAGCCATCGCCCAGAGTTTAGCACGGGCGCGCGCCTGGGCGAAAACCGGTCTCCCCAGGCAAGCGGGGCGCCTGTTGCCGCAGTCAGCGGAGCGCTAGCCTCAAGCCGCGCTGATTCCGGCGTGGGGTTTGGGGTCAGAACAACATGGCGCGTCGCGTAGGCATCGGGATGCTAATTGCTGTGGCGCTGGCGGGGTGTTCGCCGGCAGGCGCGCCGGAAACCGAGAGCGCGCCGGCGACGCCAGCGGCTGCGACGCCCGCCGCGCCCGCGATCGATCTGCAGCCGATCACGTACCCGCTGACCGATGCGCAATTGGTCGGCGAGCTTGGCTGCACGTTCCGGGATGCGAGCGGCGCGATGATCTTGGTGTCCGCGGGCTATGTGCAAGCGACCGATCCGGGAACGGCGGTCGTGCGCGTTGGCACGGTCGCGCAAAGCCTGCGCAGCGACACGGCCGATGGCTATGACGGGCTCGTCGATGGCGCGACGTTCTCGAACGAGACGATCAGCGCCAACGTCGCCATCGGTTCTCAGCTGCCGGACACGGGCGAGCAGGTTGGCCACGCGGCGCAACTGACGGCGACGATGGGCGCGGCAACGCAGACCGTTTCCGGCACGTGGACGTGCGGGCCGTAAGCGGTAAGCGCTGCTGCCCAAAATAGCTGCCCGAGTAGCTGCCCAGAATAAACGGCGCGCGCTGGCCGCGCGCCGCCTCCTGCTTGCACCGCGCACACCCGTTGCGAAACCGCGCCGATGCTCATACCGGTGATGGGAAGATAGCAAGCGCGCGCGCAGCGCCGGGGGGGTGGGATGATCCAACGCTTTCTTGCGTGCGTTATCGCACTCTTTGCATTTGCGGGCGCGAGCGCCGCGCAGACGCCGCCCGCGCAGACGCCGGTGGAGCGTTACGCGCTGGTCGTTGGCGTCTCGGGATATACCGGCGGCATCCCGGCGCTGAATGGCCCGAAGAATGACGCGTCGATGATCACGACGCTGCTGCGCGAACAGGGCGTGCCGCGCGCCAACATCCGCGTGCTCGCCGATTCAATGGACACGGCTGTGAGGCCGGTCGCTACCGACGGACTTCCCACGCGCGCCGCGATCCTCGCTGGCTTCCGATGGCTTGCCGAGCGCGGCGGGCCGAACACGGAAATCCTCATCTTCATGGCGGGCCACGGCACGCAGATCCCCGCGCCGGCGCGGAGCAATGAAACGGACGGCATGACGGAGGTGTTCCTGCCTCTCAATGCAACCGCGCGCGCCACGCAGGCGGCGACCGGCGCGCTGAGCTTTGCGGAAACCCGCAACTTGCTGACGGACGACAACATCAACGATGCGATCGCGCCCATTTTGGCGACGGGCGCACGCGTCTGGCTCGTGGTGGATGCATGCCACTCGGGAACGCTCTCGCGCTCGGCCGGCGATGACAGCGTGGCGCGCGATGTCGATCCCGCGATCTTCGGCGCGGCGGCGACGACGGCGCCCGCTGCGGCGGCCGGAACGCCGGCGCCGCCACGCCGCTTTCGTTTTCAGCGCTTCCGTGACCAGCGCTTCACCGCGTTCTATGCGGCCCATCCGTATCAGCGCGCCTACGAATCCACGCAGCCGCGCAACGCACAGCCGGCGCTGGGCGCTGCGGCGCGGCCGCCGCAAAAGTTCGGTGAGATGACGTGGAGCCTGGTGCAGGCGCTACGCAACGGCGAATCCGCGACGTACCGGACGGTGGCGCAGCGCGTGCTGGCGGGCGTGTGGCAACTGTCGGGCAACCGGCAGACGCCGATGTTCGAAGGCGCGATGAACGAGCGGCCGATGCTGGGCGCGGGCAGCCAGCGCGTGATCGCGCTGACGATGCAAAATGGATCGCTGATGCTCGCCAGCGGCTGGACCGAGGACATCACCGTCGGTTCGACCTACGCGATCGTCGATTCCGGCGATCCCTCGCGTGTGCTTGGTTCGGCGACCGTCGATCAAGTGGGCGCAACGACCTCGCGCCTCGTCGTGGCGGCCGGCGCCGACCCGCGCGTCGGGGATGCGGATGCGCAATCGGTGGTGCGTCTCTCGGCGCGGCTGCGGCAACGCGCTGTGCCGTTCGTGCTGAGCGTGGCGCGCCCGCAATTGCTGCCGGGCGTGACGGCGACACAGGCCGATCGGGATTTGGTCGCGCGCGTGAACCAGCAGCTGCAGACCTTGGCGAACCGCGCGGTCGCAGAGCAGCCGATTGCGTTTGAATTGGCGCTGCCGAACGGCGCGGCCGATCTCTATCCCTATGTTGCGCGTGACCGCCTGTATTTCTTCCAGCCGGGCGTGCCGGTGGAGTTGCCGCAAGAGCCGGGCGCTGCGCCGTATTCGCTGGAAGGAAGCTTTGTGCGCTCGGCGCGCGGCGAAACGGAAGTTGGGCAAGTGCTGTGGCGGCTCGGCCGCGCACGCAATCTTCGCCGCGTTGCAACCACCGTGGGCGATAGCGAGATCAGCCGCGATCTGCGCGTGCGCGTGCTGACGGAGCCCGGCGATGGGCGCCCGGCGACAGCGCCTTGCGATGATGGACTTTGGCGCCTCGTGCCGGCCGCGCCCGCGAGCGCGACAGCGGCAGATTACGAAACGGAGCCGCCGACGGTGCGCCATTGCGACATGGTCTATCTTGAAGTGCGCAATGCGGGGCCGGTGACGCTCAGCGTCGGTGTGATGTACATTGATCCTTGGAGTCAGATTTATTCGGCCGTGCCGGACAACACCACCGAGCCGCAGGCAGGCGTGCTGCGGCTCGCTGCGGGCGCGCGCCGCGTGATCGCGTATCCCGAAGACCTTGCGCCGGACATGGAGCCCGATCTTGCAGAGGAAGATCGCGTGCCGGTGAAGGCCGAGGGGCTGGTGAACCTGCTGGTTCTCGCTGTGCCGGTGACGCCCGGCGTCGATCCGCCGACGTTCGAGTATTTGCGGCAGGGGCACACGCAGCAGG
>Ga0268299_1002869_pt1 | contig 18123 bp, 17 predicted proteins | sample NOBtaG_FD_193484 | JGI IMG/M metagenome (GOLD analysis project Ga0268299, IMG submission 193484) | Activated sludge microbial communities from bioreactor in Nijmegen, Gelderland, Netherland - NOB reactor | ecosystem: Engineered > Bioreactor > Aerobic > Activated sludge | place: Netherlands...
TGCCGTACGACAATCCGTGGCGGCGCGTCCTCCTCAATCACCTGCGGCGCTTCCGCGACTGGCAGAAGCGGCGAGCGGGCATGAAGCTCGACTTCGGCGAGTACCGCTTCAACGCGCGCGAGCTGCGCGGCTTCCTGCAGGAAGCCGGCTTCGAGGTGGTCTCGATGCACGCCGACGACTTCAACCCACCGCTCGGCAAAGGCCTCTGGGTCGACTCGTCGTCCTTCTTCGGTTACCGCGTCGGCTTCTTCGACATGGCCGAGGGCCACAAGCGCTGGGAGCTCAACCCACGCGGACTTCTGCTCCAGCGCATCGCCAACGCGATCTCGCCCTGGACGGTCGCCGCCGGCGTTCTGGCCGTCGCCCGCCGGCCGTAGGACCGCTCGCCGCGCATGCGCATCGCAGTCGTCGTGCCGATGTGGAACCAGCACGCCCTGACGGCGCGCTGCCTGCGCAGCCTGGCGACCCTGGTCGAGCAACCGGAGTGGGTGATCGTGGTGGACAACGGCTCCGTACCCGAAGGCCGGCCAGAGGTGCTGGAAGCGCGACCGGGCACCGAGGTCCTGAGGATGCCGCGCAACCTCGGCTTCGCGGCCGGCTGCAACGCCGGCATCGACTGGGCGCTGGAGCGCGGAGCGGAGGCGGTGCTCCTGCTCAACAACGACACCGTCGTCGACGCGCACCTCGTCGGCGAATTGCGGCGCGGCCTCGCCGGCGACCCGCGCGTCGCCGCCGTCGGCGGCAAGACGCTGACCGACGAGAGCCCAGCCCGGATCCACACCGCCTACAGCGTCCTCACGTTCAATGCGCCGCTCGTGCGGGTCGAGGGCTGGCTGGAGCCGAGGCTCGACCGCTTCGGCGAGGAGTGCGACGTCGACAGTGTCTCGGGGGGCGCCATCCTGCTGCGGCGCGAGGCGCTGGAAGACGTCGGTCGGTTCGACGAGGAGTACTTCGCCTATCACGAGGACGTCGACTGGTGCACGCGAGCGCGGCAGCGCGGCTGGCGCATCCGTTACGTGCCTGCGGCGGTCGTGCTCCACCGCATGCATGCCTCGACCGGCGGCGGCTATGCGCCCGCGATCGTCTACCTGACGGCGCGCAACGCCGTGCGCTTCGTGCGCAAGCACGGCAGCATCGCGCAGAAGCTGCGCTTCGGCGTCTACACCGCGGGCAGCCTGCTGCGCGACCTGCCGTACCGCTGGCGTCTCGGCCAGCTCGCGGTCTTCCGATGGCGGCTGCGCGGCCTCGTCGACGGCCTGCTCGGGCGGCGGCCCCGCCTGGTGGAGCTGGGCCTGCAATGAGCCAGCCGCGCGTCGCACTGGTGATCCTCAACTGGAACGGCCGCGGCGACCTGCTCCAGTGCGTCGCCTCGCTGCCGCGGCTCACCTACGGCAACTGGCAGGCGACGGTGGTGGACAACCATTCGAGCGACGACAGTCTGGCGGCGCTGGCGCGGGAGTTTCCCGAGCAGCGCGTCCTGGCGCTGGATCGCAACTACGGCTTCACCGGCGGCAACAATCGCGGCATCGCCGACGCGCTGGCGCACGGGGCAGACTACGTCCTGTTGCTGAACAACGACACCGAGATGCATGCCGAGTTGGTGACGCAACTGGTGCGCGCCGCCGCGTCGGGGCCGCGCATCGGCGCGGTCGGTGCCAAGAACCTGCAGCTCGAACGGCCCGAGCGCGTGTGGGGTGCCTGGAACGAACTGGTCTGGAACGAGCACCTCGTGCGGGTCGCCGGCCAGGGGGAGCCCGACGGCCCGGCTTACCGGGGCGTGCGCGACGTCGACGCCGTCATCGGCAACGGCATGATGCTCAGTCGCGCAGCCATCGAGGCGGTGGGCGGGCTCGACGAGGCGTTCTTCGGCTACCACGAGGACGTCGACTGGTGCGCGCGCGCCCACGCCATCGGCTTCCGCACGCTCTTCTGCGGCGAGGCGGTGGTGTACCACAAAGGGTTCGGGGCCTCCGACCCGAGTCGGCCCGTGCCCTTCCCGGTGCTCTACTTCCTCGGACGCAACGGCATCTTCTTCGCCCGCAAGCACGGCACGACGGCACAACGCGCGCGCTTCGCCAGGCGATTCCTCTGGTCCGTCGGTCGCGACCTCGTGCTCGCGCCGACGCGCGGCGAGCGCATCAAGCCTTACCTCTGGATGCTGCGTGGATTCGCCGACGGTCTGATCGGCCGCTTGCCGCTGAGCGACCTCAAGCTCCAGTAGCGCGTGGCGAAGCGGGGACGAGCCGCGCCCCGAGGAGCCCGGCATTGCGGTCGGCGCCGGAATACAGCCACGCCGGGCGATAGTCCCGGAACGCAGGGCCGCGGCGCGCGAGCACGTAGAGCTGGTGTCCGTAGGCGACGCCGTACAGCGCGTGCAGGACGCGCTCGAGCAGCCGCTGCAGCAGGGGAGGGCGAACGCCGGGCGGTGCTGCGTTCTCCACCAGCAGCCGCTCGACGTCGAAACCGGTGCCGCGCAGCAGGTCGTCGACCTCCGCGGCGGTATACTCGCGGTTGTGGCGCCAGGTCGGACCGAAGTCGGATTCGTACGGATGATACACGTTGCGGCCGTGCGCGAGGTGGAGGAGGTTGACGACGTTGGCGACGTTCGGGGTCGTCAGCACCAGCCAGCCGCCCGGCGCGAGGACGCGATGGATCTCCGCCAGCATCGCCACCGGGTCGGCGGTGAGATGCTCGAGGACCTCGCAGCAGACGACGCCGGCGAAGGACGCGTCGTCGAAGGGCAGCGGCTCTCGTTCGACGTCGCAGAGTCGGCTGACGAGATCGACCTCCTCGCCGCGCGAGGGCAGCCGCAGGGTCTCGCGGTACTCGCGCTCGTTCGAAGGGAAGTAGTCGACGAGGCTGAGCGCGTACGGCCGGAAGCGGCGCAGCAACAAGGTGAACGTGAACGGCCGGGCACCGAGCTCCAGACAGCGCTGGCCGGGGGCACCCTCCGGGACGAGATCGAGGGTGCGAGCGAAGCGCGGTAGGTTCACCTCGACCCAGACGCGATGATCCTCGGGCTTCGGCTGGTCGACCGCCAGCAGGTACTCGCGCAGCTCCCGGTAGTTCACACCGGCTGGCTGAACGGCGAGTTGTCGAAGTTCGCCTGCAGCACCGCCTCTGCCGGCATCTCGGCGCGATTCGTGTCGGCCCAGAACTGGTAGACGAGATTGGGACGGCGGGCCACGTAATCCACCAGCCGACCCTTGGCGCGCGCGATCGTTCGCACCCGCCGCATCTGCCGGGCGAACGTCCGAATGTTGCGGCGGAAGGCGTCGGTCTTCATGAGGCCGCGGATGAAGGCGCGCGGGAAGCCGTGCACGGCCATGCCGAAGGCGACGTCCCAGTAGAGCTGTTCGTCACTGCGCGTTCCCATCAGGTGACCGCCCCAGAGGTGGTATCCCTTCTGGGCGACGTGCTCGACCTCGTCGTCGCGGATCAGCCCGTCCTTGAGGGCGCGTTCGGTCAGGTCGACACCCGGGAAGTAGGTGAGCGAGAAGTAGTTGAAGTAGAACGGCTTCGGGAGCGCACAGAGGAGGTCGAGGGTCTCGAGGCGATCGTCGTCCGTCTCGTAGGGATTGTCGCCGATGAAGTCGAGGTTGACCCCGACGCCGTGGCGCTTGAGCGTGCGGCAGGCGTCGAGAATCGTCTGCGTCGTGGTCTCCCGCCCGTAGCACTCGCGCCGGATTCGCTCCGAGCCCGACTGGATGCCCAGGGTCGTGCACCAGAGACCCGCGTCGCGCATCAGCGCGACGCGCCGATCGTCCACCATCCCGGGAAAGTTGAAGACGATGAACGGTAGGCCGATCTCCTTCTTGTAGCGCTCGCAGAACTCCTCGAGCCACGGTCGCGCCGGCGCGAAGATGTCGTCGCTGAAGGCGATGGTGCGCAGCTTCGGGCGCGTGGCGACCGCTTCGCGCAGCTCCCGGAGAACGTGATCGACGCTCCGGCGGCGGATGTAGGTGCCGAGTCCTTCGGCGTCCTTGCGGGTGAAGTTGTGGATGCAGAAGGTGCACTGGAACGGACAGCCGCGCACCGCCATCACGTCGTAGCTGACCGCCTCGGCGTCCCAGGCGGGCACGTCGCGCCACTGATCGAAGCCGAGATAGTACTTGTTCTCGGAGGAGAGATCGGCGGGGGGAACGAGGTCGAGGTTCTGCAGGAGCGGCCGCGGCGGATTGCGGATGACGGCGCCGTCGTCGCTCTTCGCCCAGCAGCCCTGGATGTCGCGGTAGTCCCGCCCCAGCCCCAGGCGATCGGTCAACTCCGCCAGGACCGCCTCGCCTTCCGACTGACAGACCAGGTCGGCGTCGGCGAGGCACTCCTCGGGCCGCGTCTGGGCGTGGATCCCACCCCAGATGACGACCGGATCGACCGCCGCTTTGATGCGCCGGGTCAGGCGCGCCGCGAGCTGGTAGTAGGTCGACCAGACGCTCATGCCGACCAGGTCGGGCTTGAGACGGGTCACCAGGTCGACGACGAGATCCTCGTCCTTCTGGCTCGGAACGTTGTAGGTGAAGTAGTTCTTGAAGAAGATCGAGTGGACGTCGTGACCGCGCGCGCGCAGCAGCGGGTGGAACATCCGGATGGCGTGCGCCTGGTAGTTGTAGAAGGCGACTAGGACGATGCGAAGCGGCCTCCCCGCCGCCCGGGCATCGAGCGCAACGGTCTCGTTCATGGGTTGTGGCAGGGTCTCACGCACTCCATGGAGAAGTCAAGAAACTATACAGCGACGCCCCCATCCACTAAGCTCCCGGCTCTCGGGGCGGAGGTATGGGACTCGTGCGTCGGGCGTTCGCCCGCATCCTGCTGGCGGCGTTCGGTGCCTTCGTCGGACTGGCGCTGCTGGAGGTCGCGCTGCAGCTCGCCGCCCCCCTCGTCCGGCCCGCTCCGCGGCCGCTCGCGGCCCAGGGCGAGAGCGGCGAGTCCCGACCGCTGCGTGTCCTCTGCCTGGGAGACTCGCACACCTACGGGATCTGGGTCGAGCCCGAGGACGCCTATCCGGCGCGTCTGCGCCGCAAGCTCGCGCGCTGGCCGGAGCCGGTCGAGGTGCTGAACGCCGGGGTCCCGGGGATGAACTCCTCCCAGGTGCGGCGGGCGGTTCCGGAGATGTTGCTGCGATTCCAGCCCGACATCGTCCTGCTGATGGTGGGCGTCGCGGACTTCTGGAACCTCGACGCCTTCCGCGCCGAGGAGTACAGCGGCTGGCGCTGGTGGCTGCAAGGCTGGTGGTGGAACCGCAGCCGCGTCGTCAAGCTGGTCCGGCTGCTGCGCTTCAACCTGGGTCGGGGCAAGGCCGAGCGGGCTGCGTCCGTCCCGGTGGTGGAGCACACGCCCTACAATTGGCGCGTGCATGCCGGCGATGCGGCGATTGACGTCGACATCGACATGCACTTCGACGACGGCCTGAAGGACATCCTGGTCTTCCGTCGCAACCTGCGCCGGAACCTGGCGACCATCGCCACCGAGGCCGAGGGTGCGGGCGCACGCCTGGTGCTGATGACGTATCCGACCGATTCGCCCTTCTACCACGCCGTCAATCAGGTCTATCGACAGTTCGCCGCCGAGGAGAACCTCCCCCTCATCGACCTGGGCGCGGCCCTGTCGCGCTGGGCCGCCCCCCGCTTGGCGGAGAAGGCCTACTTTCCCGACTTCCACCCGCGCCGCATCGGCTACGAGGAGTCGGCCCGCGTCATCGCCGCGCGCCTCCACGAGATGGTTCACGAGCGAGCGCAGGATCCCGCGCCCTGACGGCCCCGCTCGGCGCTTGGACTCCCGCAGCGCCTCCCGCTAGCATCGCCCCTCCGCATGACTGACAGCATCGATCCGCATGTCGCCGTCGTCATTCTGACGTGGAACGGCAAGCGCGACATTCTCCACTGTCTCTCGACGTTGCCGCGGGTCCGGTACTCGAACTGGAGCGCCACCGTGGTCGACAACGCCTCCACCGACGGCACTCTCGAGGCGATCCGCGAGGCCTATCCGCAACAGCGGGTGCTCGTCATGGAGAAGAACCTCGGCTTCTGCGGCGGCAACAATCGCGGCCTCGAGGACGCGATCGCACGCGGCGCGGACTACGTGCTCCTGCTGAACAACGACACCGAGCTGCATCCGGAGCTGCTGGCGGAGCTGGTGCGCGTGGCGCGCGAGGACCCGCGCATCGGCGCGGTCGGCGCGAAGAACATCCAGATGGCCGACCATTCGCGCGTCTGGGGCGCGTACGGCTGCCTGACCTACGGCTACAGCCTGGTGAAGCTGGTCGGTCTGAACGAGCCCGACGGCCCCGAGTTCACCTGCGTCAAGGACGTCGACTGGGTCATCGGCAACGGGCTGATGATGAGTCGCGCGGCGATCGAAAGCGTTGGCGGGCTGGACGAGAACTTCTTCGGCTACCACGAGGACGTCGACTGGTGCGAGCGTGCGCGTCGAGCGGGCTTCCGCGTGCGCTACAACGGTCACGCCGTGATCTACCATCGCGGTTTCGGGGCCTCGGACCCCGACGCCAGGATGCCGTTTCCCGTGCTCTACTTCCTCGGGCGGAACGCCTACGTGTTCGCGCGCAAGCATGCCACGGCGCGGCAGCTCGCGGGCTTCCTGTGCAGCTTCGCGGCCTACATGGCGTGGCACACGGTGAAGGCCGTCCTCACGCGCGATCGCGTCAAGCCCTGGCTCTGGATCCTACGGGGCTTCGGCGACGGGGTGCGCGGCCGGCTGCCGCTCGAGCGCCTCGGCCTGCAATAGGAACGCCGGAGCTCGCATGGCGAAAGGCCGCGGCCGACCGCGTTCGTTCCTCGCACGCCTGGCAGGGAACACGCTGATCGGGCTGCTCGGCAACTCGATCCAGCGCGTCCTGACCTTCATCGTCACCATGGTCCTGACGCGCGGACTGGGCGAGGAGTCGTTCGGCGTCTATTCGTACGTCACCGCCTACATCTTCCTCTTCGGCTTCGCCGCCGACCTGGGGATCGAGCGCGTCGTCACGCGCGAGGTCGCCCGCCGCCCGAGCGATGCCGGAGTTCTGCTCGGCAGCGCGCTGACGGTGAAGCTGGTGCTGTCGCTGCTGGCGACGGCGGCCGCGATCGCCACCGCCTTCGCCCTCGGGCTGGAGGGGACGACGTTGACGTGCGTCATCGTCGCGGCGATCGGCCTGCCGATGTCGATCGAGCACGTCTTCCGCGGCTTCTTCCAGAGTCGCTACCAGGCAGGGTACACGTTCCTCACGACGATGCCGGCGACCCTGTGGTTCCTGGCGGCGGCGGTCGCCGTCGTCGTCTGGCGCCTGCCGCTCTACTGGTTGTTCGCCCTCGGGCTGGTCTCGGCGCCGTTCATGGTCGTCGGCCTGTTCTGGGTGGCGCGCTTCCGCATGCACCTGACCTTCCAGGTCCGCGGCACGACGATGGTCCACCTGCTGCGAGACGCAGCCGAGCTCGGCGGCTTCATGGCGCTCTTCCTCCTCTCCATGCGGCTGGACCAGATCCTCCTCTTCCACCTGCGCGGAGACGCCGACCTGGCGCTCTACGCCGCCGGCGTTCGCCTCGGCGAAGCCCTCGGCATCATCCCCGAGGCAGCCGTCGTGACGCTCTTCCCGCTGCTCGCCAGCAGCGAACACCGCGCGCCCGAGCGCTTTCGCGAGACCTACCGCCTGGGCTTCAAGTACCTCTCGGCGACCGGCGTCTTCATGGCCCTCGCACTCACCGTCATGCGCCACGACGTCGTGCGCATCCTGTACGGAGCGGAGTTCGCGGCCGCGGCCACCCCCACCGCGCTGCTCGGCTGGAACACCTGCTTCGCCTACCTCGGCGTGATCCACATGAGCCTGTTCGTCGCCCAATCGCGACAACGCGCCTTGCTGGGGGTCAGCGCGATCGCCCTGTCCAGCGCCGTTGCGCTCGACCTCCTGCTGATCCCGACCTGGGGCGCCAGCGGCGCGGCGTTGGCGGCCCTCCTGGCGAACGTCGTCGGCTTCGCCTGTTGGGTGGCACTGCGGCCCACCCGTCCCTACATGCTCACCGCCCTGGCCGAGTCCTGGCGCGCCGCGCTCGCCGCCGCGATGGTCGCGGCCGTCGTGTGGGCCCTCGCTCTGAGCACCACCGCGGCGATGGTCGCGCTCCTGCTCCTCTATCCGCCTCTGCTCTGGGGCCTGGGCGGCGCGACGTGGGGCGACGTGCACCTGGTCCGGCGCCTGTTCAGGGAGGAGATTCCTTCCAATCCTCCCGCCGCCTAGCGAGCGTTTACATCAGCGGGGCCGTCTTCTAGCGTCCAACCATGCGCACCGCGACGGTTCTCCTGGTGCTCGCGCTCGCGGCCTGCGGGCGCGGCGTGGACGCGGAACCGAGCGTTCTGACGCTCCTGCCGCCGGTCTTTCGCGGCGGCACGGCCAACGCCGCCGCGCTCTGCCTCGAGCCTGGGGCAGAGGCGCGCACCGATCTCTGGGTCCATCGGCGCAGCGTGACCTTCACCGTCCGCGGCCGCAGCCGCGGCGCCGGCGAGGTCGAGGCGAATCTGGGCGGAGACGGCGGGCGCACCGCGACCGGACCGGGAGATGCGCCGCTTGAGCTCACGGTGCGCGTCGCGCCGGCGGCTGGCGCGCACACCCTCGTGGTCCGTCGCTCGCATGGGGCGACGGGTCCCTTCTGCCTCGAGCAGGTGGCGGTGGCGCAGTGATCCTTCGTGCGGCCGCGGCCGCTCTCGCGGCGATCGCGTTGCTCTCCGTTGGTCTGGCGTATCGGAGTGCTCGGCCCAGCCGCCCCGACGTCCTCTGGATCAGCATCGACAGCCTGCGTCCCGACCGGCTCGCGAGCTATGGGTCCGGCAGGGTCCCGACTCCGTTCCTCGACTATCTCGCCGCCCATGGGGTGCTGTTCGACCACGCCTACGCGGATGCGCCGTGGACGACCGCCGCGATGGCCTCCGCCCTGACCGGGCGCTTCGCCGTCCACCACGGCCTGCGAACGCCCTTCCTCCGTCTCCCCGAGGACGAGACCACGCTCGCGGAGGTTCTCGCCGATCATGGCTGGCGCACCGCGGCGATCGTCGGCGCCGTCTCGCTGCATCGTTGGTACGGGCTCGAGCAAGGGTTCGCCCATTTCGACGACCGTTTCGACTCGCCAGTCGAGGCTGCAGGCGATCGTCCGCATCTGCCCTTGAGGAATCACGACGACATCGGGCGCCTGCGCGCGCAGCGGACGCGCAAGTGGCGGCACGACAGCTTTCGCGCTGACGAGGCCGTGACCGACGCCGCTGTCGCCTGGCTGCAGACCGCCGGCCGTCGGCGGCCGGTCTTTCTCTGGGTCCACTTCTTCGGGCCGCATCGGCGGCGCCAACTCGGAGACACTCCGGCGGCCGCCGCGAGGCGCACCCTCGACTCCTACGACGCGGCGGTGGCCCGCGTCGACGCGCAGATCGGCCGTCTCCTGGACGAGCTGCGCCGGAGCGGCCGGCTCGCCAACACGCTGATCGTCGTGCAGGGCGACCACGGCGAGGCGCTCCTGGAGCACGGCGAGTTGGACCACGGTCAGTACCTGTACGACGCCACCCTTCGAGTGCCGCTTCTGATCGCCTGGCCCGGGCGCCTCGCCCCGCGCCGCAGCGCGGCGATGGTGCGCGTCGTCGACGTCGCGCCGACGGTGCTGCAACTCCTCCACATCCATCCGCCGCCGGGGCTGGACGGCATGCCTCTCGATGTACGTGCGGACGGCGGCGCCGCTCAGCCCCCACCGCTCCTCGCCGAGACGCTGCTGCCGGCCGAGGCAAGCTTCGGCTCCTTCCGCCCCGACGGCTCCCTGGCTGCGCCCGGCCTGCGCCGCCTGGCGGTTCGAACACCGCGCTGGAAGTACGTGCTGACCTCGCCCCACGCCCTCGTCAATTTCCCGCCCGAGGTGACGTACCGGGGCGACGCGCTGCCCTTCGGCCGCGAAGAGCTCTACGACCTGGTCGCAGACCCCTCCGAGAAGACCAACCTCGCGAGCCAACGGCCCGAGATCGTCCAGGAGCTGCGCGCCACTCTGCGAGCCGGTGTTCCCGACGCAGCGACACCCTGAGGGAACAGCCGCGACCTCTTCCCCAGGCGTGCCCCGCTCAGGCGGCGCGCGCCCGCGTCATCGCGACGGAGCCCCGGGACCGCACCGCCACGACCAGGTGGGTTCGGGTGAGCAGCGGGGCTGGCAGCAGGATTTCACATCGGCAGGGTGCGCCGGCGACGGCGAGCTCGCCGCTGACGAGTGGGCCACCCCCGCCGTGGGCGGCGGCGGAGTAGCCCACCGTCGCCGGGCCAGAGGTCGCCACCAGCTCGATCTCGACGCGCGTACATCCCTCCGGCGCCATCAGATGGACGGCGGCGCCGCTCTCCGGGAGGGCGCGGGCCAGAACGCCGGAGAGGCCGCTCGCGGGGCCCCATGGGCCGCTGGTGTGGGGGACGTCGTTCTCGCCCACGACGACCTCCGCCGCGCGCACGTCGAGGTACTGGCGCAGGTGGCCCTCGTCGAACAGCGCCGACGGAAAGTTCCAGCGGAACGCCCCTTCCTTCACCGCGCGCACGAACAGGTGGTCGTGGTGGTCGCCGAGGCAGAGACGTGCCAACAGCCGGAAGAGCGGCTCGAGCGCGCGGGTGCGACGGGTATAGAGGATCTGGTCCAGGTTCCGTCCGCTGACCAGTTCGAGGCGGAAGCCGCAGCCGCCGATGAGAGCGCGTAGATCGTCCAGGGTGTACTCGCGGCTGTGGCGCGACCCACGCAGCGGCGAGCCGAGGTGGTACTGGTCGAAGGGGTTGCCCCCGAGGGCGAAGCGCATCAGGTGACCGACCCGCACGGCGTTGGGCGTCGAGACGAGAAGCCAGCCACCGGGGCGGAGCACGCGATGGATCTCGCTGAGCGTGAAGACCGGGTTCTCGGCCAGGTGCTCGATCACTTCGCAGAAGAGGACGCCGTCGAAGGAGCCGCTCTCGAACGGAAACGTTTCGCGTTCCAGGTCGAAGCAGGCGCAGTCGAATTCGTGCTCCTCGCCGAACTCCTCGCTCTGCAGGCGCTGCCGCAGGCGGCGACGCTCGTCGATCACGCCCGCGGTCGGCGTCACCGCCCAGCGGCGCAGCCGTTGGACCAGCAAGGTGATGTGGAAGGGCAGGCTGCCCAGCTCGAGCAGCCGCTGACCCGGTAGGGCTTCGGGCACCAGCTTCACGATCTCTCGCCAGAGGGGAAGCCCCCCGGCGATGACCATCTCCTCCACCATCGCGTCCCGGCCACTCCAGCGGAAACTCCCTAGGTAGCGGGCCAGGTCCTCCGCGTCCGCGTGGGGCGAAAGCGGGCGGGAGAGCGTTTCGGGCGGCATTGCGGGCGGTCCTTGCACAGCCTCCGCCGGGGCGCAACGCGTCTCGCGAGAAGTGGTTTTACATGCCGAGTCGCTTCCAGTAGCATCGCGGGCGAGCCGCATGTCCCTCTCCCGATACGCCTCGGAACTGCGCCGTCGGGCGCGCGTCCTCGCCGGACGGTATCGCTGGGTGACGCTGCCCCGACTGGCGAACATGGCGCTCGTCCACGCCGAGATGAAGCTCGGCCGCACCCGCCTCGTCTCGCGCCCGTACAAGCTCTGCATCGACGTCAGCAACAAGTGCAACCTCGGCTGCCCGTACTGCCCCACCGGCCGCAAGGACGAGAGTGGGCGCGGCAAGGGCAACATCTCGTACGACACCTTCCGCGAGATCCTCGACGATCTGCCGACGGTCACGACGCTCGAGCTGTTCAACTGGGGCGAGCCGTTCTTCAACCCGGAGTTGCCGCGGCTGATCGAGTACGCCAGCCGCCGGCGCATCACCACCGTGATCTCGAGCAACCTGAGCTTCAAGCTGCGCGACGAGGTGATCCGCGACGTGATCCGCGGTGGCCTCACCTATCTGACCGGGGCGATCGACGGCGCCGACCAGGCGAGCTACGAGGTCTACCGGCGCGGCGGCAAGTTCGACTACGCCGTCGCCAACCTCCGCCGCTTCGCCGAGATCAAGCGCGAGATGGGCGTCGAGTATCCCCACCTCTGTTGGCAGTTCCTCGTCTTCAAGCACAACGAGCACCAGATCGAAGAAGCCCGTCGCTTGGCGCACGACGTGGGCGCCGACTCGTTCGCGGTGTCTGCCGGCCTCTACGACGACCCTTCGTGGGCACCCGAGGGCGACTACAACCTCGGCTACCTCGCGATGCACCCGAATCGCTGCACCTGGCTGTGGAACAAGGCCGTCTTTCACTGGGACGGCGGTCTCGCTTCGTGCTGCATGGGGTACGACAAGCACGACGATTTCGACACCTGGCGGGCGGGCCAGTTTCGGCAGATGTGGAACAACGAGAAGTTCATCGCGGCGCGGCGCATCTGGACCGAGCCCGACTCGCCGCTGCCGGAGGGGCACTACTGCGTCGACTGCGACAAGGTGCGCCTCTACCGCGGCATGCCGCTGCGCTCGCAGATGCGGCAGGCCGACCTCGAGAAGCGCGCCGCCGGTTGATCAGGCGCGGCGCGCCGCGCGCGCCGCTTCGGCGTCCAACTCGCCGTGCTGGAAGAGCCAGGTCGGGTACTCGCGGCGCGCCGGGCCGCGCCGTGCGAGCGCGTAGATCTGGCCGCCGTAGTCGACGCCGTAGAACGCCTCCCAGGCGCGCCGCAGTACCCGCTCCGGCCACGAGCTGGATACGAACGGAGGGTCGGCGTCTTCCACCACCAGCCGCTCGACCGCGAAGCCAGTCGCCGCCAGGAGGTCGGCGACCTCGCGCGCGGTGTACTCGCGGTTGTGGCGCCACGTCGGTCCGAAGGCGACCGAGTAGGGGTCGTAGACGTTGCGACCGTGGAGCAGGGCGAGAATGCTGCGGAAGCGCGCGACGTTCGGCGTCGTCAGCATCAGCCAGGCGTCGGGGCGCAGGGCGCGATGGATCTCGGCGAGCATCGCGACCGGGTCGCGGGTGACGTGCTCGAGCACCTCGCAGCAGAGCGCCCCGTCGAAGGTCTCGGCCTCGAAGGGCAGGGGCTCGAGTTCGAGATCGCAGAGCCGGCTGACGAAGCGATGCTCCTCGGCGAGGGCGGGAAGGCGCACCGTGCGCGCCTCGGCGCTACCGCTGACGGCTCCCTGGAAGTAATCGACGAGATCGAGGGAATAGGGCGTCAGCTTCTGCAACAGCAGCGTGAACGTGTAGGGCATGGCGCCGACCTCGAGACAGCGCTGCCCCGGCGTGCCGCCCGGCAGGAGTTCCAGGGTCCGCAGGAAGCGGGGCGTGCTCGACTCCACCCAGTAGCGGTGCCCGGCATCGCTCACCCCCGGGTGTTCCATCTCCATCAGGTAGCGTCGCGCCTGCTCGAAGGTCCAGGACTCCATCGGCGTCGGCCCTTTCGCACAGCCGCGGTGGCGTGGCAACGCCGCGGCCAGCGCGTCGCCCGAGTGGCTTCCGACGAACGCCGCGCCGCCTCGGGAGCGCGTTGACAGTGCTAGGGCCCGTCGCTATAGACTCGGCGTGCTGTCGTCCTGCCGGTCATGATCTCCTCCCACCCGGACACAGCCACCGCGACGTCGCTTCCCTTGGCGTCGCCATATTTCGTGGGGGGATTCGGAGGTTTCCATGGCTGAGAAGAAAGCCAAGACAGCCCAGAAGTCGGGCGCCGACGTTCACGTGAAGCGGCTCTGCCCGACGTGTGGAGCCGAGAGCAAGGTGACCTATTTCACCGGCGCCGGCCGCAAGGGCTTCTTCTGGGTGTGCGACAAGAACTGCGGCTACATGGCCCGCACCAGGTAGGGGGGACGCGATGGCCCGCGCGCCGAAGAAGACCAGCGCCAAAGGAAAGAAGCGCCTGAGCGTGCTCGAAGACGAGGAGCGGCAGGAGACCCCGGACGAGGGCGATCTTCCCAAGGACGAAGCCGGACGCCGCAAGATCAAGCGCCAGTACGAGGATCTGCTCAACATCCGCATCGACAAGCTGAAGGGGCGCATCCTCAACCGCGAACGCATCAACAAGACGATCGAGGGCATCTACTTCATCTGTGGCGACTGCCGGAAGGTGTGCCACAACATGGACGAGGGCCTGGTCGAGGACCCGAACAACGTCAACAACCTCTGCGGAACCTGCGCCAAGGCCAAGGGCAAGGGCAAGCAGGTCGCGGCCTGATTCCTCAGGGCCGCAACTGTCGGAAGGCCGTCTCGAGATCGGTCGGCAGCCGACTCTCGATCTCCAGCGTCTCCCCGCGTCGCGGGTGATGAAGGCGCACGCGGCTGGCGTGCAGCGCCAGGCGTCGCACCCAGCGATGAGGGCGACCGCTGCCGTAGAGCATGTCGCCCACGATCGGGTGACCGATCGACGCCAGGTGAACTCGCACCTGGTGGCGGACTCCCGAGCGCATGCGGATGCGCAACAGGGTCTCGCGCGCGTAACGGACCACCGGCAGGTACTCGGTCGACGCCGGGCGCGCAGCGAGACGCTCCGCGCTGCCGGCATCGTCGCAGGCGACCATGCGCTCGCGCTGCCTGCGGTCGTGCGCGATCGGAACGTCGATGCGGCCTGCCTCCGCCACGCCCCCCTCGACCAGGGCGAGGTAGTCCTTTTCCACCCGATGGGCTGCGAACTGCGCACGCAGCGCCGCGTACGCGGCCGGCGTCCGTGCTGCCACCAGCACGCCGGAGGTGCCCTGGTCGAGCCGATGGACCAGGCCGCCCTCGAGCGCACCACCCGCGTCGCGGGTGTCGGGAAACGCCCAGACCAGGAAGTTCGCCACCGTTCCGGCGTCCTCGGGACGGAGCGCAACGCTCTGCATGCCCGCGGGCTTGTCGACGGCGACGATGCAGTCGTCCTCGAACAGGACCGACAACTCCGGCTGCGGCGCACCCTCTAGCCGGGCCTCGCCGGCGAGCGCGTCGGGAACGGTCACAACGTCGCCCGGATGCACCGGGGTGGCGGGCCGCGCGCGCCGCCCGTTGAGTCGAAGATCCTGGCCGCGCACTCGCCGGCGCGAGGCGCCCGGGAGGTGAGCCGCGACGAACTGGTCGAGGCGCATCGGCGGACAGTCGCCGGGCACGACGAGGTCGCGCGGCATCAGCCCACCTCCCCCGCGCCCAGGTTCTCGTCGATGAGAGCGAAGATGCGCTTCGAAAAGAGCAGGGAGAAGTGACCGGTATCGCGCACGATGACGTTCAAGGCTGCGGGGAAGTAGGAGTTGTCCGGTGGCAGAACCGTGGCATCGAACTCCGACTGGATCGCGGTCGCCTCGAACTGCTCCGGCGAGCGGTCGGCGGCCGCGAGGTGCAGGAGCAACTCGGAGCCCGGACGCAGCGCTGCCCAGGCCCTCGGCCACGGCGGCGCGAGGAGGGTGCCGAGGTGGGCGGTGCCCAGCGTCATGAGGCGCCGCACCCCCGGGAGGCGGTGGCGTCGGACGCAGTAGCGGGCGACCAGCCCTCCGAGGCCGAAGCCGAGCAGGTGAACGGGCCCGGGCCGCTCCTCCTGTAGCCGTGCGACCAGGGCGCGCAGGCTGGCCGCGGCCGCCGGCACGTCGACGGCGAATGGCGCATAGGAGAAATGAACGACCTCGAAGCGAGCCCCGACCAGGCGCCGCGCCAGGACGAGCAAAGCCCCGCGCGTCTGCCCGAAGCCGTGCACGAGGACGATGCGGACGCCCGCCGCGACGTCGCCGCGGCGCTCCGGCAGCCACGGGCCGCAGAGCGTGAGTACGCCGGCCGCGAGCGTGGCGCCGCACTCCGTCAGGAACGCCAGCGCGAGGACCGAGCGGGGCAGCGCCTCCTCATCCTCCTCGTCGCACAGCGGCAAGCGCCGCCGGGTGCGGTTGAGAGCGACGTACAGTGCCGCATTGGGAACGATGCCGATCGTCAGAACGCCCAGGAGCAGGAGCAGCGACACGCGGCCGCAATAGCAATTGCGCCGCGCTGATTGTAGGGTCGCCGCAGATGGCGAGACTACCGGTGTACGCCGTGGTGATGGCCGGCGGGCAGGGAACCCGGTTCTGGCCGGCGAGCCGCGCGGCCCGACCGAAGCAGTTCCTCTCGATCCTCGGCCGCCGTACCATGCTGCAGGAGACTCTCGCGCGCACGGCGGCACTGACTCGGCCGGCGCGCACGCTGGTGGTCACCGGGCGGGAGCACGTGGCGCTGGTGACGCGCCAGGTCCCGAAACTGCCGAAGCAGAACGTGCTGGGTGAGCCGCTGGGGCGCAGCACCGCGCCCTGCATCGCGCTGGCGGCCGAGGTCATCTCGTCGGAGGTGGAAGATGCCATCATGGTCGTCCTGCCGGCGGATCACGCGATCCGGCGGCCGGCGGCCTTCCGGGCAGCGATGCGACGCGCCTGCGACGTGGCGTCCAGCGGCGATTGGCTGGTGACCATCGGGATCCGCCCCACCCACCCGGAGACCGGCTACGGCTACATCGAGGCAGGAGAGCGACTGATGCGAGGCGCGCCGGCCGTCCGTCGCGCCCGGGCGTTCCACGAGAAACCCGACCGCGCGCGCGCGACCGCCTACTGCGCCGATCGGCGTTTCACCTGGAACTCGGGGATGTTCGTGTGGCGCGTCTCCGCGATCCGAGCGGCGATCGCAAGGTACCTCCCCGAGACGGCGGCGGCGCTGGCTCCGGTCGGCCGCGCCCGCAGCGCCGCGGCGCGCGCGCGCGCGATCGCCCGGGCCTATCGCGAGGTCGACCCGATCTCGATCGACCACGGCGTCATGGAGAAGGCCGAGCGCGTCGCCGTGGTCGACGGCGATCTCGGTTGGAGTGACGTCGGCAGCTGGGCCGCGATGCGCGAGGTCTGGGGCACGGATTCCTTGGGCAACGCGGCGCGCGGCGACGTCCTGAGCGTGGATGCGCGCCGCAACGTCGTGCTGGCGGGCACGCGCATGGTCGCCCTCCTCGGGGTCGAGGATCTGGTCGTGGTGGACTCCGGCGACTCGGTGCTGGTGTGCAGCCGGGCTCGTGCGCAGGACATCCGCGGGGTGGTCGAGGCGCTGCGGCGGCGCGGGCGCGTCGACCTCCTCTGAGGCCCACCGGCGCTGGCCCCACCCGCCCTCGAACGCCGCCCTGGCTTGGATTCCCGCATGTCCGACCGACGCACCAGCGCTCCGCCGTGGCGGCCCCGAACTCTGGCCTGGGTTCTGGCCTGCGCACTGCTCGGTTGCGGACCGGAACCCGCGCCGAGGTCACACCGTCCGAACGTGATCCTGGTCGTCGTCGACACCCTCCGCGCCGACCGCCTGGGGTGGTACGGCGGCGGAATCGGCCTGCTGCCCTTCGTCGACGGCCTGGCCGACAGCGGCACGGTCTTCTGGAACGCCTATGCCCCGAGCTCCTGGACGTGTCCCGTGGTCGCCTCGCTGTTCACCTCGCGAGTTCCCTCGCAGCATCGAGTCGAGACGTTCTCCTCGATCCTCGACGCAGGAGAAGAGACCCTCGCCGAGCAGCTGCGCGCCGCCGGCTACGGCACGGCGAGCCTGACCGCCAACCTGCTGATCAACCCGACAGCAGGCTACGATCAGGGGTTCGATCACTTCCGCGTGTACTTCACCGGTGCGATCAAGGAGCGCGCCGACGTGCTCACCCGAGATGCACTGGCCTGGATCGCAGAGTCGCAGAGGACTCGGCCGGAGTCGCCGTTCTTCCTCTACCTTCATCTGATGGAGCCGCACGAGCCGCTGCAGCCCCCGCGCGAGGCGCTCGCTGCGATCGCCGCGCGCCGCCCCGACGACCCCGGTCACCTCGAACGGCTGGCCAGCCTGGCGCACAGCGCGCCGCCTCTCGAGAAGATGTCGCCGCAGCAGGTGGAGCTCGCGCGCGAGCTCTACGATGCGGAGGTTGCCAGTCTCGACGCTCCGCTGCAGCGATTCTTCGCGACGCTGAGCGAGAAGGGCATCCTCGCCGATTCCCTGGTGGTCGTCACCGCCGATCACGGCGAGGAGTTCCTCGAGCACGGCGGCGTGGGACACGGCCACACGCTCTACAACGAGATCGTCCACGTGCCCCTGCTCGTTTCGCTGCCGGGGCAGAGCCGTCGGATGGACGTCTACGAGGCGGTGTCGCTGCTCGACCTCGCCCCGACCATCCTCGAGGCGGCAGGCATGGAGGCTCCCGCGAGCTTCGAGGGGCGAAGCCGGGTGGAGCAGTTGCGAC
>Ga0268299_1002870_pt1 | contig 18122 bp, 16 predicted proteins | sample NOBtaG_FD_193484 | JGI IMG/M metagenome (GOLD analysis project Ga0268299, IMG submission 193484) | Activated sludge microbial communities from bioreactor in Nijmegen, Gelderland, Netherland - NOB reactor | ecosystem: Engineered > Bioreactor > Aerobic > Activated sludge | place: Netherlands...
CACCGTGGCTTCGGCCTTGAGGCCGCTCTCGGCGAGCCCCTTCACGACCTTGTCGATGGCCTCCTTCGCGGCGGCCGCTTCGGCGTCGATGCCGTAGGGGTCGGGGCGCTCGCTGGTCAGGATGCTTGCGACGTCGTTGGGGATGAACGGCGCGACCATGCGCACCACGTCAATCTCGGCGCCGAAGAGCAGGGCCAGGTCGCGCGCGGCGGGGATGATGCCGTCGGCGCGGGCGCTGCCGTCGAGGGCCATCGCAATGCGCTTCGGCACGAAGGGCTTGCCGCCGTGTGCGTCGTTCTCGGGCAGCGCGAGCACCGCGCGGTGCGTGTGGCGGATGACGGCGTCGCACACCGAGCCGAGCCAGCCAGGTGCGAAGCCGCCGGCCCCGTGCGTGGTCATCGCGATCAGGCCGGCATTGACGCGATCGGCGGCCTCGGTGATGCAGGCGCCCGGCGTGCCGTCCTCGATGTGCGTTTCGACGGGCACGCCCCAGTCCTTCGCGAGGTTGTGGGCGCGCTCGTTGAGATACTGCACCGCGCGATTGCGCAGCGCGTCGTCGGCGGCGAGCATGTCCTGCGTGAAGACCCCCTCGGCGGTCGCACCGACGATGGCGAGCGGCACGTGGGCGCGGATGAGGTGGACGGTGCCGCCGGCGCGACGGGCGATGTCCATGGCGATCGGCAGGGCGCGTTCGGCGAGCGCCGAGCCGTCGAGCGGGACGAGGATCGAGCGGAGCATGTCGGCCTCCGGTCCAGAGGGGGGAACGCCAGGGCCCCGGGCGAGGGGCTGCTGTCCTATGCTACCATTCTACACCGAAGTGTCGGTGTCGGCCCTTCCCCGAACCTCTGTCAGCGAAATCGTGACGACACATTTGCCGCTTCCGTTCCGAGTCCAGCAGCGCGTGCGCTGGAGTGACTGCGACCCGCTGGGCATCATCTGGTACGGGGCGTATCTCAAGTACTTCGAGGCGGCCGAGCACGACATGATGCGGGCGAGCGGCCTGCCGTTCGAGACGCTGCGGCTGGAGCGCGGCGTGCAGATCCCGCGCAAGGCGTTCCAGGTGGAGTTCCATTCGCCGGCGCAGATGGATGAGCTGCTCGACGTGGAGTGCGGCGTGGCGAAGATCGGGCAGACGTCGCTGACGTTCCGCTTCGAGGCCTACCGCGCCAGCGACCGCGCGCATCGGGCGAGCGCGACGCTGACGGTGGTGAGCGTGGTGAAGGAGACGATGCAGAAGCGCCCGATTCCCGATTGGATGCGGGAGGCACTGCATCCCTTCGTGATCAAGTGAGGCGCGCGCGCGGTTCCATGCTCCGCGAGACGCGTCGCTGCAGGCGCTGCAGGCCGTCGTAGGCGGCGTACTTGAAGGCGTCGCTGAGCGTCGGGTAGTTGAACACCGCGTCGATGAAGTAGTCGAGCGTCGCGTTGAAGTGGATCGCCGCGGCGGGGATGTGGATGAGCTCGCAGGCGCCTTCGCCGACGACGCTGGCGCCGATGACGAGCCGGTCGTCGGCCTTGAAGACCAGTTTCACGAATCCTTCGGTATCGCCGATGATGAGGCCGCGGGGATTCGTGCGGAACGAGGCCTTGCCGATCTCGACCGCGACGCCCTTGGCGCGGGCTTCGTCCTCGCCCATGCCGACCGTGGCGATCTCGGGCACGGTCCAGACGCCGTAGGGCAGCACGGCGCCCATCTGCATCTTGTACTTGAGGTCGAAGGCGTGGCACATCGCGACGCGGGCCTGTTCCATGGCCGTGCTCGCGAGGGCGGGGAAGCCGACGATGTCACCGGCGGCGAAGATGTGCGCGGTGGTGCTGCGGAAGGTGGAATCGACCTGCACGAACCCCCGCGCATTGGTCTTCACGCCGGTGTTGTCGAGCTGAAGGCCCTCGCTGTTGCCCTCGCGGCCGGCGCAGTAGAGCACGCAGTCCGCGGCGAGGGCGCGGCCGTCGGACAGCGTGACCGTGGCGAGGTCGCCTTCGACGGTCACGGCACTGACGTTCGTATCGAGCACCACCTGCACGCCCATGCGGCGCGTGAGTTCCACGCGCAGCGCGTCGGAGAGGTCCGTGTCGAGCTGCATGAGCAGGCGCTCGCGCGAGTTGATGAGCGTGACGCGCACGCCGAGGGCGCCGAAGATCGACGCGTACTCGCAGCCGATGACGCCGCCGCCGATGACGATGAGCCGCTGCGGGATCTGGGTGAGCGAGAGCACGTCGTCGGAATCCACGACGATGCGGCCGTCGAAGGGGATCTCCGCTGGGTGCGCAGGCCGCGACCCCGTGGCGAGCAGGAAGACTTCGGCGCGGATGCGGCGCGGGGGCTGCTGGTAGCGCCTGACTTCGACCGTATAGGGATCCACGAAGTGCGCCGCGCCCTGGATGCGGGCGACCTTGTGCCGCTCGAGATTGGCGTCGATGGTCTCCCAGGCGGCCTCGACCACGGCGCGCTCGCGGTGCATGAAGTCGCCGATGGTGATGTCGCTCTTCACGCGGTAATCCACGCCGTAGAGCCCGCGTTGGCGGAGGCCGCTGAGGTAGAGGGCGGTCTCGCGGAGCGTCTTGGAGGGGATGGTCCCGGTGTTGACCGCGGCACCGCCGGGCTTCGGCGCGCGTTCAATGAGGCAGACGGACTTGCCGAAGTAGGCCGCCTGGGCGGCGCCCTTCTCGCCGGCGGGTCCGCTTCCGATCACGCACAGGTCGTAGTGCTCGGCCATGGGCGCCAAGGTACGGCGCGGCGGCCGGTCGCGCGAGCTTTTCCGCCCCCCGGGAGGGGGGTGTCACCGCTAGATTTCCCGTATGGCTTCCGAGTCCACGTACGTCCGCAAGGGCTTCGGCCTGAAGGCCGAGGTCCAGGACACCCTGACCGCCGATTACGACGGCAAGCTGGTCGACCTGCTGTTGGCCCGTGAGTACACGCTCACGGCCGGCGACGTCACGATCCGGCTCGCCAAGGAATTCGGCTTCTGCTACGGCGTGGAGCGGGCCGTCGAGTACGCGTACCAGACGCGGCTCAAGTTCCCGGACAAGAAGATCTACCTCGCGGGCGAGATCATCCACAATCCGCACGTGAACGCGAAGCTCAAGGAAATGGGCATCGTGTTCCTCAAGCCCAGCGACAAGGGCTTCGACTACACGGGCGTGGAGCCGGCCGACGTGGTGATCCTGCCGGCCTTCGGCGTGACGATCCACGACTTCGAGACGCTGCGCGCCATCGGCTGCGTGATGGTGGATACGACCTGCGGCTCCGTGCTCAACGTCTGGAAGCGCGTGGATGCCTATGCGAAGGACGGCTTCACCTCGCTGATCCACGGCAAGTACTACCACGAGGAGACGCGGGCGACGGCGTCGCAGGTGGAGAAGTACGAAGGCGGCACGTACATCGTGGTGCGCAACATGGCCGAGGCGGAGGACGTGATGGCGTACATCGCCGGGACGTTCCCGGGCGGCCGCGAGGCGTTCCTGGCCAAGTACGCGCATGCCGCCGCCCCGGGCTTCGATCCGGACCTGCACCTCAAGCGCATCGGCGTGGCGAACCAGACGACGATGCTGGCGCGCGAGTCGCTCGCGATCGGCGAGGCGGTGGGCCAGGCGATGGAACGGGTGCATGGCGCCGAGTATCGCGCGCAGAACTTCCGCACCTTCGACACCATCTGCTCCGCCACGCAGGACCGGCAGGACGCCGTGAACGCGCTGCTCACGGAACCGCTGGACGTGATGCTGGTGATCGGCGGCTACAACTCGTCGAACACGATTTCGCTTGCGGCGCTCTGCGCCGAGAAGGTGCGCACGTATCACGTCGAGGATGCGAACTGCATCGACCCCGAGCAGGGGACGATTCGGTACCGCGATCTCGCCACGGGCAAGGAAGTGTCGGAGAGCGCGTGGTTGCCGATGGCCGGTCCGCTGCGCGTGGGGCTCACCGCCGGCGCGAGCACGCCGAACAACAAGATCGGCGAGGCCGTGACGCGCGTGCTGCAGACGCGCGGCGTGGATCCGGCTAGCGTCGCCTGAGCGTGGCCAGCGCGCTCGCCGCTGTCGAGCCGGGATACGTCGCCCTCGAAGGGGGCGACTCGCGCATCGAGGTCGTGCCGACGCTTGGCGGCCGCGTGCGGTCGCTGGACCTCTTCGACCACGAGTGGTTGCTGCCCACCACCCCGGCGACGCTGCCGCGCCTCAACCAAGTGCCCGTCGCATCGGCGGGCTGGGATGAATGCGCGCCGAGTGCCGGTGGCGGGCACGTGCCCGAGTGGGTGAAGGGCGTCGGTGGACGACCGCTGCCCGTCGGTGGCGAGGCGCGCGCGCAGGTGCCCGAGACGACGCTGAGCACGGACCCCGACGGCCATAAACTGCGCTGCACCTGGCGCGGCGAACGCATGCCGTGGGAGCTCACGCGCACGTTGTTGGTGCGGCCCGACGGCGCCGTCGAGGCGCGCTATGAAGCGCACACGACGGGCAAGGATCGCCTGCCGTTCCTGTGGAGCGCCTTCCTCACGTTCCCGCTGACCAAGCTGACGCGCCTGCGCCTCCCCGATGGCGGGCGATTTCGCGTGGCGTCGGTGGAGGGCGCGAAGCTGCAGGGCGACGTCATGGAAGGCGACGGCAAGTGGCCGCGGTTGGTGCTCGACGAGAAGTCGCGCGACCTCTCCGTGCCGTGGGGCATTCCCCGCAAGGCGCAGCTGGGCGCGTGGTTGGAGCTCGGCGCGGGGCGCTCGATGATCCAGATCTGGGAAGACGACAAGCGACTGACGCTGAGCTTCGACGGGGCGGGGGTGCCCTACTGCGGCGTGTTCATCGACCGCAGTGGCCTGCAGCACGCGCGGAAGGTGCGGCTGCAGAAGATCGGCAGCCCGACGCTGTGCTTGGCGCCGGCGCTCGGGGCTCCGGACAATTACAAGGACGCGCTCGGTGAGTGGCAGAGCATGACCTGGCTGGTGCCCGGGGAGCCGAGGCGCTGGAGCGTGACGATCCGCGGAGGCACGGCGTGAACGCGTTGGAGACGTTGCTCGAGGGCTTGGTGGACTATGCGGGACTGTTCCCGCCGGCGGCGTTGCCGATGGACGCGGCGGTGCGCAACTACGCGGCGTATCGCGTGGGCGAGCGGCGCGGGATGCTGGCGCGCTTCGTGCTTCCCGTGGCTCGGCTCGACGAGTTCGTGCGCGAGGCGTCGCTCATCGACCGCGGCGGCGACATCGGCCCGTGGCCGCTGTCGGTACTTGCGGGTCCCCTCGATGCGCCGGTGGTCGCCGCCTTCAATCGCGAGCACGGTGCGCGCTGGGTGATCGACAGCATCGAGGCGAAGGCCGCGACGGTCGCCGAGGTCAATGCCGTCGCGGCGGCCTTCGGTGGATTGATCGTCTACGTGGAGATTCCCGTCGATGCCGATCCGGCCGAGCTCGTGCAGGCGATCGCTGCCGCCCACCTGCGGGCGAAGATCCGCACCGGCGGCGTGACGCGCGAGGCATTCCCGGCGCCGGCCGCGGTGCTGCGCTTCCTCGCCGAGTGCGTCCAGCGCCAGGTGCCGTTCAAGGCCACTGCGGGATTGCACCATCCCCTGCGCGGCGAGTATCCGCTCACCTACGCGCCCGACGCCGAGCGGGGGACAATGTACGGCTTCCTCAACGTGTTCCTCGCCGCGACGCTGCTGCACGCGGGCTCCGAGCCCGCGTCGCTGGTCGGGCTGCTCGAGGAACGGGACGCGGCGGCGATCGTCGCGGACGCGCAGGGGATCTCCTGGCGCGGCAGGCACGCGAGCGCCGCGCAGGTCGCGCAGGCGCGCACGCGGTTTGCGGGATCGTTCGGATCCTGCTCTTTTGAAGAGCCGGTGCAGGACCTCGCCGCGCTTCGGCTTCTCCCCCCACGCCCATGACGCACGACCCGACGCTCGATCCCAACCTGCGCAGTTGGGTGGAAACGGCCAATGCGGTCGGGACCGATTTCCCGATCCAGAACCTGCCGTTGGGCTGCTTCATCGCGGCGGACGGCCAGGCGGCGCGCTGCGGCGTGGCGATCGGCGACCGCGTGTTCGACCTGCGCGCCGCGCGGGACGCCGGGCTGCTCGACGGGCTGCGCACCGACGTCCTTGAGGCCCTCGACGCGGAGTCGTTGACGCCGCTCTTCGCCACGGGACGCAGCGGACTCGCCGCGCTGCGTCGGCGCGTCAGCGAGCTGTTGGCGGCGAGCTTCGCGCAGCAGGGCCGCGTGGCGGATGTGCTCGTGCCGATGGCGGCGCTGCGGATGACCCTGCCGGCCGAGGTCGGGGACTACACGGACTTCTACGCCAGCATCGACCACGCGACGAACGTGGGCTCGATGTTCCGGCCGGACAATCCGCTGCTGCCGAACTACAAGCACGTCCCGATCGGCTATCACGGCCGCGCGAGTTCGTTGGTGGTGAGCGGGACGCCGGTGCGGCGGCCGCACGGACAGACGAGCGCGAAGCCCGAGGGTCCGCCGAGCTGGGGCGCGAGCGCGCGAATGGACTACGAGCTCGAGGTCGGCGCCTTCATCGCCGGCGGCAACGCGCTGGGCCATGCGATTCCGCTCGGCGAGGCCGAACAGCATCTCGCGGGGCTGGTGTTGGTCAACGACTGGTCGGCGCGCGACGTGCAGACCTGGGAGTACCAGCCACTGGGACCGTTCCTCGCGAAGAACTTCGCGACGACGCTGAGTCCGTGGGTGGTGACGATGGATGCCCTGGCACCGTTCCGTGCACCGGCGCGGGCGCGCGACGCGTCGGATCCGGCGCCGTTGCCGTACCTCCAGGACGCCGCGAACGAGCGCGCCGGCGGGTTCGGCATCACGCTCGAGGTGTGGCTGCAGACGGCGACGATGCGGGAGGCCGGTGCGGCGCCCGTGCGCATCTCCCACGGCGACTTCACGCGCATGTATTGGACGATGGCGCAGATGCTCACGCACCACGCGAGCAACGGCTGCAACATGCGCGCGGGCGACCTGTTCGCGAGCGGCACGGTGAGCGGGCCCACCAAGGACTCGCGCGGCTGCCTGCTGGAGCTCACGTGGCGGGGCACGGAGCCGCTGACGCTGCCCAACGGCGAGACGCGGACCTTCCTCGCCGATGGGGACGAGGTGATCATGCGCGGGTGGTGCGAGCGGCCGGGTGCCGTGCGCATCGGATTCGGCGAATGTCGAGGCGTGGTGCTGCCGGCGGTCTGACCTCAGCGGAGGCGACGGTGATGCGGGGAATCGGTGTGGTGCTGTCCACGATGCTGCTGGCGACCGCGCTCGGTGCGCAGGGCGGCACGGACATCTGGGTCGGCGAGCTGCGCGGCAGCGGCTCGGCCCTCTCGCTGGGCGACCTGCGCAACGTGACGCGGCGTGCCGGCTACGATAACCAGCCGCAGTTCGCACCGGACGGCCGCGCGCTGCTGTTCACGCGCATCGAGGCGGACGGCCGTGCCGACTCGTGGCGGGTGACCGTGGATGGCCGCATGCTCTCGCAGCTGACGCGCACGGCGGTGGAGCAGGAGTACTCGCCGACGCCGATGCCCGACGGCAACGGCTTCAGCGCGATCGTGGTCGAGGCGGACTCGACGCAGCGCCTCTGGGCCTACGATTGGAACGGCGTGCCGCAGCGTCCGATCGTGCCGGCCCTCAAGCCCGTGGGCTACCATGTGTGGGTGGGGCTCGGGAACATCGGGGCCTTCGTGCTGAGCCAGCCGACGCCGCGCGATGCGAACGCGCTGGTGCTGATGAATTCGCAGACCGAGCGCGTGGACACACTGGCGCGCGGCATCGGGCGCGCGTTTGCGCGCGTGCCCGGGCGCGAGGCGTTCACGTTCGTGCACTTCCACGGCGATACTGCGGTGCTGGGAGAGGTGGACGTGCGCACGCGCGGGGTGCGGCGCGTGGTCGTGCTGCCGCGGGGTGCGGAGTACCATGTGTGGTTGGCGGACGGGAGTGCGATCATCAGCGGCAACGGCGTGCTGTATCGCTGGGCCGAGGGGCGCTTGGAGACCTTCGTGGATCTGCGCTCGCGCGGGATTCGCGATGTGTCGCGGCTCGCGCTGAGCGCGGACGGGACGCACTTGGCGATCGTCGGGGCGGATCAGCAGCCGTGACGCCGACGGCGCCGCGCGAAGGCCCAGACCGGGACGACGCGCGCGGGCACTTCGCGCACCTGTTCAGCGGGCATGCGTCCACCTACGCGGCGTTTCGCCCGACCTATCCCACGACTCTGTACGCTTGGCTCTCCGGGCTCGTACCTGCGCATCGACAGGCGTGGGACGTGGGCACGGGGAACGGGCAGGTAGCGATGGCGTTGGCGGCCCGCTTCGAGCGCGTGATGGCCACCGACCCGAGCGCCGCGCAGCTCGCCGCGGCGCCGGCACACGAGCGCGTCAGCTACCGCGAAACCACGTACGACTCGGCGTTGCCCGACGCGTCGGTTGATCTCATCACGGTCGGCCAGGCCCTGCATTGGTTCGACTTGCCGGCGTTCTTCGCCGAAGTGCGGCGCGTCCTCGCACCGGGGGGCGCGTTCGCCGCATTCGCCTACGTGCACAGTCGCGTCACTCCCGACGTCGACGCGCTTACGATGCACTACCACGACGTGACCTGCGCGGCGCATTGGGCACCGGAGCATCACCTCATCCGCGAAGGCTACCGCTCGATGCCGCTGCCGATCGACGAGGTGCAGGCGCCGCCCTTCGAGATCCGCAGCGCGATGTCGGTGGAGCAGTATCTCGGGTTCCACCGCTCGTGGAGCGCGACGCAGCGCTTGCTGAAGGCGGGCGGCGAGGCGGACGTGCTCGCGTTCGAGGCGGCCGTGCGGGACGCCTGGGGCGCCGTCGGGGAGCGTGACGTGGTGTGGCCGATGTTCGTGCGGGCGGGGACGCTGCGATGATCCGCAAGGTGCTGGTGTATGGACTCGTGGCCGGTCTCTGCACCGCGCTGCTGCAGCTGCTGGAGTACAAGTGGCTCGTCATGGAGCACTCCTTCGAGATCTACGGGGGCCTCGTCGCGGCGATGTTCGCCGGGCTCGGGATCTGGCTTGGCCTCAAGCTCACGCGCAAGCAGGTCGAGGTCCGGGAGGTCTTGGTGCCCGTGGGCCCCGACTTCGTGCGCGATGACGCGCAGGTGGCCGCGCTCGGCCTCACGCCGCGGGAGCTGGAGATCCTCGCGCTGATGGCCGAAGGGCTGAGCAATCGGGAGATCGCCGAGCGGGCGTTCGTGAGCGAGAACACGGTGAAGACGCATGCGAGTCGCGTGTTCGACAAGCTCGGGGCGGCGCGGCGGACGCAGGCGATCCAGAAGGCGCGGGAGCTTCGGCTGGTGCCCTGAGCGGGCGTGGGCCGTGCCTCCTCGGCGCGTGTTTCGTCATCCGAAGGGATGAAATCGCGGATCTCGGGCCAAAATCACCCTTTCCGGTGACGCGCCGGCGCCGGGTCCCACGCTAGGATGCCGCCGCACCCAACCTCTGGAGACCGTATGCGGAAGATCGTCCTCACCTTTGGCCTCATCGCCGGCGCCGTGATGTCCGGGATGCTGGTCCTCACGCTGCCCTTCCAGGACCAGCTCGGCGGTGGCGCCGGGATGGCCGTCGGCTACGCGTCGATGGTCCTGGCGTCGCTGATGATCTACTTCGGGATCCGGCAGTACCGGGACAACGAATGCGGCGGCGCGATCGCCTTCGGCCAGGCGTTCAAGGTCGGAATGCTGATCTCGGGAATCGCCGTGGTCTGCTATGTACTGACGTGGGAGGTCGTGTATGCGAACTTCCTTCCGGACTTCGGCGAGAAGTACATGGCCCAGATCCTGGAGCGTGCGCGCGAAGCGGGGGCGAGCGCCGAAGAGCTGGCGACGCAGGCAGCGGAGCAGGCGAAGTTCTGGGAGACGTACAAGCACAACGCGCTGGTGCGCATGGGCTTCACGGCGCTGGAGCCGTTGCCGGTGGTGGTCGTGTTCAGCCTCGCGTCGGCGGGGTTGCTGCGGAAGCGCGCGGGTTGAGGGACCGCAACTTACGACCGGCGGTAACTTGCGCTTGCCCTGCCGAAGACGCCCGGTCAGCTTGAAGGGGTCCGCTGCAGCCCTCCCCACACCAGCGTCCCCCGATGCCGTCCAAGCCTGCCCCTCGTGCCTCGAAGCCCTCCGCGCACCCGGTGAAGGATGCTGGCGATGCGCTTTATCGCGCAGCGCAGGAATGCTGCCATCAGCACGAGCGCATCGGCGCGTTGCTCAAGGTTGGTGCCGACGACCAAGAGTTCGAGGCGGCGTGGGCGATGGCAGACCTGGCCGAGTCGCAGCTGGCGGCGCGCACGGGAGCGTATGAAGAGATCGCCGCAGCCGGCCGCGGCACGGAGGCCGAGGACTGGTGGCATCGGGCCAATGCGCTTTGGATGGCCTGTCGCGAGTACGCGCGGCGCTACGCGGCGAGCGCGGATGCGGCCTCGCGCCGGAAGCGGCACACGGCCGCGCAGCTGGGGGAGATTGCCGTCGAGTATGAGCTGGAAGTCTCAGCACGCCTGGCCGTGAAGCAGGCGATGAAGGTGTACGCCAGCGCCTGACCGCGACGCCGGCGGACGGTCACTCAGTCCGCCGCTTCCGCCCACGCCGCCATCGCGGCATCGAGTTCCTTCCGCGCCTTGGCCAGTTCCTGGTCGAGGCGCGCGGCTTTCTGCGCACCCTCCGGCGAGCCGTCGTAGAGATCGGTGTCTTCGAGCTGCACCTCGATCTCGTTCACGCGCTTCTCCCAGCGCTGCACCGCCGCCTCGGCGTCCGCGGCGGCCTGCTTCTTGGCGCGCTGCGTCGCATGCTGGTCGGCCTGCTTGTTGGCGTTCTGCTTGGCCTTTTCCTTCTCGGCCTGCTTGCGCGCCTCGTTCGCCGCGGCGTCCTGCTTCGCGGCGAGCTGCGCCTTGCTCAGCTTGGACTCCTCCCACTCGACGAAGCTGCCATCGAAGTCCACGAGGCGGCTGCCCTCGAAGGCCCACACGCGCGTCGCGACCTCGCGGAGGAACGCGCGGTCGTGGCTGACGAGCAGCACCGTGCCCTCGTACTCGTCGAGCGCGTCTTCCAGGGCCTCGATGTTCTCGACGTCGAGGTGATTGGTCGGTTCGTCGAAGACGAGGAGGTTGGCGTGCGAGAGCGTGATCAGCGCCATCGCCATGCGCGCGCGCTCGCCACCGGAGAGCGTGCCGATCTCGCGGAATACTTCGTCGCCGCTGAAGCCGAAGGCGCCGAGGTGGTTCTGCACGGCGCCGCGGGACCACAACGGACGCTGGTCGAGGATGGCGTCCATCAATGACTTGCGCAGCGGCAGGTCGGAGAGGTCCTGGCGGAACCACGCCGGCGTGATGGAGCTGCCGATCCTCGACTCGCCGCCGGCGGGCGCGAGGTCGCCGAGGATGGTGCGGATGAACGTCGACTTGCCGGCGCCGTTGGGGCCGACGAGCGCGACGAAGTCGTTGCGGCGCAGCACGGCGGTGAAGCCGTCCACGAGCACGCGGTCGGGTGGCACCTCGACGCGCAGGTCCTTGATGGCGATGACTTGGTCGCCGCCGCGCTCGTTGGGTTCGAAGTGCAGCGACATCGCCGCGGGATCGCCCGGGGGCGGGGCGAGGCGCGGCAGGCGCTCGAGGCGCTTGCGCTTGCCCTTGGCCTGGAAGGAGTTCACGCCGGCGAGGTTCCGGCGGATGTACTCCTCCTCCTTCTTCACGTAGGCGATCTGCTTCTGCAACTCGCGTTCGCGCGTGAGCCGGCGCTCGGCGCGCTGTGGCACGAACTGGCTGTAGTTGCCCTTGTACCACTCGCTGGTCCGGCCCTCGACGTGCAGGATGTGCGTGCAGATGGCGTCGAGGAAGGCACGGTCGTGCGAGACGACGATGACCGTCTCGTCGGCCTCGCGCAGCCAGTCCTGCAGCCACGTGGTGGTATCGAGGTCGAGGTGGTTGGTCGGTTCGTCGAGCAGCAGCAGGTCGGCCGGGGCGATGAGCTGCGCGGCGAGGCCCACGCGACCGCGCTCGCCGCCGGAGAGCGACGAGATCAAGCGCGTCTTGGATTCCTCGGCGTCGAAGCCGAGGCCCTGCAGCACGGCGTCCACGCGGGCGTGATACGTGTAGCCGCCGAGGTCGGCGAAGCGCTCCTGGTCGCGCCCGAACTTCTCGAGGAACTCGTCGGTGACCTTCTCCCCCATTTCGCCGAGCTGGATGGCCTGCTCGGCGATGCTCTTCTCGAGTGCGATGACGTCCTTCCAGGCGGCGGCACCGGCCTCCCACACCGTGGTGGCGCCTTCGAACGCGCGGTGCTGGTCGAGCAGCGCGTGGCGCAGGCCCGGCTGCCGCGCGACGTTGCCCACCGTCGGCGGCATCTCGCCGGTCATGATGCGGAAGAGCGACGTCTTGCCGGCGCCGTTGCGCCCGATGATACCCCAGCGGTCCCGTGCGGCGACCGTGAAGGTGACGTTCTTGAGGAGTTCCGTGGCGCCGAACGAGATGCCGACGCCAGACAGCGAAATGAGGGTCACGTATCCGTTGGGGTGGGGACGGTGAGATCCCCGGTGTCGTACGCCCGCTTGGCGAGTGCGCGCAGGCGGTCATCCTGGTTCTTCTCGATCGCGCGGATGGCGCGGCGCGCGCGGCGCATCGCCATCGCGATGAAGATCTTCGCGGCGTCGAGGTCGTCCTTGGCGCCGGCTTCACCGTGCTTCTTGATGGCCGTGGTCGCGCGCGAGAGCACGGCGGTGCTGAGATAGATGTCGATCGCCGCGTTGGCCATGCGCTCCTGGATCATCTGCCGCTCGATGATGTCCTTGCCGTGCTCGATGAGCGCCTTCTCGACGGCCAGCGCGAGGTCGTGGATGGCGGTCTCGACGAGATCGGCTTCGTCGGCCAGTGCCTCGTGCACCTTCGTGAACTTGTTCTTCGTGATGGTGCGCTTCGCGCGGCCCGTCACGTAGCTGGAAATGGCGCCGATGTTCTTGAGCGGGTTCTTGAAGGCCTTGCCGACCTGCTTGAGCTCTTCGCCGGGCTGCTGCAGGCCCATGAGCGCGATGAGCGCGCGCAGGATCTCGTTGGTGCCCTCGAAGATCATGTTGATCCGCGAGTCGCGCACGGCCTGTTCGTAGCGGTACTCCTTCGAGTAGCCGATGCCGCCGGCCATCTGCATGGCGTCGGAGGCCGAGCGCCAGGCGAGTTCGGAGGCGTAGACCTTGCAGGCGGCCGTCTCGAGCGAGAAGTCCACGCCCCCGCGGTCCACCATGCCGGCGCAGAGCATCCAGCCGGCATCGGCCGCGTAGCAGTCGGCGGCGGCGATGGCGACCTTGCGCTGGATCATCTCGAAGTTGCCGATCGGGCGGCCGAACTGCTCGCGCTGCTTCACGTACTCGATGGCCATCTTGAGCATCTCGCGCGTGCCGCGCGACGACCCGGCGGCGAGGCCGAGGCGTCCGGAGTTGAGGATCTCGAGCGCGATCTTGAAGCCGCTGCCGACTTCGCCGAGGCGATCCTCGGCGGGCACCGTCACGTTCTCGAAGGTCACCGTGCGCGTGTCGCTGGCCTTGATGCCCATCTTCTCCTCGATCTTGCCGAGCGAGACGCCGGGAGCCTTGGCATCGACGATGAACGCCGTGACGCGCTGCTTTTCCTTGCCGTCGACGACCACCGGCACCTTGGCGAAGACGGTCATCACGCCGGCGTAACCGGCGTTGGAGATCCAGATCTTCGTGCCGTTCAGCGTGTAGCTCTTGCCGTCGGCGCTGGGCACAGCGGTGCTGAGCATCGCCTGCGCGTCGGAACCGGAGCCGGGTTCGGTCAGGCAGAACGCGCCGATGAGCTCACCGCTGGCGCAGCGCGGGAGCCAGCGCTGCTTCTGGTCCTCCGTGCCGAAGAGGATGATGCCCTTGATGCCGATGCTCTGGTGCGCGCCGAAGTACACGGCCAGCGCCGCGTCGGTGGCTCCGATCTCGCCGAACACGCGGCTGAAGACCATGGTGCTGGCGCCGAAGCCGCCGTACTCCTCGGGGATGTTGAGCCCCATCAGGCCGAGCTCGGCCATGCCTTGGCGGACTTCCGGCGTGAACTTGCCGTCGTGGTCCATCTTCGCGGAGTCGACGGTCTCGGCGGCCCAGCCGCGGAAGCTGTCGAGGATCTGCGCGAGGGTTTCCTTCTCCTCGGCCGAGGGCTCGGGGAAGGGGAAGACTAGGTCTTCGAGGATCTCGCCTTGGAACACGCCGCGCGTGAACGAAGGGTTCTTGTCGGGGTCGGCGAGATGCGGTGCTTTCGAGGGGCTCATGGGATCCGTCGCAGGGCTAGGGATAGATGTGAAATCTACTCGGGCGAAGGGTTGCTTCGCTGGTTCCTATGCCCGAGTTTGGGAGATGCACGCGATTCGCACCGCCCTCTTCCTGTTGTTCACGCCGCTGGCACTGGCCGCCCAGCTCCTCGGGCGACCGGCGGCGCCGGCCGTCGCGCCCGATACCGAACTGGTGGCGCAGGTCGTCGTCGACTCGGCGTCGCCCCGCGCCGCCGTCGCGCGGTTCCTGGACCTGGCGCACCGCGCCGACTTCGTGGCCGCGGGTCGGCTCCTCGACCTCCCGCCGGGCATCGACACCAGCCGCGCCGACGAGCTCGCGCGGCGGCTGGTCGCCGTACTCGATTCGCGGCTGTGGCTCGATCTCGAGAAGGTGTCGCCGGTGGCGGAGGGCGAGCGCGAGGACGGATTGCCCTCCGACCGCGAGCTGCTCGGGAGCATCAAGCTCTCCGACGGCCGGGAGGTGGCGATCCGGCTGGCCCGCAGCGGGCGTGGCGACGAGCGCGGTTGGCGCTTTTCGCAGGCGACCGTGAACGAGATCGACGAGATCTACGCTGACCTACCCGACCATTGGATCCGCGAGCATATCCCGGTGCGGATGCTGAACCCGGGGCCGTTCGACATCCTCTACTGGCAGTGGATCGCGTTGCTGGTGCTGCTGCCCTCATCGGCGCTCATTGGCTGGGCGCTGCAGGGGCCGACGCGTCGGGCGCTGCGCAAGCTGTCGGCGAAGACAGACACGGAGTTCGACGACAAGCTGATTGCGGCGGCGAAGGGTCCGCTGACGCTGCTCTGGGGCGTCGCGGCGAGCCGCGTGCTGCTCCGGTGGATCGCGCTGGCGGCGCCGGCGCAGGCGTTCATCGTCGAGCTGCAGGCGGCGATCGCCACCGTCGCGGTCTTCTGGGTGATCTTGCGGGCGATCGGCGTGCTGCAGGACACCATCCCGATTTCCGAGTGGGGGGCGCGGCACCCCGCGTTGCGCTCATTGATCCCGCTGGGCGCCCGCATCGCGCGGCTGATCGTGTTCGTGATCGCCGTGCTCACGGTCGTGGCGCAGTTCGGCTACCCCGTTGCGACCATCCTCGCCGGCCTCGGCATCGGCGGTATCGCCGTGGCGCTGGGTGCACAGAAGTCGCTGGAGCACTTCTTCGGGTCCGTCAGCATCGGTGTGGACCAACCGTTCCGCGTCGGCGACTGGGTGAACGTCGGGGGCGTGGAGGGCGAGGTCGAAGCCATCGGCTTGCGCTCGACGCGCATCCGTACGCTGGCGCGGACCATCATTTCGGTTCCGAATGGCCAGCTGGCGGAGTCGCGCACGGAGAACTTCGCCCCGCGCGACCGCTTCCTGCTCCGCGCGATCATCGGCGTTGAGTACGGCACGAGCGCTGCCACGATGCGGCTGCTGCGCGATGAGATCGAGAAGTGCCTGCGCGCGCATCCGAAGACCTGGCCGGACCGCGTGCAGGTGCGTTTCTCCGAGTTCGCCTCGTCGTCACTGAACTTCGAGATGTTCTGCTGGATCCTCGCGGATGGCATCGACGAGTTCCGCGAGATTCGGGAGGGGCTCTTTCTCCAGATCATGGAGATCGTCGAAGGCAACGGGGCGGCGTTCGCATTCCCGACGCAGACGGTGCATGTGGTCAAGGCCGACACGACCGCGCGATAGCCCGGCGCCGTGAGCACAGTGCGCCGGCGCACCTAGGCTGGTGTCAGGTGAAGAGACTGACTATCGCGCCCCAGACGGCAAGCACCGCGGCCGTGCTTGCCGCGGCGGTGGCCAGCGCCGTCGGAATCACGCGTACTTCGCGTCGCACGGTCACGATGCGCACGATTGAGTCGCTGGGTGTGAACCGGGTTCGACTGCGCGGGCCTGTCGCGCGTCCACGGCCGGACACCCCGTCGCGCCCGAGCAACATGTAGCCCTTGAAGGTGACGTCGTGCCCGTCTAGCCGAGTGACGCGCAGCTCCCCAACGATGGTGGTGTCGCGCGCCAGCGACTCGAGCGCGAACGGTAACGGCGTGGGGTGCGCCCGCGTGATGGGGAAGTAGCAGCCGCCGAGGCCGGCAACAAGCAGGAGCAAGAGGAGGCGAGTCAGCATGACGAGCATACCCTGCCGAGACAATCCCTGTGCCGCTAGCCTAGGTCAGCCGTTGTAGACCGGACCGCCGAGGTCTTGGTAGCGCTGCAACACGGCGCGGCCTTCGGCTCGCAGCACGCCGGGCACGACCTCCACACCACGATCGCGCAGATAGCCGTAGCTCTCCGCGAACACCGGGCCTTCGTCAAACCCGATGGCAATCGCGTCGTCGCGCGAGGCGGCGATCACCACGCGGCTGACGCCGCTCCAGAGCGTCGCGCCGAGGCACATGGCGCAGGGCTCGCAGCTCGTGAACAGCTCGTGCGCCGGGTGCCCCTCGGCGCCGAGCGAGTAGCTCTGGATGCGCTTCTGGGCGAGTTGGTATGCGACCATCTCGGCGTGCAGCGTGCAGTTGTTGAGCCGCACGACCGAGTTGACGCCGACGCTGATCAGCTGGCCGCTGCGGCGCTCGAAGACGGCCGCACCGAAGGGACCGCCGGTGCGATGCGTGACGTTGGCGTCGGCGAGACGCACGGCGAGCCGCATCTTCTCTTCGTCCGTCTCATAGCGTGCGTCGAAGTCCACCGCATCGCGGATCCACGCCGGCAGCGAGACGGTGGCGTCGAGCATGGGCGGCCGTTCCCAGCGCATGGTCAGTCCTGGAAGGGTGCGAGCAGCGTGTTCTCACCGGTGAGCGCCAACTGCGCGGCGCCGCGTCCGCAGACGGCGCCGACGAGATTGCCGGTCCCGCTGTAGGCGCCAACGACGAAGACGCCGCCACCGAGTTCGCGGGCGATCGGCAATCCAGAATCCGTAAACGCCACCGACGCGGCCCAACGATGCGTGATGTCGGTGCTGATGCCGAGCCGCTCGCGGAGGCGCTTCTCGAGGTACTCCTGCACCTTCGCGTCCGGCGCGTCGTCGGTGGTCCACTCGTCGGCCTCGAACTTGTCGCGCCCGCCGCCGAAGAGCACGCTGCCGTCTTCCAGCTGCTGCCAATAGTCGAAGCCGTAGCGCGTCGAGACGGGCCGGTCGTACTTGATCGGCAGCTGGGGCGCGGTCGCGAGCATCTGCAGTCGCGCGGTGCGCACTTCGGCCAGCAACTCCGGAAACAGCCATTCGAGCTTGCCGTCCACGCAGACGATGACGTGCCGGGCGCTGATCGTGCCCGACTCGGTGCGCACGCGGCCGGGCTCGATGCTGCGCGCGATGGTCTGGCCGTAGAGCTGCGCGCCGCGGCTACGCAGCGCCGTGGCGAGCGCACGGGCTCGCTTCAGCGGATGGAACACGGCGTCGTGGGGAAACAGCAGTCCGCGGCCCTCGGGACCGTCGTAGTGTTCCACGGCGAGCCCATCGGCGCGCATCGCGGTGAACTGCCTCCCGCAATCGGCAAGTTCCTCCGGGGTCTCGGCGATGCGAAGCGAGCCGGTGACGCGGACGATGCCCGGCGTCTCCTGCTGGATCGTCGTGAGTTCACGCTCCGTGAGCGCGTGGATGGCCAGCGTGCGCTCCACGCCGTGCCGCTCGACGGCATCGTGATGGAAATCCACCGGGCCCGCGAGGAGCAGGCCGCCGTTGCGACCGGCGGCGCCCGCGGCGACGTCCACGGCGTCGATGCCGATGACGGACGTGGCGCCGAGGTTCAGGGCCTCACTGATGCAGGAGAGTCCCGTGCCACCGAGGCCGATCACACAGACCTCAGCCTCGGCGTCGCGGGTGAGCGGCGGCAGCGGCACCCAGTCGTGATCGTCCCAACGGGGCTTGTTGAGGGCTTCGATG
>Ga0268299_1002871_pt1 | contig 18122 bp, 16 predicted proteins | sample NOBtaG_FD_193484 | JGI IMG/M metagenome (GOLD analysis project Ga0268299, IMG submission 193484) | Activated sludge microbial communities from bioreactor in Nijmegen, Gelderland, Netherland - NOB reactor | ecosystem: Engineered > Bioreactor > Aerobic > Activated sludge | place: Netherlands...
AAGGGCTCCATCGAGATGGATCCCGAATCGGTGAAGAGCGTCCTCGGCACCTCGGCCAGTGCGAACCGCGGGCCGGCACCGGCGCGTCCGGCGGCGTCGCCCCAGGTGGTCGGCGGCGGCGCGCCGATCAGCAACGTGGGCGGGCAGGCGCGCTAGCACCCCCCGCCGATCATTCCCCCGTGGTGAGTCTCCAGAGCCGCGTGGCAAGGCCGCCAGCGGCGGAACCGGTGCCGGTCAACGCGCCGTTGTTCCGCCGGCTGGTGGCATCGCTGAGCGAGGAGCGGCGCCTGGTGGTCCTGGACCTGGGCGCCGCGCGGGCCGAGACGGTGGCCCTGCTGACGCCGTTCCGTTGCCGCCTCGAGATCGCCGACCTGGCCGACGGCCTCGCCGGCCTCGATGCGGAGGCGGATTTCAACGGCCTGCGGGACCGGGCCGAGGACCTGCTGCCCCCGGCGCGGCGGGAGCCGGTCGACATCGTGTTCTGCTGGGACCTGCTCAACTACCTGCAGCGGCCGGCGCTGACGGCGCTGGCCGAGCGCATCGCCGCGCGCATGCGCCCCGGCGGTTTCGCCCACGCCCTCATCGTCTACTCCGGCACCACGATGCCGGCGCGGCCCAGCCAGTTCGGTCCGCTCTGCGACGGGCGGCTCGTCGAGCTGCCCACCACCGAGGCCCGGCGCAACGCGCCGCGCTACACGCCGGAGGACCTCGGCAAGTGCCTCAAGGGCTTCCGGTCAGAGAGCGCGATGCTGCTCCGGAACGGGATGCAGGAGTTCCTGTTTCGCGCCTAGCCGCCGCCCGTAGGTCAGCGACCGCCACACCCACTCGAACGGGCCGATCTGCCAGCGCTGCAGCCACCAGCTGCTCCAGGCGAGCTGCAGCGCCCAGATCGCCAGCACCACGCCGTACAGCTGGTAGCCCGTCAGCCGTCCGTAGAGGCCGAGCCCGAAGCCGTAGAAGATCAGCGCGCAGAGGATGGACTGGGCCAGGTAGTTGGTGAGCGCCATCCGGCCGGTGGCGGCGAGCGCGCGCCGGATCGTGAGGCCTCCGGTCGAGTGGCTGAACCACAGGATCAGCCCCAGGTAGCCCAGCGCCATGGCCAGGCGGCGCAGGTCGTAGGTGAACTTGCTGGCCGTGACGTCGACCGGATGGAAGTCCGAGCCCAGCATGACGCCCGTCTGCCAGAGGGCCAGCGGCAGGCCGACGGCGAAGGCCGCGCCGCTGATCGCCAGGTACCGGGAGCGAGGTGCCGGCTGCGTGAACAGGCCCGCGCGGCACAGGAGCATGCCGAGGATCATCATCGCCAGCGCGTCCAGGAACCACCACTTCAGCGCCACGATCGTCTGCAGGATCAGGCTGACCTTCGCCTGGCGCAGGAAGATCTCCGGCAGGGAGCCGGTCTGCATCGTGCGGATGTCGCCGGCCATCTCCGGGTCGGCGGCGTCCGGGCGCGCCTCCTGCAGTTCCCGGGCCCAGTCGGCGGCGGCGGCGGAGTCCGGCGCCTGGCTGGCGGCGGCCTCGAGTGCGCCGAGCTTGCCGACCTCGAGCGCGCGCAGGCCGGCGGGCACGGCGAGCGCAAGTGCCACGATCCCGAGCAGCACCGGTGTTCGGAGCTTCCGCAGCGGGTAAAGGCACAGGCCGGCCAGGCCGTAGACGAAGAGGATGTCGGCGGGCCACATGAAGAGGTAGGCGTTCACCAGGCCGAAGCCGATGAGCACGAAGGTCCGCCGGTACCAGGCGCGGCGGGCGGCGCCGGGCGGGCGGTCCTTCTCCAGGCGCGTCATCAGCAGCAGCGCGCCGGCCCCGAAGAGCAGCGACAGCAGCGTCCGTTGGCTGCCCTCGAAGAGCGTGTGGATCACCGCCCAGGTGGCGACCGGGGCGCCCGCCCGGTCGGCGATGGCCACGGGGTAGTCGAAGAAGGCCTGGGGGCCGGCGAAGGCCCAGATGTTCATGAGCAGGACGCCGAGCACCGCGATGCCCCGCGCGACGTCCAGCGACTGGATGCGTTCCCGCTGCGGGACGGGGCCGGCGGGCGTCCCCGTCGCGCCCCCGTTCACCGCGCCACCAGCTCGACGGTCGCCTGCTGCGCGGCGCCGGCACGGGTCCAGCGCAACTCCACCTTCTGCCCCGGCTCGAGGGTCTTCAGGATCTCGTTGAAGCCGCCCAGGTTGCTCACCGCCTTGCCGTCCAGGTGGGTGAGGATGTCGCCGGCCTGCATGCCCGCCTTCTCGGCGGGCGAGCCCGGCACGGCGCCGTCCAGCTTCAGTCCCGGGCCCGGGAAGGCGAAGTCCGGCACCGCGCCCACCGACACGCGCCGGGTCTGGCCGCCCGCCACGGGCCCCGTGCCGGTGAGCGGTGTGGCTGCCACGGCGGTGGGCCGCTTGTCGGTGGAGGCGAGGTAGTTGATCGCTTCGGTGGCGACGGTCGCCACGCGCACCATGCCGGGCCCGTCCACCTTGTCCGGCGTGTCGGACGGCCGGTGGTAGTCGAAGCCCGCGCCGGCGAAGAGCTGCACGCCCGGCACGCCCGCCTCGATGAAGGCCCGCTGGTCGGAGGACTCGCTCGCGCCAGGAATGCTCTTCGTCGGCACGCCTGTGACGGCGGTGATGCCGCTGAACACGAAGGGCCACTCCCGCGCGCTCTCGGTGGCGATGACGGACACCGGGTTCGTGCCGAGCTTGCCCACCGTGTCCAGGTTGATCACGCCGTAGATGCCCGCGAGCGGCACGGGCAGCGGGTTCTTCACGAAGTGCCGGGCGCCGATCAGCCCCGCTTCCTCGGCGCTGAAGGCCACGAACACGATCGTGCGGGGCGGCGGCGGGCCGGCCGCCAGCGCCTTCGCCATCTCGAGCAGCACGGCGACGCCGCTGGCATTGTCGTCCGCGCCCGGATGCACCTTGCCGAGGCCGTCCACCCGTGCGCCGGGCCAGCCGAGCCCCAGATGATCGTAGTGGGCGGTGACCAGGGCGGCCTCGCCCCTGAACTTCGGGTCGGAACCGGGCAGCACGCCGATCACGTTCTGCAGGGTCCTTTCCTGCTTGTCGGCGCCGCCGACCGCCGTGAAGTCCTGGAACCAGGTGCCGTTGTCGCCGCCAGGCTTGAGGCCCGCGGCGGCGAACCGGTCCCGGATGTAATCGCGCGCCGCCTCGAGCCCGGCGCTGCCGAAGCCCCGGCCTTCCCGCTCCGGCGCGGCGAGCCAGTTCACGTGGGCGAGCAGTGCGTCGGCCGCGTAGGCCGCCGGCGGCTCCGCGAGCGCGGCCCGCTTCGGCAGCGCGGACAGCACGATGGGCGTGCCCGGCGTCTGCAGGTTCACGTTGAGCGGCGAATCGGCCGTGGACCACTCGCCCTTCGCCACGTTGGCGGGCTCCGTGCCGGCGAAGGCCAGCCAGGAGTACTTGCCGTAGTGGGGCAGCTTGCGGGCGAGGCCCGCCAGCGCCTCGGCCGGGTCGGAGGTGACCCAGCCCACCGCGAGCTTCGGGTCGTCCGGGTGCCGGTGGGTGAGCACGTGGGAGTGGCCTGCGAAGGGCAGCTCCGCGTCGCCGACCCGCACACCGGTGGCGTTCACCGTGAGGCCCAGGGCAGGCTCGCTGGCGAAGAGCGCGGCGGCGAAGCGGTTCTGGCGGCCCAGCAGCCAGACGCTGCGGTCGGCGGGCAGCTGCGCAATCTCCCGGTCGGTGACGACCACGATCTTGTTGGCCGGGCTCTTCCAGGCGGCGAGCATGTTCCGCCAGCGTTCCGTCTCGGCGGCCGAGTCGGTGGGCAGCACGGCAACCACCTCGCTGGCGCCGAAGAGCTGGCCGATGCTGGGCGCGGTCTCCCGGGGGTCGAGGATGCGGAAGACGTCGAAGGCGGGGTCCACGGAGACGGCGGTGGGCGTCGCCGTGGTCCCGATGCTGAAGGCCGTCGCGGCGGCAGCGCTGCGGACCTGCGCGATCACCGGGCCCGCGGCCGTGCTGACGACCACGGGCACCTGGAGGTCGTAGGGCCCGGCCTGGCGCTGGCGGATCGTGCCCGTCACCGTGTAGCTGCCGCGGCCGCCCGTGACCTTCACGTCGCTGACGGCGAGGTCCGCCGCGCCCGTGCGGTTGACCCAGTCGTCGAAGAAGCGGCCGAGGTCCCGCCCCGTGGTCTTCTCGAAGGCGGCGCGCACGTCGGCGAAGCTGGCGCGGGTGCCCCGGTAGTCCTTGTAGAAGGCGCGGAGCGACTGGCGGAAGAGGTCGTCGCCCACCAGCATGCGGAGCTCGTGGAAGCCCATCAGCACCTTGCCGTAGCCCACGGCCTCGGTGGCGGCGCTGTGCCGGGAGCGGAACTCGTTCAGCGGGAAGTCGGCGCTCACGCTCGCGAAGTCCCGGTACTTCTTCAGCACGTCGCGCCGGTACACCGCACCCTGGCCCTCGATCTCCTTCATCAGGTGATCGGCGAGGTAGGCCGTGAGGCCCTCGCACCAGTTGCCGGTGGGGTAGTCCACGTACACCGAGTTGCCCCACCAGTTGTGGAGGATCTCGTGGGGGTAGGAGGAAGTGAGGATGAAGGGGAAGCGGATGATCTGGGGGCCGAGCAGCGTGTAGGACGGCATGCCGTAGCCTGTCTCCCAGAAATTCTCGACCAGCGCGAACTTCTTGTAGGGATAGGCGCCGAGCAGCTCGTTGTACATGCGCAGGTAGCGGCTGGTGGCGTCCAGGTACTTGCTGGCCAGCGCCGGGTCGGGTTTGCGCAGGTAGACCTGGGCCTCGGCGAGCCCCGCACTGGCCGTGTAGGGCGTGAGCGGGCCGCCGGCCACGGAGATCTCGTCGACCGCGCTCGGGGTTTCCCAGCGGGCCCTGCCGTCGGGGCCCGTGGACACGCCGTTGCCCGGCGCGATGATGTGCCAGCCTTCCGGCGCGTTCACGCTGAAGGAATAGGTGACGAGCTGGCCCGCCTGGTCGCCCGTGAGCTGGGGGTACCAGAGCGTGCTGCCGGCCAGGTAAATGCCCTCGGGGGACACGATGCCGGGCGTCTCGGCGAAGCTGCGGGCGTATTCCTCGGGGCTGGTGGTGGGCGGGATGTCGACGAGGCCCGAGTACTCCACCCGGAACGTGCGGCTGCCGGCGGGCAGCTGCACGCGGTAGCCGGCCACGCCGCGCTTGTTGGCGAGCTCCTCGCTGGTGCCGTTGATGCCGGCGAAGGCCTTCGCACTTTCGCCGGCGGGCAGCTTCACGACGGCCGGCTGCGAGCCCGTGACCGCGAAGTTGGCGCCGAGGACGAACTCCACCGGCTTCCCGGCCATGGCCTCGGGCAGCGTGATCTCGGCGACGGTCGTGAGCCGGTGCGTCGGGGGATCGATGGTGGCGGTGAGCTGGTAGTTGGGCCACTCGGGGGTCGTTGCGGGTGCCTGGGCCGGAGCGGGGGCGGGCACCGACAGGGCCCAGAGCGTGGCGACGGCGACGGCGACGGTGGGGAAGCGGGTGGCCATGACACTCTCCAGCCAGGACGAAAGCGGCGATTCTAAGCCCGTGGCGGCATCCCATGGCGGCGCGGCGCGGGGGTGCGGTCGGATGCCGCACTGCCGGGCGCCCGGGGCCCGCCGGCGGCGGCGATATCATCGGCCGCATGCATTCACTGCTCCCCCCGCAGATCGAGACCCGCCACCTCCGGTTGCGGCTGCCGGTCGCGGCCGATGCGGAGGGCATCTTCACGGCCTACGCGCAGGATCCGCTGGTCACCCGCTACCTGGACTGGTCGCCGCACGAGTCCGTGGCCACGACCCACGCCTTCATCGCGGAGTGCCTGGCGGGCTGGTCGGCCGGCACGACGCTGGCCTACGTGATCGCCGACCCGGAGACCAACCGGGCAGTGGGGATGATCGAGGCCCGGGTCCGGGCCACGACCGTCAGTCTGGGTTTCGTGCTTGCCCGGTCCCGCTGGGGTCAGGGCCTGATGCCCGAGGCCATCGAGGGCGTGGTGGGCGCGTGCCTGACCTGCCCGGCGGTCTTCCGGGTCCAGGCAGCGTGCGACGTGGACAACCACGCCTCGGCCCGCGCACTGGAAAAGGCGCGGTTCGCCCGGGAGGGGCGCCTGGAGCGCTTCGGGATCCACCCGAACGTCTCGCCGGAGCCCCGGGCAGTGTTCCTGTACGCCCGGGTCCGCTGAGCCGGAGAATGGCGGGGTGAGGCGATGAACTTCGGCGTCCTGGTCTTCCACCAGGCCGAGGAGCTCGACTTCGTGGGCCCCTGGGAGCTGCTCAAGCTGTGGAAGGCGCTGGCCGGTGGTCCCGCGAACGTCGTGCTGATCGCGGAGACGCTCGCGCCGGTGACCTGCGCCCAGGGGCTGTCGGTGAATCCCCAGGCGGACTTCGCCGGCTGCCCGCCGCTGGACTGCCTGCTCGTGCCGGGCGGGTGGGGCACCCGGCGCGAAGCGGGCAACCCGGCGCTGGTCGGCTTCGTCCGGGAGCAGGCCCGCCGCTGCCGGGCGGTGCTGTCCGTCTGTACCGGGTCCTTCGTGCTCCACGCGGCGGGGCTGCTCGCCGGCCGGCGGGCGACGACCCACTGGGGATCCCTGGACCGGCTGCGGGCCCTGGGCGACGTGGCGGTGGTGGAGGAGCGCTTCGTCCGGGACGGCAACGTCTGGACCTCGGCCGGCGTGTCCGCGGGGATGGACATGCTGCTGGCCTTCATCGCCAGCGAGGCGGGCGACGCGGCGGCCGGCCAGGTCCAGCTCGCCGCGGAGTACTATCCGTCCCGGGCCCGCTACGGCGGCATGGAGATCCACGCGCAGGCGCCTGCCTACACACGGGAACGCGAATGACCACCGAAACCCGCTGCCTCAGCATCTCCATCGACTGCCCCCAGCCGAGCGCCTACGCCTGGCTGTCGGTCCCCGAGAACTTCCCGCTCTGGGCCGCGGGCCTCGCCACGTCACTGCGCGAAGTGGACGGGGCGTGGGTGGCGGAGTCGCCGCTCGGCTCCATGAAGATCCGCTTTTCCCCGCCCAACGAGCTCGGCGTGCTGGACCACTGGGTGTACCCGGAAACCGGCGGCGAGATCTACGTGCCGCTCCGGGTGGTGGCGAATGGCAACGGCTGCGAGCTCACCCTCACGCTGTTCCGCCAGCCCGGCATGTCCGACGAGCGCTTCGCCGCCGACGCGAAGCTGGTCCGCAAGGACCTGCAGTTTGCGCGGAAGATCCTGGAGAGCGGACCGGGGAGGCGGACGCAGGCGGTGGCGTGAGGGCGGCCCGGTCGGCGAGGCGACATAAGCGGTCCGGGTTGGGTGCGAACGCATAGCGGGGCTACCATCACGCGACCTGTCGCCCTCGAGACATCGCATGCGCCTTCCCGTGGCCGGTCTTGTCATTGCCGCCGTGCTCGAGTCGGGCACGGCCGTTGCCGCCGCATTCGTCCCCATCGGCCCTCTCTCGGACGACGACTCCGGAGCCAGCCAAGCACGAGCCATCTCGGGCGACGGCAGCGTCGTCGTTGGCTATGCGGAGTACCCCGGCACGACCGAGGCCTTCCGCTGGTCAGCAACCGACGGCGCAGCGCGGCTCGGATTTCTCAACGACCCTGACCACAGCGACGCGCGGACCGTCAACGCCGACGGCACTGTCGTGGCAGGTTTCTCGGGAGGTGCGTTCGTCTGGACGGCGTCCACCGGCCTGCAGGGCCTCCCGCGCCTGGGCGGTAGCGGAGGCGGCGCAGCCAATGGCCTCTCCGCCGACGGCGCCGTGGCCGTCGGCGACAGCCTGCCCGCAGGCGGGCCCTGGGAGGCAACGCTCTGGGGGTCGACGCCGGGGGCGTCACCGTCGTCGGCCGTCGGCCTGGGCTTCCTGCCGGCACACGGCGAAAGCGCTGCCTACGGCATCTCGGCCGATGGCCGCGTGGTCGTGGGAATGAGCTCTGGTGGCTCCACCCGACAGGCCTTCCGCTGGACGGAGCAGGAGGGCATGACGGGTCTGGGCTTCCTCGGGACCGACTCGTACAGCGTCGCGGTGGGCGTCAGTGCCGATGGCAGCACGATCGTGGGCAGCAGCCGTGAAACCACGATGTCTTCCACGACCCGCGCCTTCCGCTGGACCAGCGCGGGTGGCATGCAGTCCCTCGGCGACCTGCCGGGCGGCACGACGTTCAGCACGGCCTCGGCGGTGTCCGGCGACGGGTCCGTGATCGTGGGCGGGGCCCGCCTGAGCGGGGAATCGAGCTACAAGCCGTTCATCTGGACCGAAGCCACCGGTATGCGGTGGCTGTTCGACGTTCTCGTCGCCGAGGGCTTACCCGAGCTCGACGAGTGGACGCTGCTCGATGTGGCGGGCGTTTCCAGCGACGGTTTCCGGCTGGCCGCCACGGCCTTGTCCAGCAACGGCATCACGCAGGCTGTGCTGGTCGACCTGACCCCGGTACCCTTGCCCGGGACCGCCGGGCTCCTGTTGGCGGGGTTGGGTGGCCTCGCGGGGTGGCGATGGCGGCGTACAGTGGTGCCATGCGCCAACCCCATGGCCAATTCCCGGCGGCCGTAGCCCTGGGTGCACTGCTGCTGGCAGGCGGTGCGCCCGCAGCGCCTGCGGAGTGGCTCTGCCAGGGCGCGGACGGCACCGTCGTCTCCGCGCACCCGGACGAGGCCGCGGCCCGGGCCAGCTGCCGGGACCGCGCCCAGGCGGCCGCGGGCGGGATCTTCATCGTGGTGCCGGCTGACGCCGCCAGCGTCCCCGCCAGCGCGGTCCGGCCGGTAGAGCTGAAGCCAGCCCCGTGCTGGCCGGCCGGCCTGTGCGCGGACCGTCCGCCGTTGTCCGGCCGGCGGGGCAGCTGGTCCTGGGTGCCGCCCACGCGCCTGGAAAACGGTGACATCCGCACGGACCTGGCGCACTTCACCATGTACCGGCAGGCCGTTGGCGGGGCGCCGGAAGCGATCGCCGAGATCAGCGCGAAGGTGAGCAACGTCTATTGGGGCATGGACATTCGCGACGCCAATGCCTGTTTCTGGATCCAGGCCGTGCGCCTGCGGGGGACGCCGATGCCGAGCGACTCGTCGAACCGGGTCTGCATCGACGCGGCCGGGCAGCTGCTGCCCCGGGCCTGAGGCTGGCCCCGGTTCCATCTGTTACGGTCGTCCCATGCCAAATCTGTATCTGGCATACGGTACAGATTGGGCGTACCGTGCTCCCCATGCGCATCGCCAAGCCCCTCCTGCTGGTCACCACCCCCATCGGCGTCGTCGGCGGGCTGCACGCCGCCTGGCAGCTGGCCGGCGGGCTGGTGTTCCTGATGCTGGCGATGGTGCTGCTCATGTGCGCCGCGATCGGCGGGGTGGTGCTGACCATCCGGCGCGAGGCCCGGGCCGAAGCCCTGGCTCAGGCGCCGACCCGACCGAAGGAGAACTGACATGGACGGCTTCAAGCCCTTCGTCATCCTGATGCTCATCGCCATCGTCCTCAGCCTGGGCAAGGCGATGTTCCACATGAGCTCCGGCGGCGAGCAGACCGCCGGCACGGTCCAGGCGCTGACCGTGCGCATCGGGCTCTCGGTCGCCCTGTTCCTCTTCCTCATCCTCGGCTGGGCCTTCGGGCTGGTCACGCCCCACGCGCTGGGGGGATGACCCTCTACGGCCAGCTGGCCGCCGACGTGGCGGCCCTGATCCGGAACGGCACGCTCCCCGCCGGGGCGCGCGTACCGTCCGTGCGCCAGTGGTGCCGGGACCGGGGCCTCAGCCCGGCGACCGTGCTCCGCGCCTACGAGGACCTGGAGAGCCGGGGCTTCATCGAAGCGCGGCCGCGTTCGGGGTACTACGTGAGCCCGGCCTGGAAGGCGGCGCCCGCCGAACCGCCGCTGTCCTCGCCACCGGCGCGGGCCGCGCCGCTCTCCGTGAGCGAGCTGGTCTTCGAGGTGCTGGAGGCGACCCGGGACCGGCAGGTGATCCCGCTGGGTTCCGCCTTCCCGGACCCGGCGCTGTTCCCGCTCCGCGCCCTGGCCCGGCACCTCGCGACGAGCGCCCGGGACCTGACGCCGGCCGGCACCGTCGCGAACCTGCCGCCGGGCAGCCTGGAGCTGCGCCGGCAGATCTCCCGCCGCTACCTGCGGCAGGGTGCGCGCGTGCCGCCGGAGGAGATCATCATCACCTCCGGCGCCCTGGAGGCGCTGAACCTCTGCCTGCAGGCGCTGACGAAGCCGGGCGACCTGGTCGCCATCGAGTCGCCGGCCTTCTATGGGTGCCTGCAGGCGATCGAGGCCCTGGGCCTGCGGGCCATCGAGATACCCACCCATCCCCGGGACGGCGTGGCGCCGGCGGCGCTTGCCGCGGTGCTGAAGCGCCACCCGGTGCGGGTCTGCTGGCTGATGACGACCTTCCAGAACCCGCTCGGCGCGCGGGTGCCGGACGAGGCGCGGCAGGAGCTCGTGACGTTGCTCGCGAAGCACGACGTGCCGCTGATCGAGGACGACGTCTACGCGGAGCTGCACTTCGGCCGGCGCCGGCCCGCGCTGACCAAGTCCTTCGACAAGCGCGGCCTGGTGCTGGACTGCGGTTCCTTCTCGAAGTCCCTGGCCCCGGGCTACCGCATCGGCTGGGTGGCGGCTGGGCGCCACGCCCAGTTGGTCCAGCGGCGGAAGATGATGAGCACGCTGGCCACGAGCATTCCGGTGCAGGCGGCACTGGCGGCGTACCTGGACACCGGCGGCTACGACCGCTTCCTGAAGGGCCTGCGGCAGAAGCTGGCGGCGGGGCAGGTGCAGCTGCTCGACGCCCTCCGGCGGCACCTGCCCGCGGGCTACCAGGTCACGCGCCCCGAGGGCGGCTACTTCCTCTGGCTGCAGCTCGCGAAGGGCGTCGACAGCATCGCCCTGCACCGGCGCGCGCTGGCGCGGGGCGTGAGCATCGCGCCCGGCCCGATCTTCTCGGCGCGGCGGGCGTTCCGGAACTGCGTGCGGCTGAACTACGGACATCCTTCGGCGGGGGAGATGGAGCGGGGCGCGCGCATTCTCGGGGAGTTGCTGAGGGGTTGATGATTCCTGCTTCGCTCCACGGTGAACAGGGCCCGCAGGACGAGTGACTTGTCTGGCATGGGAAAGTCCTGCAGGCTAGGACTCGATATCAAGCTGGGCGTAGGGACTTGCACGGCAAGTCGGGGGGTGGAGATGAAGTGCCGTTACCGGGTCGTCGCATCGATGGTTCCATCGATATTGTTGTCGTCATTGGCGTTTGCCCAGGAGACGCTGCCCTTTCCCCCCGTGCCGTCGGCCAGCAAGGCCGGGCCGACCATCGCGGATTCCCTGTACCAGCCTGCCAGGGCCCCGAGCCGCCTTCCGGCCAACGCTCCCAACGTCCTGATCATCATGCTCGACGACGTGGGCCCGGCGCTGCCGGCCACCTACGGCGGGCCGATCAGGACGCCGACCCTGTCCCGCGTGGCTGAGAGCGGCATCTCGTACAACCGCTTCCACAATGCCGCCATGTGTTCGCCGACCCGCGCGTCCCTGCTCAGCGGGCGCAACCCTCACCGCTCCGGGTTCGGCCAGATCGCCGAACTGTCCAACGACTGGCAGGGTTACACCGGTCATTGGGCGGCGTCGACCGCGTCCGTCGCCAAGGTGTTGGGTTACTACGGCTACAACACGGCTGCCTTCGGCAAGTGGCACAACACGCCGGCCGAGCAGACCACGTCCCAGGGGCCTTACGATCGCTGGCCGACCGGACGGCTGGTCGGATTCGATTACTTCTACGGCTTCCTCGCCGGCGAGTCATCCCAGTGGGAGCCGGCCATCGTCGAGAACACGGTCCGCCTGCCCGCGCCCGAGGGCGAAAACTACCACTTCACCGTGGACATGACCGACAAGGCGGTGGCCTGGCTTCGTCGCCAGAATGCCATCGCGCCGGCGCAGCCTTTCTTCATGTACTGGGCGCCGGGGGCTTCGCACGGCCCGCACCACATCTTCAAGGAGTGGGCCGACCGGTACAAAGGCGCGTTCGATGGCGGCTGGGACCAGCTGCGCAAGGAGATATTCGCGCGCCAGAAGGCCCTGGGGTGGATACCCGCCCAAACGAAGCTCACGCCGCGCGCGGACACGATGCAGGGTTGGGATGCCATAGCGGAGGACGAAAAGCCGTTCCAGCGGCGCCTGATGGAGATCTTCGCCGGGTACACGGAGCACGCCGACACGCAGGCCGGCCGGCTCATCGACGAGCTGGAGAGCCTGGGCATCCGCGACAACACGCTGGTCATCTACGTGTGGGGCGACAACGGTTCGAGTTCGGAGGGCCAGAACGGCACCGTCAGCGAGCTGCTTGCCCAGAACGGCATCGCCAGCGAGATCAAGGACCACATCCGCGTCACCAACGAGCTGGGCGGGCTCGACGTGCTGGGCAGCCCGAAGACCGACAACATGTACCACGCGGGCTGGGCCTGGGCCGGTTCGACGCCGTACCAGGGCACGAAGCTCAATGCCTCGCATTTCGGCGGCACGCGCACGCCCATGGCAATTTCGTGGCCAAAGGCCATCAGGCACGACACGAAGCCACGGTCCCAGTTCCATCACGTCAATGACATCGTGCCGACGCTCTATGACGTGATCGGCATCCAGGCGCCCCAGGTCGTGGATGGCGTCACCCAGCAGCCAATCGACGGCATCAGCATGAAGTACACGTTCGACTCGGCCGGGGTTGCGGGCCGGAAGCCGGCGCAGTACTTCGAGGTGATGGCGGACCGCGGGATCTACTCGCCCGACGGCTGGTTCGCCTCCGTGTGGGGCCCGCGCATTCCCTGGGTCCCCGGCCTTCCTCCGGGCATCGCGACCTGGACGCCGGAGAACGACACGTGGCGTCTCTACAACCTGAACGAGGATTTTTCCCAGGCCACGGACCTCGCGGCCAGGGAGCCCGGGAAGCTGGCGGACATGAAGGCGCTGTTCGCCCGGGAGGCGGAAAGCAACCTCGTCTATCCGGTCGGCGGCGGCCTCTGGTCCATCATCTGGAGCCCGCAGTCGGCACCCCAGAATCCCGCGACCGAGTTCAACTACACGCAGGACGTCGTCGGAGTGCCCGAATTCGCGGGCCCAAAGGTCGGCTCGCGCAGCAACCTGGTCGCGATAGACGCCGAACTGAAGCCCGATTCGTCCGGTGTCCTCTATGCGCTCGGCGCGTTCTCCGGCGGGGTGGCCCTCTGGGTCGACCAGGGCAAGCTCAACTACGAGTACAACCTGTTCGAGATCGAGCGCACACAACTCGAAACGTCTGACCCCTTGCCGACCGGCAAGGTCAGGATCGAGGTCGAGACACGGATAGCCGCGCCCCGCGGCGCCGCCGACGTCGCGATCCGCATCGACGGCAAGGAGGTGGCGAAAGGCCAGGTGCCACGCACCGCGGTCCTCGCCTTCACCGCCAACGACGCGTTCGATGTCGGCATGGACAGCTACTCGCCGGTGAGTCCCGCGTACCTCGACCGGGCGCCGTTCAAGTTCAGCGGTGGGATCGAGAGCCTGAAGATCAGTTATCTGAAGTAGCCGGAGTTCTCATTGCCGGCCGGGAGATGGAAGACCATGTCCAAGGCGCACCCACTTGCCGTCCTCGCAGCGCTCATCGGCCGCGCGCTCCTGCTTCCGCTGGCCGGGTGCGGCGCTCCCGGGCCCGTGCCGGTTACTCCGGTAACCTTCGAAATGGTCGACAACCAGACCGGCGGTCCCGACGAGGCTGCCAGCCTCGCCATCCGCAACAGCGGCGAATGGGAGACGTTCTGGGCCACCATCGAGCCGCGGACGTCCCGGGAGATGGCCCAGAGCGGGCCCAATCCGGCGCCGGCGATCGACTTCGGGAGTCACACGTTGCTGGTCGCCGCGCTGGGCGAGCTGGCGCAGCCGGGGCACTCGGTAGCCATCGGCGCCGCCACCGACGCGGGTGGCGAAGTGATCGTGGACGTCGTGCACACGATCCAGTCGGGTGCCAACTGCTCCTTCATCGGGGTGGTCACCTACCCGGTGGCCTTCGCGACGATTCCCGCCACGACGAAGCCGGTCGTCTTCCGGCAGAGCGAGCGGAGGACCGGCTGTTAGCAGCAGTCGCCAGAATTTTTCCGAAATAGCTGTTGACACCGGAAGTTCCCTGAGTAAAGTACGCACCCCCATGAACACGCAGACGAAAAACCTCCACATCTCCGCGACTGTCGGCTCGCGCTTTGTGCGCTGCCGCGACAGCGCCCTCATGCGACTGGCGATGCCAGGCGTAACGGGTGATGCGCTGACCTAGGTCTTCCGAACATTCATCGGAAGGCCTCTCAGGGTCTTCCGGTGCCAGACAAGCCCCGGTTGGCCCTGCTACCGGGGCTTTTTTGTGCCCGGCGTTTTTGGGAACGCGGGTTGCTTGTCGGGGGCGGAGTGCTGCCAGGGACGGTGGCTCTGCGGCCGGGTGGTTCCCGGTCGTCGCCTGGGTGGCGCCGCCCCCTGGGCGTGGACGAACTGACGGATCGCTAGCTCAACGTTGGAGAGCGGCCGGTACCTAACCGGACGGATGGAGGTTCGAATCCTTCGCGATCCACCAAATTCAGGGAAGAGGAGAGACGGGAGCAGGGACGATGATCTGGCCGATTCGAAAATTTGTCGTGCGAAAGCAGGAGCGTGGGCTCCTTTTCGTGCGGGGCGAGTTCAGGGGCTTCCTGGGCCCGGGCACCCACTGGCGCCTGGACCCGTTGCAGCGGCTGGCAGTGGAGGTCTATGACACGGCGGCGCCGGCATTCCGGTCCGGCCTGACGGACTTCCTGGTGAAGATGTGCCCGGGCGAAGTGCGCGAGCGCTTCGAGGTGGTTGCCACGCGGGCCGATGAGGTGGCGGTTGTCTACCTGAACGGCCGGATCGAGGGGGTACTGGGTCCCGGCCAGCGGGCGCTCTACCGGAAGGGCGTTGGCCAAGTCACCGCGGCATTGATCGACATCGGCCAGACTTGTCGCGTGGAGCGGCCAGTGGCGAGGGTGCTGGTCTCGCAGGCGAAGGACCGGCTGGCGCTGGTTGTGAAGCCAGCCGTGTACGCCTGAAGGAGCTGGAGACGCTGGAGAAGGTCACTGAGAAGATCGGTTCCATCTCCGTCAACAGAGGACTGGAGGGAGTGCTGAGTGAGTTGGTGCGTATCAGGCGCTGAAGACTAAGGGGCGCCCGAGGCGAGAGCTGAGGGCGCCCGTTTTTGTGATATGACATCAAGTGTGGATCGAGAGTTGATGCATATCCTCACTGTAGGAGGGCTATGTGGCCATCGCCGATAGAATTGACGAGGCTTTGCAGAAGATGGCTGCTGACGACTTCGAGGCTGCGGCAGTACAGATCTCAATTGCAATTGATGCCACCGCAAAAGCCATATATCCAAAAAACTATAAAGTTGGGCAGCGCTTCAAGGCGCTAGTTGATGACAATGAAGAGTTCATACTTTTTGTCGCTATGGGATGCGGTACCCGATTCGTTCTCCGCGGAGATGGAGCTCTTGAGTTTGGCGAGAAGGGCCGCCTCTCGCAGGTTCTCTACAAGTACGTAAGGAGTTCGTTAATTCACGAAGGCGAGCTAGACGAGGGTGTCGTACTTCGAGCGGGCTCCGTAATCGGAATAGACGAAGCTCGCTTTATTCTTGGCTCCGAAATGCTGACTGGGTTGATCCTCTTGTTACTCGGACTGCCCGTCAACAAACGTCAAGTCCTAAGAAATCAGCATGAAATTATTTTTCGTGGCCAGCGATTCAGCGCTCAGTCGCTGTGGGGTCGATTGGACTACATTCAGCAAGTTGCCGGGTTCCACTCCTGAGCTCTACGTTGTGTTGGCTCCAAGGAAGTGCTGACGCTCGATCATGCCTGTTTGGGCGAGGTTCTGCTCCGCCATCCGGCGGGTGATTCAATTGGCATGCTCGCGGAAGTCAGCCAGAGGGGTGAGGCTGATGGAGTGCGTACCGATAGCCGTCCAATATTCCGCGTGCCGGTCGCGGATTCTCAAGGTATTCCGCGCAACCTTGAAAAGGAATTCTGGACAGGTCGATGCTGCTGAAACGTGGCGCGCTCGGAGAGATTCGAACTCCCGACCTTCTGGTTCGTAGCGGATTCTGGGAGCGGCTGCGAGGGGTTCACCAGCAGTACATGAAGTGTATACAAGCCGTTGATACGTAAGGCATAATCCTTGTGGCGAGCCGTCCCGCGTGATGTACTGAATGGGTGCCGGGCATCTCAAGATCCGGCGTCTATCCAGGACACTAGCGAGGATTGCAAACATGAGAATTCTTACCGATTCGTGCGTTCGGGGCCTAAAGCCGCGCGCCCATCAGTCGAAGCCAGGCTCCTTCATTCCCTATCGTGAGTTCGATGCTCACAGTCGGGGCCTGCACATTCAGGTGACACAGAACGGGCGCAAAAATTGGGTTTTGTCGTACTCGTTCGCTGGTAAGCGCCGGTACCACCGAATTGGGACTTATCCTGCAACGTCCATTGCTGAAGCACGCCGCCGGTCTGCCGAACTCTGGACGGACATCGAGGCGGGCAAGGATCCCAGCGTAGTCCCCGAGGCTGAGGCTGAAGCTGCGACCGTCGACGATATGGCAAAGGCCTATCTCGCAGACTGCGAACTGCGCGGCGTCCGGACGATTCGCGCCATTCGCTACCTGCTTGCCCTTCCCGAACTCTCGCGTCTCATGACAATGCTCGCGCGGGACGTTCGCCCCGAGGACATACGGGGCGCACTCAAGCCAATTGTTGACCGGGGCGCAAGGTCGCACGCTAAGCACGTTCGGCAGATGCTACGGGCCATGTTCCAATTTGCTCTACACGCCGACTATAGCCTCGACCATGAGGGGACAGTCTTTGGGTTGAGCATGAATCCCGTTATCGCCGTGCCGGCGCCAGTTGTGGTGCCTGTTGCCGAGCATTTCCCTACTCTCGAGGAGATTGCTCTTGCATTCATCCATGCGCGTGAGTGGGCAGAGCCACCCGTCGCAATGGCTATTCAGATGCACCTGGCGGCGTGTGGCCAGAGAGTCTCGGAAGTTTCTTCGATACGGTGGGACCAGCTTCAAGAGATCAATGGCGTCCAATGCGTATTTCTGCCACGAACGAAGGTCGGGAATCCCCATGTAATCCCGGTCGGGAGCCATATGGGCCAGGTAATCGAAGCAGCTCGCGAATACGCGGGTGACTGTGACGTGTTGTTTCCCCAGCGATGGTCCACGCGAAGGCCCGTCTCGTTCAACAGCATGAGCCACGCGCACCGACGTATGCGTAAGGGGCTAAAGATGACACCCTGGTCGCTTAAGGAAGTGCGGCGAGCAGTCAAGACCATCCTGGGTGATGCCGGGATCAGTCTCGAGATGCGAGATCAGATTCAGAACCACGGGCAACGAGCCACGATTAGTCAACGTCACTATGACCGAGCGATCTACTTGACTAACAAAGAGCTGGCCATGTCAAAGTGGGATGAATTATTGGCCAGTGAGATCGCTCGTATTCAGCGCGGTCGGCTACGGCTGGCGGCGTAGGGAGTGCGGTCTCAAGGAGGGTTAAATGTTGAGTGATAGCTTTATGTGGCCTACAGCGGTGGCGGGCGCGTTACTCATTGGGGTGATCGGAAGCGCCGTTGCCCTTGCGTGGCGTCGCGGAAGGCTTGCGTTTAGGTTGCTGGATATTTATGTCGCCGTTCTGGGTTTCGGCTTGCTATTTAACGCGACACAGGTCGGCTATCAGATCTACAACGCTGACGTCGTTCGCGATGGAAGCACAGACTTGGGCCAGGGCCTGACATTGTTGCGCCTCGGGTTCCTCAATGTGCTGGTGATTACAACGCTTCTGGTGCTTGTCATCTTATACCGGCAGAGAAGGCCAGTCGGCAACGCGAATAGGGAGGTCAAGCCAGTGTTAAACGAGGGAAACGTAGGTGCAGTCGGGGAGTTGAAGCCGGGGTTGCAGGTCGGTGCCGCGTGGGTGGTTTCCGTTGCACTGATCGCTACTGGCTTGATAATCCGGGATGGACTGAGAGCCAATGTGGAAGTTCAGCGTGCGTTTATCGAGTATTGCGAGCAGACCAGGGGGAATCAGGCGGCTGACGCCGAGCGGGACCTAGTTGCTCTCGAATGCAGGGCTGCAGCCCATACCCGGACCGGATTTAGCTTTTGACGGTCGCGGCAGCTGGTGCGGGCGGGGCGGGAAGAATG